>Ga0194120_10002514_pt1 | contig 31305 bp, 29 predicted proteins | sample TA2MahCa65mmetaG_FD_148642 | JGI IMG/M metagenome (GOLD analysis project Ga0194120, IMG submission 148642) | Freshwater microbial communities from Lake Tanganyika, Tanzania - TA2015019 Mahale Deep Cast 65m | ecosystem: Environmental > Aquatic > Freshwater > Lake | place: Tanzania: Lake... | reverse complement strand
TGAGAAACACGAAGGACAATTTTTCGGATTTGGTCATGGTGATTGCTTGTAGTTTGCACAACCTTCGCGTTGACCACAGAAAAAAGCCGTTGAGGTTATGACCAAATCTTTATTTCCGATAAAGTCTATTGGAGATTTACCTATGAAATTACCCCTTAACCAAATCCTCAAAGGCGATTGTGTTGAAAATCTAAACTCACTCCCTGAAAAATCAATTGACTTGATCTTCGCTGACCCACCCTACAATTTACAGTTACAAAACGAATTACACCGTCCCAATATGACAAAGGTTGATGCAGTGGATGACCATTGGGATCAATTCGATTCTTTTCAAGCCTACGATGAATTTACCCGAAATTGGCTTACGGCTTGTAAGCGAGTATTGAAGCCCACTGGCTCAATTTGGGTGATTGGTTCCTATCACAATATTTTCAGAGTTGGGACAATCATGCAGGACTTGGGTTTTTGGATGTTGAATGATGTGATTTGGGTGAAGACGAATCCAATGCCTAATTTTCGCGGCGTGAGATTTACCAATGCCCACGAAACCCTGATTTGGGCAAGTTCAGGCAAAGGCGCAAAATACACGTTTAACCATCAGGCGATGAAAGGTTTGAACGAAGAAAAACAAATGCGTTCCGACTGGTGGCTGTTTTCATTGGCTGCGGGTTTGGAGCGTGTCAAAGATGAAAATGGCGATAAGGCGCACACTACACAAAAGCCCGAACCTTTGTTGTATCGTGTAATTCTTTCGTCAAGCAACCCTGGGGATGTTGTCCTTGATCCATTTTTTGGAAGCGGCACAACTGGCGCAGTTGCAAAACGATTGCACAGAAATTGGATTGGACTTGAAAGAGAAGACAAGTATATTAAAGTCGCACAAAAGCGAATTGATGCAGTTCGACCAGAGATGTTCGACCCGCAGATTTTTGACGTAAGAAGCAAAAGTAAATCCGCGCCAAAAGTGGAGTTTTCCGTGCTTGTGGAAAACGGATTCCTGGAAGCGGGTCAAAAGTTGTTTTTCGCCAAAGACAAGTCCCGCTCGGCAACAATCAAACCTGATGCGCGGATTCGCACGGTGGATGGTTTTGAGGGAAGTATCCATCAGACAGGCAGTCATTACATGAACGGTTCTCCCTGCAATGGATGGCAACATTGGTATTTGCAGGAAAATGGCAGCCTGATCAGTTTGGATGATGTTCGTCAACGATACAGAATAGAAATATAGCGACGGCCATGATACTGGCAGGTTTGTTGACATTAATTGCAAGTTCATAAAAACCTGGGCTGGCTTGGCGGTTAGATATCAAATTAAATCCACGAGTCAATTGCTGCCAATTCTCTACTATTTCAACCCGAAGAAAAGATACGGTCCAATTTACACACCAGGCAAAAACATCATGCGCGGCCCACAGGCGGTGTGGGATAAATCCCTACCTCAGTTCGTGAAAGTCCGCTAAAGTGGACTCGTGTGATTAGCACGAAGTGCTTCCATGTATTGAGCGAGGGGTTTATCCCGAACGTGAGGAAGGTGGTGGGTATGCGACGGGCTGTTAAAGGGTGAGCCATGTTCGACTGAGGAATGCATCTCATGATACGATATGACTTGGGAGGCTTCCTATGAATATCCTATTGATCGCCGCGTTTGTGTTTGCCGCGCTTGAAGCGCTGGCTTTGTCCAGGGATTGGCTGAAACTGGAATACATTGCCAAGCCTGCTGTAATACTCGCCCTGTTCTTTTGGCTGTGGACATCCGCTGGATTGAACGGGGCTTTGCTGTGGTTCGGGCTGGGGCTTCTTCTGTCTCTTGCGGGGGATGTATTGCTGATGATCTCGCTTGACCGTTTTTTCCTTGCGGGGCTTGTGGCTTTTTTGTTCGCGCATGTGGCTTATGTGATCGGGTTCAACACTCCCGTGCCGGAGATGTCTGTGTGGGGGATTGCCCTGGCGATTTTCATCGGGTTGGGCGGGGCGCGAGTCGTTCGCAGGATCATTGACGCGCTTGCCGCGCAGGGACAAGGTCGGATGCGAGGGCCGATTTTGGTTTATAGTATCATCATCTCCCTGATGATTCTGTCTGCGATGTTGAAACTGACCGATGTTAAGTGGGAAGCGGGTGCGGCTCTGCTGGTCAGCCTTGGCGCAATCCTGTTCTATATTTCAGATATTATTCTCGCGTGGAATAAATTTGTCTCACCCCTTCAACATGGACGTATCTACAATATTGCCGCGTATCACCTCGGTCAAATTGCGTTGATTGCGGGAGTTATTGCGCAATTTTCAAAATAATTTTGAACTGGATGGCGCGGCATTGTTTGTGAATAATCTGTAACTTTTTGGGCAAAGGAATTCAGGTATTATTTATCATCTTACAATCTCAAACCAAAGGAAAGCAAATGCAGCCTATTTTCTTTATTATTTTGGTCGGACTCCTGGGCGGGATGGCTATCGGGGTGCAAAGCCCCATGTCGAGCATCATCAGCCAACGCCTGGGTGTGATGGAAAGTATATTCATTGTCCATGCGGGGGGAGCGCTGGCAGTGTCGATTCCGCTGCTCGTTTTTGGAAGCAGGCTCGGCGAATGGCGAAGCGTCCCCTGGTACACATTGGGCGCAGGTATATTCGGTCTCATTGTCATTTTTTCAATGAGCTATATGATTCCCCGCATCGGAGTTGCAGGCGCGTTGATCACCTTGCTGGCGGGGCAGCTTTTCGTTGGCTCATTGTTGGATCATTTCGGGTGGCTGGGCGCGGCTCAACGTGTAATGGACATTCCGCGCATGATCGGGCTCGGTGTGGTGATGCTTGGTGTGTGGCTGACGGTGAAATAAAGTTTGAAAACAAAAAGGACACGGGCAGCGTGTCCTTTTTTGTTTATTAATCCAGCGTCACAATATGTTGATGGATCAAATGCGCGTATCGGTTTTGTAAACGAATGAAATGGTTTTGGATCGCATCCGCTTCGGAGCCTTCCAGCACAAGGAACTTTCCTTTTTCGACACCGTTGCGCGCGATCTCGCGGCAGACTGCTTCAATGATCAACTCTGCCAATAGCACCTGCCCCTGCCGGGTGGTATCGAGGCGGTTGTTATCATCCAAATAAATTTTTACCGAAGGCGCGGCAGTTGCGATCACAATGCTCGAATTGACGCGGTCAAAATACACACGCTGACGCGGATCCGTGCGGTCATCAAAACGAATATCTGTGAACAAGGCATGACTGCTTCTGGCGGGCGGCGCAGCCAGAGTCTCTTTTTTGGAATGCACCTGCACGATGGCCTGCGCCCTGTTCCTTCCAAGATACGCAGTCACAACCCCTTCACCACCCACCTGCCTGCCTTCCACTTTCACGCGCGCTTCCAAAATTGTCGGGTCGGTTTTGTGCTGCTTGAGCAGGACCTGCGGAGTTGACACAATGATTTCAGGGCTGTTGGAAATAACGGTGGTCGTTGCGCCCGCTCTTCCATTTTCACCCAATCCAACGCGCAGGATCAATGTGGCGGTTTGTCCCGTTTGCACATAAAGCCGTTCGGGGAAAAACCCCATCCCGGATTCCGGCAATTCAATTGCCTTATGAACATCACCCTCTCTTCGATCACGGAGTTCGATCAGCGCAATCGTATTCAGCTCATGCAAGGCATGGTCCAATTTATGACGTAACTTTTTATCCAGTTTTGTCTGCTCATCATGGATCGCATGTTCGCGTTCCGCTTGAACGAGCGGTTCGAGTTTACTTTCCATTGCAAGTTTCAACGCCTTCGCAAATGGATGCGTCCAGTTAATGCCGTCTCGTGTTGCCGTCAAGACGGGTTCGTCGTTCTTTAACAGATCATGCAAATGGTCGCATTGGATCGAACCGTAGAAATACGCCGCATACGGGTCATTCTCAAACTTGAGCATGGTCAGCGAAACCACAGTCGCCTTGCTGATCACCAGCAAACCGCCGTCTGCATAATCGCCTTCCTCGCTTCTTGTTGATAATTGGATTCCCGACCGATAGACCTCCAGTTTGGCTGTGGCCGGATAGCCCTCAATTTTGATCCTCTCGCTCAGGACTTTTTCGCCTCGCGGTGACTTGTAGCTGAGTAGGTATTCCTGACGAATTTTCCCGTCTGACGCAATGTCCCGCAAAATGATCTTGCGTCTCGGGTTGCTCATAATGGGACGGAGCTCGAAATGCCTTTGCAGATAATTTCTGAAATTATCGAATTGCGGCACTTTTACATCACTGCGCGAAATGATGATCTCAAGGATCGTTCCATTCCCTTCAAGGATTCCATACTTCTCGCGTATAGCGAGGGTGGCTCTAATCGGCTCATCAAGGTCAAAGGTTGGAATGCCTTTCTTGATCAGCAACGAGCAAGAATAATAATTGCCGCCTTTGATGGAATGCACATATCCATGCCCCAGCCCGAAAATGGAATCTTTCAGTCCGCGCCCCCACATGCCGCGCACATGTTTATCTTCCTTTAATCCGCTGGTCGCTTCACCGTACGTGCCGACCACCTTGTCCATACGGATGTCGGTTATTCCCTCGGCATGGTCGCGTACGCGCAGGATGGAATTTTTATGCTTCCGATGCACATCAATGACGATCTCACCGCCCACTGCCCAGCCTGCATGTTCAAGGCGTGCATAACTGTCGTTGCAGTTCGTAATCACCTCCACAAGCGCGCGCAGGACATCCTTCCGGATTGCCTGGTCTGCCTGTTGAAGCGCTACCCGGTCTGCGTATTGCAACTTTCTACTGCTCACGATAAAAATACCTTTCCAGATCACACACCTTTGCTTCATCAGGGATCAGCCCTCGATGGAGCAAATTACTTCTTCTTCTTATTTATTTTCTTTTCAGTTGGTTTTAATAAGGAGGCAAAACTTACCTCGCAAAAATTCAGGAAGCCCATCAGGTCATGCCTGTTGTGGATGTTGACATAACTTTTGAACAGGTTCACATTCCGTGCAAGCGTCTCCGGCGGTGACTCCATCGTGCATAACAGCAGGCTTCTAAAATCAAATTCACTGATCCTTGAATTACCGCCCTTCTTTTTATAATGGCGATAGGCATCTGATGACTCCATCAACCGAACGACTTTTCCTGCTTTAGCCTTCTCTTCCCTGGTTAAATGGCTTGATACTGCGGCCGCAATTTTGGCAATTTTTTCCTTTTGCCTTACAGACCGCAGGGGTTTAATTATCTTTTCTTGAGGCGGTGGAAGCGCCATGCTCAACTGGGCCGGCTGTGTATTTTTCACCGCGCTTTGCTTCTGCAGTTTTTTCTTATTTTCTGGAGCAGTCTTTTTCTTAACCTTTACAGGCGCAGGCTTTATCAATCCCAATGCCCTGGCAACTCTTTTTGCAAGTTGTTTCCCTTCGTACTTTAAGCTGAAACCATCCGCTGGATTGCCTTTGATCTTCCCTTTTTCCCTGGCATCATTCAAACGGCGGATCACCAGCGCGGAATCAGGCCAGCGTGGATAGTGCTTCATCGAAAAACCGTGTGGGAACAACCTGAAACAAACTGAAATGATTTCCTCGAATGTGGCAGTGACGCCCTGTTCCTGCAAGTACTGCACAGCATAAACGACGAGTTTATTCAACGAGATCTTTGAATAAACATCCAGTTCAATTTGGGGTAGGTTCTTTATTTTTATTTTTTTTTGCAAAGGATACCCTGGATGCTATAATTTCAATTTGCCTTCTCATCTTTTTGGGGTTCGCAATATTCTAACTGACTCTTGGATTTTTATTGATTTGCGTCACCTTTAACCTTATATACCGTCACATTATATTCGGGGTTGGCATATACCACCACAAATTTACCTGACTCTGAATTTAAAACAGGCAAAATTTGCTTTTCAGTGAACTCATCCAACTCCGATGTACGAGGCGACTGTAGTTTTGGTGAGATGATAATATAGTCAATCCCCTGATTGTTCAGGTATTTCTCCAGGTCCTGTCCCGCATTTGGATAGCCGATGGTTTTTCTTTGCGTATGCACATAAGCAGGGACAGGTTCATTCACCATGACGATTGCGTCTGACGGTGCGTTTTCTGCGACCCAGCTTGTCCCAATAGAAAGATCTGTCATCTGTTCCTTGATAGGATTGCGCCAATCCTGAAGATTGCGTACCAGCAGGGTTAATGCGATGATGCCGCTCACTCCCGCCGCAATGCGCGCGCTGAGCATGATCTTGCTGCGAGTCAATCTGACAATGATCCAGGTTATTCCCTGCATCAAATAAAAGTAAAGAAACGGGATGATCGGGATCAGAAAGCGCGCCTTTACGCTTCCAACTCTGGGATTCCAAAATGCCAGAATTCCGAAAATGTAAATGATGAAATATAGTTCCATCGCACGAATTTTATTGCGCGAAACTGCCATTCCGAAAATGATCAGGAATATGACCGCCGCATTGAGAATCGATGGCAGTGGCTGTAGTCCGTAATTGTTCAAAAGCGAGGTCACTTTTGAGCCAAAGATGGGGATCAATGAACCCGCCAGAACCTCGTTGAAATAGCCGAGTGCGTTCGACCACATTTGAACGATCTTATCGATACCTAAACTGTTGAATACTTGAGACTGATAACTCGCTGAAATCAGCGCGCGACCATTGCTCAGGGTGATCCAGGTCTGTAAGAACGCGCCCGCAATGAACACACCCATCGTAAGCCCCGCTTCGCGAAAGCGGCGGGTCAGCAGGAAGGTGACCACCAATGCAATGGATAATGAAATCCCGATCGTTCTAATTAATTGAGTATATAAGGCAATGACTGCGATCAGAATGATAAGCCGGTCATTTTTGCCTCCCGCCCTGCTATTCCATGAGTCAAAAAAGGTAAGCGCAAGCAAAGAGAAAAATAAATAAGCAGATTCAGACATCACCGTAACGGAAGTCCCAACCAGCAGTGGATTCACTGCAACCAGGCCAGTGACAATCTCAAGATGGGGGGATTCAATCCGCCTAGAAAAAAGTCTGTAAATTAATAGTATGGATGCCAGCCAGAGCAAAAGCGAGAATAATTTTAGAATTGTATAATTGCCCGGAAAAAGGAAGGTGAGTGGGGTAAGCAAAAGAGGCCAGCCAGGCGGAAAGGCACGTTCCATTTGCGGACGCGGGAAGTTGATCAGTTGATAGCCTTGTCCGCTGGCGAGGCTTTCAGCGAGGATAATATAATGCGCGTCGTCGTAGGATAAGCCCAGTTGAAGGGAATTGAAGCGCATTAGTCCCAGCGCCGCGCTGATGATTATAAAGATTGTCAGGATATGTTTTGAGAAACGATGGATCTGTTCCATATTTACTTTGTAACGCCTACCCCTGTTTCAAGGTCCCTGCACTCACTTCCACTGCATCGTGATAATGCCTCAAGCCAGTTCGAATAGTATTTTAACAAGGCAGGATCTGTACTGAAGGCAATATTTTCCAGTTGATAGGGGTCTTTTAGCAGGTCATAAAACTCCACAAACCCGTCGCTATGTTCCACATATACATATTGTTTTGTGCGAAGCCCGTTATATGTTGGAATGGGGAAATTTTCATCCTGCGGCCTGTAAACTTCCAGGAGAAAAGCCTGCCGCCAATCTTCAGATGGAATGGAATCGCCTGCTAAAACAGCTGCAAGAGAGCGGCCTTCAACAAAAGAAGGCGGTATCACTCCCGCCCATTCAGCGAACGTGGGCGCTATATCCACATTCCCTGTCAAATATCCAGACACATTATTATTCTCCGCAATACCAGGACCACGGACAATAAACGGCACAGCAATATCCTCTTCGTACAGGAAGTTTTTTCCAGAAATTAAACGATGTTGACCCATGTGGAATCCATTATCTGAAGAAAAAACAATATATGTATTTTCAAGCTGACCTGTCTCATCGAGAACCCTGATCAATTCAGCAAGCATTTCATCCACGGCCTGCAAGGAAAGCACCCGATTTCGATATAGATCATTAATATCGTCAATTTGCTTTTCTGTCAGGGGAGGATTACTGCTCATATTTTGCGGTTTATCACTTACATCCGCTTCGTTGAAAGATAGGTTTTGCGGAGCAGTCAGACCGGGGAATAAATCCAGATGGCGACGGGCAGGGGTGGCCGGCTCATGCGGAGCAAAAGGAGCAAGGTAAAGAAAGAAGGGAGTATCATCTTCAACCGCGCGCTCTATAAAATCAACCGCCTTGCGGCTCATTACATCTGTAAAATAATTCACTTCTGCGGGTGAATAGCTAACCAAGACGCCATTCTCGTTTAAGACATAATCATATCCGTCATAGGCGTTTTTCCTGGCAGGACTATACCATTCAGACCAGCCCGGTGGGATGTACTCCCTGGCATCAGGGAATGGATACCCATTTAGATATTTTCCAAGCAAGGCAGTTCGATACCCGGCAGACTGCAGCCATACGCTTAATGTTGACGCTTCCCCCGCAATCTGATTGAATTTTTGGAAACCGCCGTCAGGGGCATCGTTATGATAGACCTGATGGCTGTGTGTATATTGCCCTCTCAAGGTGGACACTCGCGCTGGGCAACAGACGGGGCTAGTAACAAAAAAATTACCCAGGCTTGTGCCGCGAGCGACGAGCAATCCCTGTAAATTTTGCATAGTATCCACCGTATTTAATTTCAAGTCCAAATCATCCACAAGAATGAGTAAAATGTTCGGGCGTCGTTCCATGGGAAGCATAACAACGTCTGCGTTATCTTTGACAGGATTACAACTTGCAAGAATAAAAGAGATCAAAGCCAAAGCCATAAGGATATTGAGACGTGAAGATTTCATGTTTTTTAGATTTCCTTTGAATTATTCATTTATCCAGTTTTTGATAATCGTAGTATGAATATTTAATTATTAACATCTTTTCGTTTGCTTAATATGGCATTGCGTATCTTCCCTAATCCCAATAAATTTAAAATGGACGAAACAAGGATATTCATGCGCGCCAAAGCTGTGGGCGGGTGGATGGAAAATGCGCGTATCCATGCGGAGAGGGCTTTGCCCGGCTGCCCGCCATCAAGCAGGTAACGCGAGTTAACACGGTGAGCCGCTGCGCGGGCACGGTGATTTACTCTTATAAGAATGGGCTCAAGATTTTCATCCCGCGCTACGGTTTCCAAAATGCGGAAGGCTTCGCGTCCAAACTCGGCGGCTTTGGCGCGGTTCTTGGCTTCGGCATGGTAACGCGCAGCAGACCAGGTTTGGTCCGCGTGTAAAATTTTTCCCTGTTGTGCAATTTGAATCCAGAGCAAATGATCCAATAGAAAATGGAAAGAGGGGTTGAGTCCCCTTGTTTTTTGCAACGCAGAATCGCGCATGAACACGGCGGGTTGTCCAATGATCTGGAAGCATAATAAATCTTCGATGGTCAATTGTTTGTAATTCAAAGTATTGATGGTCCGGCCATCTTCGTCCACGGCGAGCATGTTCCCGTACACCAGCACAGCCTCGGGATGCTCTTCAAAGACTTTCACCGCCGCGCTGACTGCGCCTTGTAAATAATAATCATCTGAGTTGAGCCAGGCAACGATATCCCCGGTTGCGCGGGCAAAGCCTTTGTTGATCGCATCCGCTTGTCCACGATCTTTTTCTGAAACCCACCAGGCCAGTCTGCTTTCGTATTTCCTGATGATCTCCACGCTTCCATCTGTGGAGGCGCCGTCCACGACAATGTATTCAATACGCGGATAATCCTGATTTAAAACAGACAAGATCGTCTGCTCCAGATAAGATGCCTGGTTGTACGAGGGAGTGATGATGGAAACGAGAGTCATATTATTTTCTTAAATCATACAACACATATCCATTGCCTTCCACAGCAATCGGGTATTGTTTCAAAATTTCTTTCAAGCCAGGTTGTTTATCCAACTGGCTGAATGCAGTCACCAAAAAATATTGCTTGCCTTCGGTCAACTCGGCAAAATCATCCGCGGCATTTCTATCTGCATTGCGCGCCTCGCTCAGCCCGGTCGTCAAAGGCCACAGGCTGACCTTGCGCCAGCCATACATCATCAAACGATATCCATAATCATGTGTCAGCGCGATCACATTTCCATCGGACGGAATCACTTCCCCCACCTCATTCCAATACACAGGTTCATGACGAAAATCCTCTGCGCCCAAAACGGACTTTGACGCGTAGGCTTGATATCCGATCACTGCCACGGTCAATGCGATAAAACCCACGCGTCCGACTCCGCCTTGAGCGGCCACACTTTCAACGAGCGGATTCAATACCACAGCCAGTCCCAGTGCAATGATGGGGATCAGTTGAATATGGTAATAACTGTGCGTGTACATCTGGAAAGGCAATGTCAGCCCATACAGCACATATCCGATCCACAAACTGACCAACAACCATCTCATGCGTGGACTGGCGATCAGCGCACCCGCAATGCTCAGAAAGATTATGGTCAGGCCGAAAAGAGTACCAAGAAAAGCAAGCCACTTGGTATAAAAATCTGTGCTGGTGATGAGATTAATGAGCGTGACCGTCCATGCGAAGAAATATTCAGTGGAGCGGCTTTGATTCAGGAAAACATAATAGGTGAGGGCAGGGACGCTCATCAAGACCGCCATTGTCCACACTTGTTTTGATTTCCAAAAATCTTTCTTTAGTGTGAACAACACCATTGCAATTCCCGCCGCGCCCGCGAAGAAAGCGATCACGATCTTGACGAATGCGGCGAAGCCGAGGAAGATGCCCGCAAGAATTGCCCATTTCCAGGTTTCATTTTTGGAGTCAGACAGCTTGCTGTCCGATGCAGAAGCAAGCTCATGCACTCCAGAGTTTTCACTCCAGCGATAAAGAAAATAAATGCCGAACACGAACGCAGAGGTCATTAATGGATCGGGCTGAAAAGAACGGCTGGCCTGCACTGAAAACGGCAGGACGAGATAATACGCCAGCGCGATCAACGCCGCCCAGGGGGAGGTTGCGCGGCGCAGCAGGTCAAACAAAGCGACGCCAGCTGCCAGCCAGAAGACCGTCATCCACACGCGCGCCACAGCAATGTTCTCGCCAGTGACCAGATAGGTGTACGCCACAATTGACTCGATGACAGGCGGTTCGTATTTCCCGACGGAGCGGGCAAAAGAAGAGGCGAGTTCACGCTGTTCAGTTGTGGCTGACGGGAGTATGGAATAATAAATATCGCGCGCAACGATTGAATTGCGAAGCTGCCGCGAGGGATGAAAGTCCAACGGCGGGTCGCTGATGTCGAAGAGGCGCAGGAGTCCGCCGAGGGCGAGGAGAATGATAAAGGTGACGAACCAGGTATGAGGTCGGGGAAGAGGCGGACGAGACATTAAGTGATCCGTAATTCGTGATGCGTAAATCGAAAATCGTGGTCTCGCTACGCCCTCTAAAATCATTCGGGCTACTTGACCACCATGCGTAAATCAGAAAAGGGAATTGTAGTCCACTTTGGGGAAGACGGTCAGTTTGCCGCCGATGGTTGCATCCACAATTTCGCGGCCCGCTTTGCGATAGGCTTCATATGCCATGATGTACCCAACTTCGGAAGTATCGAGATCGGGCAATTGCCATTTGACGCCCTTGCCAAAATAATCAGGTGAAACGTGATTGGGATCATCACCATCAGAGACAACAACTTTATTTGCATCCCCTTTGGATGTGAAATTATGATCCACGCCGATGAGAATGACCTTTTCAAAACCCATGTGGAACGCAAGTTGTAGCGCTAGGGTTGTAACGGTAGCGCCCTCCCAGACACGCCCTGTTACATTTTGAGCAAAGCGCGGACTTGTATAGGAGGTGTAAACAAAGGTTGGAATGTTTGAAAGTGGTAAGGTTGAGGAAAAATGAGGATGGGAACGCCATGCTAAAAATTTCGGCATGGGAAGCGCAAGAATATCACCGGCAAATTGTTCAATGACCAGATCGTTGATGGCGCAAAAATAAGTTGTGGTGAAACCGAGTTCGGGGAAAAGCAAATAGATGCGATTCATGCCGAAGGTAAATTCATTTTTTAGTTTGGTGAGATCGGTTTGTTTGAGGCTGGGACCATTGCCTATGATGAAAGCACGCTGGCCTTTGTGAATATCCTTGAGTTCAGCGAGGCGGCGCATACTCTCACGCCGCCAGGGATGCAAGTATGCGACAGGCAGTTCGGGAATGCGCTTGATGGAATCGAAGGTGTCCCGGGAAAATTGCCAGAGGGGTTGAGGGATAATCTTTTTGAGGGGTTGTTTCATGAAGGGAGGAATTCTTTTCGCGCAAGGTATAGTGCAGCCAACGTGATTGCGTTCAGGAGCATGAAGAGAATGTCAACAAGCCCAACCTGATCAAAAATGGTGAGAACGATATTAAGCGATAGCACGATGACTGCCAGCCGGTAGATTTGTTTCTTTCTTTTGTCCAGTTGAAAATAAAAAAACAAAAAGATCACGGCTTCCACGAACATGAGCAGGGCGTAGAAGGCATATAAGCCAGCCATGTCCGGATTTCTGCCGAGGCGCAGCAGGGTACCAAGTCCAAAGATGGTCAGAACACCCGCTGTCAACAGGATCAAATAACGCGCCAAGATTGAGGTTTTCATATTACTCCGTGCTTAGCCTTGCCGTAGCGCCGCCATCCACGATCATGGCTTGGCCTGTCATAAAGGATGATTGTTCATGATCTGCAAGAAAATATATGGCGTGCGCGATCTCTTTGGGTGTGCCCACCCGCCCAATGACGGTTTTTCGCGCAAGGTTGTCCAGCCGTTCCTGCACGTCACCCTGTCCAACGTGCCCGCGTCCAAGCCCCGCGCGAAGCATGGGCGTATCCACTGCGCCTGGCAGAATGGCATTGACGCGGATATTATCAGGCGCAAATTCAATCGCCATGGCGCGCGTAAGAGCAAGCAACCCGCCTTTGGATGCGGCATACGCGGCAATATTGGCAGAGGTCTGCACGGCATGAACCGAGGAGACATTTACCACCGCGCCGCCATTGTCCGCTTTGAGAAGCGGGTAAGCCAGTTTTACGCCCAGAAACACAGAGCGTAAATTTGCTGCCATGACCGCGTCCCACTCTTCAACTGTCGTTTGCACAAGCGGCTTGGCAACCTGCACCGCGGCATTATTGACGACTGCATCCAAAGAATCAGTGAAGGCCTGGGCTTTCTCGAATATGGCTTCCATATCTTCCGGGCGGGAAATATCAGACTGGATGAAGAGTCCGTTTTTCGGGAAGGTTTCGCCGAACTCAGACCTGTCCACACCAATGACGCGCCAGCCTTTTTCGGTGAAGAGGCTCACTGTGGCACGGCCAATTCCTCCCGCTGCGCCGGTAATGAGAACGGTTTTTGTCATAGGATTATTTTTGTACACGGAGTCTCACGGATATCACGGAAAAGATGTGGGTCACGGGTTTTTCGTCCAAGATAACGATCCCTTTCGAGGATTATCGTATATTTTACGTCTAAATTCAGCGTCACGTCCAAAGTTCATTAAAAGCCCTACTTCGACTTCTGTTGCCTTCAAGTAGTTCAAAATCTGGGCTTCATGGACATCAATTATCTTATCTACGGATTTAAGTTCAAGCAAAACTACACCATTTACAATCAGGTCGGCTTTATATTCTCCAACCACCTTGCCATGATAATAAACATAAATATCCTTTTGTCTTGCAACACCAAGTCCCATTTCAAGAAGCAAAATTTCCAAAGCGCCCTCATAAACCTTTTCAGAAAAGCCAAACCCCAATTCCTTATGAACTTGAAAAAATGCTCCAAGGATTTTCCCTGTCAATTCGGAATGCCTTCCTTCAAACTTCTTTTTCGGCTCCATATTTGACCTCCGTCAAACCAAATTTATTCCGTGTTATCCGTGAAATCCGTGTACAAATATTGTATCCCCAGACCATCCAGCAAATTCCTGATCGTGTTCCAATGGATTCTTTCCCATGCTGTGGGGCTTGAATTGGAGTTGTGCGGGGCAAGCATGACGTTATCCATCTTCAAAAGCGGACTGTCCTTCGGCAGAGGCTCGAACTCGAAGACATCCAACGCCGCGCCTCCCACCTGACCTGAGCTGAGTGCGGCGACAAGGGCCTTTTCCTCCACGATGGGACCGCGCGCGGTGTTGATGAGAATAGAGGTGGATTTCATCTTCGCAAGAGTTTCGGTATTGATGAGATGATATGAAGTTGGATTAAGATCGCAGTTCACTGAGACGAAATCGGAATCAGAGAGTAGAGAGTTGAGATCAGTCATGTGAATGCCTGACTCGCTGACGAACACATGGTCAATATCAATAATATCCGTGCCCAGCACTTTCATGCCAAAAGCCCGCGCGCGGCGGGTGACTGCTTTACCGATATTGCCAACGCCGATGATTCCCAATGTACATTCGCTTAAAGATTTTCCCGGGGTCTTATCCCATTTTCCAATTTTCATCGCTTTGTCCATCCATGGGCCGCGCCTTGCAAATGCAAGCATATAGCCCAGCACCGTGTCTGCAACGGGGGTGGTGAAGGCATTTGGCGTGCGGGCGAGAGTGATGTTTAAGCGGGAACAAGCTGAGGCGTCGATTGAATCGACACCCGTCCCCCATTTGGAGATGACTTTCAAACGCGGGGAACAGGCCTCCAACACTCTCGCTGTATAGCGGTCATCCCCGCAAATTGCGCCGTCAAATTGACCGGCATACTTGAGCAGGTCATGCTCTTCCATGCGTTCCTGCACATTCGGGACGATCAAGTCTATTCCGTATTTTTCGAAAACAGGTTGGAAGCGATCCAAAAAAGGGATCATATAAGGGGCGGTCATCAAAACGGTCGGCATGATCTCTCACTTATTAACAGGAACATACACATGACTCCACTGCAAAAACCTTTTTTACCGCGAAGACCGCAAAGAACACAAAGAAGTTCTTAAGATATTAAAGAATCAAGCGAAGAATCTTTAAGAAAACCTTCGCGATTTTAATTTTTTCTTCGCGGACTTCGCCTCTTCGCGGTAAAGAGTCCTTTTTGCAGTAGACTCACAAATTGATAAGGATAATTGTAACACCGACAAAGCGCGCAGAAAAAGTGAAGTATGATTCGAGCATGAACAAAATAATAAACCGTAAGGAAAAAAAACTGACTCAGGCAGGGTTGAGAGCTTTCCACAAATACGCATCCATCATGATGCTTGTTCTGACGGGCATCCTGGCTGGCTTGTTGTTCAGGCAATTGACAGCGCCCAGAATGGATTTTTACAACGAACTTTGGGGACCGGCTTATTTGCTAACCCAGGGACAAAGCCCCTATGACACATCCAGCTTAAACACAAATTTACCCGCGGCATGGTTTCCAATGGCAATTGGATTCTTTTCCCCATTGGGGTGGCTTTCCGAAAATTCTGCTCTGCAGTTTTGGTTTATTTTTAATATTATAGAAATATGCATGATTATTTACATTGCACAGGGAGATAAGCTGTCAATTTACAACAGGGTCATCCTGGCGCTGCTTTGTTTATTTTTTCCGCCCACTCTTAATCACATCAACCTCGGGCAAATCTCCATTACAGTTACGCTCTGTCTGATGCTTGCCGTCCATTTTGCAAACAAGGAAAGACATTGGTTATCCGCGTTCTTTGTTGCCATGGCATTTTCAAAACCACATCTGTCAATATTGGCTGGACTTGGTATAAGTTATCACTATTACCTGCGAGATAGAATTAGAGGTCTGACATTATTCTGGGGAAGAACAATTCTCATATCGCTTGCCTTGTGTATCCCGCTTTTTATCGCATACTCGAACTGGATACCAGACGCAATCCGGAGTATGAAGCAAAATCCACCCTGGTTGTACCCGTCCCTGTATATTCTTTTTCATAGATATTTTGGCGAGTGGGGATATGTGCTATGGGGAGTCACTTCGCTAACTGCGATATGGTTATGTTATTTGCTATGGAAAAAACTTCCGCCTGCCAATGCAATGGTTTGGAGCCTTGCTCTTGCGCCTGTTTTATCTCCGTATGTGGGAAGCTGGGACTTTGTCCTCCTTCTGCCCTTGCTAATATCAACTTATGCAAGCGCCGATTTGAAACGAAAAATTCTCATCATCGTTTTATACTCCATTGCATGGTATGGGATGGCGCTGGTGCAGATGCAGGAGTCCAGTCACAACCACTTTTTCTGGTGGGTTCCGTTATGGTTTCTCGGCATGTCTGCATTGGTCACAAACTGGAAGACTGACCGTTCAAGTGGCAGTATCCAGCCCGTTTAATTGATCAAGCCGCCGAATGGTTTGCGTTCGCGAAGCATGGCGTGTGGGCGGCTGTTGCCGTAGACTAGGATCGCAATCTAGGAATCAATACTGGCGTTCTCTTTTTATAAGACTCGTAATCTTCTTGACCACCCCATTTCTTATCCGCTTTATTTTCAAGTAGAGGAACTCCACTTACGCGGGTTAGAAGAAGTGTGACAAAAACGGGAGAAATTAAGGCGACCCACTGCCAGCCTTGTAAGACAGGTAGTGTAATAATTGCTATACCAACCCATATTACGATTTCACCGAAGTAGTTTGGATGGCGGGATAGTGACCATAAGCCTGTTTGAATAAACTTTCCGTTGTTTTCTGGGTTTCTGCTAAACCGACTTTTTTGGGAGTCGGCTACAATCTCAATAATAAATCCAAAAAACCACATGAGACCGCCGATGACGAGAAAAATGTCCACTTCTTTTCTGTTGGTAGCGGTAATCGCAACCAATGCGGCGGCAACCGTGAACGTTACCCATAAGCCCTGAATAGTCCAAACATTTAGGAAACGAATAAAGGAAGGTTTTATCTCGTCAAAACGATCATCCTTTCCTGCTTTCTGGATTCGACCAAATAAAAATGTGCCCAAACGGATCGCCCAGATCGCCACAAGGATTGCTATAAAAATTGATCTCACATCAATGGCTTTACTGAATAAAACAGCAATTGTGATTACGGAAATATAAGTGATGCTACCCGTTAGATCAAAAAATTTTTCAGTCTGCAATAAATAGGCAGGGACAAAGACCAACCATTGGATTAGGAAGGTCAACCCGACCAATAACGCAAACAGAGGGATTCCAGCAACCGAACTTCCGCCTTGACTACCAGAATAGGCAAGCAGAAGACCAATCAATATTAAAATAGGAAATGTAATTAGGGCATTGCGATCTGATTTCTTCATGAAATTTTATCCTGTGGACTTGAGTGATTGCTTACCCCGTCTCAAGACAAACGCGCCGATTATCAGCATTAGCCCGACAAGTGCTGTTGCCGCCCAAACCCCTATCGTTACAATGGGAACGTCTGGGTGTTTTACGGCAATACCCACAAATGCCCAAATGATGACGAGCATATAAGCAACATCGCCGCGCGTCAGACTTATGGCAGATGCTATAAGAACGCCTGCCATTAGCATGATGATTGTCCAAACTTCGGGACTGATACCCCATCCATCCCATTGCAGATAACTCAATAATGCAGTGACGTTGGCTATTGTTGCCACTGTAATCCAACCTAGATAGACGCTAAAGGGAAAATCAACGCACCACCGTTCAACAGACGCAACTTGGACCTTTCCGATTTGCAGTCGAAGATAGATGGCAATCAGCAAAAGCAAAAGGGTGAGCATGACCACAACGGTCAGAACGAAATACTCGTAATGCCAGAGAAAAAGCCAAGCCATGTTTGCTATTCCGCTTAAAGCAAACAAGTAACCGATTCGCTCCAAGCGCGGGTTGTCACGTTGGGCTGGCAATAATTGATATATCGCGAACGCCAGCCAGCCGATGTAAATCAAACCCCATATCGAGAAAACATAGCCAGCAGGGACAAAATAGACTTGAAAACGGTCAGAAATCTGTCCTGTATTTTGCCCGTTGAGGGGTAGGGCATTTGCCAAACCGTTAAAAATAATTGTTACGATAGTGACGAGCAGATTGATGTATTGGCGTAAAGTTTTTTTGTTCATCATAAATCCTTTCTGACTCATTGCGGAAGGTGTAAACCTATTTGATTGTACTCGAAGGCTATGATTGAAGCCAGAGGGTAAGGGAGAGGGTTTACCTCTCCCTCCCCGTAGTCGCAACAGGGTCAATTCCCTGTATTTACCGGCGTGCGGCTTTCCCGCACCGGGCGACCCCCGCCGCCTTGCCCTGAATGAGGGAACACCTCGAAACGCTAAGCCCGAAGCCCGTAGAGCGAAAGCAAACCCAAACGAGCGATGAGTTTGTTATTCCAACGGCGATTATACCCGCGCGAGATGCCCTTGAATTTCATCGAGCGAATTCTGGCGCGTATCCAGTGGTCGAGCAACCGGAACTGGTCGGCGACCGAGGCAAAGGGAGCGGCGAAGTAATGGGCAAACCCGATGAGGACACGATTGAGTTCTCGAAAGACATCCGCGCAGAGATTATGCGAGCGGATGGTGAGCAGGCGCACCCGCGCCTTGAATTTCTCGATGGACGCATCGCGGACGGAAATCCTGCGTTTGGAAACGTGAAAACCGAGGAAGTCGAACCCTTCGACAAAGGAAACCACCTTCGTCTTGGAAGAAGACAGGGAAAGACCCAACTCGGAGCGCAGGGTTGTATCCACGAAAGCCAGGGCTTGTTTAGCCAGAGCGTGTGAGCGGCACAAGACCACGAAATCATCGGCGTAGCGCGCGAAGCGCAAACCGGATTGTGTCAGGCGTTGGTCGAGCAGGTCGAGGACAATATTCGCCAGAAGCGGCGAAATGACCCCGCCTTGCGGAGTGCCGGACAAGGAGGGGCGCAGAACCAACCCCTCCAACACGCCAGCCGAGAGAAACTCACGGATAAGGCGCAGAATGTTCCCGTCAGCCACCCGTTCGGCGATGCGATTGAGAATGAGGTCGTGGGGGATGTTGTCGAAGCAGGCTTGAATGTCGGCGTCCACGACCCATTTGAACCCGTCGGCGTGAGCCGCGCGGATCGCCTCAATCGCCTGATGCGCGTTACGGCGAGGGCGGAAACCAAAGGAGAACTCAGAGAAATGCGGCTCGAAGATGGGTTCAAGAATGGAACGAACCACCTCCTGCGCCACCCGGTCTCTGACGGTGGGAATGCCCAACGGACGAAGCTTGCCTCCCCCTTTTGGGATGAAGACCCGCCGCAAAGGAGCGGCGCGGTAACGCCCTGCGCGTTTGAGGTCGAACATCAGGGCGGCAAGATTGCCGTCCAGATTGGCTTCGAAAGCGCGGAGGCTGACCTTATCCACTCCGGCGGCGCCGCGATTGCGTTTGACGGCCAGAAAAGCGCGGCGCATCCGTTCGGGGTCAATCAAGCCAGTGAGGGAATGGAATTTCGGCAGTTGGTCGGACAAGGGACTTTCCTAACAGCGTAGAGATGTTGCGACGCATCCGACCCGAACCGGCGCGGCATTCCCACACCTGACTGGCGTCTTTTCCAAACCTTCGGGCTGTCCGAACAAGCCAGACGGACGCGAGCGGCGTCACCCTCGGAGAAAACATACCTTGACAGGGAGGTATCAACCTTTGCCAGACGAACCGAACGCCTCGCGGCGGACAGGTACAGCCCTTCATCAAACGAACTGACTACTATGGCTGTGCTGACTACCCCAAACTGACCGACCCGAAGGAGGGGCGGGACAGACCGCAACATAGGGGACGCATTTCGTTTGTCTTATAGCGACCCGTTACCCACCCTCGCGGGCGACACTCCCGGCGGGGAAGGGATTGCGTGGGTTCTCAGTTGGTTAGCACATCATCCATTTATGACCGTGAAGACGCCAAGCACGCCCCAGGTAGGAGAACTCTGACTGCGTATGAGTAATCCTGACGTTTGTCGGACGCCGATGCTTCAGCCTTAGGCGCGGCTTGGCATACCTGAACCCGCCGAAACGAGCCTCCCCAGTCACCCTGTAGCCAGCCCACTTCGACATTGAACCTTGCGGCGCAACGCTGGGTACAATCAAGGCTACGAGTTCTGTACCGCCGCAGAGCGGCACAGACCAGACTTTCACTGGTTGGATTAAAGAAACAATAAGATGTACTTTTCAACTCACGCGCCTAACGGTGTGCGTAAGCCCCCTTTAGGGGGTATCTGCGGGTGGGCGAGGGTAGACTCTGCTTGGGAGCAGGATTCTGTTCGGGTGTAGAAAAAGACCGAAAATGCCGCAGAATCCCCACCGTCCACGCACGCTTTGTTAGGCGCAACTTTCATGGTCAAGAAATATATTGTTGATTTAATAAGATAGATATGGACATGAAAAATCTTCACATTTGATATCTTTTTCATTATTGGGATGTACTCGGTTGACACGGTCAACGTAATAGCCTATATCTGGCATTTGCCATATTTGATATGTAATTCATGTGATCTTCCATCTAAACCGCAGAATATCTGCATCTTCTGCAATCATTATAATGACCCCGTTGGAAAAGTCAAGCACACATGGCAAAAAAAAACTTCTTGACCAGACTTGCACTGAGCTTGCCGAACGTGTGCATGCTGCCATCCATATCAAACATCGCGCAGCATCCCTAATTAAGGCTCTTACTGTCCGCAGGAATTGGGCATCATTGTAAAATCATATAAATTGGGAACAGGCGAGAAATAACTTACATCCTCGAGCATTTCATACCTGCCGCCAAAATATGAATTAAAAACAAGGCGGAAAGTATTCACCGGGCTGATCGCGGGGTATAACTTATCATTGTTCTCAGGCAAATAATAGGCATTCAGGATCCACATGCGGCGGTCTTTTGGCTGCATCCACGCGCCGTGGTCGCCCTGAATAATGATAATAGGCGGCGTATCAGATTCCTCAAGAATCGTATCAACGGCTTCAAGCACCCTTGTATTCAAGTAAATTACCTGATTGGTGTAGCCTTTTTGATACTTATCATTTGGATACTGCCTTTGTTCATTCCAGAAATCGGGCGGGTAGGTCGGGTTGCCTTCAGCATCGAATATAAAAGGCGGATGAGGCGAGATCAAGTGAATGTAGGAAAACTGCGGGCCGGGCATATTTGCCACGTCGTTAATATTGTCGAATATATTACTGAAACGATCGCGAAAACTTTGCCCCAATACTTCGTCCGGATCAACCCAACCCCAATCCTGAACGTAACGCGCCAGGGTTGTCCGCAAAAAGAGTCCTTCAAACTCAGTCAACCCTGAATTGAACGGCGGCGGTGTAATGAAATGATCCGCATCCTCCAATTCCATCCACGCGAAGCCTGTTGCAAAATTGACCGTCTCATATCCCAGGCTTTCAAAATTTTGGCGCACGGCGCTGTGCTTGAGCGCATCCCATAACCTCCGCCGCGCAGTGCTTTCAGGTGTGAAGGCGTCATCCAGTTCCTGGATGTACATCATATTCAAGGAGGATGCCAGCGAGATCTCAGTTCGCACATAATTGCTCCGACTGCACGCTGCAACATAAAATCCCCGCTTTTGCAGGGCCTCCACGAATTCGGAATTATCATAGTCGTACACCATTTTAAGGAAATCCTCACGCGCGTACGAATCAAGGATGATGTAATACACGTCGGGTGGATACTGCGGTAAGGTCAGATCATTCTGCGCGGGAGCATGGCTTGCCCCCAAAGCATGGACGCTGCGCGGTTTACCCTCAAGGCGGATCTGCCCCACAGACATGACCAGCAAGGCAAGCGCTATCGTATTAAAGGCCGCTGTCGAGGAGACAAATGTGGATCTAGAGCGAAGCGCCCAGGCAAGCGCAAACATAAACAAAGCAATCCATACCATTGCAAGCCAAAGCGTGTAATTCGTTTCCGGATATTTTTCATCAACGGCAATATAGGCATGCCCGAAAGTAAAGAACAACGCCAGCCACAACGCAGCAAGAAAAGCGGATTTATGCGCCTGCCGCAGAAATAACCAAATCACAAAATATAATATCCCGCCAAACGCAGCAGACACCAGCAGGGAACGTATCCCCGCTGTCGGTTGGATCTGCCCTGCATTGGCTGAGAGTAATGCCAGCACAGGGTAAGCGCTGATCGCAATGGGAAACCAGGGGGTATTTAAAATACCATTAAGTACTTTTTTCATAAAAAATATTCTCTTGCCCGCAAAAGAATCACTCGCAAATCTTTTTCTGAATAAAATCATCCACGGCATCATCCAGCGTTTCCTTATTCATAAAATCTGTCATGATATCGCAGGCCTGCAAGCGCTGGAACTTATCTGTTATCACAAGTTTCGTGGTGGAGCGCATTTTATCCAGGTCACCCAATATTGCATTTGCCTGCAGAAAAGGCATCCACTCCAATCCATCTTCAGGGTAATATCCCTCATCCAAAGCTTCCTTCAATAAATCAGGGATCTGCTCCCAGTCACCGCGCTGTCGCGCAAGGTCAGCTTTTTGATAGGTATAGCACCAGCCTCGTTCAGGTTCTTCGCCAAAAACCCCGGCTGGCGGAGTTGTAAGATCACCTTCTGTGACCACATTATCCAAACGGGAATGCGGCGCAACCAGCAATAACCTGTGCTGATCGTATCGAGACAACTCAGGCGCATCGCCATTGATAAATCGCACGCAGCTATTTGAAGAAGTCTGGATCATCACCAGCACATTGCTGAAATCGCGCTCCAAATAATTACCGCGCCGCAACGGAGTTTCCATGCCTCCGTTCGTTATGATCTGCAGCACGGCGTCATCGCTCAAAATGGCGGCAGGCAATTTTACTTGTATCGGGATCGTATTTTGTTTTTCAGGATAATAGATCAAATTCGCCGGCCCCCATACGAAATAATCCTCGCTAAGCGGGCTGCCTGGATAGGAAGCGATCAGGGTCGTCCCTGCTTTTATTTGCGGCGCGCGCCATGCCACCTGCCACCAAAAATTGCGCGTGGCATCGGTCTCATTCACGGCTTTTAGCGAATTGCCATAATGAGTCATCACGGCAATACCGACCAAAAATCCGGCCAGCGTCATTCGTAAAGTACGGGAGGATAAATTCTCGATGAGGACCGCTAAAGGGATCACTGCCCCTATGGATGCGATCAATGTATAGCGTGAATAATCGGGCAATGTGACGTGACGATTCGCAAAGATGATGGGCAGCAGCCCGCCCGTGATCGCGATCAGCGCCATCCACAACCTTTCCCGCCTCTCGCTGGATCCTTCGACACGCTCAGGACGCCGCCGTGAGCCTGATTCAGTATCTGAATCATTTTCCACTCCCCAGTGCAAGGCAACTACGAGGAGTGCCGCGGCGAACGCGGCTATCCCAAATCCCATCCAGACATCACGCAAGCGCAACGGGAACGCAAAAAGATAAACAGGCAAAGTCCATGCCAGCGCGGAGACAGTGAAAATATCCTGTATCAGATAATTCAACCACCATAAACCAGTCAATGGGTCAGAGAACAAAAGCGAGATTTGCAGGCTCAAATCTGTGGCTCTCCGTTCGGACGTAAAAAAGAACAAACGCCAGGTTAAGAACCCAGCAGCAACCAGCAAAAATGGCAGGCTCGCCAGAGCCGCTTTTTGAAATTTCTCCCGCACCGACTTGGTTTGAGTTTTCCACATCAACAGAAAGATGCAGGCAAAACGAAAGGCCTCGATGCCGATGAAATATTCCATCTGGCTCAAATATCCCCAGCCCGTAAGGATGGAAGCAATTGCATAGAAAATGCGCGGCCCCTTCCCCGCGGACAAAATTGACTTGACCGTAAAAGCCACAGAGGCTACCGCAAGGAATAACCCCAAAATATGCGACTGATAATCAATGGCATTGCTCTGTGAAAGAAAGCCCGGGTAGACTGTGAAGAAGAGTGCAGTGATCAAATTTGAAAACTGTTTCTTCTCCCAAAGCATCTGCAAGGTCCAATACAGGCACAATCCGCCCAAAAAACGGAATAAATACGCGCTCAAATGATAATAGTAGGATTCAACTCCAAAAATCGAGAAGAGGGGAATCATTGCCAGTGCGCGGCCGGGACGGTCGCCGCGAAACACCTCGTGAAAGAAATTCGCGCCGCCCACCAATCCATCGTACATCAGATACCAGTCATCATTGAGATACCCCATTTTGTGCGCCAATGGCAAATACGCAATTGCGGAGATGACCAAAAGGATCGATACACCCAACCAGTTCTTTTTTTGCATTCCTTTGTTCACTTTCTCTTCATAAGAAAATCGGCAATCTCAAAATCAAGTTCTTCGTCAATGTCCCACGCTTCATCGGCCTCGATCTCGAACATAAAGGGCTTGTCGCCAATGCGATGGTGCTTCCTCAGGAGGTTTTCGCGAGTGAAAAGATACAGGCAGGAATTCTCCTCATACACCGGAGGTAAATCCTGGGTTTGGATCAATTCAAGCGGATTGTGGTTGATGGGCTGTCCATCCTGAAAATACAAACGGGTTTGCAAACGAGTCACTGAAAAGAGCGAGTCGTAAACAGGGTAATTGGTAAATTGTGCTTGAATGGCACGTGAAACAGTTTCGGGTTTGAGCAGGGGATTTGTGCTGTGTGTTTGCAAATAAAAATCTGCATCCACCTGTGCAGTATCATGCAGGAGAATATCGTTTATCGGCACATTGTCGGCGCGGAGATGCTCGGGACGCTGAATCAACTTGACGGTAGGAAAGAAGCGGCGCACTCCATCCATCACAGGCTCGGAGTCGGTATCCACCATCACGAGTTCTATTTCTGGCACAGATAAAAGAGTCTCGATGATGTGCTGAAATAGCGGTTTGCCCGCGAGCGGGCGGTAATTTTTGCCAGGCACACGCTGACTGTGGTGGCGCATGGGAACAAGGGCGGCAAGTTTCATCCCCCAATTTTATCTTACGTTTCTCCAGCATACAAATTTGGAGATTTGCTTTATTGATCCCCCTCATCACCGCCTGCACTGCCAGGCTGTTCCACGCGAATGATGTCACCGTGATAGTTGATGACCACTTTGAAGCCCATCATGCCGAGATAGGCGCGCATATCCTCCGGGATGCCGTTTTGCATGAGCGCGTCAAATTGCTTGTCAATGTTTTTAAGCTGTTGTTCGATGATCGCTTTTGAGAAGGGATCTTCCTGACCCATCATTTTTGCAGTCTGCTCGGAGATGAGATCTTCACTGCCTTTCATCATCTCAGCCATTTGTGCCAACACGGCACGGTCCACCTGCTCGGCGGGGATGTGGCGGCGGAAACCGGCGTCATTCACCACGTAGCATGGGTCGCTTCCAATAAACGCGGATTCAGCGAGGTGTCCCGCTTCGTCTATCACAAGTCCGGCGAAAAGAGGTTGGTTGGGCATGAGGGGTAAATGTCATTCCCCATTCGGGGAGGATGTGCGAGGAGCGCTCTTGCTCTTAGCGACGACACTTGCGCCGCACGCTACATAGTCCCGACGCTTTTTCGGGAGTGCAGGTGAGCAATCCCCCACAGAGTTGGAGATTGTGTCGCCACGGCGCCACGGCGACGCTTCGGGCGGATCGCTTCGCGCACCGCCCTCGCAATGACATAGTAAAAAAAATTAACTCTGTCGCCCCTCAATAGCCGCGAGGAGAATACCAGCAGCGATGCCCATGCGGTGATCCAGTAGATGGTTGATATCCATGCTGAAATCCAAATTCAATTGATACGCGAAAGGATTAAAGTTTTGCTTAAGGTCTGCTACACGGGTTGTGCCGACAGTGATGTCGTAATTTTGAGGGACAAGCGCGGTCAAGAGGCGGCGCACCAATGCCAGTCCCATGCTGTCTTCAAATAACTTACCGATCACTTTATCGCTGACATCCAGGATTTCCCATTCATCACGCAGAAGGGAGGCGAGTCCTTTGCGGCGCAGAGCCCCAACCTTTTGACCCGTAGCGCTATCTACGACATCGAATGCGACCGAGAAGTCCATGATCTGGCGGGCTTTGATCATCAACACTTCCTGCGCCTTGCTTTCATCGGCGTACACGCGGATATCCTCGCGCAGTTTGAACATCTTTTGTTCGCTGAATAAAACAAGCTGTCCGTTCGGCGCATAAAAGCGGAATTTGCCTGCCAGCGCAAAGACCTGTCGTTTGAGCAAATACTTGTTGTGTTGAAAAATTGGATTCATTTCTTCTCCTTTGATCGGTTATTTTGGAATGCAGGAGCTTGCTCCTGCATTTACGGACAGCAAGCTGTCCGACTCCAGAGTATTATACGACTTGAACTCGTGTGCCCTGCCCGGGGAGATGCACGTAATCCACATTTGGGGGAACAACCGGGTTGGTCCAGCGATAGATCCATTTCGCAGCCGCTGATGGCAGGTTGACACAGCCATTACTGCGCGGACGTCCATAGTCATTGTGCCAGTAGGTTCCATGTAAGGCGTGACCCGCGCCCGTGAAGAACGAACACCAGGGAACGCCGGGCAGGTTGTAAATATTTTCGACGGCATCGCCAAAATTTGTCATGTGAATGGACGGCCCCTTGTGATAGCTGCGCCACTCGCCTTTGGGGGTATCCGTGTCGCGCTTCCCGCTGGCGCAGCGGGCGGACAGCACCATCTTATCGCCTTCAAAGGCGGTGACCATCTGTGTGTCAATATCCACGTGGATGAGTTTTTCTTCGTCCGGGACTTGCGGGGAGAGCTGGGTCAGTTCCCCGTCTGGGATGAGGCGCATGTTGTAAGACGGGATGAAGAATGATTCTTTGAGTACCTTGTCGTAGATTTCGTACCACACGCTTTTCTCTTCGCGCGTAACGACAACCTTTTTTACCCAATGAGTGGTTTCATAAAAAATGCGGTGCGCGTTCTTGGCGTAGAAATATGGCGAGAGATAGGTCAGGCTATAAGGAACAGTGACCTCTGCAAGTTTGCCTTCAGCGGGAATCTCATAGATTGGTTTTTGGTAATTTGTTTCGACAGGTTGCAGCCAGCCTGAGAAGGTGTAGCCGCCGTCCAATTGATACCAGGTGCCGTTGAATTTATTATCAATCATATCGCCTGGCGTTTCGCCGAGCAGGTCAACGACCTCGTCAATGCGGAGCAGGTCGGTTTTATTTGCGGTCAGGTAGGGGGCGTCGTAGATCTGCACACCGCTCCGGATCGCCCGTCCCTGCGAGGCGGGGGAAGCGGCCAAAGCGCGGTCCATGCCCAATTCGGAGAGAACAAGCCCGAGCACGCCTGAGGCGGATAGTTTTAAAAAGTCACGGCGGGAGAGTTGAGAGATGGTCATGGGTTTGTAAGTGATGCTTTCTGAGGTCGATATTCTTACGATTGAGTTTAGTGCAAAACCTTTTAACCACAAAGGTCACGAAGGAGAAAAGAGCGCAAAATTGTGGATTCTCCCCCCTTTGTGTACACTTCGACAAGCTCAGTACAGGCTTTGTGCCCTTCGTGTTTAAAGCTTTCGCTCTTCCTAATAATGTACGTTCACCACTGTCCCAACAGAGGCGAAGCCATACAACCATTCCGCATCGGGGATGGTGAGATTCACACAGCCGCGGCTCATGGGCGTGCCAAAATTATTATGCCAGTATGTGCCGTGCAGTCCGTAGCCTTTATAGAAGTACATGATGAAAGGCACGTCAGGCAAATAGTAGCCAGGTCCAGACATCTTGGCTGAACGCAGTTTGATCCAGATTTTATATTTACCCGTCACAGTGGGAGTTTGCCATGTGCCAGTCGAAACAATAAATGAGTTTACAATTGTATCGCCTTCGTAAGCATACACGCGTTGTTCCGAAAGGTTAACATCGATCCAACGCTCACCGCCGCTGCCCGCCGCTTGCGCGGGCACATAAGGCGCCGCAGTCGGCGCCACATATTCAGGCGTGGGAGTATCGGGGACGATCTCAGCAGAGATCACAACAGATTCGCTTATCACCTCTGTGGGGGGCGGGACAAATTCAACAAAGGGTGTTTCCGTTGGAATAACCAACGCTTCAAGGGTTGGAAAACTTGTTGGTAAAACGCTTGCTAAAAGGGGCTGTGGTTCTTGAGTAAGCGTGGCTGTCGGCATGGTGGTAATCGTTGTCGTCGGAAAAATCTCCATTGCCACAGATTGCAAAACAGCGGGCGTATAAGTTGGTTTTGTAATCTCGATTCGCGCGAAGGATTGAGCGGGCGCTCTTTGTTCCTGCCTGGGCACGGCAGGTGAAAAATTTAAGAGGGACGCCAACACAGGTGAATTTACCGCCGACCAGGCCGCGAACGAAAAGACCGCACACCCCACCACAACCAACAGGATGGGAAGAATCAGACTTCGTTTCTTTTTGACAATTCCGCCCTTGGATACGCTCTGGATACCGCGTCCGATTGGACCTTTTGCCTGTTTCCAGTTTTCCGATGCGACCCCGCCCTGCGGCGTTTGAGGCATGGATTTGGGTATTTTTGAAAGAGAGTCATTCATAGATCACCTTTGGGGAAGTCCACTGTTAAATACGCCAATAAATATTATAAGCCTATATTGCCACGTCATTGCGAGCCTGGCTTCAGGGTGAAGAAGCATCGCCCTCGCAAAGACATAAGAAAAATGATTACCATCGAATTTCAACGGGTGTGCCAATCTCGGACCAATCATAGAGCAGTTGCGATTCATAAGCGCCCAACACCACGCATCCGTACGAAATCGGTACGCCGAGATAGCCTGCCCACAACTGTCCGCCATTCGACAATATTGGCAGAGCATGGATGCCATTTTGCAAACCTCCAGCCCAATAAATGCCAAGCCAGTTGGGCATCCAGATATTCCATGTAGCGCCATAGGCACTTGGAATTTTGTTCAACACGCTAAAGTTCCCAGCGGCCGTGGAGTTGTTCATCCCGGTGGAAGAGACAAAGCTAAACACCAGCATATCGCCTTCATAGACGTACATGTGCTGTTCAGAGATGTCAATCAGAATGTATTTGTTCCCGCCGTATGTGGACTGAGACTGGTTGGCGAATGTGTTGTCCTCTCCAATCGGCGCAAGATACTCGCTGGCAGGTGTATCCAAAATAATCTCAGCCTGTGCCATTGGCTCAGGAGTGATGGTTATTAGTGTTGGGGTGGGGAGCCAAGTCACAGTTGACAGGGCAGTGTAGGTGGGTTTAGCGATCTCTGCAAATGCAAAGGAACGAGCGTGCGTGGGAGTGAAAACTGCCTCATCCAACCCCAGCACCGGGAATGATGTCGCCGTCGAGGCCGCAATGCCGATCGCGGTAATGATCAGAGCCACGATCATTACCACAGACAGCCGATTTCTTCGCGCAGGAGGTGTGGATTTGCTCATGGAGTAAAGGTGGGCAGCGCCGTTGGCAACACACTTTCATTTGTGATGAAACATAAAATGCCTTGTGTAACTCCCTCTGCGACCCGCTCCGTTTGTTTGGTGAGGATTTCACGGTCCAAATTCAAAAACCCCGTTTCAATAATGGCTGTAATCGTATTCGGGTCGATTTCAGAAAAAGCATGATATTCGGTCATATCGGATGTGATACTGCCTGCGTGATAGGTCATACCTGTGATCTGCCGGTAGCGGTCTGTCAGGCAAGCCGTCAGGCGTTGAGCGCGGTTCACATCACGGGTCTCAAGCGAAGCCGCCACTTTGAAACCTGTCGCTTCATTATTAATATATTCACACGAATCATTATGAATGGAAACCAGGGCCACTGCGCGGTAACCGTTCAAGCGCGTGTCAAACTCGTTAAGCAGATCCACCTGGTAACCTTTCGCAGCCAGGCTTCTTTGCACAAGGGTGGCAATCTCAAGATTTAAATCCACTTCTTTAAGATCCACCTGCCCGTTCCCGTCCAGGCAGACCGCGCCTGAATCATTACCTGTGTGACCGGCAACAATGCCGATGCGCAGCTGTGGCTGGGAGGTGGTCACAGCATTCGGTTCAGGATGAGGCGTGAGCATCAAACGCAGCTGCTCCTGCAAGTTGCTCCCAAACAGACTGTTCGGAGTCCATGCAGTAAAAAGAGTCGCAAGCAAAACTGCAATGCCCAGCGTGGATGTGAACGCATTCACCGTGCGCGGTCTTCTGGTTGGCCGTCTTTTTGTAGATTCCATATTCTGTATAATATTACCTAAAAAATAAACGCGCAAGGTGCACTATTGACCACTTGCACATGATCATGCAAACCATTCGTGCTTTTTATTTATCTGCAAGGGTGAGTAAATTTTGCATCGGCTTCAAATCTGAGATGGGCAGGCTTAAATTTTTTACGCGGGTATGTTCGTATTGAAATACTTTTGAATTTGGTAAAAGGGAATTTGCCCGCTGGCTGAATTCTTCATGAGAGATGTAACCTGCCAGAAAAATCTCCATGCCATACACCCAAATGTTGCCCCACCCCAGCGGCGAAATAATATGCGCTTCGTTTATCGCGTCACAAAGGATCCCAACCCGAGCGTCAGGCACACGGCGGACATGCAAACTCGTCAACGAATAAAGGGATTCCGTTAACACGATTTTTGTTTTCGGCGCGAGGCTGACAGTATAGCGCTTCAACTCCCGACCTTGATCCTGCCCGCTGATTTCGATCAGCAGTTCATCCTCTGAATCAGACTTCAAGGTCAGCGCCCCAAGCGGATTCCAATTCAACGGCTTGCGCCACGCCTCAGGCATGGCATGGATGAGGTAATGCGGCTGCTTTGTTTCGACAACTTTTTTCAAGTCGGCTTGTGAGGCGGCGATCAAACCGGACAAGAATGCAAATAGATACAGGTCATTGTATGAATGTCCGTCGCTGGCGTGGTGATCCGAAGGAACCAGCGCGGGCGCGTTCAACAACACGGCCGGGCTGCGGCGCATCTCCGCAATTTGTGCGCGGCGCGAGATCAAATAGGATTTGATGTCACATCTGCGTCCGCCCAAAGTGACATCGTATCGCTCATGATCTGTGAATGGAGTGGCGGCTTTTACTTCAAAGGGAATATTCTGCTGGGAGAGGTATCGCCGAAAGGCAAGTTCCACTGCCACATTTGCCACGTCACGGCGCAATCTATCATAGGGCGAACTTCCCTTGCGGTCGAAGGAGTGGGTCAACGAACGAAGCGCGTATGCAATGCCGCCTTCGGTCAGATCGGGGGTGTAGGGCAGGCGGAGGAGGTCGGAGGGAGTAATCATGATTTTATAGCAGCGGGTCGCACCTTATATAATGAGATCCATCTTACCCGATGGATTAATCTACTTAACAAGATCTGCCTACTCACCAGGTGCGATGCACTCTCTTACTCATCCTTCCTAAACTGCAAACAATAATGATGAAAGGTATTGCTGACCCAGGCGCTTCCCAATCCATACGGCGCAAGGGACTGATTATCCTGCAGCCAGATTTTTTCATCTTTCAATGCGTATGTCTTGCCGAGTTCGCGGGCGATGTCCCATGCGAGCGGATAGATCCTGCCGCCCTA
>Ga0194120_10002513_pt1 | contig 31308 bp, 27 predicted proteins | sample TA2MahCa65mmetaG_FD_148642 | JGI IMG/M metagenome (GOLD analysis project Ga0194120, IMG submission 148642) | Freshwater microbial communities from Lake Tanganyika, Tanzania - TA2015019 Mahale Deep Cast 65m | ecosystem: Environmental > Aquatic > Freshwater > Lake | place: Tanzania: Lake... | reverse complement strand
CATACGAAATCTGATGTGTTCCTAAAGGTCAGTCCCCTTACGAGCATCGTGGTATCCTGCCCGCCTGTGATCCATGCGGCCGTATAATAGCCAGTTCCATCGAGGATCGTCTCCTCCGGTCCCGACTCGCTGACCAGGGACACGTTCTTGTCAAAGAACTGGAGTTGTTCTCGATAGGTTCCCGCCCTCACCCTCACCGTATCTCCATCCACGCTGGCATTGATAGCGCTCTGAATCGTATCATAGTTGTCCGGCACCCAGATGACCTTGTGGTTGTCCACCGTCAGCCCGATTGGCTCGCTCCGCCCTGCATTTTTTGCGCTGTCCCAAGCCCAGATTTCGATGATATGCCTTCCGTTTGTCCATCTCCACGTGTTTCGCTCGACCGTGTATATGTTGTCTTCCTGCCCGGCAAGAATGGCATCGACCACGCCATCCACGATGACCTTGACGCTGTCGATCTCGCTCTCATCCTCCACGCTAAACTCCAGCACAATCGTATCCCGGACGATGCTGCCCGGCGCGGGCGTGATCCACCGGATCCGCGGCGGCGTCCGGTCGTCGGGCGGCGGAGGATCGGGCTGGTTCTTCACCCGCACCAAGAGCGCTTCGCTCCAGCCGAGATTGCCGGCCTCGTCGAACGCCTTCACCTGCATCATCCATACCCCGTCGGAATACTCTGCGGTCCGCCAGACCAGCCCCGTATCGGCAAACGCACCCGCGAGCGCCAACCCTGCGTAACGCCCCCCGTTCAAAAGCACCTCCGCCGACGTTAGTTCCCGGTCGTCCATGATCTGGAACCGCAGACTGACATCGCCCGAGAGCGTGTCACCGGCTGCGGGTTCGACCCAGCTGACTATTGGAGGCCGCACGTCCGGCGCCGGCTCGTCGGTACGGTTCTTCACCCGCAACAGGAGCGTTTCCGAGAGGCCCCGATTGCCGGCTCTGTCCCATGCTATGGCCTGCCAGAGGTGCACGCCGTCGGAGTCAGAGGTGGTGTCCCAGAGGTATGATATTTGCCCGTGCTGGATTCCGGCTTCCGCCGGAATGATGCGGATGGGTGCACCGTCCTTCAAGAGGCGGATCGAATCGACGCCCGAGGAGTCGAAAAAGGCCAATTCGATCCGGACGGTGTCAGTGATAACAGAACCGCCCGCTGGACGGACGAACCAGACTTCCGGTGGAGTCCGGTCTATGGCGGGCTTGACGGGCGGCGGGTTGGTGATGTAGGTCTTGTCGGTGCAGGCAAATAGTAGCCCGACAAGGGCAACCGCAAATGCCTTAGTGGGCAGTCGATAGTTTATCATCCCTATGCTCACAGAATATGGTATCGTCCAGTGGGACAGGCATTGTGGTATCGTCCAGTGGGACAGGCATTGTGGTATCGTCCAGTGGGACAGGCATTCCTGCCTGTCCTTAAGACAGACAGGAATGCCTGTCTTACCAATTGTCTATCTGTAGCGCAGTTTAATAATTTGTAACATTTTTCTTCTATCGCTTATTGTTTATCGAAGCAATCAGCCCGGCAATTTGATCGGGAGACAGCGTCAATTTATTACAGGCATCGGCAAAGGCGTCGGCGCGAGAGACTGGACTTAGTCCTTGGGAAGTCGCTTTGAGCGAAGCCAACTGCCGCAGTTCCGGCTGCGTCTCAAGGACCAGACTAAGTTCGATCCGCACCAGATGCTGACGACCTTGAACTCCGACGATCTCGCGGGACTCGATTTCGCGGACTTCGGCACGAGCCATCAGCCCCCCCCCATCGGAAACGGTGTGACCGGCGTCAGTGATCGCACGAACGATTTTGCTGCGAACCGCCGGCAGGTCCTGCCCAATTTCGCTGCGAACCAGAACCGCCACCTTCTGCGGTGTGACCTTTCCAACGCGATAGGTGAATCCGACTCCCTTCGACTGCAGTGTGGTCGGGAGGTTCTTTAGCAGGGGGCTACTTCGATTCACTTTCAAAACCGGTTCGACCCTCAGAACTGATTCGCCGCTTCCAACGACGATTCCATTCAACCGCGCCAAGCCTTCGACATCGGTCTTGTTTTGATCGATAACTTCGCCATCGTGCCGGATCAGTTCGAGCGGCATCCCCGGCACTGGCATAGGTGAGCCCGGTGCCTTATAGGTCGCTGTGACCCGGACGACCACCGGTTCCGGCAACAGACGACCGCGCTCGACCTCCTGGCCATCGCCGGAGATGCGTTCGATTTGCAGACCTGTCGAAAGTGCTCGCACCGTTTGCATTAGTATCTGATTCAGGCCAGGTCGCTCGAGAGAGTGCGGTAACTCCGCACCTTTTAGACTGAAGTATAGCCGCTCCTGGGCTTCGACGTCGATTTCGGCAGGCAATGATTCATTCAAGATGCCAAGGGCTTCGATCAACAGACCACGTCCAGCCAGGCTGTCGGCAAACTGAACTGACTGATCCAATGCAGCCCTTCGGGATCTAATATCCCGGGCTAAATTTGCGGTGTGGCGCTCCCGATCAAGGTAGCCGAATGCATAATGGACGCCTCCAGACTCCGCCGTCCGGAATACTTCGACTCCGGAGAGCGTCGCCTTGGCTGCGCTGCGTATCGCCGACTCAAATTGCCCGGTCAGTTCCTCGGACTCGCGACTCAGTCGCGACGTTTGCACATTATGCAGATCGGCTTCGATGTGCACTTCGATCTGCCGCGCAATATCGGCAATCGCAGCATCGACCGCACTCTCCCGGGTTGCACCTGAACCGATACCTACGAAGCCGAAATCGGACGAATACTCGCGATACCGCCGGGAGTGCACCCATTCGGGCGTTCCCGCATCACCGCGGAGGGAATTGGTTTGCGGCGCTGGAGCGCATGCGGCCAGAGTCAGGATAATGAACAAGTATCGCATAGAACGAAAGGCAGAAAATGCAGACGCATTCCCGTCTGCCCCGATACTCGACACTTGACACCTGATACTTGACACTTTACACTCTTCGCATTTCACATATCACTTCACTCTCCCTTCTTGGCTTTCAGTTGCTCGAGGCGTCGCAGATAGGCTTCGTTAGTCGGGAACTTCTCCAGAAGTGCCTGATAGACTTCGATAGCCCGTGCCCAATCGCCTTGCGATGCGTAGAGTTCGGCCAGGGTCTTGGTGGCGATCTTAGCCTTTTGTTTCTCTTCCTCAGGCGGCTTCGCAGCGGATGGCATTGACTTGGAAGTCGGCTTCTTCGCGGTAACACTCCTGGCAACCTCAGCCAGCCGCTTGCGAGCCTCAGTTTCACGTGCCTTCACCTCGGGTGGAGGCGCAAGCGGCTCCTCCTCGATGAGAGGTATCGATTGCGCTTCCTCTATTGCAGGGGGCTCCACCGGCGGAGCGGAGAAATCGGTCGCTTCAATGGGCGACGACTGCAGCCCAGCCAGTCGGGCGACAGGCTCTTCAGTTGCACTCTCCGCCTCCGCTTCAGCATCGAATCCGGTTGCCGACTCGATGGCTGACATCAACGGCGCGGATTCGCTGACCGCGTGCGATTCCGGCTTCGACTCCATGATCTCGTCGATAGGCGAAATGAGCACCGGCCGGGGAGGTGTCGCTTCCGCCGATGCTTCGACAACCGGCTCGGAAGGCGGCTCATCGGAAGGCGGAGCCGAAGGCTCAATTACGGTCCTGCGCGCCTTCAAGAGCCTCACTATGGGCGCCTCGTCACGAGCCAGTCCAAATGCCTCTTCAGGTGCCGATGCCGCTACCGGTGCAATGAACTCTTCAGGTTGAGCCGGCTCCGGTTCAGGCTTGAAATCTGAACGGCGTGGCTTGAGGTCTGTCAAAGGTGGTCGGGCGACGGTTCGAGCGGGAGGGCGATCCGGAAGTTTAGGGAGTGCCAATTTTCCCGGGAGAGGCAGTAGCCGGTCTGACTCTTCACCAGACTCTTCTGCTCCAACTGTCGACGGACGAGACGGCTGGGCACCGATTCTCTGCAGGAGTGTGGAACGTATATCGGCTGATGGAGGACGAATCGGCTCACCGGATGCAGGCGGCCGCGCAGCCGTAGAACGTGGCTCATCGTCAGCCAGGGATGGGGGCTCAGGCGCCGGAACGTCGGGCGGCTCCGGCTCCGGTTCCGACTCGCGGAATTGGGAAGATGCGGCAATCTGCTCTTCCGCCACCGGTTCAAAGTCCTCGATCTCACCTCCGGATGCCGAGTCCTCGTATTGATCGTCAGGAATCTCGACCAGTGGTGAGCCTGACTGGCCGGCTATGGCATCAGCCCAGGAGACCCGGACGATGGTGCCGCCATCAGATTCATCAGGTTCCGGTTCCTCATCGCCGGGAGTGATCGGAGTGCGAAACTCCTCTGCGGGCGGGACGATTGGCCGTCCAGTGCGAAAGCCAATCTCCTCTTTTTCAACATCGATGCCGTCCCAAGCCAGTTTAGGGCGCTCCCGGGAGGTTGCCGGTGGCGGAGGCGATGCAGCAGCAACCGATTCGGTGGCAACTACAGGTGCCACGACAGGGCTATCCGACGTAGAAAAACGCTCGCTGCGACGGGCCAGTTCGGGCGGAAGCAACCCGGCTCTTAGAAGTTCCTGGCGCAGCGACTGGGGCGTAAGGCGAAGGACATCCTGTCGCCGAAAGTGGCCGCTCTCAAGGGCGGTTTTGCGCAGCAACGCAGTCTGATAGCGGATCTGGATGTTGTCGTCGAGGGCGTCGAGTTCGGCCAATGCTCGGAGGTGTTCAAGCAGGCCAATGTCGTCCTCCTCCTCCAGCGCGATGTCTATGCAGTAGTGGTGCGCGGCAGGATTTGACGGATCGATTTTGAGTGCCTGCTCGAAGGCCAGCCGCGCCAGTTTGGTTTGTCGCAATTGGCTATGGAGGTAACCCTTGACGACCCAGCCGGCAGCCAGGTCGGGGTGCTCTTTCAGCCCCTCAGCGAGGATTTCTGCAGCCGGCTTCGGTTTGCCTAAATGTAGGTAATACTCAGCAAGACGGGGAAACAGTAGCGGATGCTGAGGCAGAAGTTTCTGCAGTGCCGCTGCCTTGCGGGATAGGTTACGAGATGGTGCAGACATTGAGGAACTCTAAAGGCAAGTTACTAATTCTAATGCTACTGCAATTTATGAAGATAATGACAATGATAAGCAGAGTTCTTGCGATCTGGTCGATAAAAGCGTCAACAGCCTCGTGAAAGCGATTTATCATTAGCATTATCATTATCATCAGTCATCGGTCATTCGGCGCAGATTTTCGAGTGCCAGTTCGAGGTCGATGCGGGCTGAGAGGAGATCGCGCCTCGTGCGGGTAAGATCGAGCTGAGCGTCAAGCAGTTCGCGCGATGATACCAGTCCGGCTTCGAAACGGGCACTCGTGATCTTGAAGGATCGCTCTGAGAGGTCAAGTGCTGCGGCGGCGATCCGGCATCGGTCACGGACTCGATCGAGTCTGCGGAGAGCTTCCCGCTGCTCGGCTTCGACCCGGGAGCGTGCATCGCGGCTGGCGATCTCGGCTGCGCGCTGCCCGGCGCGAAGCGCTTCGATCCGGTAAGAGGTCGAGCCAAAGCCATAGAGCGGCACTTCGAAGTGCAGGAAGACTCCAGTATTGCGAGTCGAAGGCAGATCGAGCGAGTCTAACGACCGACGTCGCGAATCAGTCTCGTAGAAGAGCGAGAGATATGCCCGGATGCGCGCTTGACGAACGGCTGCGCGGGTCTCTATTGCGCTTCGCTCGAGTGCAAGTTCCGAGCGGGTTACTTCGAGCCGATTGTCAACGGATACGGGAACCGGCGCGTCGTCCGGGATTTCGTCCGAAAAGGCAAAGTCAGGCTGTATGATGCGTCCGTCAAGGGGCATACCCAGTGCCAGTTTCAATTGATCTTCAGCCGCCCTGACGGCGCCTTCGCTATTGCGATAGGAAGCCTCCCGGCGGGCGACATCGACCTCTATCTGCAACACTTCAACTTCGGGGATGAGACCCGCGTTCAACTTGCGCTGGGCTAAATCGGCCGCGTCGCGGCCGGCAGCGAGGTCCCGTTCGGCAATAGCCAGTTCCTCTCGAGCCGAAACAAGGCCGTAGAATGCGCCTGCGACATCATACCGAACCGACCGCATCCGAAGGGTGTGATCGATGCTTCCGGTGGCGCGGCCTATCTCGGCAGTTCGCTTCAAGCGACCGGTCGGGTTGCCGTCGAAGAGCGGCTGCGTCAGATCGACCCGGTTTGCGAGCGAGTAGTCCGTGAACCTGATCGCGCCCTCGGGATGATCCCAGAACCAAAACCTCCGGTATAGACGCGATGAGACGTCCAGCGACGCGCCCCAGGGAAGTTCCTGCGAGAGGCTTAGTCGGCCCTGATTGCGACGCTCTTCGGTCGGGATCTGGGTCAGAACATTGGTGCCTGTTTCGGGGTCGTAGATCAGACGCTCATCGATAGACTTCCACCAGTTGGGAGTATCTCCGGTTAGGCGAAGTTGTGGCAGCAGGCCGCCCCACGTCGCACGATAGGTCGCCTCAGACGCTACGGAGTCGAATCGAGCCTGCGCGGCCGATGGACCAAGTTCATATGCTGCCCGAAGCGCCCCGTCGAGAGTCAGTCGAAGCGTATCGGCAGCCATCGCCGAAGGCAAAAGACTATAGGTAAAAGGTAGGAGGCTGACTGCCGAGAGAAATGTTCCGAAAAGTCCGGCTTTATGCTTGAGCCAGCGCGCTGATGCCCTATTCATATCGCAGCGCCTCAATGGGATCAAGCCGGGCGGCTTTACGCGCCGGAAAGTAGCCGAAAATCACCCCCACTCCAGCGGAAACGCCCGTCGCAACGAGCACCGCCCAGAGCGAAACCGCGGTCTCCCACCCGGCATAGGCCGCGATCGCCTTCGACAGACCGAGTCCCAGTCCTACGCCTACGATTCCCCCGAAGAGCGATAGCATCACCGCCTCATAAAGAAACTGCCGCCGGATGTCGGATTGACGCGCTCCGACGGCTCGCCGGACGCCGATCTCGCGGGTTCGTTCAAGCACCGATGCGAGCATGATGTTCATTATCCCGATCCCGCCGACGATAAGCGAAATCGAGGCGATAGTTCCCATTACGATGTTGAATATTCGCTGCGTCGCCTGATGCTGTCGCAGGAGTTGCTCCGGCACTATCACCTGATAGTCCCCGGCCGCACGATGACGGCGTTCGAAGATGCGCTCGATTAAACGGGAAGCACTGCTTAACTGTGCCGGGTCGTTCATTCCGACTACAATCCGCGAGACCTCCCCGAAGGCCGCGGTCGGCGGCGAGCGCTTTAGCGACGCCGCGAGCGGAACATAAAGGTCGCGGTTCTCGTCACGCAGTTCGATGCCCTCGATGTTGCCCCCCTGGGTCGGCCGCCGGTCGGCTACGCCGACTACGGTTACAATGTAACTCCCAATCCGCACCTGTTTGCCTACCGGATCTTCGAGCGGGAACAACTCACGACGCGCTCCCGCGCCGAGGACGCAGACCCGCTGAGCGGTGGACTCGTCGGCGTCGGACAAAGCCCTTCCACCGGTGATCCGGATGCGGTATAGATCGAAGAACTGAGGACTCGTCGCAACAATCTTCAGTTTCGCCGAATTCGAGCCGGCTATCACGTTAGCGTCGGTCATTCGCAGCGGCACCACATGGCGGACATCCGGCACCACCGCGCGGATCGCTTCGCCATCGGCAAGGGTTATTCCCCTCGGATTCTTCTCCAGCGCCTCCTTGCGCACCTGGGCATCGTCGAATTTCACCTGATCGACGATGATATTCGACGCACCCATCAAGTCGATCATTCTCAACGCTTCGCGTCGGGCGCCTTCACCGATTGAAGCCATTCCGATGACGGCGGCAACCCCAAATATCACCCCCAGTGCCGTTAAGCCGGAGCGGAGCCGGTGCGACCGGAGGCCGTCCCACGCCGCAGCGAGTTGTTCGAGGTGCAGAACCTTACCTGTCATAGGGAAAACTGCATTGATATCGGCTCAAGTCGGTCTATCATCCCCGGCGACGGCCTCCGCCCTGACCGCGGGGGCGACTTCCCGGCCCGGACTGTGAACCTGATGACGCCGGCTCCGGGGTCGCCTTATCCTCCTTGCCGCCTATCGATTTCGGTTCCGGCTGCTCGACGGTCGGATCGACCAGCGCTACCCGCATTCCGGCACGAATACCTTCCTCAACGACGACGAAGTTGTCGTTGCGAGGACCGGTTTTCACATTGAACGATCGGAATGAGTTGCCCGACTTGACGTAGGCGATTATGTCGCCATCCCGGGCAAAGACTGCTTCGATCGGGACGCTGACCCGGTCCGCCAAGCGATCCACAATGATACGGACTGAAGCCGACATACCGGGCCGAAGAAGCGGATCCGACTCCCTGATACGGACGAGCACGTCGAAGGAGCGTGCTTCCGAGGATGTAGCATCGGCGCGAGCGAGAACCCCAACCGAGAGCACTTCGCCATGGAAGACCGGATCGGGGTAGGCTTCCAACTTGATCTCGCATTCGAGTCCGGGCTTCACCTTCCCAACATCGAGTTCGCTGACCGTCGTTGCGACGAGCATCAAGGTCAAGTCGGGAAGTTCGATCAAAGCCTGGCCGCGCCAGGGGCTGTCACCCACCTTGATTTTGCTCATTTCACCGCCGCGCCAGGTCTCCTTATAAACGACGAGACCGGGTCGAGGTGCTCGAATAGTCAGTTTTGCCAAGTCGTTGCGCAACTGCTCGAGGTCGAGCCGGGACTGCTTCACCTTCAGGTCAAGAGCTTTCAGGTCGGCCTCATCTATAGTGCGCTGGGCTTCGATCTCGCGCACAGCCTGATCGAGGGAGTTTTTGGCTTGCTTAAGTTGCAGGGTGCCTTCCTCAATGCGGACGTCGGCTTCAAACTTCAATTGGTCGAGGCGCAATTCGGCAAGGCGGTAAGAGGCGCGATTGTTTTCGAGGGACGATTCAAGGTTCGCGAGCCGCGAGTCTGCCGATGCCCGGGTGCGGTCGTAGTTGGTCTTCGCGATGTCTAGATCGGCGATTGCATCATCGATTTGCTGCCGGACTTCGGTGGTATCAAACTGGATCAGGAAGTCACCTTCCTTCACTAGAGTGCCTTCATCGACGAGGCCTATGATCTGGAGGTTGCTGCGAGCCGGAGGCGCTGAAATGAAAACCGAGTTCTCTGCGCGCAGCCGTCCGGTCTCCTTCAGGTCGATGACGAATTCTCCGGACTGGACAACGGCAGTCGGCAAATCGACGCCCCCCGAAGGCCAGAAGATAGCAGTTAGCAGGCTGAAAAGGACTACCGGAACGCCGATCCGGACGGCGAGGGGTCGGCTGCGCATCCAGATCAGGAGCGCCCGGGATGATCCGGCATCAATGTGATTCACGTGCGTGGTCGGAAGAGTTGTTATTGATGGCATCTAAAATGAGATCGGCCCAGCGAACCGGTGCTTCGGGACCGCTCCCTTCCAGCCAAACAATTCTTGGGTCGGCGCGAAACCAGGTCATTTGGCGCTTGGCGAATTGCCGGGTGGCGAACAGAGCGCGCTGCCCGGCGTCCTGAAGCGTCGTTGTTCCTATAAGATAAGCGATAATCGACCGGTATCCGACGGCTTCGGCAACCGGTTCCGGTATCTTCTCGATGCCGCCGTATTGTCTGGCAAGATCTTCGACTTCGACAACCCAGCCCTTAGCGAACATCGCCGCAACGCGCGCTTCGATCATGCGATGCAATTCCGGACGGGGACGGTTCAGTCCAAATCGCATTACTCTACGCGGAGGCTGGTCGATCCCGCCCGAGGTTGTCTGGTGCCAGGCGCTAAAGGGGCGACCGGTCAGGCGTTGGACTTCGAGCGCTCTCACAAGCCGTTTGCGGTCGCGGTGACCGACATGGGTCGCATACTCGGGATCAACCCGGTGCAGTTCGTCGAGCAGCGGCTCAACGCCAAGGCGCTCAATTTCATGCGACAACTCCTCGCGGATGGCTGGATCTGCAGGAGGTGCCGGTGACAGCCCATCGAGTAACGCGCGAAGGTAAAGCCCTGAGCCTCCAACGATAAGGACTCCCCTGCCACGACTCTCGATTTCCCCTATCCGCTCAAGCGCCATCCGGGCGTATTCGCCCGCTGTGAGTCGCTGGTCGGGAGGAACTTCTCCGATCAGGTGATGCTTGACCTTGCGAAGTTCCATCGCGTAGGGAGCGCCGGATCCGATTGCCATCCCCGCATAAACCTGCCGCGAATCGACGCTGACGACCTCGCAGTCCAGGCGCCGGGCAAGAGAGAGCGCAGTGGCGGTCTTGCCGACTGCCGTCGGCCCGCAAAGAACGATGAGCGGTAGTGTCAAGTGTCAAGTGTAAAGTGTAAAGTATTAAGTATCAAGTGTCAGGAATTCAAGCGTTCAGGTGACGGGTAGTCCAGAATGACGTCTATGGTGTAACGTCTCGCTCATCAGGCTCACGCGGATGACCATTCGGGCTATCCGACTGCGTGCCCAAACTCGGCCGTGAATCGGTCAAGCGAGACTCCGCAAACCGCCGCCAGTTTCGCCAGTTCGGTGGTGTCGTCGAAATCGGACCGGACTAACCTGATCATAAAGTTCTGCAATATGCGGTAGGCATCGCCCCCAATATCGACGAACCGGACTCGCGTCCGCCCCGTTTCCGGGTCGAGCATGTCGGAAAAAGGAATAGGCAGATACCGCCCGTTCTGAATTGAGACCATCAAGTCGCCGCTGCCACTTAAAAGTTCATCGGCGGCCCGGTCGCCGAGGTCGCGGGTGTATTCGACATCGAAGGCAATGGGATCAGCGCAACGCAGTTCGTAGCCGAGATTCTTGGCTACAATAACCGGCTTCAGTCCGAAACCGGCAAGCCTCTTCTGCACTTCACGCTTCAAGATGGTGCCGAAGTCGATCTCATCGAAGCGGACGTTATCGTGAGCATCACGCTCGACATGACCGAGGGCTTCGAGTTCGGCAATCGGGACCTTGTCGAGGAGTCCTTCCGCCAGAATCGCTACGCCGTCGGGATGACCGTAGGCAAGCCGTTTGACGATGGCGCCGGCAAGGACATCGACCAGTCGGTGCATCGTCAAGTCGAATCCGGCAAACTCCTCGGGAATCAAGGTCAGGGTATTCCCGGAGGCCTTGGAGATGTGCATCGCCAAGTGCCCGGCTTTGCGCCCCATTGCTACCACGAAGAACCACCGTGAGGTCGTGCGGGCATCGACCATCAGGTTCTTCACGATGTCGTAGCCGATCTGCCGGGCCGTCTGGAAGCCGAAGGTCGAAATGCCTTGAGGCAGGTCGAGGTCGTTGTCGATCGTCTTCGGAACATGCACGACTCTGATGCGGCTGTGACCCGATTCAGCCACCTTCATAGCGGTGAACGCAGTGTCGTCGCCGCCGATGGTGACCAACTTGTCTATATTTAGACGCAATAAGGAATTAACGGTTGCTTCGAGCAGCGCCGGATCGCGGGTTGGGTTATCCCGTGCGGTGCCGAGAATCGATCCGCCGGTGAAGTGGATGCGGCTGACGTGATCGACGGTTAAATCAAGGGTATGCTCAATGTCGCCGCGCATGATCCACTTGAAGCCATCCTGTATGCCAACAACCGGGACGCCATCGACGAGGCTGCGGATCGCCGCTGCCGATATGACACTGTTGATACCGGGCGACGGACCACCGGCAACGACGATGCCGAGGCGGTTCTTGGGGGCGACCATGGTGGACATTGGTAATGCTAATGCTAATGTTAATGATGAATTTAGGAGTTAAAATTTGAAATCGTCGAAGGCGCCTCCAGCCCGACCAATCTCTAATGCCGCACCTCGACCATCCGAACCGGAGTGATCGAACTATTGCGAGACGCATCCCAGACTCGAACCACCAGCGGGTAAGACCCGGCCGGATAGTAACGGCATGTCCAAGTGAAATAATACCTGTCACCGCGCGACGAATCGGGCGGATAGTCGAAGCCGGTTGCTGAAAAGACGACGCGCCACAACTCCGTCTCGTCGCGCGCGCTCACTTCAAGCAGTAACGTCGTATCGGCGACTGCACCCGGATCGGGACGAATCCACACCACTTGCGGCGGAAGCGAATCTACAACGACGGCATCGCTGCCGTCCGGCCCTTGCGGCCCCTGGCAGGAGAGGGTCGCTATCATCGCCAAAGGCACCAGCAGCAGAGCCGGACCGACGGTTCCGATGGTCTTGCCGGTCACTTCATCTTCCGGTATCGGCCGGCGGATAGTAGAGTTCCGCTGTAACAAGCAGATTGTTGCGACGGCCGAATCGCTCCCTTAGACCATGCCAGCCGCTGTCATCGTGCGAGCCGCCGACGCCCCAGTGAGGTTCACCGCCGTCAGAGCCAATTTGTAAAGTGTCCGATTGCGACCGGGAGGCGAAGCCTATGACAATGAAGAAAGTGCCGCTCATGCGGGAACCGCGCCCGGAGAAGGCAAAGCGGTGCTCGCGAATTGATCCGCGAACATCGGTCCCGAACAGTGAACTGGTCGCTTCGGCACGGACCGGCAAAACGCTGCCGCTCCAGAGCCCGACCTGCACCCGGGCCGTGTCGCTGAAAGCACCACCGGCTTGTATAGTAACAGCACCGACGCTGCACAGTTTGGCTGCTTCGAATCGCACCCAATAGCCATCGGTTCGGATCGTGTCGGGCAAGCGCCAGACCGTCTCAAGCATACCGGAGTGGCGGGCCAGGACAAGGGTGGTGTCGTTTAAGTCCGCCTTAAACCCGACATAGATCGACCGCGGAGGGGCATCGCTCACATTGCCGGCAGTGTCATAAGCGCGCGCCGCGACCATATGCCAGCCGCGCCCCAGACTGCTTGCTGCCACCTTTACCTGATATGGAGTCGTCGCTGCCACCAGCGGTTCGCCTCCGACCCTGGACATCCCGTCCACCGTGAAAACGACCCGGCTAATGGCAACATTGTCCACCGCAGCGGCTGCGATGGCAACGCTATCCCAAGCCGTTTCAAGCGGCCAGGGGCGGGTCAGTTCGATGGTCGGCGGCTGTAAATCGACACCCCGGGCATTGCGGCCGGCAGGACCGGTCGGGCCTTCGCAACCCGCAGAGACGATGACAAGTGCAATAAGAGTCACCGGGATATAGTGAAATGCGCTCACCGGTAGGTTACCACCGCGGCGATAAGCGGATTGGGACGCCGGAAACGTTGGCCGGTGAGCGGACTCCAAGTCCCGTCACGCCGTTGGTAGCCATGCCCCGTTACGCGAAGACCGCTGTCAGACTGGACGATCACCGAGTCACCGGTGCCGCCTTCGGTGAACCGAACGACGACAAAGAACTCGCCCTCGACCGGAATCCCGGGGCGGGGGAAACTCTTCGGCTCCCAGCCGACATATTCGACCAGTTCTTCGCGGCGGGGGAAGGAGAGCGTCCGCGTCGCCAGGAGCGAATCCGGCCGTCCATCGCGTTCGCTGTAGAGTTCGTAGTCGATCGATCCGCCGCGCCAGGCAGCTTTAAGTTTCACTTTCACCTCAAGGGAACGGACATAAGCCGGGCCGTTGGGAGTAAATCGCGCAGCAATAGCATCGTAAGTAACAAGCGAGTCGGGGGGGAATTTCCAATCGATCGGGGACGCTGTTTCACCGGCGAAAGTGTAAAGCGTGTCGCGTTCGGGACGTTCGGCAAGCGGGGCTTTGCGGATAGCCAAGTTCTGTGAAAGTCCAACCTTTCCTGCGGCATCGTGGACAATGACTTGCAACCGGTGCAGTCCTTCAGTCAACGCAGTTAGGTCCCAACGATACTGGTAGTAGGGCTGGAGCGCTCTGAAAGCCAGGCTGTCGGGGCGGCCATCGACAAGGAATTGAATACCCGCGATGCCGACATCATCTGAAGCGATAAGTTCGACTACCGCTCCTTCGAAGAGTGGTTTTTCCCCGTCGGGCAGGACGATCTCGACCGTTGGCGGAAGGAGATCGCCGCTAAGGCGGCTCACCCCGGCTCGTCCGGGATCGCCTTCACAGCCAGGGAGGAAAAGGACGAGGCAGGCGATGATGCAGGTTGCAGGAAGGACCGGCCGAGTCATCCTTCAGTGCGGCTGCGATGCAGAACAGCGATCATCTCGCGGACGGCGCCATCGAGACCTATTTGCATAGCGCGGGAAGCAAGTGCCTGGCCAACATAGATTTCGTCGATGTTGCGCACTGCCGCCAGCGAGCGGACATTGTGAATTGTGAGTCCCCGACCGGCCGAGACGATCAGTCCGAACCGGCCGGTTGCCATCGAAGCGGCGCCGATCTGGTCGAGGGCACGGGAGGCTTCCTCATCGGCTCGCGTAGCGGCGTATGCGGAAGTGCTGAAGGTTATCCCCGAAGCGCCGGTGCGTGCCGCAAACTTGGCGGCGCCGGGAAGCGGTTCGAGAAAAAGCGATACCGGCACTCCGGCCGACTTATAGGCGGCGGCGATAGAAGCGATTTCGTCGGCTTCGACATCGGGTTGCAGCGGTCGGGAGTCGCGCACCCCATCCCAACCGGCATCGACAAGGATGACTCCTTCCGGGCGCAATTTGGCGACCGCTTCAACGATGAGATTCTGCAGCGGCACAATCAAGACCAGGTCGATCCGGATCAAATCGCGAAGCAGACGCAAGTCGCGTTCGGTGAGAAATCCGCTTCCGGGCAGATATCCGGCAAGAATCAGATCGGCCCCGGCGGCTTGGGCAAGTGCGCCGAAATAGGCTGGATCGGGCTGACCGGACAGGCTTGCCCCCCGCAGTCGGGCGATGGGATTAAGTGAGAATCCGAAACGCATTTGTAAATGGGTTATGTAGAAACGTCAATGACCAGCAATCGTCGTATCGAGACGGGCTGTTGCAGGTCCTCGCAACCGGGTAATGAGCCGGCTGACCGGCACTACGACGATTCCTTCCGCCTCAAGTTGCGGTAATCTTCGTTTAAGTATTGCAAGCGTCCCGGCCCGGACATGTCCGATCCCGACCGCCCAGCCTCGCCGGGCCGCTATTGCAGCGAGGTGGTCGAAACTGCGCTCAACTGCCAGCGAATCGGGATCGTAGTCGAGAAAGACGTCCCTGCCTAATGCTGGAACACCGAGCTGGCGCATTGCATTAAGGGCCTTCGATCCAGCAACGGTGCGGCTATCGACAAACATCAACCCGTGACGATTCAATTCCCGACTTAATTGTTCCATCAACGAACCGTCTAAGGTCGCCTTCGAACCCATATGGTTGTTGACGCCGGTCGCCATTGGAAGTTCCTTGCATGCGGCATCGACCAATTGGGCTACATCGCTTTGCGAGGCATGCGCCATGAGCATCGACCTTTCCTGTATCGCGGTCGGGGTTTCAGGCTCCATCGGGAGGTGGATGAAGACCTCCTTGCCTTTGCGGACTGCAATGCGACCGGTCGAAACGCTGTGTCGGCTTCCCGGAATGATGGAAATCGTAACCTCGTAAGGCAGATCGAGAAAGCCTTCCACAACGCTCCTCTTCCAACCGTGACCAAAGTCGTCGATAATTATGGCGATCTGCGGTGCCGGATAGTCATCGCCGGGTTTTTCCTTGAAGCGATACAGGCTATCAACCTGAGAGGGAAGGCCCGCCTCAGGCGGCGATAGTCGGGCTCCGGTTACCGCCTCGCCCACTAATGGCTCGTCCGGAAGGTGGGGTATTGATAAGACGGCCGCCAGCGTCCCTGCAATTATTGTTGTGAGCACCAGCCGCAGACGTCTTTGGCGCATACTCCGACGGGAACTCAAACCGGTCAGAAGTCGTCGCGCCAGTTGACCACCCGGAACCGGCCGTCAAGGCCGGCTTTCACTGCAAATCGGGCATAGCCCATCAGAGGCGGCTCGTTTTCCAGCGTCAGATTGAATCGGACGATGAATTGCAGAGTGGTATCAACACGGTCGAATCCCGCCACCTCTTCGGGGATAAAGTTCCACTCGAGGTCGATCCGGTTGAAGCGGCGAAAAAGGCCGCCGGTCGTCTTCAGGTCAGTTTGACGGGGCCAGCGATCAAAACGGGAGTTGTCGATGTCATAAAAGTCAAACGTGAACGCTTCGTCGAGGCAATCGGCATACCGCAGCGAGTCGCGATAATCATAAGCGAGCGAGAAGTTCTGCAGGAGACCGCCGACGGAGCGCTGATCGCTCCAGGTCGAGGTGCCGACATCCCCCTCCACCGGTGCAAAGGGATTGAGACAGCCGGCAATGAGCGGGAGAGTGAATGAGCCGAGCAGCACCGGCTTCAACATGACTCTCGCCGGAAAAATCGATTTATCTGATTTAACCCGTCGCACATCAGAAATAGACTTTGAGGTCGCTGAGGCAGTCCCCGCCGGTTCGGCTATCGCTCCACTTTTCGATATACCATCCGCCATCGGAAGCGCGTCTTAGGGTTAGATCCATTCGGCCCGACAGGTCGCGAGGCGCGGGGTTGTTTAGATGCCCGGCCCGCCATGTATACTGCGCCACGAGTGACGACGAGTCGCCCAGGATCGTCTCGCGGTCGATCGAGGAAGTGAATTCAGAGAGCGAGTCGTAGGGCAGAACCGCAGGTCTGAAGAGGTTCTGAGCAAAGCGCTCCTCACGTTCATAATTCCAGTTGAGGAAACGCTCTGAATGAGTTGCCGCGGTCTGTTTGTCGGGAATGAATGTGAACCCGGCGCTGCCGGCGTCGGCGCCGGCAAAGGAGCGTATGTAATCGGGACCGGATCGTCTCCCAACCGCCGACTCGAGGTTCTGCACCACAACCCGCGGCGATGACGGAAATGTCCAACCGCCAACCGGCCCCGAGGGCGGTTCGGCCGTTCGGGTGGTGAAGAGTTCGCAGCCGGCAAGTCCAACCAGCAGGACGCCATATCGAAATGCAAGGGACATCACCTTCAAGTTAGCGACTTGAAGGTAAATCTGCAAGGTGGGTCAGGCCGCTTTGGCCGCGACCGCCCGGGCGACCTCCAGCGTCGAAGCACTCCCCCCCATATCGTATGTCTGCACCCTGCCTTCGACAATGACTTCGGCAATGGCGCCTTCGAGCCGGGCTGCACGGTCTGACTCGCCGAGCCATTCGAGCATCATCCGGACCGAGAGGAGCATCGCCATCGGATTGACCTTATAAAGACCGGCATACTTGGGCGCCGAGCCGTGTGTCGGCTCGAAGACGGCGTAGTGGTCGCCGAGGTTGCCCGAAGCCGCGAACCCCAGCCCGCCGGTTAGTTGCGCAGCCAGGTCCGAGAGGATGTCGCCGAACATATTCTCGGCGACGAGGACGTCGTAGTCAAAGGGATTTTTGAGGAGCCACATCGCCTGGGCGTCGATGTTGGTCTCGTAGAGCGGTATATCGGGGAAGTCCTTTGCCACCCGCCGTGCCGACTCCATCATCAAGCCGCCGGTCTCGCGCAAGACATTGGGCTTATCGACGACCGTTACCGAATGGCGTCGGCGGCCGCGAGCATACTCGAACGCCTTACGCACGATCCGTTCACATGCCGGACGGGTCATTATGCGCGCTGAGAAGGCTATATCATTCTCCGAAACGGTGTCGAATCGTCTCATCCTGGGGTGTGACTCCCGGAGAGCCTCCCGGACGGATGACGGCAGGGGACGAAACTCGACGCCGGCATAGAGGCCTTCAGAGTTCTCACGAAAGATGACGAGGTCGATGCCTTCGCGGTAATTTAGAGGATTGCCGGGGTAAGCCTTGCAGGGCCGGAGGTTGGTATGGAGATCAAACTCTTGTCGCAGGCGGACGATGGGACTGAAATAGCGCAAGCCCCGACCTTGCAGAGAGGGGTTTAGTTCGCGCGCGGCATCATCGGCCGGTTTCGAAGTGATGGCTCCAAAGAGAGCGCAGTCGGTCTCGCGAAGCACTTTAACCGTCCGATCGGGAAGAGCGTTACCTTCGCGACACCAGAAGTCCCAACCTATGTCGGCGGGATGATAATCCGCATCGAGTTCAAGCGCATCGAGCACGATGCGGGCGGCTTCCATAACGTCGTTGCCGACGCCGTCACCGGGCAGCCAGGCTATCTGATACTTTGGCAAGGAAAATTATGATAATATTGATGTTATGGGTGTATCCGATAGTAGCATAGGTAGGACGGACATTCATGTCCGTCCTAAGGGCCGGCAGGAATGCCCGCCCTACTTGAGCATACCTCAATTGTCAGCACCCATCAATATGGTTACAAATCCGCATTTCAGAGTCTAACGCCAATACCGATGCGCCAGCCGGAGCCAAGTCCGCCCTCGAAGGGCGCCAGCGATGCGTCTATCCGATAGATCGACTGCGCCAGCCCGATGCCATAGATCGTCCGGCTGATGTCGCGGTTACCAAACCATCCGGTGCGCAGGTAGAGAACCTTGGAATAGTCGGCTTCGATACCAAAGTGGAATTGTGCAGGGTCTTCTAATACAACTGATAGTTCTGAAGCAATAAGCAGGCCGAAGTCCCCGAATGAGTGGCTACGTGCAGCACCTGCCCGTAAAGTTAAAGGTAGATCGAATCCGCCGACCGGGCGGCCGAAGTTGCTGACTGAGAGACCGCTCTTCCAAAGACCCGGCTGCCAGGTAAAGCCGACATCGGCGACCGGAAAGCCGGTTGCCTTGTCGCCGTAGATATCCTCAACCCAGCCCTTTATGGCAGCGCCGGCGGCTAAATCGGGACGAATCAGGTAAGCACCTGCGAGACTGAGATAAGCCTGATGGAGGGTGAATTCACCTTCCGGATCGCCAGGCCGGGTGCGTGCTTCGAATCCGGGCGTGGCAAGGTTGAAATAAGACGCCGATAGCCCGCCCGATGGCGTTCGGAACTTGACCGCACCAAGGGTTCCACGGCTATCTGCAAGCCAGCGAAATCCCTGAAAGCGCACCTCACGCTCGCCGAACGCGATTAGCGCTGGATTCCACCACGCCGCGGCTCCTGTTGAAGCGTGACTGACGCCGGTCTCGCCGATGGCTAGCTCCCGAGCCCCGGAAGGTATCTTCAGGAAGGCAGCCGCAGAAGTGGCGGCAGGTGCCGGCCTAATCCCCACAATGGCAAGTACCAGCAACGAGGTGAAGAACCCCGTGCTCCTTTGACGCTGCATGGTTAGATCAGAATGCAAAGGTCCAACCAAAGATGTGCGAGCCAGACGGCGCCGCGCGCTCCAGTACAAAGGCATAGTCGAGCCGGGTTGATCGAAGATATCGCAGGGGCAGTTCGAGGCCCAAGCCAAAGGTCGGCGCGGCTCCGTCCCAGCCGCCGCGCAAATAGAGCATTCGACTTTCACCGTAAGCCCGGCTATATTCGATTCCAAGTCGAGGGACTAAAGCCTCAGTAGTTTCCCCTATCTCGGCGCTCTCTATCACCATATCAGAGGCGATGGTCACGGAATGAAGTGCTTTCCAGGCGGCACCGGCACGGATTAGAACCGGGAACGCGTCGTCCTTGGCGCCGCTGCCTTCTCCCCAGACATCCGAGGCATCCCAGGAATACTTCGCGTTGATATCACGAACCTGCAGCCCAAGCGTCAACTTCGGATGGGCTACGAACCTGACGCCGAGGTCGATCCCCATTCCATAGGCGTTGAGCGACTTCTCATCTTCAGCGATGCGTGGTGTGTTGTTGATCATCCACTTGATCGATATTCCGAGTGCCAGCGCCGGGAGCGGGGCAAGAGAAAACGTCCCGTGGATCAGGTTTTCCGAATTGGTTAGGACATCGAAACGTTCGCCGTTGGAATCACGAGCGTCGATATTGGATGTCGCAGCGCGGAGATAACCTGCTCCAACAGCGGCTCGACCACCTTGTAGCGGAACCGAGACGTCGCCATAGAGAATACTCCGGTCGAGCGCCAATAGCCGGTAGCCGATCGCGCCTTGACGAGTTCGCTGATGTCCCAGTGCGGCCGGGTTGTAGTGCCAGTTGAGGGCACCGCTGGTGAGTGCGACGCCGCAATCGCCCATCGCGGCGCGATCGGCGCCCATCCCCATCCGTAGGAATGCTCCCGCCTTCCCCCCTATCCCCGTCGCGGCATCGGCTGTATTACCTGCAAGCAACCCGAGCAGATAGGCTGCAATAACCGAATTCAGACGATGACCGATTGCCGATTGACCTTTGCTTCCTGACTTCTTCATTAGTCGATCACCATCACTTTCCCCCAAAGTTCCTTGCTTCCGACCTTGAGGCGGTAGAAATAGACCCCGTTGGCGACGACACTCCCGCGATGGTCCCGGCCGTCCCACTTGAGCGCGGCGTAGCCTTCCATCATTCCTGTGCCTTGCCCCCAGGCGATATTTGCAGGCGTTGGACCACCCCCGCTCTCGACGACGGTCTCCATCGCGAAGTTATAGATGCCCCAACTGCTGAGTGGCTCGCCGCGGGAGCGAAACTGGAGCCGCGCCACGTGCCCCCGCTTGGGTGAAAAGGGGCTCGGATAAGCATAGGTTTCGGACTGACCGGCAACACCGGCGGGCGTATGCGCCCGAAGGATGCGAAAGCCACCGGAAGCATTAAGGGCCATGCCTTGATCGGTTCCGATCCATAGCGAGTCGCCTGTCGTCGCAGCGGAAAAGAAGTCGGGCAGTTCGAGCCGTTCGTTGATGGCGAAGTCGAATATCTCGGTGAGTGGAAGTTCCCATGTCCGGCCCAGATTGCGCGATATCCAAAGCGCGCGGTCGGCGGCTACATAGACGGTGCTGTCGCGAAAGCCGAAGTTGTGCGCCCGCAACGGGCCATAAACGTCAGCCAGCCGCTGCCCAGCGTGGGGTCCGGCAGTAAGGGTCGTCGTATCCGAGAGCATCACCCACCACGAGACTCCACGATCGGCGGTCATCGAAACGCCGTAGAACTCGCTGGCGCGTTCGGCTTTCCAGGTCGCAGCCCAGATCAGGGTGTCGGAAGCGACGCGCTGGACGCCGAGCGCGGTGACGAAGTTGCCTGAAATCGAGCCGGCGCCTGCCGCTGCCGGAACCCAGTTGATACCCTCATCGGCTGTGCCGTGCACTCCGGCAGCGCTGCCAACCCAGAGCATTTGCCCGTCCCAGACCGCACTGAAGACGCGGTGCGCGAGATTGATCAGCGGCGTAAAACTCTGGTGATCGACGGTGGCTAACTCCCATCTTGATGAGCCGTGTCTCAACCGTCGTAATCCGCCGCCCCAACTGACGATCCAGACCGCCGAATCGGTGATGGCGATGTCGTAGGTGACGTTTTGGATATTGGTGGTGGTGGGGCGATAGTCGATTACGTCTGCCGAATCGACGGGCTGACGCTGCCAGTGCCAGGTGACGCCGTCGTCGTTTGACCAGCCAACGCCGCCTCCAGCGGGATAGTAGGTCTCGCCGACTTTTTCGCTGTAGGCTGTTGCGGCCCAGATAATGGTGTCATTCATCGTCAAGGCTGAGACACCGCCCCGCCCGATACCGTCCGGCTCGCGGAAGACTGCCCAGCCTTCACCTGGCAAGTGATACTGGGCAATCCCCCGTCCAGTGCCAAGCCATAGGCTGCTGCCGTTTGGTGCCGGGACGATGTCGATAATGCTGTTGGAAGGCAGCCGCTCGCCCGGCTCGGGTGGAGCGTCGATGCTATAAGCCGGTTTCACCAGGTCTAAAACGCCAGGCGCCAGGTCGTATTCGACCGGCTTCAACTGCGCCCAAAGGCATTGCGAAAGCACTAAGGGCGCTACAATAGCGAAGTTAGTCAAAGGTTTGGTGTTTCTTTTATTACTATCGCAAAGCGACTGTTTGCCCCGATTCATCGGGGCATTGCCGAATGAACTGCGGCAAACAGACAAGACACAGAGATACAACGATATCTAACCGGTAAAGGGATTGTTCCAACTACCCCTACCAAGGGGAGCAGCTCCCCCCTCGCGCCGCAGGATGACGAGCGTAGTGCGGACGGTCTCCCCACGTTGCAGAGCCTTATCGTGCGGCGTCCAATCGAAAGTGAAGATGACGTTGGTGCGGCTCCCGCGATCGACAGAAAAACCGGCTACGAAGATCCCGTCGCCCGCAGTCGTATCGAGCCCGGTGCCGTCGTCGAAATAGGCAAATCGGGCGACAACGCGATTCGGGTCGGAAATGACGAGCCGCAATGTGTCAAGGTCGGCAGCGGTCTGATCATCGGTCAATACCAGACGATACGAGAAGAAGACCGTGTCCGACTCGGCCACCCAGACTGTGTCGGAACCTTCGATAGATGCTATGCGAGGCGGGCTGTTTTCAAGAAAGACCTCGAACGGATCGCTCACCGACCAGCCGTTCGACTGACGTTGGAAACGATCCTGGGCGCGCATCTGAAGGAGATAACTGCCGGTCATGAGGCGGACTGCCACTTCGGGACGGGAACTCCATTCCCACTCGCTCCCTGCGGGGTGCATAGGATAGACTGCCTCATCGACGAGCGTCTCGGTCGTTCGCCGCACCAATTGAACTGCAACGATGTCAGCGGCGCCGTCGCTGTCGGTAACCGTCACCGCAAAGCGCCGGCCAAAGGAACCACTGGGCAAAGTATCCGGGTGGACGAGGTTACCGAATTGCGGAGCGCTGTTGGTGCGAACGACGAAATAAGCGCGGGTGGTGCTATATGTGAGCGCGTCAACATTGGCCACAAAATAGAACTGCCACCGGCCCGGGCGGTCGACGAAGCCGGCGTTGATCCGGCGCGAGTATATGCCATCTCCGGCAAAAGCGTCGCCGGTGGTGAGTGTATCGGTGAAGACCCGGTCGTCATTCAGGTAGCGTCCGCCGCCGTTGTCGGACAACCAAAAGGTGTTCTGATAGTGTCCCGAGTCGTCTATCACTACGCAATAGATGTCTTCTATAGGCAAGGCCGGACTGAGCCGCACCGAAACGCGGCGGTAGTCCTTCGAATCATAGATCCAAAGGCTGTCGAGTTCGAGCACCGTTAGACTATGCTCGACCTTCGGCGGAGTGGCTTCCTTAGGCGAACAAGCGAGCGCCAAAATCGCTCCCAACGCGGCAATATGCGTCAGAATCGTGCGACTGGCGACGATCAGTAGAAGGAGCGATGGCGCACGAGGCGCCGGTGCGGGCGACACGCTCTACCCGAAATGAACGATGATGTCGTTACGATCCAAAGAGTTACTAAGTCGCGGTCGCCGCCTCAGGTGAGGTTGATAAGGTGTTAGAGGTTAAACCTACCATAAGTTAGCAAGGTTCCACCTAATTGTCAAGAATCGCGGCTATGCCGCTGCCGGGAGTTGTTTTGATTGCATCAGCACCATCCCCCGTCGAACGGCAACAACAGCAAGCGTAACCGACAACGCAAGCAGGATCAAATCGGCCGTTACCAGCGTCCAGTTCTTCTTGGGAAGATATTGATTAAAGAGTAGCAGCACCAGAGACCCGACCGTCGTCAAGGTCATGAAGATCGCCGGAACGACCGTGAACCAGTTCTTGAGGCCTCTCAGCGCGAGCCAGATGGTGATAGTGATCAGGGTGAGTGCAGCCAGGAGTTGATTTGCCGAGCCGAAGATCGGCCAGAGCAGCGCGAAACTGTTGCCCGCTGCGAGACCCCACATCCCGGCAACGGCTATGCCCGAGTTGAATAGGGGGTGCTTTACTAATGCCGGTGCTCCGGGCCAAACGACAGTCCAGAACTCTTCAAGTAGATACCTCACAAACCTGACCGCCGAGTCGAGCGACGTGATGACGAAACCCTCCACCATCAAAATGCCAAAGATCGTCCCGATGTAGATCGGTATGCCAATCACGCCATTCAAGAGATGCCCCACTGCGAGCGAAAAGGCAAGAATCGGATTGGCTTTGCCGGCACCCGGCTCGGGCCAGACGATTGCCATATAGTCGCCATATGTTAAGCCGCCGGAAAGCGCCAGAAGTACCAGCAGCGCCAGGCACGACTCGAGCAGCATGGCGCCGTAACCGACCTTGCGGGCGTAGGTCTGTCGAACGATCTGCTTGGACGTAGTGCCGCCGGCTACGAGCGCATGAAAGCCGGAGATCGCGCCGCAGGCAATGGTGATGAACATCATCGGCCAGAGGAAGCCAAGATGCTTGACGCCACCGGAAATGTTGGTCGCCGGATAGGATACTTCGATGCCGCGAAATCCCGAGGCGAAGACCCCGATGACCAGGAGCAGCATCCCGCCGTAGAGGATCTGAACGTTGGTGAAATCGCGCGGCTGAAGGACTACCCAGACCGGCAGCGCAGCCGCTACGAAGCAGTAAAGCGAGAGGATCACCATCCAAACATGGAGATCGAGCGAAATCGGAAGTCGAAAGCCGATAAGCACCGACCCGAAGGCAATAAATCCGGCAGCGATATAGGCGATCCAGGTTGCGATGCCGCGCTTGTAGAGCATCCAGCCCAATAGCGGCGAAAGGAGTGTGATGATGATGACCGAGGTCGAAGCGATGCCGCCAATAGCACCTTCGAGGATGCCTGTTTGCGGATTCGTAACAGCGCGAAGAACCGTCTGATCGGGTGTCAGTTCCAACTTGGCTAACGGCCAAAACGAAGTGAGGCTGATCGCCGTTGCGTTGAGGAAGGCTCCGCAAACGAGGAAGAGCATCAACAGCGTGAACGAAATGAAGAGCAGGAATCCGGCTTTGCCAAGCGTCTTGCGGGTTACTTCGGCGAGCGACTTGCCGCCTTCTTTGACCGACACAAATAGGGATGTAAAGTCGTGCACCGCCCCGAAAAAGATCCCTCCTAAGATGACCCAAAGCCAGGCCGGAACAAAGCCGTAGAGCACCGCGACCGTCGGGCCGATGATAGGGCCGGCGCCGGCAATAGTGGCAAAGTGATGCGCAAAGACGACATGCAGTTTGGTCGGGACAAAGTCCTTGTTGTCGCACTGTGCCACTGCCGGAGTCGGCTCGGCGTCGTTCATCCCGAGCATCCTGGAGAGACCGCCGCCATACCACCTGGCGGCGAGATAGAGCACCAGTGCCGATACGAGGAAGATGACGAGCAGGTTCATCAGGAAGGCAGACCTTTCCTTGATAGATACCGGTATAGCATAGAAAGGGCCGCAAGAGCCGAACGGCGGCGGTTGGAGTCCCGACCCCCGGCAAAGTGATGCCGTTCAACGACGGTCCCACCTGCACTTGCGAGGGCGATGAAGACAAGGCCGACCGGCTTTTCTGGACTGCCTCCGCCGGGGCCGGCGACTCCGGTTACGCTCAGCGCCAAATCGACTTCGCGGACGGCGCGGGCACCTTCAGCCATAGCCGCCGCACATTCTGCCGAAACCGCTCCGAATGAAGTGAGTAGCGAGTCAGGGACCTTCAATAGCGACATCTTGGCGTCATTGGAATAGGTTACAAGCCCGGCGTCAAAGACGTCCGAAGCGCCCGGGACGCTGGTCAACCGCTCCGCAATCAACCCTCCGGTGCACGACTCAGCCAACGAAAGTCTCAGGCCTTTGCGCCGAAGATAGTCGATGACCACCGCTTCAAGAGCGATCTCCTCGCGGGCATAAAGAGACTCTCTGACGGCGGACTCGATGACCTCGGCGCCGCGCTTCAGCACCGACTCCACATCCTGCTCAGAGACGCCCCCGCACGACAGCCGCAACGTTACGCCCTGGTCTATCGAAGGAAGAAAGGCGATCGTCGCCGGGCGAAAATGCTCGGCCGGACCGATCTTTTGTTCCAGATGCGACTCTCCCACCCCGACGGACTTGAAAATGCACGATTTGAAAACGCTACTGCGGCGCCTCACCAGAGCCGGAAGGACATCTCTGTCGAACATCGGCTGCATCTCGGTCGGAACACCGGGCAAGGCATAGTAGCACCTGGCTCCGGCTTGGGCGAAAATCCCTGGTGCAGCGCCCTGGGAGTTGGGCAGCGGCTCGGCGCCTGCAGGGAAGTGCGCCATCGACTCCCAGCCGGGAGAAGGCCGAGTGCCTCGTCGGGTAAAGCGATCCAGTATGCCGTCGGCAAGGTCCTGCCGGAATCGCAAAGGCATCCCCAAAAAGTCCGCCAGAACCGGCCGTGTGACGTCGTCGGATGTAGGTCCCAATCCCCCGGTCAGGATCACGATGTCGGCATGTCCCGACGACGCTTCAAGCGCCTTTTGAAGATGCTCCTGGTTATCTCCAACTACCAGTATTCGCTCCAGCCGCAAGCCCTCGGCGGTCAGACGACGGGCAATGTAGGCACTGTTGGTGTCGCGGGTCTGTCCGAGCAGGATTTCGTCACCGACGACGATCAACTCAATGCGCAATGTTCAGACCTATAAGCCGGATCATCAATTGAAGCGCCAATGCCGCATAAAGGCCGGCGATCAGGTCATCGACAACGATGCCCCAGCCGCCCGGCAGTCGCTGCGACCGGCCGGCCGGGAAAGGCTTAACGATGTCGAATATCCGGAAGAAGAAGAAGCCGGCCAGGATCGCCCACCATATTCGGGGTGCGAACATCAGCGTCAGCCACTGCCCGGCTACTTCATCGATGACGATCGGTCGGGCGTCATGCCCTAAGTGGCGCTCTGCTCTCCCGGCAACATAGACCGACAGACCAGCAAACAAAAGTAATACGCCGCCACTCCACCACCATTCCAGTCGGGAGGGTCCAACCCACCAGATGAGCGCTCCTGCCCCACTGCCCCATGTTCCGGGAGCCACCGGCAGATAACCGATAGGCCCCAAGGCGGCTATAAGCGTCGGGAGTCCTCCCTTGGGAAGTCTCATCGCGCCGGTTTACGAAACGACGCGGCATACTGCCAGCCCGATACTACCGAAGTCAGCATTGAGAGAAAGAGCAGGCCGTTGATCACCATGTAGATCAATTGGCGGTCCAAAGGATCGGGGTCGATTCCGTGCTGCACCATCCAGGCGCGGGCATTGAGCAGTAGGAGAGCGCTGAAGAGGGCGACGAATTGCACCACCGTCTTGGCTTTGCCCCAGATGCTGGTAACGATAGGATGGCTAAGCCTGCCGCGGACACTCCGTATGCGAAGCGCGGTGAGAAAGGTCTCCCGCGCCGTGATAATCGCCACCCATATCATTGCTGTGGTGCCCAAAGCGCCCATTTCCTCCCGCCAGAGAATCGCCCAAAAGGCCGAGAGGATGAGCAACTTGTCGGCGAGTGGATCCATAAAGTCGCCGAACGGAGTGATCTCACCGCGCCTTCGAGCCAGCCAGCCGTCCCAGAAATCGGTCAGGGCACCAATGATCACGAGAAGCGTCGCAAAAAGGCGGATGACCCAGTCGGAACTGAAGAAGCAGATCCAAAAGAGCGGCACCAGTGCGATCCTGAAAAGCGTCAGATAGTTCGAGATGGTGATCAGGACCCGGCGACCGGCACGCTCATAGCCAAGCAAGGCTCCAATGCGCTCCCGGGAGCGTGACAGGAGGCCGCGGGTCTCTACGTCAGACAGCGGTTAGCCTCCCTGCGTTTGATTTAGGTGAGTTCATTGTCCCTATCAAGATACGAATTAGTGATTTGAGACGCAACCTGTGGATTGAGTCCATGTCATTCCGTGCTACTACAAATCGTTAGATAAGGCACAATCTTTGCTCAGGTGAGAGGTGAACCATAACGGGCATGATTGGTACTTTCCCGCTCAGTAGTGTGAGCCTTGATATTAATTCATGCAGTAGTAGTGTCAGGTCTCTTCACCTGACACGGACCATCGAGTGGGGACACCCGACGGCACCATAGATAAGTTCCATAATGAGTAAATAGCAACACTCGAAACTTCCATAGCGTGATTTAACGCACGGAACTAACATCATAAAGGAGAGATCAATGAAACGAACCGCTACGCTTTTTCTGCTTCCCGCGCTGCTACTGGTGCTGGTCGGCGGCGTGATGGCGCAGCCGGCCGCAAAGATCACCACCCCCGGCATCTCGGACCGGATGGTGGCGGTCGATACGACGGATATCTACACTCGTGCTTCGACGGGGCTCCCGAACGTCGGCATCGGCGACATGCTCTATCTGGCCGGAAACGCGGGTGATACGGCGATCACCGCCTGGGCGTGGGAACTGACGGCGCGTCCGAATCAGTCCCAGGCAGCGCTTAGCGCGGCAGACCGCCCGGTCGTCACGCTTCTCACCGACCGTGCCGGGACCTATCGGGTGACGCTCCGCGTGACCTCGGCCGCCGGTCAGTCGAATCCGGTAACGATGGCTATCAACGCCGGCAACTACGTCGGCGTCGGCGGCATCGTCGGCAACCCTGCGGTCCCCCAGTGCGCTGCCTGCCATGCCGGACAGGTCGATGACATCGTCTCGCTCTGGCGGGAATCCAAGCACGCCGAGATGTTCACATCGATGTATGACGGCCGCGAAGGCACCCGCTATCGCTCGATCTGCGTCCGCTGCCATGTGGTCGGCTATGATGCAGACAATGCAGCGGCCAACCTGGGCTTTGACGACCGGGCTCGCGAGGAGAACTGGACCTTCCGCGATAGCGCTGCCGGTGGCCTTCGGGAGGGCGCTTTTGCCGATATGGTGCAGCGGTTTCCGCTCACTGCTGCCAAAGCCAACGTCCAGTGCGAAGCCTGCCATGGTCCAGGCTCACAGCACAATGGCATGACCGCCGACAATAAGATGGCAAAGACCATCGACAACGGCGTCTGTGCCAAATGCCATGATTCGGGAACGCACCACGTCCGCCCCGCAGAGATAAAGAACTCGAAGCACTCGGCGCCGACGCGGTCCCCGACCGGCGCCGGCCGGAGCGGCTGCGTCAAGTGCCATACCGGCCGCGCGTTCATTCAGCATCTGCAGGGGATTCCCGACTCCCTGAAGTCGGTCGAATACATCCCGATCAACTGCATCACCTGCCACGACCCGCACGATGCGACGAATCCGTACCAGTTGCGGACGGTGGCTCCGGTGCGGCTGGAGAACGGCGTCGAGGTCAACTACGGCAACGGCAACATGTGCGCGAATTGCCACAAGTCACGCCGCAACGCTGTTACCTATGTCGAAACGACCCGTGGGTCAACGCACTTTGGGCCGCACTACTCGGCGCAGTCCGATATGCTCCGCGGCACCAACGGCATCGAATACGGTATGCAGATGCGCTCGTCGCCACACTATATGATCGTCGAAAACGGCTGCGTCGGCTGCCATATGGCAGAGGGCCGGCACAACAATGGCGATCCAGCACAGTTCAAACTGGGCGACCACTCGTTCGCCGTGAAGACTGCCAACGGTATCGAGAACACCGAGGTTTGCGCCACCTGCCATGGGGAGATCGAGGGCTTTGAGGAGATTATGGCCGACAGCGACTGGGACGGCGATGGTAATGTGGAAGGCGTTTCTCATGAAATCGAGGGCATGCTCGAGAGAATCGCACTGCTCCTGCCTCCGATCGGTGAAAACCGGGTGGTCATCGACACCAGTTACTCACTGTCGCAGAAGAAGGCGGTCTGGAACTATCGGTTGGTCGAGGAAGACGGTTCGATGGGAATGCACAATGCACGGTATGCCCGGTCGATTCTTCAAGCAACCTACGACCGCCGCGAAGACCTCGGAGTCGAGCGGATCGACGGGCCGCTGCCCGGTGTCTATTCACTCAGCGCAGCCTATCCGAACCCGTTCAACCCGGCGACGACGGTCAACTACTCGTTGGCGCGCGACGGCAACGTTACGCTCAAGGTCTATGACATGGCCGGTCGCGAAGTGATGACTGCGGTCAACCGGCATCAGACGGCGGGGTCGTATAAGGCTGCAGTGCTGATGATCGGACAGCCGTCGGGCGTCTATGTCCTCAGGATGGAAGCCGGCGACTTTACCTCGAGCGTCAAACTGGTGCTCGTGAAGTAAGGCTGACGGGCTGAAAGTTCAACCCGTGAGCCTTAAGCCCTAAGCCTTGAGCCCAAAGCCCAAGTAAGCGTTCAGCCAGACATCTCTCCAGACTGCTGACACGTTTACACCTTCCTACCCCTCCTGCCGCCAGGAGGGGTAGGTGTTTTTTGAGGATGCTACTCCTTAAACATCAACAGCCATCCCACAGGGTGGCTGTTGATGTCATAGCGCACATTGTGCCGAGACGTTCAGCCCGCTCTCAGGGCCTATTCACCTTCTTTGGCCTGTCGAAGGACGACCCACCCGATCAAACCTACGAACAGACCCGCAATGACAGCCATCGGTCCTAAGAGCGGCACTCCCCAGGTGATGATGGTGATCGTCAATCCGAAGACCAGCCCCATTCCCATGAGCCCGATGCCGAACAATTTCTGTCCGCCCTTGTTGCCGAGCACCTGGTACGACTCGTGAGGAACGCCGCGCAGCGCGAGTTGGCAGGAATAATCGCCCTCTAAGAAATGCCTGCATCCGCCCGGCCCGGGACACCAGGCGACCGGCCGGGGCATCAGAGAGACGACCAATGGCGCGCGGCTAAGCGGGTAAGGACAGACCGGAGTCGTCTGCGAGGAGGTGCATGCAGCCCGCCCGGATGGATACTTACACCCTTGCAAACATGGGAAGCGATGAACCAAATCGTAGAAGTAGTGAATGCAGAGTTTTTCGCCGGTCTCGGCGTCGTGGGTCGGGAGGTTCTCAGGGGGAGGGATGCGGTTGGGGGCGAGGTTTGAGCGGCTGAAAGCGGGGAGGAGCGATCTCAGGTCGAAGTCCTTGTTCCAGCCCCGTTCACGCTTTGTCTCCCAACGATAGAGCGCGTAGCCGCCGATCAGGAGCGAAAAGCCGACGATGAACGTAATGGCGATTGCAATCTGCGCTATGATGCCTTCGAAGGATCGGGCATAGTAGAAGCCGGTGATCAGGAAGATCGCAGCCAGGATCATCAATTTTCGACCGATCATTCCGGCTCCGTTAGGCTAATCTACGGCGTTCAAAGTCCGGCTCACTTCGCTCATCACAATGCCGATGGTTTCGCCGGCAAAGCCGCGTCGTTCAAGGGCTCCTGCAACCCGTCGAAGCAACGTCTCGCGCAGCAGGCTCCCACCACTTGAGGTTCGCAGCCGGCGCTCGACGAACTTGCGAGCAACGTCAGGCTCTGATACATTCGGATAGTCGCGGGTAAGAACCTCTTCGACAAGTTGTTCCGGGATGCCCCGACGGGTAAGTTCGTGCCGAAGGAGAAACCGTCCGACGAGACGTTCGGAACGCCCCAACCGGACGGCATCCTCTGCAATAGCCCGTTCATCGATGTAACCGTCGGCGACAAGTTCAAGGATAGTCTCACGGGCAGCCTCAGGTGAGACTCCACCGGCTTTGAGACGACCGTTCACCTCCCGCCTGGTAAGAGCCCGGTGAGCCAGCATACGAAGCGCTCGCTCGCGAGGCGTCAGTTCAGCAGCCGGCGATCGCGATCCGGTGCGGGATTTCGTTGAACCTGAACGAATAATAGGCCCTCACATGAGGAGGCTCACACCGCGACGCAAATTGCGAAACT
>Ga0194120_10002512_pt1 | contig 31309 bp, 28 predicted proteins | sample TA2MahCa65mmetaG_FD_148642 | JGI IMG/M metagenome (GOLD analysis project Ga0194120, IMG submission 148642) | Freshwater microbial communities from Lake Tanganyika, Tanzania - TA2015019 Mahale Deep Cast 65m | ecosystem: Environmental > Aquatic > Freshwater > Lake | place: Tanzania: Lake... | reverse complement strand
ACCCCAACCTCTATCAACCTCTTATAGAACAAGGCATCACACTGGAGTGCATGACCACCGCAGCCGCTTGCAGAACATACAACATCCTAATGAGCGAAGGCCGCAATGTCGCGGCCATGCTCATCATCTAGCCCATGGAGGGCGCACTCGCCTAGCAGTGCGCCGGAGGAAACATACGGCGCACCGTCAACGGCCAGCTAATCAAACACCTAAGCACTAGCGGACACACGACACAAAGATGAAGTTCATGTCGGCGGTCCAGATGCCGATGCCATTGAGCAGGAGGACGGCGGAGTGGATGCCAGCGGAATGCTGCGTGGACGACCAGGTGTAGAGCAACGCCCAACCCGGCGGGGTTGATGTCACTTTTCCTGAATTGCGCAAGCCGATCAGTTCAGTTCTTGTGGGCAAGCGCCAGCCGCTTTGGCCGTTGATAGTATTGGAGCTACAGTAAGCGTTGGCGGTGGTCCAATCCGATGTGCCGCCGGGGACCGTGTTATTGTTCGGCGACCAGGTTAGCGCCACGACAGTTTGAGCTGCTGTAGTGGTGATGAAGCCGGCTGGCAGCGTGGTGCTGGTGAAGGTGGCACTCACCCCACCGATGGTGAGGGTGGTGTTAGTGGCAGCACTACCGCTAGCACTGCTGGTGTGGCGCACCGTAACCGTTTGCCCATTGGTCACGGTGCCTGCTGTGGAGGTATAGGCACCACCGTTAATGCGATATTCGCCATTGGTAACGCTAATGGTAGCTGCCGCGTTAATGCCTGCCACAGTGATAGTGTTGGATTCGATCAGCGTGCTTATAGCAACGTCGCTCTGCGCTGTGAAGCTGAAAGCATCGGGCGTAGTGTCGCTTGTCACAGTCAGTGCCACTTGTGCCGTCGAGGAGGCGTAGTTTCCTGATGCCGCTTGCGTGGCCGTGAAGGTTACGTTACCTGCGCCAACGAGGGTGATGACGCCCGTGCTGGCGTTGATGGTGGCGACGTTGGTATTGCTGCTACTGTAGCTGATCGCACCGTTGCTGGCTGAGGTTGGGGCAGTGATGGTGGGGGCCGTGCCGCCGTAAGCCACACTGTTGCTGCTCAAGGCAAAGCCCGTGAGTGGGCTGTTGATCTGTATTTCAACACTGTCAATCCTCACCGAGCCACGTGATACTCTGACGGTAGCAACCGTGGTGCCACCCCCACTGTTGTTAAGGGTGACGACATAGGTGTGTTGCACGCCTACTGGCGGTTGCGTAATCAGGTTGGGGTCAATAATTAGATTGTTTCCAGCAAGTGCAAACTGCCCAGTATTGGTAAAGGCCGCACTGTTAAGCGTGACGCTGGCAATGTCTATAACAGCTACCAGTGGGATAGAAACTTTTCCGGTGGCCGTCTCTACTGTAGCGCCAGCAGGCAGGGCGGTTTTATCTACTAAAATCAGGCGTTGTGGCGCGGCGGTGCGATCAACCCTCGCCATGACTTGTGAGGGTAAAAAGCTGGGGCGCTGGGAAACGGCATCAAGCAAGGCGCTGGTGGTGGCGTTGGTTGAGGGGGGGTTCGCGCGCCTACAGCTGGGTTTGTAGCGGCCTCATTGTTGTTGGAGGCCCATTCATTGGCTGATGCGTTGCTTGCTTGGTCTGGGCTATTTGAGCCTCTGCCCATGGCGGTGGACGTGCCAAGATTAGATGCGCCAAGGTTCCATGTATAGTTGAGTTGCGCCAGTGTGTCATTTTGTGTGCTGTCACGCCCTTGTATATGCGTGAGGTCGAGACCTAGTCTGCCCCCGCCAAGTGGGCGAGAAATCCCCGTGGTATAGCGGTTTTGCGCAGCATTGGCATTAATGCCCACTTTGAATTCAGCGCCGCGGGTAAGTATTTGACGCCATTCGGCACTGCCGGTAGCACGTACCGTGCTGTCATTGCCTAGGCGTTGATGCCATTCTAGTCGCTCTGCGCCCAGGCCGAGTTTGAGGCTGGCGTGTTCTATCGGGGTAAGGGTGAGGTTGCCTTGTAGTCCAATGGTTTGCCCGCCGGCGATGCGGCGGGCATCATTCCAGAGTTCATATTGAGTGGTGGTGTCAGTCGCCCAGGTTTTGTCGCTTAAGTTGCGGCTAGGCGTATTGGCCAACCAAGCATCCAGACCCATGCCGCTGAGTAGCCCTTGACCAAGAAGGTATTGGTAGCTGGCGGCTAGGTTGTTTTGTTTGACGCGGGCTTGGGTTTTGCCAGAGAGAAAGTCGAAGTTTAATTGTTGTTGTAGTTGTCCGGCACTGAGGATGATGCGGTGGTGATCGGTAAGGTTAAGGCCTAGGTTAAACAGGAGTTCTTGCTTGTCATCTCCGGCAGTGAACACCAGTCCTCCCGCGGCGTTCTGCCCCAGTGGGGTTGCTAAAGTTCCACCCAGTGCGAAGCCAGTTTGTCGGCTGTATTCTGGGGTGAGGCGAATGCGAACGCCGCCGATTGTGTCTGCATAGGTCAGCGCACCACTTTGGACGTGATTGTTGGGGGCGTTAACGTTGGGGGTAACTTTGCCAGTTTCGGCTTGGGGGTGCCTAAATCAGGAAGTTGTGCGTTCTCTGTAGTTTCTTTCGCTAAGCCAAATGCGCAACTAGCACTTAGCCATTGGCTTGGCTTGGCTTGGCTTGGCTTGGCTTGGCAAGAATATGACATGTTCAATACCCCATTTTTATATTAAATCACTGGAATTCTGCTCGGCATTGTAGCGCAACAGATTTGGATACAAACACAAAGAGACTACAAGCCTCTGCGAGAGAATGTCAGCGTGGCATTGGTGCCACCAAAACCGAAGCTATTTGAAAGTGCAGTTTCAATCTTCACATTTTCAATCGCTGTGCGCACGATATTAAGGCCTTCAGCCGCAGGATCCAGCGTTTCGATATTGGCAGAAGCTGCAATGAAGTGATGCTCCATCATCAGCAAAGTATAAATCGCTTCATTCACACCGGCCGCGCCTAAGGCATGACCAGATAATGATTTAGTCGAAGCAATCGCCGGATTCTGTTTCAGACCATTTTCGCCAAACACTTCACGAATCGCCTCCAACTCCTTGACATCGCCCACTGGTGTACTGGTGCCATGCGTGTTGATGTAGTCAACTGGGTAATCAACTCCCTCAAGTGCCAAACGCATACAGCGCATAGCCCCCTCACCTGAAGGGGCCACCATATCGTAACCATCTGACGTAGCACCGTAACCAACGACTTCAGCATAGATTTTTGCCCCACGCGCCTTGGCGTGCTCATATTCTTCTAGCACGACGATGCCACCGCCGCCAGAAATCACAAAGCCATCCCGATTCGCGTCATAGGTACGAGAAGCCTTTTCAGGGGTTTCGTTATACTTGCTACTCAAAGCACCCATCGCATCAAACAAGAACGACATCGTCCAATGCTCTTCTTCTGCGCCCCCTGCAAATATAATATCTTGTTTACCAAGCTGAATCTGCTCAACCCCGGCACCGATACAGTGTGCGCTGGTAGAGCACGCCGAGCTGATACCGTAGTTCACCCCTTTGATTTTTGCCCCAGTCGCCAAGCATGCCGCAACGCCACTAGACATGGTTTTAGTCACCATATAAGGACCAACCCGACGAATCCCTTTTTCAGCCAAGGTGTCGGTTGCTTCTAACATGCTTTCTGTTGAAGTACCGCCGGCGCCGACAATCAAACCAGTGCGGACATTAGACACCAAATCTTCAGGTAAAGCAGCATCAGCAATCGCATCTTGCATCGCCAGCCAAGCGTAGGCGTGCCCCTTACCCATAAAACGCAATAATTTACGGTCGATCAACTCTTCAATATTGAGATTTCTGACCGAACCCGCCACGTGCGAGCGTAAGCCACGCTCTGCATATTCCGGCTGATAAGTAATCCCCGATTTACCCTGGCGCAGACTTTCTAGCACCTCCGCTTTATTGTTCCCCAAGCTGGAAACAATCCCAAATCCTGTAATAACGACCCGACGCATTGCTTGCTCCCTGATATTTTTGTGTTAAAAATTATCGGTGCGTGTAAACAACCCCACACGCAAATCGCTTGCGACATAAATTTCACGGCCATCGATCTGCATCGTTGCATCAGCGATACCCATGACCAACTTGCGCATAATCACACGCTTCAAATCAATGGTATAAGTTGCCAATTTTGAGGTCGGCAACACTTGCCCAGTAAACTTCACCTCACCCGCTCCAAGTGCACGACCCCGACCTGGCCCACCCATCCAACCAAGATAAAAACCTACCAATTGCCACATAGCATCCAACCCCAAGCAACCTGGCATCACTGGGTCTCCAGTAAAATGGCAATCAAAAAACCATAAGTCCGGCTTGATATCCAATTCTGCAACAATCTGACCATTACCATATTTACCGCCAGTTTCCGTAATCGAAACAATGCGATCAAACATCAACATCGGAGGCAAAGGCAACTGTGCATTCCCCTCGCCAAACATGCCGCCCTGCCCGCAGCGGATTAATTCTTCTTTGGTATAACTGTGTTGTTTTGACATTGGATTTTAAATGTAACGTTATTGATATATTGAAATTTGCAAGCGCCTGTCCAAGCATAAAAACTAAAATTAAGCACTTGATTAAGCCTAGGCTCAATTATCCACTATTTTATTCAACTGTGTGGAATCCACCTCAATATTTAGGTGGATATGCGCAAAATACGGATAGAAACCACTACTATCTTACTAAAGAATTTAGGTATAGCCCTATACACAAAACAAACTAAAACCATTAAACTTCTACAACTATGTTACAAAATTTAACAAATCATTTACATACAGGAAGCCTCCATGAGTGATTCTCTACTAACCGATTGGCGAAAAAACGCGCTGAAGCTTGAATCAGAGGTCAATGGCGTAGTCGTTGGGCAAAAGAAGGCTGTGCGACTGATTACCACTTCAATATTCGCGCGTGGTCATGTACTGCTCGAAGGGGATGTGGGCGTTGGAAAAACCACTTTACTGCGAGCCTTTACCCGTGGAATCGGTGGTGGCTATCAACGCATAGAAGGCACTATCGACTTGATGCCCAATGATTTGATCTACCACACCTACCTTGGGGAAGATGGCAAACCGCACGTCAACCCTGGCCCTCTATTGCAATCGGGGCAAGATCTATCCATCTTCTTCTTTAATGAAATCAACCGCGCCCGCCCACAAGTGCACTCCTTGTTGTTGCGTGTCATGGCAGAGCGCACATTGACCGCATTCAATAAAGAACATTATTTCCCGCACATGTTGGTGTTTGCAGACCGCAACCAAGTGGAAAAAGAGGAAACCTTTGACATCCCTTCGGCAGCGCGTGACCGGTTTATGATGGAAATCCCCATCGCTGTGCCCAAAGAGCCAGAAATCATGGAATCTCTGATATTCGACACGCGTTTCCACCATGTGGATAAACTGATCGAGACTGTCGCCAATAGTGTTTTACAATTCAATCAACTCAATGCATTTGCCGCCCAACTGCAGGATCAAATATCTGCCAGTCCGACTTTGCGCCAATATGCGCTTGATTTATGGCGAGCCACAAAAAATCCTACTGACTTTGGCGTCAAAGTCTCGGGAGTCGACATGAACCGCCTCGTGCTTGCAGGTGCCAGCCCAAGGGGGATGGCGATGTTGCTACGTGCTGCTCGTGTCAACGCCTGGCTCAACGACCGTGAAGCTGTATTGCCGGACGACATTCATGCAGTATTTCACGAGACTGTTGCTCACCGCGTGGTATTCAGTCCAGTCTATGAAATGCGGCGCACTGAAATCGCCAGAGAAATGCTCAGCGGCATCGTCAACGCCATCGCTGCACCTTAAAGGCGCTTCTATAAATGCAGAGTTTAGCGAAGGTTAGAATCTCCCATAGGAGCGAAGACCTCATCGCTCCTACAACAAAGCAGGTAATCTGCGAAGCTGATGCCCGCAAAAAATGTATTGATAGAAGCGCCCTTAATTTTCTCCATACTTAATTTCTCCATGATAGACGCGCATCACATTAAAGAGTTTACCTACCATATCGGCTGGCGTTCGCGTACCATCCGCCCTGGCCGACACAAAAGTAGTCAGCGTGGCATGGGCATGGAATTTCGCGGGCATACCACTTTATTGTCATATCCTGATCCGCGTCGCATTGATTTAAGACAGACCATCCGCGATCCATTGGAGCAGATTCATGTCCGTATCTTTAATCAAAAAAGCGTCACGCCCGTTTTTGTGCTGTGCGATATGTCAGGTTCCATGCGCTATGGAAGTCAGCAAACCAAGATTTCGATTGCTGGCGATATCGTACAGTCAGTCGCACAATCCGCCACACATAATGGCGATCCAGTAGGCTTTATCGGCTTTGACGACATGGTGCGTGAAGATTGGATCTGCACCCTATCCACAAAACCACACCAAATGCTCGAGTTGGGTGAGCAATTAAAAGACTACATTCCACCAGAGGCTGGTAGCAGCGCACTTGCCGACACCATTCGCATACTCCCTCGCGAGCGCTCGCTGATTTTTCTGGTGTCAGACTTCCATATGCCCATCGCCGATTTGGAAAACGCCCTCATTCTGATGTTACGCCACCACATTGTGCCTGTCGTCATCTGGAATAGCACTGAATATAAGGACTTACCCGAATATGGAATTGCCAGCGTTGCAGATCCAGAAACGGGCGCGCGGCGCACTTTGTTCTTACGCAAAGAATATCGACAAAGAATATTAAAACGCTTTGTTGACCGCCGTCAGGAGATTGAAGCGCTATTCTTGCGCTTTGATATGCAACCATTTTTTGTAGAAAACCACTTTGATGCAGACTTACTATCTGAATATTTTTACCAGTATGTGGCAGCTTGACATGATGAAACCCGCGATAAAAAGACCCCAGCACACACGGATGCACCCATCTTACTTAGCCTGCCTGCTCGCCCTGCTAGGCTCTTTAGCCATCCAACCCGTCGCCGCAGATGTCGTGCTTCCGGACGTTGATGAGAAATTTGTCATCCTGAAAGAAGATAACCCAACTCGTGATGCAGGCTATGTAGTCGGAGATGTTCTAGAAAGAACGATCACGCTTACCGTCAAAAAACCATACCAACTCGTCGAAGAGTCTTTGCCCATTGTCGGTTATGAACATCGTTATAAAGGACAAATCTCAGGGATCGAATTATCCAGCATCAAAGTTGAAAAAAGCACCCACTCCGATCACCAAACCTTTGTCCTGCATCTTGCCTACCAAATTTTCACTACAGGGAAACTCGCCAAGCCTGCTGCGCTACGTGCTGAAATCGTCAAAATCAGGAATACCGAAAAAAATGAGCTGAGCCAGTACCGTATCCCCTCTTTCAGCTTCAGAATATCGCCACTTTCCGTCTTTGGTGCAGTGAAGCTGCGTGAAGAGATGAGCCCGTTCCACCCTCCCCTGCTGTTGGATGACAGTCGCGAGCAATTCCATATCAAGCTATTGATCATGACGCTCAGCCTCTCTTTGTTAGGTCTGCTCTATATTTTAGGGGTTCATGCATGGCTACCACGGATGGGGGCACCATTTGCTAAAGCCTACCGAGATATCCGCAAACGCCCTGCAACAGAACAAAATCTGACGCATGCCATCTCAAGCCTGCACACTGCAATCAACCTAACCGCGAAAAACAGCGTGTTTAGTCACACACTTAACGAGTTCCTACAAAGCTACCCCGCTTACGCCCCGCTTCAATCTGAACTTGAACGTTTCTTTTTACTATCCAGAAAAGTGTTTTTTGAACCCACCATGCCGCCCCCTGTGCATGAACCAGCGCAACTCTGGTTGATACACCTATGCCGCCAATTGCGTGATTGTGAACGAGGGCTTAAACCTGCCGTCACCCATCACGCGCATAAAACTGAAAAGGTCGCATGATGGCATTCAACCATCCATGGGTATTGTGGCTACTCCCGCTGTCTCTACTCCCCATCCTACTGGAGCGATCTCACGCCCGCACCTATTCATGGGTAGCCATGCTTCCCAGCGACCCACTTTCCAATCTAATCGGTTTATTACTTAAGATTCTGGCCTCAGTCAGCCTACTTGCGATAGTGCTTGGGCTGGCTGGCCCCCATAGCTTAGAGCATAAAATAGAACGCCTAGGCACTGGTGCGCAAATCGCTTTAGTATTGGATCGAAGCGCCAGCATGGAAGACCCTTTTTCAGGCGCTCCAACCCAAGCTCAGATTGGAGAAACAAAGTCAGTTGCTGCTAGCCGCTTAATGACTGCGTTTGTGAATTCCCGTCAAAATGACATGATCGGTGTCATTACATTCAGCAATTCAGCCATGTATGTATTACCGCTGTATGAGAGTCGTAAAGCCGCTTTGGCCGCCATTCAGGCAACCGCTGGCAACTCATTATTTCAGACCAATATCGGTGCCGGACTAACGAGCGCCATCGGTCTATTTGAACGCATGCCTGACAATGGTTCACGCGCAATCATTTTACTGTCCGATGGTGCAGGTCGCGTCAGTGCTCCCGTGCAGCAAAAAGTGCTGGACTGGTTACATCGCTATAACATCACGCTGTACTGGATCGTACTCAGACAGGCCGGAGGTATCAGCATCTTTGATCCAAAATATGATGACCTCTCTGATGCCAACATGGGGGATACTCAACTTCCTTCCGAGGTCGAGTTGTACCACTACTTTAAAACATTGAGGTCCCCATTCCAAGCCTATGAGGCGGAAGACCCTAAATCGCTGGCGACGGCAATCTCAGATATCAATCAGAAAGAAAAGAAACCTATTAAGTATCTGGAAAAAATTCCAGGAAGAGACTTTACGCACTGGTGTTACGCACTCGCGGCACTCATGCTGACGATCCTGCTGGGCGTAAAATATCTAGAAATAAAAACATGGAAAACTGGCATATGAATCTCTCCATAAAATTTTTGAACGTTAAGCAATTAACGCTACTACTCACGCTCATCGCCTTGGCCTCTACTGCTGGGATCATCTACCAATTGAACCGCATCCATCAAATCCATGCCTTCAACACCGCCGTCACTACGGGCAAGAACCCACAAACAGACCAAGAAAGTCTGCCAGCAAAATACGCCACAGCATACTGGTTGGCCAAAAGGGACCGTTTCAAAGAATCCACCTTGCTGTTTTCTCAGTTGATTGAAAAAGGCAGCGCACAACAGCGGGCCGCGATACAGCACAATATTGGCAATATATTTTTCCTAAAAAGTCTACAGATCAGCGGTGGCAATGACCCCAAGATACGTGATGAAGTTGAATATCTGCTGACGCAAGCACACAGCGCATACAAACAATCGTTAAAACTAGACAATAACAACTGGGGCACTCGGCGTAATTTAGATCGTGTCATTACCCTGCTACCGGAAACGCCAACCCCTGGTGTAGGTGAGTCAGACTCCCCCGGCCTCATCATGGGAAGCATTCCCAATGGACTGCCATAACATCAAGGATCGCAAGGGCACTCGATGAAAACCTGGTTTATCTATTACAGAAAACACCGTGACTCCTTCTTACTCGGAGGTGCCTTATTCTGCCTGATCGCAGCCATGTTCCATCCCACCATTCCGGTAAAGCACAACATTTACAACTATTTTCTAGTGGCTGACATCTCGCAAAGCATGAACGCGATCGACATGGAAGTGGATGGTAAACCTGCCTCACGCATCGCGCACATGCAAAAGCTCATGCATGAAATCGTATCCTCGCTACCATGCGACACCAAGGTCAGCATTGGTCTATTCGCGGGTAGCACAGTCGCGGCGCTTTACAGCCCCATCAATGTCTGCGAGAACTTCGCCGCCATACAAGATACGATTGACCACTTGGACTGGCGCACCGCTTGGTCTGGCAATAGTCGCTTGCGAGAAAGTTTATATGGTGTCGCGAGAACCATCCGTAGCTTTCCTGAAAGCGCCCAAGTGGTATTCATCACCGACGGGGAAGAAGCCCCCAAACTGCACACATTCAACACCCGCGACCTCACTGGGTTCCAGGGTGCGGATGGATGGCTATTGGTCGGTGTAGGGACAGAAAAAGGCGTTGCCATCCCCAAGCTGAGTGATGCCAATCAAGTGATTGGATACTGGTCTAACGATAGCTTTGCTCTTCAACCCGGTATCGCTCAAGTCTCAGAATCCACATTAGGGGTGAGAGATGACAAGGTAGCAGGTGCAAATGACCGTTATCTATCCAAACATCATGCTGATTATATGAAAAGCGTAGCAAGAGAGATTGGTGCAAGCTATATTTATGGTGATCGCGCACATACCATTTTGAGTGCGATGCAACAACAAAAGCCCGCCAGACGAGACATTGCCCCCTATGATTTAAGCTGGATCCTTGCCAGCCTTGCAGCCTTTTTATTGATAATCGCTTACATCAACCGCCATCCGTTGCAACAAATCACAGAAACGCTAAGCCTGTACAGAAAAAACCTCGTGCGTTCGCAATCCAAGCGAGAAAACGAGATCGCGCATGATAACCAAATCAGCAAACGTTAATTTAGCAAAGGTTGTTGTTTTTACTCAACAGTAGCAGCCAGAGTCTTTTCTTTTCTGAGGGAATCTCTGCGCCTCCCCCAAAGTAGCCAGACTCTGAGACGCCTAAACTCATCCGCACCAAGAGCATCTGGCAGAATCAATAGCTGTTTAACCCCAATCCCTGCTAAAAATCCATGTTTACCGTGTCGGTAATGAATCACTACAAGATAAGGATGCACCACACTGCTCTCTAGCACTTGAACATCTTCCAGCACTTTTCCATCACGCTGATGCACCGTCAACTCATGCTGGCGACTAATGCTGAGCGCAACAATCGACCAAGGCAGATTGAGCCATCCCCACCGCCATGTGTAAACAACAGACGCACTGAGCATGATCAATAAGAACAATTTAATCTGCCACCTCAACTCCAGCAGTATTAAAATAGCACCTGCGCCCATCGTTAATGCAATCACTGCGATACGCAGTATCCGTGAAGGCTTGAAATCGATTTGAAGCGGTAGCATATTACAACTCGAGCATTATTAATAAGGTCCCCATGAGCATACATGAATGGCAACAGTTTGTTCAATCATCATTGACTGAATGTCCTTTAGTCGCAATCAACTCCGATATCGTCAATGAAACCATTGTAAGTGATTTGTCACACCTAGGTTTATTGCAATTGAGCGGATCTGATGCAAGCACCTTTCTGCAAGGGCAAGTCACTAACGATGTCAGACTTCTTGATGGTAGCCGTGCGCACTACAGTGGCTACTGCTCACCCAAAGGTCGCTTGCTGGCACTTTTTCTCGCATTCACCCATCAAAATCGACTGCATTTACAAATGCCCAAGGAATTGATCGAAGGTATTTCAAAGCGTATGAGAATGTATATCATGCGTAGCAAAGTAGAGATTCAAGACGTTTCTGACCATGTGATCAGGATTGGAGTGAGTGGCCAACAAGCCTCTGAGTCGCTCTCTAAGCTATTTCAAGCAATCCCGCAGGAAACCCTTACCTCAAGCTCAGCGGAGTATGGCACCTTATTAAAACTACCAGGCACGCACGCACGCTTCGAGATTTTTACCGACATTGCGAACGCTCCTCACATCTGGCATACACTTTTATCTCAGGCCAAGCCCGCCAGCGCCTCCTATTGGGAATGGCTGGATATTCAAGCTGGCATTCCTGATGTCGTCTTAAAAACACAAGAAGAGTTCGTTCCACAGATGTTAAATCTGGATCTGGTGGGGGGCATCAATTTCAAAAAAGGTTGTTACACTGGACAAGAAATCATTGCCAGAACACACTATCTCGGCACAATTAAGCGTCGTACATACTTAGCAAAATTGAATGGCTCAACCAAACCAGCGGCCGGTGATGAGGTCGTCAACCATGCAAACGAAATCGTAGGGAAAGTTGCCAGAAGTGCCGAATCGCCTTGGGGTGGTTATGATGTGCTGGCAGAAATCAGACAAGACAGTCTTAGTAACCATGAGCTGTCAGTGAATGCTGAGAGATTAACGATAGGTGAACTTCCTTACAAACTGGAACCTTCTACATCTTCATGAAGTACGATAGGTCAATGATCCTTAGACTTCCCGACCAGCTCTTTGCCGCCATTATTAGCCCGTTTCTCAACCTTTTTTTCCAACTGAGGGGGCTTGATAGGGTCTAACGCCGCAGGAAGAGGAGGAGGTAAAGGCTGATCGACGGTTTGATAAAACACCTCATCCTGCTTGATCATTCCCAGCTCACTACGCGCACGCTCTTCAATCGCGGCCTGGCCGCTCTTCAAATCACGCACCTCCGCCTCCAGCATATCATTGCGCACCTTATTCAAGTGATTCTTCTCCTGCTGAGCCGTCACTTGACGATTCAGATCCCAGACGCGCAACCAGCTCCCCTTGCCTAACCATAAGGGATATTGCAACAGTGCGATCAGGATAACGAAGATTAAAGTCAGAGCTTTCAAAGCACAATCCAATACAAATTGAGTCACTCAAAGAAACCAGAACCACGCCTTACTTTACGTAACAACGTGGTTCTCGTCAGGTCTTTGCAACGCCAGGCGGTGCAACTCACGAATCAGTTTGCAAGCTGATGTATTACTTGAATAGCTGATAGAACGCTGATTTGCCCGCATAACTGGTTGCATCACCCAACTCCTCTTCAATACGCAGTAGCTGATTATACTTAGCGATACGCTCAGAACGACATAATGAACCTGTTTTGATTTGAAGCGCATTGGTCGCCACAGAAATATCAGCAATAGTGCTGTCTTCTGTTTCACCTGAACGATGAGAAACAACGGCTGTGTAACCCGCACGTTTGGCCATTTCAATGGTTTGGAATGTCTCGGTCAATGTACCAATCTGATTCACCTTAATCAGCACTGAATTAGCAACACCGCGCTGAATACCTTCACGCAGGATTTTGCTGTTAGTGACAAACAAGTCATCACCCACCAACTGCGTTGTTTTACCTAACCGGTCTGTCAGCAGTTTCCAGCCTTCCCAGTCAAACTCACCCATACCGTCTTCAATGCTGATGATGGGATATTTATCACACCATGTGGCTAGATAGTCCGTAAACTGCGATGAGGTTAAAGCCAAGCCTTCTGACTCTAAATGGTAACGACCATCTTTGTAGAACTCAGTACTTGCGCAATCCAAACCCAAATACACATCACGACCTGGCTCATAGCCTGCATCGGCAATTGCTTCCAGAATATACTGAATCGCTGCCTCATTTGAAGGTAAATTAGGTGCAAAACCGCCCTCATCACCAACGGTCGTCGCCAAACCTTTTTTATGTAAAGTCTTCTTCAAGGCATGAAACACCTCAGCACCGCAACGCAAAGCCTCACGGAATGTAGGCAGACCCGCTGGAATGATCATAAACTCTTGCATGTCTACACTATTATCCGCATGCGCGCCGCCATTGATGATGTTCATCATCGGGGTTGGTAACTGCATTGCGCCTGAACCACCCAAGTAACGATACAAGGGTAACCCAGACTCTTCTGCGGCAGCGCGAGCACAAGCCATTGACACCGCCAAAATCGCGTTTGCACCCAAACGGTCTTTGTTCTCAGTGCCATCAAGCTCAATCAGGGTTTTATCAATGAAGCTTTGTTCTTCAGCGTCCAGACCGACAATCGCCTCCGTGATCTCAGTGTTCACATTCTCAACCGCTTGCAATACGCCTTTTCCAAGATAGCGAGCTTTATCACCATCGCGCAGCTCTACCGCTTCCTTAGCGCCTGTAGAAGCCCCTGATGGGACGGCTGCACGACCAATGACACCACTCTCAAGCAATACATCGGCCTCAACGGTTGGATTACCACGTGAATCTAAAATTTCGCGGGCGATAATATCTACAATGGCGCTCATCTTCTTCTCCTAGAGTTTTACTTATTAAATTAAGAATTCTTGTTAAATTACAAAATACGTTGGTCATGCACAGGGTGATCAAGGCATTTTTACAACGTACTTTCAATAAAACCGGCTTTTTTGACTATCCTGTCCAAATCCACCAACACTTCCAATAGATCCCTCATTTTGGGTAACGGCCAGGCATTCGGTCCATCCGACAATGCTTTTGAAGGGTCTGGATGCGTTTCCATGAATAGCCCTGCAATACCACTAGCCACCGCAGCGCGCGCCAACACGGGCACGTGTTCGCGCTGACCACCACTTTTATCTCCTTGACCGCCAGGCTGCTGAACTGAGTGCGTGGCATCAAACACAACCGGACATTGTGTTTCACGCATAATGGCCAGACCGCGCATGTCAGATACCAAGGTATTGTAGCCAAATGATACGCCGCGCTCACAAACCATAATGTTATCCAAGCCGCCATTCGCCTCTTTAGCTTTCTGTACCACATTCCTCATATCGCCTGGCGCCATAAATTGGCCCTTTTTGATATTCACGGGTTTTCCTGACTTGGCACACGCAACAATAAAGTCAGTTTGACGGCATAGGAACGCCGGGGTCTGCAACACATCCACGACTGCCGCAACATGCGGCACCTGCTCTTCTGTGTGCACATCCGTCAAAATGGGAACGCCGATTTGAGATCGCACTTTGTCTAGTATACGTAGCCCCTCATCCATCCCAAGCCCACGAAATGTCTTGTTCGAACTGCGATTTGCCTTGTCGTATGAGGATTTGTAAATGAACGGAATGTTCAGCGCCGCCGTCATCTCTTTAAGCTGTCCGGCCGTATCGATCGCCATCTGTTCAGATTCGATGACACATGGACCTGCGATTAAAAATAAAGGATGTTGCAACCCCACATCAAAATGACATAACTTCATCTCTAAACCTCTTTATGGTTTGCCGATTATTTTTGATTCGCCAATGCCGCCTTGACATAAGCGGTGAATAGCGGGTGCCCAGCACGAGGGTTAGAAGTAAACTCCGGATGGAACTGACATGCAAGGAACCACGGATGAACGGTTTGTGGCAACTCCACCATTTCACACAGCGCTTCCCTAGGTGTTCTCGCCGAAACCACAAGTCCTGCGGACTTAAGTTGTTCGACATAATGATTGTTGACCTCATAACGGTGACGATGACGCTCGTTAACCTGCTCTCCATAGATGCTGGCAGCTAGTGTATTTGGCTGAATTGGGCAACTTTGCGCCCCTAAACGCATCGTACCCCCCAAATCCGAGTTCTCATCACGCTTCTCAATGTTACCAGAAGCATCTTGCCACTCGTCGATTAGGCCAATCAGTTTGTGTCTTGCGCCAGCGTCAAACTCGGTACTGTTCGCCCCTTCAAGACCTGCCACATGGCGTGCAAACTCAATCACCGCCAGTTGCATACCCAAACAAATGCCAAGGTAAGGCACCTTGTTTTCACGCGCATAACGGATTGCAACAATTTTTCCTTCTGTACCACGCACACCAAAACCACCAGGAACCAATATCGCATCCATGTCCTTTAGCGCGGCTGTACCATTTTTTTCAATCTCTTCAGAATCTATGTAGTGAATCTTTACCTTGGATTCCGTGTGGATACCGGCATGGATCAATGCCTCCGTCAGCGATTTGTAAGACTCTGTCAAGTCCACGTACTTGCCAACAAAAGCAATGTTCACTAAATGCTTGGGATTCGCCAGCACATCCGCAATGCGCTCCCATTCATGCAAATCTGCTGGTTTTGCATCAATGGCCAATTTCTCGCACACGATGCTATCGAGATTCTGATCGTGCAAAAGCGCTGGAATCTTATAGATTGAATCTGCATCAATTGCACTAATAACCGCATCAGAGGCCACATTCGTAAACAAGGCAATTTTTTTACGCTCATCGTCTGGTATAGCACGATCCGCACGGCATAGCAGCACATCGGGCTGAATGCCGATTTCACGCAACTCTTTCACCGAATGTTGAGTAGGCTTAGTCTTCAATTCCCCCGCAGTCGGGATCCAAGGTAGCAATGTAAGATGAATATAGCAGGTATTATTGCGACCTTCTTCGAACCCCATCTGGCGGATCGCCTCGAGAAATGGCAAGGACTCAATATCACCCACAGTGCCACCAACCTCTACAATTGCCACTTCTGCACTCTCAGCGCCTCGCCTAACATGTGCCTTAATCTCATCAGTAATGTGCGGGATGACCTGAACAGTCTTACCTAAATACTCGCCATGGCGTTCTTTTTTAATCACACTTTCGTAGATTTGACCGGTAGTAAAGTTGTTACGCTTGCCCATGCGCTGACTGACGAAGCGCTCATAATGACCTAGATCCAAATCCGTCTCTGCGCCATCGTCTGTCACGAACACCTCGCCATGTTGAAATGGACTCATGGTACCCGGATCCACATTGATATAAGGATCCAGCTTGAGCATTGTCACTTTAATACCACGCGACTCCAAGATTGCCCCTAAGCTGGCGGCCGCGATACCTTTACCAAGGGAAGAAACAACACCGCCGGTTACGAATACATATTTGGTCATGGGAAAGGCACTTCATTATTTAATTCAGACGGGAGTCTATTTTACTTTAAAGCCCCATAACCGACAAATAAAAACACCGACTACTTTGTAATGAAATATCCCCGCGTTAGCAAGTGGTGTGTTTAAACAGTAACATGGGTGGACATGGCATTTCAGGCGATCTGCGGTGTTAAACTTATCACACAGGGAAAACAACAGCGCTATTCAAAGGATTGTTGATATAAATCAAACCTTGATTTATCTATGGTTATACAATGTCGCAAGTTTTGGTTGTTTAATTTTTTTAACGTTGTAGAGAGGAGAAACTGCCATGTACGCAGAATTATTTGGTACATTTACTGGGACGCTGAGCTTGGGTGTAATTGTCTTTGTATTGGTAATGGCCGCATTCTTTACTCGCCTATTTTTGACCGCCAAGCCAGAAAATGAGAAGTAACCTTTCCGTTTATATTCATCGAGGTTACTTGCTCCAGCCGCTGTAACCCTTGAACTTTTCCTGCACTTCTAACATTTCCTGCGAGCTGAGAATGTGAGGACAACCCACCTGCATCGCGTGCAGGTATTGTTCTGCGAGCGTTTCCACTTCCACAGCGATATCAAAAGCATTGTCCAAAGAGCTGCCCACGACAACCATGCCATGGTTAGCCATCAGACAGGCTTTTCGCCCTTCCAATGCTTGCAACACCTCCTCGGATAACGCCTGACTACCAAAGATTGCGTAAGGCGCGCAGCGAATATTGTCGCCCCCAGCAACAGCGACCATATAATGAAAAGCGGGAATTTCTTTGTGCAACGTACTCAAGGTAGTCGCAAACAGACTGTGGGTATGTATCACAGCCCGCACATCAGTCCTTTGTTTCATGATATCTAAATGAAATCGCCACTCGCTTGACGGCTGACGCTCACCAGAGAAACGAGCGGAAAAATCCATCCATACCATGTCAGCGGGTGACATTTGCTCGACTGACATCCCCGATGGTGTAATCAAAATTCCCGCCTCACCATCTGCACCATCCACCCGCACACTCGCATTTCCTGACGTGCCCCGATTTAAGCGCACATCTACCAATCGCTTGCTAATGTGGAGCAGTTGCTCTCGCGCATCCTCTATGCTTAATGCCACTGAAGCACTCATGTTCGACCTCTTAATCCATGCAATTGGTGAGGGGCAAACACGCCATGCTCGGTAATGATGCCCGTAATCCATTTTGCCGGTGTTACATCGAATGCAGGATTCAGCACTTGAGTCCCTTCTGGCAATATATTCACCGTTGCAACACGACCATCCTTCAGCCGACCAACCATCCCAATGAGCTCCTCAGCAGCACGCTCTTCAATCTCGATATCTCGTATCCCATCTTCAATAGTCCAATCAATCGTCGGGGTAGGCGCTGCAACATAGAAGGGAACCCGCCTGCCCGCACAATCACCTTGATAGGCGGCCAACGCCTTAAGATAGGTGCCGATCTTGTTGCAGACATCCCCAGTGATGGTGACACGATCTGCCCCCACAATGACAATATCCACCAAACCCTGTTGTATCAGATGACCGCCAGCATTATCAGTGATCACCGTATGTGCCACGCCATGCTGACCAAGCTCCCATGCTGTCAGGCTAGCCCCTTGATTACGTGGCCGAGTCTCACTCACCCACACATGAACACTTAACCCTGCATCGTGCGCCGCATAGATTGGCGCCAGTGCAGTGCCAAAATCAACGGTAGCCAACCAGCCAGCATTGCAATGCGTCAACACATTGATAGTTCGAGATTGACTGGCGTGCAATTGACGCAAAATGCCTAAACCATGGGCGCCTATGGCTTGATTGAGCGACACATCCTCATCACAAATTAAGGTCGCCTCTATCCAGGCCAACTCCGACCTCACTTCAACAGTTTGTAGCGAAAGCACGCCTAACATTCGCTCTACCGCCCAGCGCAAATTGACGGCTGTCGGTCTACTGCGTAATAAATGGCCTGCGGCCCTCTCCAGCGATGCATCACTGGCATCCTCTTGGGTCGCCAACGCAATACCGTAGGCCGCAGCCGCACCAATCAGTGGGGCCCCACGCACTTGCATGGTTTTGATGGCCTCAACCATTTGTGACAAATTGCTAATGAACAGCACCTCAAACGCATGAGGCAACTGAGTTTGATCGATGACACGTACAACTTTTGATACCACGCCAGCATCATTCAAGTTTGACTCGTGCCAAATAGTCCGATATTGCTGCTGATTGACTACCATAGATATTGAATGAACGTACCCAAAAAAGTTAAAACAGTATAAGAAAATTACGAATAAAATAATTGACTTTTTAGAAAGCCTCAAAAGAGAAAAATGCTCTCCACATTATCTGTGGATAACTTTGTGAATAATTGAGACTACAAATTCCAACTCCCCATTTCATAAGGGATTTTTCTAATTGCTTATTTTTTAATCTATTATCTACTTCTTAATAATCAATAGGTTACAATTCAACCATTGATTAGTAAGGGTTTTTTTGGAAAGTTAAAGTGGCACTTTAACTGGTGTGCATAACTCAGCCAATTTTGGCATCACTTTTAACGCATTAGCGCCAGTAATTTCAACCACTTCAGCGTATTTAATCCTCCTCAAATCCGCAATTACTTGTGCAATTTTTACTATTTCCGCGGGACAATTCCGACCTTGTTTCCCAAGCCATGATGGAGGAATATCTGGCGCATCCGTCTCAAGTACAATCGCTTCTAGCGGGAGTTTTTCCGTCAGTGATCGCAATTTTGTGGCTCGACTATAGGTCATCGCTCCTCCTATGCCAAGTTTGAAACCCAAATCGATAAACTGCTCTGCCTGCTGAAAGCTTCCATTAAAAGCATGCGCAATACCGCCCACCACTGGGTGACGCCTCAAATACTTTAGAACATCGTCTATTGCGGCTCGCACATGCAGTAAAACAGGCAAATGATGTGCTACCGCCAATTTAAGCTGTGCTTCAAAAAAGCGCTGCTGTCGCGCAATGTGTTGTGGATACGTGCGCGGGGAATATACGTAATAATCTAGGCCAATCTCACCAATTGCGACGGGCTGATGCGAGGCTAAATAACTTTCCAGTATTTTAAGATCACTGTCTAAAGCAGACTCTACGTACATCGGATGTATTCCAAGTGCAAAAGTACAGCATTTATAATGCTCACTCAACTGAATCACAGCATCAAAGTTTTGACTAGCCACCGCAGGCAATACGATACCAGACACCCCAGCATCTAGGGATTGCTTCACTACATCATCACGGTCAGCATCAAACTCGGCAGCATCTAGGTGACAATGCGTGTCAATCAACATCATCAGTCCCGATCCGTCGCAATTCTGGCACGTAATCGAATATCACACCCAATTGAACGCACATCCAACACTTGCAAATCGATTGCCTGCTGCATATCCGTCAGTTCATCAATCAAAAACATTGATTTCGCATCGCTTCCCATCAGTTTAGGCGCGTAGTAAAAAATAAACTCATCAATCAAGCCTGCACGCAACAAGGCGCCATTAATCGCTTGGCCCGCCTCTACCAGCACATCATTGACCCCACGCTGTGCCAAAAGGCGTAACAAGGCTTCTAAATCAACCTGTTGTTTAGCGTCAGGTAGCTGCATCAATTGCGCGCCCGCCGCTTCTAGTAGCGATGCTTGCTGCGATTCATCTTGTGCATAGGCAATGAATACCGGACTTTGCTCCAGCATACTGGGTTCAAGCATTTTGCATTGCAACGGGGTCTTGAGCTTAGCATCTACAATCACCCGCAAGGGTTGCCGGACCACACCATCCAGACGTACGATCATACTTGGATCATCTGCTAATAACGTGCCGATTCCTGTCAAAATCGCACTGGATTGCGCGCGCCAGTGTTGCACATCAGACCGCGCTGCCTCGCTGGTAATCCACTGACTCTTACCATTACTTAAGGCGGTTCTACCATCCAGACTGGCCGCCACCTTACACCGCACATAAGGCAAACCGCGCTTCATGCGCGCGACAAATCCGACATTAAGTGCCAGAGCTTCCTTCTCCATAACCCCTAGCACCACTTCTACCCCATGCTCGCGTAATGCGGCAATGCCGCGCCCTGCAACTAAGGGATTAGGATCTTGCATCGCGATGATAACGCGCTTGGGTTTTGCCGCTATCACCGCCTCTACACAAGGTGGCGTGCGCCCATAGTGACTGCAAGGCTCTAGGCTCACATAGATATCAGATCCCTCTGCATGCGAGCCCGCTTGCCGCAAAGCATGCGCCTCCGCATGCAGGTCACCCGCACGCAGATGCGCCCCCTGACCAACGACCTGATGATTCTTTACTATCACACACCCCACTCTTGGGTTGGGATGCGTAGTGTACAGCCCATGCTCAGCCAGACGCAGCGCAAGCGTCATATAGTGATGATCATCTATTGGGGAGGCAGACAGTGAATTTAACATTCCGTCAAGAAAAGCTCTTTAAAGTAACTTGATATCAAATGCAGGGAATGATGCATGACTGTGATGAAAAGTGCTAGTTAGTCGTCAGTTACTCGACGCTTTCTAGACTTTGCTTGTTTATCCAAATCGCGGATCACCATATTAAAATCATCCACATCAGAGAAACTTCTATACACAGAAGCAAAGCGAATATACGCGACCTTGTCCATCAGCTTAAGCTCATGCATCACCATTTCACCTAAATCACGTGCAGGAATCTCTCGCTCCCCCATACTCAACATCTTTTGGGTGATGTGATTGAGTGCGTTATCTACATATTCTGTCGGAACCGGACGCTTATGCAATGCGCGTGTAAATGACACGCGCAGCTTATTGCGATTAAATTCCTCCCGCGTGCCATTCTGCTTCACCACTTGAGGCAAGTGCAACTCAGCCGTTTCATACGTGGTAAATCGCTTGTCGCAAACACCGCACTTACGACGTCTGCGAATTGAATCACCCTCGTCATTGACTCTAGAGTCAATTACCTGGGTGTCAACGGCGCCGCAGAATGGACATTTCATCGGTCAGATCGGCTGGTTATTGGTAAACAGGGAATTTTGCAGTCAGCGTATGCACCTTGGTCTTGGTTGCCGCGATTACCGCCTCGTCCGTCGGGTTGTCTAATACGTCAGCGATCAGATTAGCCACCAATTTCGCTTCTTCTTCTTTGAAACCACGTGTCGTGATTGCCGGCGCACCGATACGTATCCCTGAAGTCACGAAAGGACTTTCTGGATCATTGGGTATAGCGTTTTTATTCACGGTAATATGTGCCAGCCCCAGCGCAGCATCAGCAGCCTTGCCAGTCAAGCCTTTCGGGCGCAAATCAACCAAGAACATATGAGACTCGGTACGCCCTGAGATGATACGCAGACCACGCGCAGTTAGGGTTTCTGCCATCACTTTGGCATTCTTCAACACTTGCTCTTGATAGGTTTTGAATACTGGCTGCGAAGCCTCCAAGAACGCTGTGGCCTTCGCTGCGATCACATGCATCAATGGTCCACCTTGCAAACTTGGAAACACATTTGAGTTGAGTAACTTTTCAAACTCCGCCTTAGCCAAAATAATGCCTCCACGCGGTCCACGTAAGGTCTTATGCGTCGTTGAAGTGACAAAATCAGCATGTGGAACAGGATTTGGATAAACTCCCGCAGCGATTAGACCCGAATAATGCGCCATATCAACCATGAAATAAGCGCCTACTTTTTTGGCGATTTCTGCCATGCGCGCCCAATCGAAACGCAAAGCATACGCTGAAGCTCCTCCAATCAGCAGTTTTGGCTTACACTCAACAGCAATACGCTCCATCTCGTCATAATCGATTTCTTCACGATCATTCAAGCCATAAGGAACAATATTAAACAACTTTCCAGAAAGATTGGCTGGTGAGCCGTGCGTCAGATGACCGCCATGGCCCAAGTTCATGCCCATGATGGTGTCGCCTGGTTTCAGAATAGAAAAATAAACGGCCTGATTTGCCTGAGACCCTGAATGTGGCTGAACATTGGCATACTCGGCACCATATAATGCTTTAAGACGGTCAATTGCCAACTGCTCAACCTGATCAACAAACTCACACCCCCCATAGAAGCGCTTTCCGGGATAACCCTCGGCATATTTATTGGTTAACTGAGATCCCTGTGCCTGCATCACCGCTGGGCTAGTGTAATTTTCAGAGGCAATCAATTCGATGTGTTCATGTTGACGCACCACTTCTTGTTCGATCATGCCCCATAAAGCTGGGTCAGCTTTGTTTAATGTGTTCGCATAATTAAATGGGGCTTGTGACATATCGATTTTACTTTCTAAATATCTGATTGATTTCAACAAAAATTATTTTGCCATTTTATCACGGCTATCTACATCGGATAAAGCGAATATGACGACTCCTATAAGGGATTAGCGCTGGTTGTTTTAAACCAGCCAAGATGATTTAAAACACCACCAGAATAAGTCATTCCAATTAACTGATTGACTATATTAGCAATCATGAATTGGAACAGAATATGCGTACCATTAATCAACCACCTCTCCGAAGTGCGTTACTTGTGCTTGCTGGCCTCATGACAGCGGACCTTTTTTCGCTTACGTACGCCATTTTTTTCTGTCGAAAGGAATATAATCGCCAGCATGCTGAAATTAGGAAGAAACCACCATGAAATGGACTGATAGCCAATTGATTGCCGAAGCACTGTATGACAAGCACCCTGACATCGATCCCAAGACGATACGCTTCACCGATTTGATGGCGTGGATTTTACAGTTGGATGGATTCAACGACACCACTGAAAGATGCGGTGAGCGCATTCTGGAAGCAATCCAACAAGCGTGGATAGACGAGCACGCATAAGTAGAATGTCTAGAAACACACTTGCCGTGCTGTGTATATGGTTCATCCTGATCGGCGCCATCTACACGCTTGCAGACAGAATACAAAACCCTAATACACTTCAATCCTTGGGTGAGTCCAACACTGTTAAATTAAAACGTGGACCAGATGGTCATTATCGCAGTGAGGCACTCATCAACGGAGTTAAAGTTGATGTACTGGTGGATACAGGCGCAACTGGTGTCGCAATCTCCCAAAAGATTGCAGACAAGCTACAGATAAAAAGCATCAACGCTATCCGCACATCCACCGCCAACGGAGATAGTATTGCTTACATGACCCGCCTATCATCAGTGCAGATTGGCGGTATCAGAGCGAAGAATGTTTCCGCGATGATCGCCCCCACGCTTGAAGGCGACGTGCTCCTAGGCATGTCCTTCTTAGGGCGCATGGACGTACGTCTCTATCAAGGCGAAATGACCATCAAGCAGGTTAAAGATGAATAGCCTAACGCTTCAATCATAGGCCAACTCGGTCACTCAGCTTACGTAATCACCGTTGGTGCAGAACGCCCCGTCCTATCTACCAACTGAGAAATCAGTGAGGCGATCTTAATCATTTCCCCCAACGCCACTTGAGCATCCAAATGATGCTGAGACGCATCCGGTTCATAGGCTTCTAGATAAATGCGCAAGGTCGCTCCTTCCGTACCGGTACCAGACAGCCTAAACACGATGCGCGAACCATCGGTAAACAAGATGCGAGTACCTTGATTGTTGCTGACAGACCCATCAATAGGATCATGGTAGCTAAAATCATCGCATGTCTGTACCGTATAATTGCCGAATTTCTGACCGGGCAAGGTATCGAATTGCGACTTGATGTGTGCAATCAATCCGTTTGCCGCCTCTGTCGGAATAGATTCATAGTCGTGACGTGAGTAGACATTGCGACCATACTCCAGCCAATGCGCCTTCAAGATGGCTTCCACACCCAACTTTTTGACTGCTATGATATTCAGCCAGAACAGTACGGCCCAAAGACCATCCTTCTCACGCACATGACTAGAGCTGGTGCCAAAACTTTCTTCACCACACAATGTGACTTTGCCAGCGTCCATCAGATTACCAAAAAACTTCCACCCCGTAGGCGTTTCAAAACAGGGGATATTTAATTGCTGAGCGACACGATCTACCGCACCACTGGTCGGCATAGAGCGCGCAACACCAGCGATTCCTTTTGCATACGCCGGCACCAAGGTCGCATTGGCTGCTAGCACCGCCAAACTGTCTGAAGGTGTAACAAAGAAATTTTGCCCCAAGATCATGTTTCGGTCACCATCACCATCTGATGCCGCCCCAAAATCAAGCGCATTTTCACCGGCAAACATGATGTTTACCAAATCCTCAGCATAGGTCAGATTCGGGTCGGGGTGACCCCCGCCAAAGTCTTCCAATGGTTCATAATTCATCAAACTCTCAATCGGCGCTCCCAGCCGATTGACAAGGATCTCTTTCGCGTAAGGACCAGTCACTGCATGCATTGCATCAAACTTCATCTCAAAGTCACTAGTCAATAACTGTTTAATGGCGGGAAAATCAAACAGACTTTGCATCAGGTCAGCATAGTCACGCACCGCATCAATCACTTGAACAACAAAAGACTCATTTGGATTCACGCCGGCAAATGACATTTCACCTATCGTATCAATATCCACCAATGGCAAATCTGCCAACTGATATTCGGTAATCACTTTACTCCTAGCAAAAACCGCGTCGGTAATCTTTTCCGGTGCGGGACCACCATTACCTATGTTGTACTTGATACCAAAGTCACCCTCTATACCCCCCTGATTATGGCTTGCAGAGAGCACCATACCGCCAAAAGCCTGATACTTGCGAATCACATGGGAGGCTGCCGGTGTAGATAAAATTCCCGCCTGCCCTACAATCACACGGCAAAAACCATTAGCCGCCGCCATCTGGATAATGGTCTGAATCGCCTGCCGATTGTGATATCGCCCATCACCTCCGACCACCAACACCGCACCAACCGACACATTCAGAGTGTCAAAAAAGCTCTGTACAAAATTTTCCAGATAATTCGCCTGCTGAAATACCCTTACTTTTTTTCTCAGCCCAGAGGTGCCAGGTTTTTGATCATAAAATGGCTGCGTGTGCTTATGGATGATGTGCATAACGTTGAACTCGCGATGAAGGATCCTAAATGACAAACTCATGAAACATAATCGGTTTCATTATATCAACAATGCATCCATGCTAGGCATTACTTGAAGCGGCTATTCTTGTCGATTTGTGCTATAAATATCAAAAACAACCACGAGATTGTTAATGCCTGCAAAAAATACAAATAAAAAAATGCTGGGATCATGACTGAACTAAAAGCACAGCAGAGTGATAAATGCCTTTGCCTCGATATTGAAACTGCTCGCGAAGATAGAACGATTCTGCGGGAAGTCGGTGCTTTTCGGCCGGATACCAATGCACGTGCCCGCATTTCAGGTAAAGCCAAAAATCTAGTTTCTCAACTAGACGAAATGACGCAGGGGGCAGGTTTTGTCCTCGGCCACAATGTGATTGCTTTTGATCAGCCTGCGTTGGCTGTGTTGCATCCGACCCTGATACTACATCAGCTACCTATGGTAGATACGCTGGAGTTGTCACCGGTTGCATTCCCACAGAATCCATATCATAGACTGGTCAAGGATTACAAACTCTGCACGACAACGCGCAACGACCCTGTACGAGATGCAGAGCTAGCCTATGAGCTGTTTCTTGATCAAGGTGCTGCATTGCGGGAGCGGGTTGAAGAGCATCCCGATGAGGCTTTGTGTCTTCACTATTTGCTTGTCCCAGAAAACGGTAAAGGCATAGCAAACTTTTTTTCATCATGGAGAGGCTCTTTACGACCTAGCTTAAAGGAAGCTCAGGACGCTTGGATTCGAGCCACTAATGGCAAAGTCTGTAACACTTCCCAGCGAGTTGTACGGGATACGTATTTGCCAGATGTGCAATGGCATAAGTCGATCGCATATGCGCTCGCCTGGTTACGAGTGGCAGGAGGCAACTCTGTTCTGCCTCCATGGGTACACATCAACCATCCTAAAACCCGCGAAGTCATTTCTGCGCTGCGGGATGTTCCATGTACTGATCCAGAATGTGTGTGGTGCAAAGAGCAGCATGACCTGCTGACGGTTTTGCCAAAATATTTTCCTGGAATAACCCAGTTCCGCTCAACGCCAACCACACCTGATGGCCGTTCCTTACAGCAAGAAATTGTGAAAAACGGATTTTCTGGCAAACCTTCACTCGCAATCTTACCCACCGGCGGCGGAAAGTCGCTGTGCTTCCAATTGCCAGCTCTGGCACGCTTTTACCGTAATGGCAGCCTTACCATTGTGATTTCACCACTGCAGTCGCTAATGAAAGACCAAGTCGATAACTTGGAAAAGCGCGGCATTACTTGCGCAGGCTATCTTAACAGCCTTCTGAATCCGATGGAGCGCAGGTTGATGCTCGACAAGCTGCGCATGGGAGATCTTGGTCTGATTTTTGTGGCCCCTGAACAGTTTCGGAGTACAGCTTTTGCCAATGCACTGATGCATCGTGAAATTGGGGCATGGGTGTTCGATGAAGCACATTGCCTATCAAAATGGGGGCATGATTTTAGACCCGACTATTTGTATGTATCGCGATTTATTAAAGCTAAACAGAAAGATATTCCATCACCGATTTTCTGCTTCACGGCAACCGCCAAGCCAGATGTAGTCGAGGATATCCAGAGCCATTTTTCAAATCGCCTTGGTGTGAGTCTTGAAGTTCTTGCAGGCGGGGTTCGCCGAGATAACCTGGCATACGAGGTCCGGGCAGTACCACCTCAAGGCAAGTATCCCGAAGTATTGCGACTATTGCAGGAAGCCATGCGAGAGGAAGGTGGAGCAATTGTCTTTTGCGCAAGACAAAAGACGGTTGAAGAACTCGCGACTTTTCTCAAGGAAGCTGGCCTGGATTGCGGCTACTTCCATGGCGGGATGCTCCCGGCAGAGAAACGTGGTGTGCAGGAAGCCTTTTTAGCTGGAGAATTAAGGGTTATTGCGGCCACCAACGCTTTCGGCATGGGCGTGGACAAGCCTGATGTGCGTTTAGTGATTCATTTGGATACGCCTGGATCGCTTGAAAATTATCTTCAGGAAGCTGGTCGTGCAGGCCGAGATCAGGATCCTGCCCGCTGCCTGCTACTATATGACGACGCAGATCTCGATGTGCAGTTTCGACTGTTGAAGAATGCACGCCTGACGCAGCACGATATTCATTCGATTATGAAGGCGTTGCGCCAGATTGAACGCAAGGATCGCAGTGAAGGGGCCGTCGTTGTCACTAGCGGCGAGATTCTGCTAGAAATCCCTGAGAAGTTACGTATCGATCCCGATGCCTCTGATGCGGATACCAAGGTCAGGATAGCCGTAGCCTGGTTGGAGGAGGCCCGGCTGCTCGAACGGCATGAAAACCATACAACGGTGTTTCCGGGCAGTCTTCAAGTGAGCAGTCTAGAAGAAGCTGAAGCTTTGCTTAGAAAGAAGCTTGGTATTGATACGAGCATAGAACCCTATATGGCCATAATGTCTCTGCTCATGCAAGCTGAGGATGATGAAAGCATGTCCACGGACGATCTAATGCTAGCTACTGGGATGGATTCCTACAAGCTGCAGGCTTTGTTACGCGACCTGGATCGGCTGAAACTGCTTTCCAACGATACTGAAATCGGGGTAACACTGTATCGAGATCCTGACACGGTTGAGCGATTAGAATCGCTCTGCAAACTTGAAGATGCATTGCTGGCGAACCTGCGCGAGGCAGCCCCGGATGCCGATCAGGAGAACTGGCAGATTCTGAATGTACGCCGTCTTTGCGATACGCTACGACGGGATGCCGATGTTGATCTAGATCCCGAAAAGTTGTCCCGCTTACTCAAATCATTTTCTGAAGCCTTCGGCGGAGGACAAGGACAGCGTGGTTTCTTTGCTGTCCGGCCAGCCGGCATAGACAACCGATTCATCAAACTACTGAGAAGCTGGCAAGAAATTGAAACAATCCGTCAGCGTCGCATGCAGCTTTCCAGGGCACTCGTCGCCCAGTTTCTGAGTCGACGTCAAGGCAATAATCTTCTGGTCACCTGCCGCCAAGGAGATTTGGAAACCAGCCTGCAAAACGATATTACACTACAAGATCTGGAGATTCGAGACTGGAACGTCGCGCTAGCCGCCAGCCTGATTTATCTTGACACCAATGAGGTGCTGCACCTCTCACGCGGCAAAGCGGTTTTCCGTTCCGCGATGAGCATTGCTCTAAATGCTGAGGCAAGGCGCCGTCAGTTCAAGAAGTCTGACTATGCAGAGCTTGACTTGCATTACAAGGACAAGATCGTTCAGGTGCATGTGATGGCCGAATACGCCCGACTAGCCTTGGGCAAGGTCAGGGCCGCAATGGAGTTCATTGAAGATTACTTCAAGATGGATCGCGGCAAGTTTGTGCAGCGCTATTTCGCAGGCAGAAAAGAGGTACTGGAAATGGCGACCACCGAGGCATCGCACCGCCGAATTCTGACAAATTTACAAAATCCCGAGCAACAGGCTATCGTGGCCAGCTCAATTGAGGGGAGTCATCTGGTGCTAGCAGGACCGGGATCAGGCAAAACCAAGGTAATTGTTCATCGGGTTGCTTGGCTGTTGCGAGAGTGCATGGTCTTGCCGGATGAGATCATGGTTCTGGCATATAACCGTACTGCAGCTATCGAGATCCAGAGGCGCCTGTGGACGCTTGTCGGGCCAGATGCTGGAGGCGTCGCAATACAGACTTTGCACAGCCTTGCCATGCGCCTGACCGGTACAAGTTATGCCGTAGCCGCAGAGCGTGGTGAAATTGTGCAGTTTGACTCCGTCATCAAGGCAGCAACGGAACGTTTGCGCTTGGCGGAGCAAGGAGACAATCTCGGTCCATCCGTACAACGAGATCGCGTACTTTCCGGACTGCGTTTCCTGCTTGTGGACGAATATCAGGACATCAATGGTGACCATTACGAATTGATCAGCGCCTTGGCTGGCAGGACCCTCAGCAGCGAAGAAGATAAGCTTTCATTGCTAGTAGTTGGAGATGATGACCAGAATATCTACGCATTTGGCGGCGCAAGCGTCCGCTTCATCCGGCAATTCGAGACTGATTATCAAGCACGTCGTTACCATCTGCTGGAAAACTACCGCTCAACGACGCACATCATCAATTGCGCCAATCAGTTGATATCGCATGCCCGCGAAAGAATGAAGGCGGATCAGCCTATCCGCATCAATCATGCACGCCAGAATCAGCCTGCTGGGGGTGAATATGCAACCCTTGACCCAGTCGCTTCAGGACGTGTTCACATTCTCGAAGTATCTGCCAACCATTACGTGGCGGTACAGATGGCGCTTGCTGAGATTGAACGATTGAAAGCGCTAAATACCCAAGGCACGACCAAAGGGCAATGGGAAAAATTTGCTGTCATAGCCCGGAGATGGGATAGCCTGGAGCCGATGGCTACGTTGTGTCGCCTGCGAGGCATTCCCGTACGCCTGTTGCGTGATCAGCATACCCCAGATCTGCATGCAACACGGGAAGGGGATCATTTATTATCTTTATTGCGAGAAGAATTTCGCCATGCACGGCGGTCACGTGTAATTCTTCGCAGCGGTACCCTGTCACGATGGTTTAGGCGTCTATACGGTATCAGCGTCGATAGTTTGATCGAACATCCACTTCAGGCGGCGCTTGCAAAATTCATTATTGAGTCTGAGTCGATCAGTCCGGGAAGCGAGCAGGTCGCTCAGAATCTGATCGAATCGCTTTATGAATTCGGTGCCGGTGGAAGAAGCATCTCAGCAGACCAAACAAATGGACCTATTGTCATGATGACAGCCCATCGGGCCAAAGAGTTGGAATTCGATCATGTACTGATTCTTGATGATGGCGGATGGTCGGAGCAAAGCGACGATGAGCGGCGCTTGTTTTATGTTGCCATGACTCGGGCACGTAAAACTCTCACTGTCTGCGAAAGTCAAGGTACCAAACATGCATTTGTCCGAGATTTTAATCAGCTTGCGCTTCGAACGAGACCATCCGGCTACCTGCCTGAACCAAGGCTCGCACATCGGACATGGGTTGCTGATGCTGAGCAGATTATTTTGTCATGGCCAGGATATTTCTCTGCTACAGACCCCATTCATAAAGCCATCGCAGCACTTCAAGTCGGCAACCGGTTGCTACTTCGACCCCGCTCAGACGGTAAGCCAGGCTGGGAGTTAGCTGATGAAAGCGGCATCACAGTGACACGGATGGCCCAGAAATTCAGCCCTCCCAAAGGTGAGATTATCGAGGTGCGCGTATCAGCAATTCTGGCCAGAAAAGCAAAGGCAGGAGATGCCAACAATCTGAGGTGCAAGCACTGGGAGTTAGTGCTACCAGAGGTTGAGTATTTGATGCACTAGACTCTGGGTGACTCTTAGAGAATTACCATTTACGATTTATCAATTGAATGTGATTGATTAAATAATTACTTATGCTGGATATACTATTGGGCGAAATCGATGTAGGTGAAGTATGGGGCGCAGGTCCTGAACTAGCACCTAATCGAAGCTAAACAAAAATGACTAACTAGCTGAATACCAAAGATTGTATGTAGCTTCGGCATAGCAAAGCCTGTTTATGCAAATGGGAGGACATGAAGACGAGGGTCACATTCTGCTGGCTTTTTTATGTTGCTTATCCAACAACAATATAAGTTATCCCGAAAACGAAAAAAGCCAGAACTTGGCCGGCTTTATTTTTACAACTCATTGATTTTATTGGTCGGGACGGAGTGATTCGAACACTCGACCCCTTGCACCCCATGCAAGTACGCTACCAGGCTGCGCTACGCCCCGAACCTATCCCGCAATCAATTTGCGGGTGTGCATTATAACCCAAAGCCAC
>Ga0194120_10002510_pt1 | contig 31361 bp, 28 predicted proteins | sample TA2MahCa65mmetaG_FD_148642 | JGI IMG/M metagenome (GOLD analysis project Ga0194120, IMG submission 148642) | Freshwater microbial communities from Lake Tanganyika, Tanzania - TA2015019 Mahale Deep Cast 65m | ecosystem: Environmental > Aquatic > Freshwater > Lake | place: Tanzania: Lake... | reverse complement strand
GGGTTCAACGGCGAATCTGCTCGTCACAGGAAAGTTCGGCGCCGGGACCGCATCGATTGCGGTCGATGGTTCGTTGGTCGCGACGGGAACGCCCGTGTCGGTCCCGGGTGACATGAACGGCGATGGCAGGGTCGACGGCTCGGACATCGGTGCGCTCCTTCGCTTGTGGGGCGGAGCCGGCCCGGTCGGCGACTTCACCAACGACGGCACGATTGACGGGCGCGACTTGGCATTCATGCTTGCGTACTGGACGGGCTGATCCACCGCACTGCGCGATCCTGCGCTGAGCGGTCGCCGTAGAGTGCGCGCATGGACTCGGGACGTCCTGAACTGCCTCGATCTCGTGGCCGCAGTTGCGCGGTCATGATGCTGGCCTGCACCATCGTGGTGGCGCTGGCGGCGCTCGGCGTGTCGTGGTTCTTCGCGAAGGCCGTGGGATCGGTCGCGCAGTCCGCCTCTGACGCGGCAGGTCGATTGGCCGATGCCTTTAAGCCATCGATCAACATCCAGACCACCGTGCGCGCGGCCGTGGGCAACCTTGATCCGCAGTTGCGACTGAAAGTCGCCGAGCGCGAACTCGAGGTGACGGTCGAAGATCTGCAGGAAACCCACTGGCTCGGCATCCCGCTCGGTTCCACCGTGACGAAGCTGCGCAGTTCCGGCAATCTCGTGCAGTACATCGTGCCGCTTGAGGGCCTCACTCCCGAGCGCATGGAGTTCATCGGCAAGGACGGCCGCGGCGCGCTGCTCGTGCATCTGCCGTCGCCGCGTGTCGACGAACGCATGGTCTATGTGCAGGTGGATCCGTCGCATGTTCAGGTCGAAGTCGATGATCGATGGCTGAACAATGTGAACCCGTTCATTGGCGATGGTGCTGAGCGGGCGCGCGCAGCCGTGCGTGCGGCGGCAGTCGAACTTGCATCGAAGCCTGTGTACCTGAAGGAGATCGAGTCCGACTGCACGCCGCGCATCGAACAGTTGTTGCAGTCGCTGCTCAGGCCAGCGCTCGCTGATGGCGTCGAAGTGCGCGTCGTGTGGGACCGCTGACGCACCGCAAGACGCGTCGATAGCATCGTGGCGTGTACATCTGGCGCAAGGGCATCTTTTGCCTCGAGGCCGAATGGTTCGGGCTGCGCTCATCGGTGTCGGTGCGGCCGGCGCTGGAATTTCTGCGCGCCAGCGATTTCCGCGTGCCCTTCATCCACCGCGATGTGGCCACGCGTGCCGAGCTGGAGCACTATCTGCGCAAGTGGCTGCAGCAGGCGCACAGCGACTTCCCGGTCCTGTGGCTCTCGATCCACACGCGCCGCGGGTTGCTGCTCCCGGGCGATGTCCGCCGCCGCGACGAGAAGATGGACTTCGACGACTTGGAGCAGCGGCTCGCGGGTCAGTGCAAGGGCCGCATGATCCACTTCGGTGGGTGCCGGACGATTGACCTTCCGCGCGAGCGAATCCAGCGATTCCTGCAGACGACCCGGGCGGTTGCCGTGAGCGGATTCCTGGAAGAGGTCGACTGGAGCGAGAGCACGCTCTTTGAGATGGCGTTGCTCCTGGAAGTGCAGCGTCAACCGCTCAGTCCGGCAGGGCTCCTGACCATGCAGCGGCGGCTCATGCGCCATCACGGTGCCATGGCCAAGCGCCTTGGCTTCAAACTGCATCGGCGCACGCGCTAGGTGCGGTGTGCACTCGACGCTCGCGCGTCGGTGGATGTCGCGCGGCGTCGTCTGTCAGAGCAGCTCGTACTCGCCTGGGATGCGCACGAACGGCTTGGCGACCACGCCCTGCGCGATGTCGTGCGGGAAGAGGTCGAGCTTCGCGGTGGTGATCTCTTCCCAACCGACGGTGCGGCCGGTGTACGCGGCCTCACGGCCCATGACAGCCATCAAACTGCTGTCAGCGGTCTGGCGCAGCTCGACGATCGGCGTGCCAGCGACGATCGAGTCGACCAAGTCCTTGTGTTCCTGTCGGTACGCGGCGCCGATGTCGCCCTTCATGCGCCAGAGTTCGTTGCCATTGCGATCGCTGATGATGCTTCCATTCGAGAAGGCCTTGATCTGTGCGACGCCCTCGCTGCCATAGACGACGTTGTCGAAGTCGCCGGTCGCCTTGGGCCAGTGACGACCCGTGAACGCGCAGAGGCGGCCGCCGTCGAACTGAAAGTTGACACCGAAGCTGTCCCACATCTCACTGTCCGCGGGGCGGTGCCAGCGGCTGCCGATCGCGAACGCTGAGCGAGGCGTGCCGAACATCCAGTGCACGACATCGATGTTGTGGACGGCTTGCTCCACGATCTGGTCGCCGCTGGCCCAGATGAAGTGCATCCAGTTCATGATCTGGTAGTCGGCATCGGACTGGCCGGGCAGACGATCGCGGTACCAGATCTCGCCACTGGCGTAGCGCGCCGTCATCGAGACAGGCTCGCCGATCATTCCCTTTTCCTTGATGTTCTTGATCGCCTCGATGAAGCTGGGCTGGCGGCGGTACTGCGTTCCGGTCACGATCGCCGTGCCTTGCTTGAGCGCTAGGTCATGGGACTCGCAGCACATGCGGTAGCCCGCACTGTCCGTGCAGACGGGCTTTTCTGCGAAGACATGCTTCTTCGCCGTGACAGCGGCTTTGATGTGGCTTGGGCGAAAGCCCGGGCTCGTCGTCAGAATGACGAGGTCAATCGTCGGATCGTTGATGACCTTCAAGTAGCCATCAAGACCACCGTAGATCCGCGCATCATCGACCGACACCTTGTCGGGGTGCGCCTTGAGCAGGCCATCGCGCGCGGCCTTGGCCTTGGCCACATCCACATCGGCGATGGCAACCAGTCGCACATTCGCGTTGGCGGTCAGGCTGTCGTTGGCCGCACCGGACCCGCGCCCGCCCGAACCGACCAGCCCGATGTTGAGCATCTTCGATGGCGGGTTCTGCCTGCCGATTGCGAAGGGTGATGCGTAGCCAGCGGCCCCGAGGGCTGCGGATGTGACGATGAAGTCGCGGCGGCTGATCGACATGCAAGCTCCTTGTGGATGAGGTGGTTCGCCCACGAGACTGACCCGATGCAGGAGGTGAAGAAGTTCGCCCACGATACTGACCCGGTGCACTGAATGCGATGTCCGCGGCCAGAGTTTGTCGCACGCCGTGTCAAATGGCCCGAGGCTCGTACCATCAGCGCGTCGCATGAAGGTTCTCCTAGGAATCACCGGCAGTGTGGCCACGATCAAGGCGCCCGAACTCGTCGCGGCGCTGCTCGCCGATGGACACGAGCTTCAGGTGGTCGCCACGCCGCATGCCTGGAACTTCACGCAGGTGAACCAGCTCGGCGTGAAGATTTGGGAAGACGACGATGAGTGGCCCTGCATGTGGAATCGTGGCGATCCAGTGCCGCACATCGACCTGGCTGATTGGGCTGATCTGCTCCTCATCGCGCCGCTCTCGGCGAATCTGCTCGCAGACATGGCGCTCGGTCGGTGCGATGGCATGCTCTCGTGCATCGTGCGTGCATGGCACCGCGAGCGGCCGCTCGTCATCGCGCCCGCCATGAACACGCGAATGTGGGAGCATCCAGTGACTGCACGCCAGCTTGAGCAGTTGCGTACGGATCAACCGAAGCTGGTCGTGATCGACCCGGTCGAGAAGACGCTCGCGTGCGGGACCTATGGCATGGGTGGCATGGCCGATCCGTCGGCGATTGCCGCGGTCGTGCGTGCAGCGCGCTGACGCGCGGCGGCGCGCGACCTCGACCGCTTCGTCCACCGCGCCAGTTCAACGAACGCACCGGACCCGGGGGAGTTCGGGCATAGACTCCTTGGCGTGAAGCACGAACCGCAGGACATGGTGTCCTTGAACGACGACGAGCACGCTGCGCCAGAGTCGCTTGAGCGACTGGCACACGAAGACGACCGCTCTGGTTCGGGTGACGAAGGCACGATCACGGTCGATGCACCGGTCTGGGGCACACGCGAGCGTGATGTGTGCAATCACTTCCATGTGCCTGAGCATCTTTCGGTCGTCCACCTCGTGCGGCGCGTGCTCGAAGTCATGCACGCCGAGACGAGCCACGCGATGGCACTCGCGGCGTGCCCCGATCATCGATCGATCACGCGTGATTTGGTGGAGCGGGCTTCGTGAGCATTCGGGTTCTGGTCACTGCAGGCGCGACGCAGGTTCCGATCGACCGCGTGCGAGCGATCACGAATGTCTTCACTGGTCGCACGGGAACGCAAATTGCGGCGGCGATCGCTGCGATTCCTGGCGCCCAGGTTCGGCTCCTGACCAGCGCACCGCACCGCGCCAAGGAGTGGGGGTTGCCAAGTTCGGTCGATGTGCGGGGCTACACCACCTTCGATGATCTCCGCGGGCTGATGCACGCTTCGATCGCCCAAGAACGATGGCCGACCGCCATCGTGCACAGTGCCGCCGTGAGCGACTACCTCGTTGAGAGCGTGGGGGATGCATCGGGTCGCGCGCTCGACACGCGCGGGAAGATTTCCAGCGAACTCGATCGGCTCGTCGTCACGCTCGTGAAGGCACCGAAGCTCATCGACTTGATCCGCGCGCCGTGGGGTTTCGACGGCACGCTCATCAAGTTCAAGCTGACGGTGGATCGGAGCGACGCTGAACTCGAGGCGATCGCGCGATCCAGCATGCGCCACTCGCGTGCCGACGCGATCGTCGCGAATGATGTGGTGTGGGCGGCTGAGCGCGCGATGATCATCGTGGGTGATCGTCCGGTCGAACGGGTCTTGCGCGGCGAACTTGCGCAGTGCGTGGCGACGCTCGTCTGCGATGGTCCCGCCGCGTGACCTCGCGTCACTTCGCGGGTCGGTGAATGCCGTCCCACGCACCAGGCGTCTGCAGCATTGTGGTGGCGGTCTTGGCGAGCCAGGCGAATCGGCGGTGCGATCCCGCCAACTGCTGCGCAGCATGCGCCACGGCGAGCAGTGACATCGTGTCGCGTGCTTCGTCGAACTGCATCGAGAGCGCGGCGAGCGTGTTGGCTTGATCGGTCGGGAGCGATCCGAGCGGCACAGCTTCGTAGACCTCGACGGCGTCCGTGAGTCCCTTGGGGATCACCATGCCAACGCGAAGGAACTGGGCCGCCTCCTGAGCGCCTTGGTTGATGGCGATCGCGCGCGTGCACAGGATCCCCGCATCCAAGCGCTCGGCGCGACCAAGCTGTTCGAGCCGACTTGCACGATTCACGACGGTTCCGAAGAGGCCGAGCTTGGCGTGCAGACGCGCACCCATCGGACCGAACAGGCACGCTCCAGCATCGAGCCCCACACGCGAGTCCGGCACGATGTGCTTGGCGACCAAGGCCGCGCGAATCGAGGCCGCGATGTGATCATCATGCGCAGTCGGAACGCCGAAGGCAGCGAAGACGCCGTCGCCCGTGAATTCGACCACCATGCCTTGCTCGTCGAAGATCGCCTTGGTGAGGTCGTCCATGAAGCCGCGCATGCGTTGGTGGACCGCACCGACCTGATCGTTGGGGACATCCACGAGCGAACTGAAGCCCTGCATGTCAAGAAAGAGGCACGCAGCCTGCTGCCACTGCGGGACCTGTTCCAGGGTGTTCGTGCCTTCGCGAGCCAGGAGCGCAGCGATGCTCGGCGAGACATAGCGACTGAATCGCGCGCGACGCAGTTGCATGACGGCTTGAGACGCGAGCTGCGCGACGATTCCGACGAAGTGCGCGAAGTGCGTCCGGGCGGAGCCGAGCGAGTGCCGACCCTCGGCGTACAGCAGGTTGGTTCCATCGTCGCTCGCGAGTGTCGTGGCATGACAGACGACGAACTCCGAATCGCTCATCAGCGTCGCGCCCGCTGCGCCCTCGGCCGAGCGCTCGAAGATCGCCGTTTCGTCGGGAGTGCGCAGCGACTGATCGATCGCGCGGCGGCTGAAGGTCGGTTCGCCGCGGCCATGGTGGGCCAGGACCGACACACTCGACGCATCCTTGGTTTGGATGGCGGCCGCGGTGGTGATCCCCAGCCCGCGGGCCTCGGCAAGTGCTCGTGCGGCGTTGAGCCAGATGTCGCGTTCGGTCGAGGCCTGACCAATCGCGCGTGACGCCTTCAGCACATGCTCCAAGAGTTCAGCTGGATTGGCAGCTGAAATGCGCGCAGGATTCTCGTCGCCGTCCTCAAAGGTGCGCAGCATCGTCGCGCCTGCAGGAGCGGTGAACTCGATGACCGCCATGACGCCGGGCCCGAGCGCGAGTTGATCGCCATCAAAGAGCACCACCGGATCCTGCGCAGGCAGCGCAAGTCCCTGGCGCCGCGTGCCGGCACGGCTGCCGAGGTCGGTCACGCGCCATGCATGGTCGTGGCAGTCGAACCGCACATGCTGCCGGGACACGGTGGCGACGGGGACGCAGATCGTGGAGGTCGTGTCACGGCCGATCACGGCTGACTGGCCTGGCGCAAGCAGGACCGATCGCGAACGATCGCTCCAGGCGACATGGACCCGAATGGTCGGTGCAGCCGGCACGCCCGGAGGCTACACCTGCGGCACTCAGTTGTTGAGGTGTTCGTCGGGCCAGAACTTGCGCACGCCGACTGCGGCCTGCAGCAACGCACCATCCTTGGTGATCTCGTAGTACTTCCAGACGCCGCTGGTGTTGGCCACATTGCCGGCCTCGCCATCATCGGTCCCCTTGGCGGCCGCGTCCGCGCGCGCGTTGAAGCTCCAGCCCTTCTCTGTGAAGTTGCGATAGTCCAAGTCGTTGTCGAAGAGACAGACGATGTAGAACCCCTTGCCGCCCAGACCGATGCCGGCGCTCGCTTCGCTCATCGACATGTAGGTCTTCTTGCCGGACTTGTCCGTCGCCACGCCCTCGGCGCCGGAGCCGCCGCCGAAGATCACGAAGATGTTGGTGCCAGAGAAGACCGCCGAGCCGTACGCCTCGTCCATCTGCTTCTTCGTCTCGGGGTAGATCGCGTAAAGCTTCTGCAGCACGACCTCGCGCTCAGCGTCGATCTTCGAGCGTTCAGCCGCTCGTTCCTCGGCGGACGGTACGGACTGGCATGCCGGCATCAGGCAGGCCGTGAACGATGCGATGCCGAGAAGAAGCGCGTGGTGGATCGTCATGCGCGGATGTTCGCCGCACAGCGCCAATCGCGCAAGCGATCAGTCGCTGTTTGTGGCGCCGTCGGAACCCGAAGCGCCCTTGGGCTGGTCGTCGGACTTGTCGTCGGACTTGTCGTCGTCGGACTTGGGCTGGTCGTCCGATTTGGCATCGTCCGACTTGTCGCCCTCCTTGGATCCGCCCTTGTCTGCCTTGGGAAGCTTGCTGCCCTTGGCAACCTTGGCGACTTCAGCGTCAAAGGACTTGTCGTGCGGGTTGCCGATCCAGCTGATCGTGCCCTTGGTGTCGACGACGAACGCGCACGGGATGCCGTTCTGTCCCGCGGCGCTCAGCCAAGCGGCCGACATGGAACGGTCGCCGTCATAGGCGACGGTGTAGGCCATCTTCGATCCCTGCTTCTTGACGAAGGCCTCGAGCGGATCCTTCCCGCCTCTTTCGGAACCTGCGACCCCAAGAACCACAATGTTCTTGTGCTTCTTCTGGAGTTTGGTGAGGTGGGGAATGCTCGCGACGCAGGGCGGGCACCAGGTCGCCCAGAACTCGACGACATACGCCGTGCCTTCCTTCAGCCCGTCCACGGGCTTGCCCTTGATGACCTCGTCGATGCTCAGGGCTGGCGCCTTGCTGCCTGCCGCGAGACGATCGCCGCCAGTGTCACCGGCCGGGGTGCCCGGGCTGCCTTCTGACTGTGCCATCGTTGGCACACAAGCAAGGGCGAAGGCAAGGAGCGAGACGATGGCAGTGCGAGTGGTCATAAGGAATCCTTGTGGCTGGGGGCAAGGGATCCTACGCGCGACCGCGCCCCTGCAAAAAAGCGAACGGCCGGGCAGGGGCCCGGCCGAGTCGCCTTTGAGTCGAAGGAGAATGGACCGAAACTCAGGTCGTCGAGCGCTTGCTGAAGACGGCCAGGATGACCATCAGCGTGATCAGGCCGACGAGGCCATTGTTGCCGAAGCCCGAAATGAAGCTCATGAGATTGTCGGTGATGCCGCCGAAGAACCACGTGTTCGTCTTGCCGAAGATGATCTGGGCAAGCACGCCCACGGCGATGAACAGCATCGCGATGTCGATGAATTCGCTGGTCCAGTTCTTGATAGTGTCGAACGCCTTCATGTGACTGCCTCCTGTGCAGTGTGGTGAGAAAGCAGCCCGCGCACCGTGCGCCATCCTTCGGCTGCACGGTTTGGATCGGTGCAGATCGGACCCAACCGATAAAAATCGCGTCAAAAACCGGCGGTGTTGCGGCGAAGACGCGATTTCACGCTGGAATCAGCGGTTCGTGAAGAAAAGCACGAGCAAGTTCCCGGGAATGACAGCGATTTCGGGGTCGCCATGCTCTCACGCACAACTCGACGGGCACCCAGACGGCTCAAAGAGCGCTGTTTCGCAACCCGTCGGGTCGTAGGTCGGTTGCCAACGGCCCACGCCCGGGATCGGCATGATGTCGCACGGCAGCGTCGCTCCGAGCTCCTTCGCGCGAGCCGCTGCGGGTTCGAGCGAGGTCACTTGAACATACGGGTACCAGCGTGCTCGCTTCCACGGGTGCTTGTCCTCGGCGCACCTCGGCCACAGGCTCGCGACGGGGTGACCGTTCGCGCTCGCGATCGTGACCTTGAACGCTCCCATGTCGTGCTCGGCGCATGTCCATCCTAGGACCTGGCCCAAGAAGGTCGCGCTCGCCTTCGGATCCGGCGTCACCAACTCGCACCACGCCATGAATCCGTGCCCGTGGAGGTTTACGCCGTCGGTCGCACCCGGCGTCGCCGTGAAGATGGCAAGCGCCGCGCCCTGCGGGTCTTCGATCATGGCGCATCGGCCAAAGTTGTCGGTGCTCGGTGCGTGCACGCTGCGGGCGCCAAGTTCGAGCGCGCGCGCGTAGGCCGCGTCGGTGTCATCCACCGCGACGAAGGGGAGCCAGTGCGGACCGCGTTCGATCAGGAGCGGCTGGCAGGCGGAGAGCGCGCGCAGCGACCAACGATGGTGCTCCCCCGAGTTCAGCAGGTGCATCGTGTTGCCGCACGGCAAGGGCACGGCGACCGGCTCGCCACCGAGGAGGTTCGTCCAGTAGTCCACTGCGCGCTCCGGAGCGTCACTGTGGTGCTCAAACCAGCAGAACATGCCGTGATGGACTGGTACGGTCCGGACTGTGGATTCGCTCGATGCAGGTGAAGTGCTCATGGTGTCTCCGTGTTGGATCTGATCGGCGCGGGCCGCCAGCAACCGCCCTCTGGCAAGCCGCAGACATAGGCACTGCGAAGGTCGCTGCACGGCACCGGCGCGTCGGTGCTGATGATGTTGGCGCCGCTCGCGAACGCTGCGTCGCGGCGGGTTGGATCGTTGGCGCGAACTTCCTTCAGGTTGGCGTCGGCGCGCGTGCGCACGATGTAGCCGCGGCGGACCAGTTCTTTGATTCGGGCTCCCTGAGCAATCGGATCATTGATGACCAGATACGCCGCCGCAGGTGTTCCCGGGGGAGCGCCGACGAAGCACGGTCGGCCTTGGCCGCTGGGCTTCCCGTCGAGGTACCGCGCACGGACGTCGTTCCCGCATTCGAGGATGATCATCACGCGGCCGGCGACCGCCGAGAGCTCCGGCCACCCGCGTGTGGTGACGGCTTCGTCGAGCGTGGCGGCGTCACCACGGACGAGATCAGGCGTGATGAGTCGGTCGTCGCCGATCGTGCTGCGAATCAATGCATCGAGTGCATCGAGTGCGGCGGCATCGAACGGTGGCGGTGGTTCGATGCGGTAGCCGCCGGGTCCCTCGTAGCCAGAGTCCTTGAGTTCAAGCTGGATCAAGATGGGAATGTGTTCAGCGTGCGCAGCGCTCCACGTCGCGACCTGCGTCAAGGCGTCCTTCAGCAGCACGCATCGAGTGCCTTGATCGAACGACGGAACATGGAAGACCTTGAATCCAGGTTGCTTCAGCAGCGCCGACGAGCCGTGTCCGAAGAGTGGGTCTCGGAATTCTCCACCGTTGGGGTCGTGGTGCACATCGAGTTCGAGCGCACGGATGTTCTGGTCGCTCAGTTGAGTCCGCAGCGGCGCATGCGTGTACTGCCACGCGCGGGCTTGATCGGCAAAGAGCGAGTACAGCGCCGTGGGCGGGGCAATGTGATACGAGTTGTGTGTGCCGATCACCTGAATGTCATTCATCCGCAGGCCAGGCGGAAATGGTCCATCGCTGGCGGCGAGCGCGGCGAGCAGCGTGGCGGCAAAGAGCATCGCGTACTACGGTACCGCCGACTGATTCGTGTCCAATGAGGAGCACCGCATGACGATCGACCGAACGACTGCGCTTCGACTGATGGACGCCGCCATCGAGCAGGCCGAGAAGGGATGGAGCGAAGGAGGCATCCCGATCGGCAGTGTGCTCGCCCGAGCGGACGGCACGATCGTGGCGCGCGGCCATAACCAACGCGTGCAGTCCGGCGATCCGATCCTGCACGCCGAGATGGACTGCATTCGCAAGGCCGGGCGCCGCAGCGACTGGTCCGAACTCACGCTTGTGAGCACGCTGAGTCCATGCCCGATGTGCACCGGCACGGCGGTTCTGTACAAGGTGCCGCGCGTGGTCATCGGCGAGCATCGCACCTTCATGGGCGCAGAGCGCTGGTTGAGCGAGGCGGGCGCCGATGTGCTCGTGCTGGACGACCCGCGTTGCGTGGAGCTCATGCATCGACTGCAGCGCGAGAAGCCTGGGCTTTGGGCCGAGGACATCGGCGAGCACTATCGACATCAAGTCGCGTTCGTGTGCACAGCCAACTCCTGTCGAAGCCAGATGGCCGAGGGCTGGGCGCGTGCACTGCACGGTGCGCGGCTCGATGCCTTCAGTGCCGGAAGCCGCGCGAGCACGCTCCATCCGCTGGCGGTGCGCGCGATGTCGGAAGTTGGCATCGACATCAGTGGACATGTGAGCAAGACCTTGGGCGATCTGCCGCGCAAACTCGATCTTGCCGTGACGGTGTGCACGGGTTCGGACGGCGAGTGCCCAGCCGTGCTCGGTGCGGCGCACCGCGTCCACGCGCCCTTCGATGATCCGCCGCACTTGGCGCAGGGTGCGCGCCACGATGACGAAGCCATGCCGCACTATCGACGCGTTCGCGACGAGATCCGCGCGTGGGTGGAGCACGAGTTGCCCAAGCTCCTGCACTGAGTCGAGGTAGCCTGCGCAGGTCGGGCCCTTGGCGGAATTGGCAGACGCAGGGGACTTAAAATCCCTCGCCGGTCACACGGCATCCCGGTTCGAGTCCGGGAGGGCCCACTGCGGGATCTCGCGGCGGCTCACCCCAGTCCCATCGTGGCGAGGGTCTGCTGCGCGACGACGCGTGCGTCGAAGTGCTGCTCGGCGCGGGCACGGGCCGCGCGCCCCATCGCGTCGGTTCGCGAGTGATCCTGCACGAGCGACTGCATCGCGCGCGCGAGTGCGGCCACATCGCCGCGGTCGACGAGCAGGCCCGTCCTTCCATCCTCAACGCACTGCCGGCACCCAGGCACATCGTTCGTGATGACCGCACGAGCTGCAGCCATCGCCTCGAGCACGCTGTGCGGCGTGCCTTCGCGCCAACTCGGCAGGACGAAGACGCGACACCACGCCAGATCCGGCCGAATGTCGTGGCGACGACCGACGGACTCCCACACACCGCGTCGCGCGCCGTCAGCGACGCGCTGCTCGAACGCCGCGCCCTCGTTGCCGTCGCCGAAACCCGCGATGCGGATCGGGATCGCGGGGTCGTTCCGATGCACGAATTCAGCGGCCTGAAGGAATTCGTCGAAGCCCTTGTCGGTCATGAAGCGACTGGCAAAGAGGATGCCGCCGTCAGGGTTGGGCGGCTGCGCGCCGTGGTGGGTCAGATCGACGCCACTGCCGGCGGTCACGGTCACGGGCACGCCGGGCGCGAGCAAGCCCCACGCGGCAAAGTCGTCGCGATCATCGGGATTGTGGAAGACGATGTGCGTGGCCTGCGCCAAGGCGCGGCGATAGAGCGCGCTCGCCGCTTGGCGCGCGATCCACCAGCGCAATCCGCTGCGCACGAACACACTGCCCACGCCGGTGATCATCGCCACACGCGCCTCGACGCCCGCGGCCGCTGCGGCGGGCATGCCATGGCACACCGCCTTGATCGTTCCTGCCAAGACATGGGTCGGTCGCACATCGCGCATGAAGCGATCGAACTCTCGGCGCACACCTCGTTCGGCCAGCGGATTCATGCTTCGCCGCGCGTAGTGGAGTTCCACGACCTCCGCACCGGCATCCTGCATGCGCTCGCGGACCCACGGCTCGATCGCGGGTGCTGCGACGACGACCTCGTGGCCTTGCGCACGAAGCATGCCGATCAGCGGCGCCCTGAAGAGCGGAAGGGTCGGCGCGAAGCCGGTCATGATGGCGACACGGGCCATGCGCTGATCGTACGGCGATGCGCATCGACCCTACGATGGCTGGATGCGCGCACCCGCCGAGGTCGCCGTCGTGTGGTCCGCCTCGCTCGCGAGCGCGTTGCTCGCCTTTGCGTTTTCGATTGCCCTAGCGCGCACGCTCGACGCGGCGGCGTTCGGCACATTCATGACGGTGTTTGCCGTGAGTCGACTGGCGGCACCGGTGGCGCAGGGCGGCATCAGCGAAATGTGGCTTCAAGCATTCGGTCGCCACGGTCGCGCGGCATCGGCGTGGATTGTGCCGGGGCTTGGTGCGATGGCCAGCACGGCTGGCCTAGGGGTGCTGGGCATGGTGGTCTGGGCGATGACCTTCGCCCCATCGGGGGACGCAGGCGAACTGGCGATCCTGATGGCGGTCGCGGTCGCGCTTGGTGCGCCCGCCGACAACGCGATCGCCGAGCCGATGCTCCGGGGTCGATTCGTGCGCGTGGCGCTCTGGCAGTTGGCTCCGTATGTCGTGCGCATGGCAGCAGTCGGCGTGGCAGCTGCGGTGCTCTGGCGCAGCGACGGCACGCGCGCCGTCGGTGGGCCGCTTGTGATCGTGCTCGTCGTGGGCACCGCCATCACGAGCGTGATCGGCCTGCGGTGGATCATGCGACTTCGTCGCGATCCACCGATTGACGATGCGCCGAGCCACGAGTCGTTGCCGAGCCCGCCGACATCTGCCGCCGCGCTCGTGCGAGCAGTCCCCTTCGCGGTGCAAGGCTTGGCGTACCTCGCGGTGCTGCAAGTGGGCACGATTGCGCTGGGATCTGCAAAGCTCGTCGAAGCCGCCGGCTCCTTCTCAGTTGCCATGAACATCGTGACGGCAATGCATCTCTTGCCGAGCGCGGTCTTCGCGCGGGTCTTTGCGCCGCGCTATTTCTTGTGGGGGAACAGCGATCCTGCGCGTCTGGCGCGGACGGCGCCGCGCGTGCTCGCGTGGGTCTTGGCAGCGTCCGTGATTTGCTCGATCGCGGCGTGGTTCGTGCTGCCGTGGGCGATCCCGTTCGTCTTTGGTTCCGAGCAGCAGGCCGCCATCGCACCAGCGCGAACACTCGCGCTGGCGTTCCCGATCTGGTGCTTGGCCGTCGGGCTTGCATCGCACCTCACGACGCCAACCGAGGTGCGCTGGCGGACGATGTGCTGGGTGGGGCTTGCAGCGATCACGATTGGCGGCTGCATTCTGCATGCGCCATCCGCCGGACTGGATGGCGTGGTCCATGCCGTCCTCGTCGGGCAGGTGGCGTTCGCGATCCTCACGATCGTTGGCCAACTCGTGTTCGTCGGCCCTCGATGGCGTGCGGCGTCGTGACGACCCGAAGGCGGAGCGCGTACTCGCCCTCGCCACATCGCGGCGCGTGCTCCTAGGATCAGTTCGATGCAGTCGCAGCCACAACGGGTTTCTGGTCGTGCCGTCGGCGCGGTGATGTTCATCGCCGCGGTCACGATCACCCTGGTCTGGATCGTCGTCAGAGTCTTCTTCACCTTGCATCCTGACGAGCCCACGCCCGACGGATCATCGAGCAGGACCAGTGCGCCATCGTCGCAGCGCACCATCGGCACGCCGTTCGATCATGTGGTTGTTCTGAGCATCGATGGGCTGCGACCGGATGCGGTCTCGGATGCAGTGCGACGCGGATGCCCTGGATTTTCAGCACTTCTCAAGGGTCCCAACACGCTCAACGCGCGCACGGACCCGGACATCACCGTCACGCTGCCCAACCATGTCGGCATGGTGACAGGCAGACTGATGAAGGGACCGCAGGGACACAACTGGCTGCCCAATGCCATGCCGGAGACGATCGCCGAGGGGGGCACGCTGCACGCGGCGCACGGCGCATATGTGCCGAGCATGTGGGATGTGGCGCATGATCATGGACTGATGACCGCCTTGATCGCGAGCAAGGGCAAGTTCATTCTGTTCGACAACAGCTATCGCGAAGAGCAGGGGCGCCCCGACGCCACCGGCGCCGATGACGGCACGCGTAAGATCGACTTGGTGGGGTTCGCTCTGCGCGGTGAGGGCGTGGCGCGCAAGGCGATGGCGTTCCTTGATGATGCTGCCGCGCAGGGTCGACGATCGCTGTCATTCATCCACTTCACGGACACCGATGTCACCGGACATGTGCGAACATGGGACATGACGCCTGGCTCGTCGTATCTGGCCTGCGTCGATCGGATGGATGCGCTGGTCGACGGGTTGATCCGGCACATCGATGCCAATCCCGCACTGCGCGGCCGAACGGCCATCGTGATGACGGCGGACCATGGCGGCGGCGCGCCAGCGGGCTCGCACACGGTCGCGGACTCGCCGCTGAACTTCACGATTCCCTTCGCCGTGTGGACTGGCGACGGTGCGGCCGGTGATCTCTATGCACTGAGCCCGATGCGCGCGCGGCCTGCTGCCCACGAGCGCATGACAGCGACCGGCGGACTGCCCATCCGCAACGCCGATGCCGGCAACTGCGCGCTGTGGCTTCTCGGATTGCCGTCGATTCCCACAAGCACGGTCGGTGCGGAACAGGATCTTCTCGCCGGTTGGTCGCGGCGTGCGTCCTAAACGAAGCGAGATGGCGCGCAGACTCGCACAGTCCCGTGCAGTCCCGCACAGTCCCGTGCAGTCTCGCGCAGACTCGCGCAGACTCGCGCTGAACTCTCTACGAGCGCTCAGCGCTTGACCTTGTAGTACTCGCAGTACCAGTCAATGAAGCGCTTCACACCAACTTCGACGGGAGTCCCGGGGCGGTAGCCGGTGACTTGGGTCAGGCTGGATGTATCGGCGCAGGTGTCGGGCACATCACCGGGTTGCAGTGGCAGCAGCTCGCGCGTGGCCTTGCGGCCCAGGTTTTCTTCGATCAGCTCGATGTAGCGAGAGAGTTCCACCGGCGCGCCGTTGCCGATGTTGAACAGCCGCCACGGCACATTGCTCGTCGCCGGATCGGGGTGCGCGCCGGTCCACGCTGGATTCGGTTGCGCAACATGATCGAGCGATGCCACGACCCCCGCGGCGATGTCATCGACATAGGTGAAGTCCCGCTTGTGGTGGCCGTGATTGAAGACCTTGATCGGCTCGCCCGCGAGGATCGCCTTCGTGAAGAGGAAGAGCGCCATGTCCGGTCGCCCCCACGGGCCGTAGACCGTGAAGAACCGCAGCCCCGTGCACGGAAGGCCGAACATCGCAGCGTAGGTGTGCGCCATCAACTCGTTGGCCTTCTTCGTCGCGGCGTAGAAGGAAAGTGGGTGATCGCACGACTGCCCCACGCGGAAGGGCATGTCGGTGTTTGAGCCGTACACGCTGCTCGTGCTGGCGTAGACCAGGTGCCGCACACCGCCGTGGCGGCATCGCTCCAGGAGGTTGGTGAAGCCTGTGATGTTGGCCTCGACATAGGCCATGGGATTGACCATCGAGTAGCGCACGCCAGCCTGCGCGGCCAAGTGCACGACGCGGTCGATCGCATGATTCTTGAAGACACGCGTGAGCGACTGGGCATCGGCCACATCCACACGCTCGAAGGAAAATCCCGCGCGCGGTGCGAGCCGTGCGAGCCGCGCTTCCTTCAGCGTGGGGTCGTAGTAGTCGTTCAGGTTGTCCAAGCCGACCACGCGGTCGCCCCGGTCCAGCAAGAGATGGGCAACATGGCTTCCGATGAAGCCCGCCGCACCAGTCACGAGGATCGTCCCTGCGCTCATGCGCGAAGCGTATCGGTCTGCGTGCGCACGAGGCGCCGGGCGTGAATCGCCCAGGAATGCGCGGTCGCGATCGTCCATGCGGTGTTCGCAACATCGGGCTCGCTCGCGGCCAAGCGCGCGGCGACCGATCGCACAGCGTTCGCATCGAAGAGTCCACAGCGTGCGGTCGTGGCGTCGCTCAGCATGTCGCCGGCCCAATGACGAAGCGGACCCGACATCCATGCCGCCAACGGCACGGCGAAGCCGCGCTTGGGCGCGCGAAGGACAGGTTCAGGCAGGAGTTTCCGCGCGAGTCGTCGGAGCACCAGCTTCGTTCCGCCGGGACCGATGCGTTCGTGCGGCGGCATGCGCATGCTGAGCGCGATCACATCGCGGTCGAGCAACGGGCAGCGGGCTTCGAGGCCGACACTCATGCAGGCTCGATCGACCTTCACGAGCACATCGTCTGGCAGGTAGGTCATCATGTCGGCGAGCATGAACCGCGCCTCGAAGGTGTCGAGCTGCGGGATGGAGTCGAAGTGATCCAAGAGCGTCTGCGCTTCGGCGACATCGGGGACGAGCGCGGGCCCATCCTCCGAGATGCTCATGACGCTGCGGGGAAGCGCATCGGCGCTCTCGGCGGACAGAGCTTGTCGGCCACGACGGACCGACCGCGCGGGGTGCGCACCGAGCACGCGACGCGGCAGGATCGCGCCGATCAAACTCCAGAACTCGATCGGCGGCGCACCGAGCGCGGCGACCATGGCGTTGCGAATGGGCACCGACAGTGATTGGGCGCGCTTCCACAATCGGTAGGCGTGTTGATAGCGCTGGTAGCCGCCGAAGAGTTCATCGCCGCCATCACCAGTGAGTACGACGGTGACCTTGGACCGAACCGCGCGCGCAATCAACAGGCTCGGGATCGCGCTCGAGTCGGCGAACGGTTCATCCCAGACCGCACCCACTTCCATCGCTGCATCGAGCGCATCGCTCGGGCTCACGAGCCAGTCCGTGTGATCGGTCCCAAGGTGTTCGGCCACCATCCTCGCGAGCGGGCGTTCGTCGTACTCCGACTGGGCAAAGCCGATCGAAAAGGTCTGAACGCGCGAGGGCGCCACGCGCGTCATGAGCGCCGTGACGACGCCGCTGTCGATGCCGCCTGAAAGGAACGCGCCGACGGGAACATCGCTCAGAAGCCGCCGCGTGACCGCGCCTTCGAGTGCTGTCTCAAGCATCGCCGCGAGTTCGTCGCTGCTCCCAACAAGCCGATGCCGCTCACCGTCGACGGCGAGTTCGCGGGGATCCCAGAAGGTGGTCGGCGCCGGCAGTGTGCCCGGTCGATCTGCATCCTCACGCCCGATGCGCAGAAGCGATCCTGGCGCGAGCTTGATGAACCCCTGGTGAATCGTGCGCGGTGACGGAACGCACTGGTAGCGCACGTACGCGGCGAGCGCTTCGCGATCGATCGGTGGTGGCCACGCAGGAAGCGCCGCCAACGCATGCTGCTCGCTCGCAAAGGCCAGCACGCCACCGTGCCAACCGACGCTCAGGGGCTTCTTGCCCATGGGATCACGCGCCAGCCACAGAACGCGCGGCCCGCACTCCCATGCGGCGATCGCGAACATGCCGCGCAACTTCTGCATCGTGGCCGCAACGCCCCACCGTTCAAGGCACGCCAGGATCGTCTCGGTGTCCGAGGTTCCATGCCACGACACTCCATCACCGAGTTCGCGCCTGAGCTCAAGGTGGTTGTAGATCTCGCCGTTGTAGGCGATCACGAATCGCTTCTGCGGCGACTCCATCGGCTGCGCGCCCGCAGCTGATCGATCGAGGATCGCCAAGCGCGCGTGGGCCAAGCCCAGTCCATCACCAGCCCAATGCAGGCCGAACGCATCGGGTCCGCGGTGACGCGAGAGTGCTGCCATGCGAGCGAGCGTCGAGCGGGGATCGGAGATCGTCCCGCGCGGATCGAGAAAGCCCGCCACGCCGCACATGCTGCGAGTGTACGGCGCACCGCGATCGATCCGTGTGCGGCATAGCATCGATGCGATGCAGATGGCTTCCACCGCGCCCACGGTCAGTACAACCGGCTTCATGCTGCTTCATGCGGCATTCGCCGTCATCGTGGGTGTGCAGGCCGTAGCGGTCGTGCGTCGCGTGGCGCTCGCCAAGGCGTGGATGGCGAAGCCTCGTGAAGATCGCTGGCACCGGGAGCCCGTTGCGCTCCATGGCGGCGTGGGCGTCTTGGTCGCATGGCTGCTGTCGACCGTCGTCCTTCCATCGATGCCCAGTGCGATCGACCTGTCGCTCGCTGTGGCGGTCCTGCCGAGCGTCGTTCTGCTCGCGGTGACCGGGCTCGTCGATGACCTGCGGCACCTCAAGCCCTGGACGAAACTCCTGTGGCAAGTCATCGCCGCTGCGGCCGTGGGATGGACACTCGCCGATGCGCGCGGGCTCTCACTCGCGGACGCCGGGGTCATCGCCGCGTGGGGGCTGATCTTCTGCAACAGCGTCAACATGCTCGACAACATGGACGGCGCGTGTGCGACGGCCGCGATTCCGGGGTTCTTGGGAGTTGCTCTCGTGACTGGCGATCCGCGCGTGGCCTCGATCGCCGGCGCTGCTGCTGGTGCGATGGCCGCGTTCTGGATCTGGAATCGTCCGCGCGCGCGCATCTTTCTGGGTGATGCTGGTGCGCTGCCGATCGGTTTGCTGCTCGGCGCGTTGGCTGCGCTCGTGGCGATCGAGTTTTCCCCGCATCACGGCGAACCGTGGCGCTCGTGGACATCTTGGATCGTGCCCGCCCTGATCGGCCTGCCGTTCATGGTTGACACGGGGTTTGTCTGCGTGACGCGCGCTGCTCGCGGGCAGAACCCGATGATCGGTGGAACCGATCACCTGACGCACCGCGCGTTGCGCAAGGGCTGGTCGCCGTGGGGTGTCTTGGCGGCGATCGCCGCGCTTGGCGCAGTCGGCGTTGCCCTTGTTCGCCTATCGGTCCTGAATTGGTCGTGACGATCAAGAACTGGATGTCACCTGCTGGCGTTTGCGCGCCTCGCGCGCGACAGGTCGCGCTCCGCTCACTACGCTTCGTTCCATGCATCATGTGATTACGGGCGGCGCCGGGTTCATCGGCAGCCACTTGGCCGAAGCGCTCGTCGCCGGCGGCCATTCGGTCACGGTGCTCGATGACTTTTCGACCGGCCGTCGAGCGAACCTTTCCGCGCTCGAGAACCGAGCCGGCGTGACCGTGATCGAGGGCAGTGTGCAAGATCCCGACGCGGTCGAGCGGGCGTGTGTTGGCGCCGAGGTCATCGTGCACTTGGCGGCAACGGTCGGCGTCAAGCTCGTCATCGATCGTCCGGTCGAGACACTCGTGAACAATGTGCGAGGGACGGAAGTGGTCCTGGAGACCGCGTCGCGAATGGGCGTGCGCACACTGATCGCCAGCACGAGCGAGGTCTACGGCAAGCTCATGTCGGGCGCGTCAACGCAGTCCACCTTGCGCGAGGACGACGACATCCTGATCGGTCGCACAAGCGTTCGCCGCTGGGGATACGCGTGCAGCAAGGCGCTCGATGAATTTCTGGCGCTCGCCTACGCCACGGAACGCGCGTTGCCCGTCACAGCGATCCGATTCTTCAACACGGTGGGCCCGCGGCAGTTGGGCGAGTACGGCATGGTGCTGCCGCGCTTCGTCGAGGCCGCGCTTGCGGGCCGACCGATCTGCGTGCACGGCGATGGCTCGCAGTCGCGCTGCTTCCATCACGTCGCCGACAGCGTGCACAGCCTGCTCGCGATCCTTGCATCGCCCATCACGCACGGTCAGGTGTTCAATCTGGGCAGCGACCGCGAGATCACGATGTTCGAGCTGGCCACGATGGTGCGCGAGGAAACCGGCAGCCACAGCGCGATCGAGCTCGAACCCTACGAACACGCCTTCGGCTCTGGCTTCGAGGACATGCGTCGCCGCGTGCCGGATCTGGGCAAGCTCCGTGCGCAACTCGGTCCTCAGCCCGTCCGCGATGTGCGTTCGATCGTGCGCGACGTCGTGGCGTGGCAGCGTTCGCAGGCGTGATCGGCGAGCCCGTCCGTTGACTCGCTCAGAGCCGCGACCGCATCACGCAACGATCATCGACCTGCGGCCTTGGCCGCCTGCCAAACCACCATGGCTTCAGGCATCAAGGCATGGAGCCGTTGGATGCGCGTGCTTTCGCTCGGGTGCGTGCTCAGAAACTCTGGTGGAGCAGCACCGCCGGCGGCGGCCATGTTCTGCCACAGTGCGATCGCCTCGCGCGGATCGAATCCGGCATCGGCGGCGATCAGCAGCCCAAGATGATCGGCTTCGCTCTCTTGACTGCGGCTGAACGCAAGTGTTCCCAGGCCGAGCGCGTTCATGACGATCTCTCGCGTGCCCGCGTCGGCTTCGGAGAACTCGAACCCTGCCACCATGATCAGGTTGAGCGCCGTCTGCTGCGACATGCGCTCACCGCCGTGGCGTGCGATCGCGTGTGCGGCCTCGTGCCCGATCACGACGGCGAGCTCGGCATCGGTCTTCGCGACCGGCAGGAGCCCCGTGAAGACCGCACTCTTCCCGCCGGGCAGCGCCCACGCGTTGACGGACTTGGGATCGTCGATGACCGTCATCTCCCAACTGAACTGCCGAGCGATCGTCGGATGCACGCGATTGGCGGCATCGAAGATGCGCTGGCTCACGCTCATCACGCGATCGTGCTCAGGACCGGTCGTGAGCACGCGATGTCCGGCCTTCTTTGCGACCTGGAGTTCTTCGGCGTAGGCCTGCTGGCCCAGATCGATCTCGTCATCGACTGACAGGATGTTGAACTGGCTCCGCCCGGTGCCGCTGACTTCGGTGCAGGCGGTCTGCACCAGCAGGGTGGCGATGACCGTTGCGATCACGATGAACCGTTGCACGAGCATGCACGCAAGGTAAGTGCGCGTCATGGGCCGAGCAACCAACCCCACGCAGCACAGAGTGCAATGGCGACGGGAATGGGAACACGAAGCCGAGCCGACGCGACGATGATCATCACGCAGGGGATGGTCACGCCGCTGCGCCAGTCAAGGGCCGTCGCGATCGGATCGATCCACGCCGCGGCCAGCAGACCCGTCACCGCTGCGGCAACCCCCGCGAGCGAGCGTGCGGCCCCGCTCCACGCCGCAAGTCCATGCCAGCCACGCAGCGTCACGAGCAACATGAGCAATCCCGGCGCGATGAGCGCGATCGTGCAGATGGCGCTCCACACGACCAGCGCTGTCGCGCCACCGGGGAGTCCGTGCGTTGCGCCGAGGAATCCCGCGATCGAGAAGAGCGGACCGGGCACGGCCTGCGCGAGCGCATAGCCGCCTGCGAAGAGCGATTGATCGAGCAGGCCGGCATCGACCACGCTTCGCTCGAGCAAGGGCAGCACGACATGACCGCCGCCGATCACCAGCGATCCGGCCTGAATGAGTGCAGCCACGAGTCGCGCGCCGCCGTCGGGGAGCGTCGAGAGCACGATTGAGCCGCTGATCAGCGCGACCACAAGCACGCCCGCCACCACCGTCGCTGCGCGCGACGGCACTCGCAGCGGAGGTGCGTCGTCGTGCGGGCGTGCATCGGGCGACAGCAGTTGGCCAAGGCACGCCGCCACGGCGATCGTCGCGATGGGCAACCACGGGGCGTGGAACGCGATGGCCGCGACGGTGGCCATGACGGCGATCGTGGTCCGACCCGGCCCAACCAGATGCGATCGCGCCATCGCAATGATCGCCACCAGCACGACACCAGCAGCCGCCGCGTGCAGTCCGAGCATCCAACCAGCCGAGCGCGCATCGGCAGCGTGTGAGAGCCCGACGACCGCGCCGATCATCAACAGCGTGCTCGGCACGGTGAAGCCGACCGCTGCCGCCACCGCACCAAGCATCCCCGCACGCTGGTGTCCAATCGCCACGGCAAGTTGGCTGCTGCTGGGTCCTGGGAGAGAGATCGACAGCGCAAGCAGGCTGGCGAACGACCGTGGGTCGATCCAGCGTCGCCGGACGACCAGTTCCCGTTCGAACAGCGCGATGTGTGCGGTCGGTCCACCGAAGCCGATGCAGCCGAGCACAAGAAAGCGGCCGAGCACGCCCAGTGCGGTGCGGGCATCGCTGCAGGGCATCGCTGGATCGTGTGGCGCCATCGCGTGCGTCAGCCTACGCGTGCGGCGGGATCCACCCGTGACTCCTCGCACCACGGCGCGGTCGTCAGATGGTGTGCGTGCTGCTTTGCTCGGCCGTGATTCGGGTCTACGCTTCGCTCATGCTCCGCAGCATGATGGTCGTGCCCCGCATGGGCGTGCTCGTCGGATTCGCGCTGATCGCTCCGACCGCGACGGCGGAGGATGTGCACTTCACCTATCTCTGGCATCTCGAGCAGCCGATCTACTGGCCCGATCAGCAGACTGGCGACACAGATCGCTACGAACGCGCGTGGCAGTCGATCCTGCGCCGAGATGGGGGCGCTGCGCATCCCGCGAACGACCTGCGCACGATCTTCGGTCTCGATGACCGCGTGGCGGCGTATCAGCACCGACCTCGCGATGCAGTGAATGCGATCGCCTGGACCGCCGAGGGCGGTGCTCAAGTCAGTTTCAGCGGCGGCCTCATCGCCAACATCCAGTCGTTCGCCGAAGCAGGCGGACAACTCGGCTACAGCCCGTTCTGGGTCGACCCGTGGCGACAGGCCCGCAACACCTTCACCAACGCCGGCGCGCCCGCGCGACCGCGCATGGACATCGTTCAATTCTCCTATCACCACGCGTTGCTTCCCTTGTGCGATGACGACGCGGTGCGCATGGACATTCGCCTTTACAAAGAGGCGTACGCGGGCGTGTGGGGCGCGAATCCCGGCATCAGCCAAGGATTCTTTCCCAGCGAGATGGCGTTCAGCGAGCGGCTCATCCCGATCCTGCAGCAGGAAGGCATCGAGTGGTCGCTCGTGAGTGGCGAGAAGATCTCGCGCGCCTTTGCGAACTTTCCAGTGCAGTTCGGTTCAGGCGGCGTGAACTGCGATCCGCCCAACAAGGCCGATCAAGTCAACGGTTCGTCACCAGCGTTCAATCGCATCTCGATCAGCCGCGGCTGCGGCCCGGCCGAAGCGCTGCCGGGGTCCTACATCCCGCACCGCGCGCAGTGGGTGAATCCCGACACCGGCGCCACGAGCTCGATCATCGTCGTTCCGTGCAGCCAGAGCATCGGCTGGGAGGATGGCTACGCACCGCTGAGCCTGCAACGGCTGCAGCAACTGTCGCCATCGAACAATCCTTCCCGTCCCATGCTCGTGGTGCTCGCCCACGACGGCGACAATGCGTGGGGCGGTGGCTACTCCTACTACAACGAGGCCGTGCCGAATTTCGTGGGTCAGGCCGTCGGCGCGGGCTTCGTGCCCAGCGTTGTGCAGAAGTACCTGGATGCGCATCCCGTGCCAGCGAGCGATCTCGTGCATGTGGAAGACGGCGCCTGGGTCAACGCCGACGGCGACTTCGGTGCTCCTCAGTTCCTGAACTGGAATTGGCCGCCCGTGAATGCGCAGGGCCAGATCGACATCGCCAACGGATGGGCCGAGGATGTACGCAACTGGGCCGTCATCATCGCCGCGCAGAACTGGGTGAGCACAGCCGACGACCTGAGCGCTGCAGCTGGCAGCCCCGTTCGAACGGCGCACATTCTCCATCCCGGCAGCGCGACCACGCCGGCCGAGCGCGCGTGGCACTTCTTCCTTGGCTCGCTGAACTCGGGCTACATGTACTACGGCACGGCCCTGGACATGGAAGTGAAACCGACGGTCGCCTGCAACGAAGCGCTGCAGCATGCGAGCACGGTCGTCGGCACGGGTGCCACCGAGACCACGCCGCCCACGATCTGGTACCCACAGCGCTGGCCGTGGAATCCAGGCAGCGTGAACTACGGCAGCCCGTACGGCTACACGCAGAACACCGACGATGGTGACTTCACCGTCTGGAGTCTGGTGCACGATGTGAGCGGTCTGCAGTCGGTCACGCTCAGGTGGCGGCGTGATCTTGATGGTGCGAATCCGCTTGCGAGCACGCAGAACGAGACCTTCGCTGGCGGCGCAGAGGTCGGCGCGTGGGAATCGCTGCCCATGACGACCACGCTCTTTCCCGCGGAGAACATCCACGGGTTCGGCGGCATCGACTTCTTCGAGATGCCGCAGCGGATTGCCCACCGCGTGCACGCCAACATCACTGGTGTGCGCAGCACGCTCCTGGACTACTACATCGAGGCCGTCGACACGCGGGGAAATGTGGCGCGCAGCCCGATCATGCATGTGTGGGTCGGGGAAGGCACGACCGGTGGCGGCGGCGGCGGTGGCGTTGTGGTCGCCGTGAACCCAAGCCCGATCCAAGCAGGCCAGAGCGTGACGGTCTCCTACAACCCGACCGGTCGTCCGTTGCAGACCGCCAGCAGCGTGAATCTGCACTACGGCATCAACCAATGGCAGACCGTGCTGCCTGATGTGCCCATGCAGTGGATCGCTGCCGACGGCGTGTGGCGCGTTTCGGTGCCCGTGGCGCAGAACGCGCAGCAGTTCGATGCCGTGTTCAACAACGGCACCGGAACATGGGACAACAACAGCGGCGGCGACTGGCACTTCCCGGTGCAGGGCGGCTCCACGCAGAGCGACTGGGTGCTCGATGGTCAGCTCGATGCCGATGCCACGCTTGTGGCGCAGAACGGCAACCAGCAACTGTGGGCTGGCATCAAGCTTGGTCGCCTGTATGTGGCGACGCAGGATGCAGGTGGCGGTGATGACGCCTTCGTTGCGGTCGCCGCGGAATTGCCCGGTGCGTTGCGTGCTGCGATGTGGGGCAAGAGCGGCCTCGTCGCCGGCTGGAGTGCATTCCTCGGCGCCGAGAACGACAACCAGTTCGGCGGTTGGTTCGACGCCGCCAGCGTGGTTCGGACCGGTGCTGCCTGGCGCAGCGCGCGTGGCGGCGCGAACGGAGTGCTCGAGGGATCCGTCGACATCGTCACGGCCTTCGGCGCCAATCCCCAGCGCATTGCGCTTGCCAGCCTTCGCTACGCCACCGCGAATGCGGGTGCGCTTCGAACATCGCTGCAAGTTCCGGTGAGCCTTGACGGTGATGGTGATGCCGAGGCTGGTGAGTGGCAGCTCTCGCAGGCCTGTTTGATCACGGTTGGCGCATCGTGTTGCCCGGGCGATCTGAATGGCAACGGCACGGTCGATGGTGCCGATCTGGGCTTCGTGCTCGGCGGGTGGGGGACTGCGTCGGGTGACATCACCGGTGATGGCCAGACCGACGGCGCCGATCTTGGTGCGCTGCTCAGCGGTTGGGGCGATTGTCCCTGAGCGTGACGCCCATGGGTCCGGCCACGGGACTGAGGTAGAGTCCACGCTTCATGCGTTCGACGATCCGTGCGCGCCGCGTTGCCTTCACCTTGATCGAGGTGCTGGTGGTCATTGGCATCATCGTCATTCTGATCGGGCTCATCCTGCCAGCGATCGGATCGGTCCGCGCCACGGCCCGGGCCGGGGCGAGCCAGAGCAACATGAAGCAGTGGGGCACAGGGACGGTTGCGTACACGAACTTGAACAAGGACCGGTTGCCTTGGGAGGGTCTGCCCAACACCAACCAATTCGCAATCAACCTGCAAACCAAGCAGTTCTGGGCGAACGCCGTGCCGCCCCTTGTCGATGGACCGTCGTATCGCGAGGTGGTGAACGCAGCGAACACCAACCAGACGCCCGTGCCGACGCTTGAGAACAGCATCTTCGTCGACCCGGCAGCGACGCCGCAGGAGGGGGCACCGTGGCCCTTCCCGGATCCCGCAGCGCCCAACGGCGGTCAGGAGTCGGCGTTCTATTTTAATTACGTGCCCAACTCTCAGCTCAACAACACCTTCATCAGCCGGGACTTTGCTGGCGAGGAGTATGTCCAGGGCACGACCGATCCCGTGCAGATCGGCAACGAGCTCTCGCAGAAGAGCATTCGTCTGTCCCACATCAAGGACTCGGCTCGCACGATCCTGATGGTCGAGATGCGCGCGAACCAAGATGAGCTTCCGTCCACTGACTTCTATCACGACGAGGACCTTGCCAGGCATCGTTGCGACTGGAAGCGACTCGCCGCGCGCCACTTCCAAGGCGGTCACCTGCTGTTCGCCGATGGCCATGTAGGGCTGGTCGAGAACGCCAAGGCCACCACGAATGCGCAAGATTCTCGCGATCCCAATACGCCGGGCGGCGACTGGAACACGAGTGAACTCATCTGGGACCCAATGGGTCCGGCACGGAACGAGTGAGCGATGCCCACCTGGAAACTCACGATCGTCGAAGGGCCCGCGGAACCGTCGCGTGACTTCCCGTTGGACCAGGATCGCACGCTCGTCATTGGACGCGCGGCCGAGGCTGATCTGCGGCTCTCGTCGAACAACGTCAGCCGACGGCACGCTGCCTTGACGTGGGCTCCTGCCCGCGAAGGCCACTCTGGACATTGGCGCCTGCGCGATCTCGGCAGCACCGCGGGCACGCTCGTGAATGGCGCGCCGCTGCAGCCGCACTCCGAGGTCCGCATCGAGCCTGAGGACCGCCTCGAAATCAAGCCATACATACTCCAAGTTGTAGGCGACCAAGAGACTCGACTTGGCGAGCACGCAGCGCGTGTCTCTGAAGACGATGCCGACGGCCGTGTCCAAGCGGCCACCGTCGCCAAGCCCGATGCACTCGCGCAATCGTTCCTCTTACAGCTGCTCGCCGCCGGCGAACGGATGACCGCCGCGCTGACTGACGAGCAGGTCGCTCGTTCGGCCGTGAGCGCGCTGGTGCACGCCACCGGATTCACCAATGTCGGCTTCCTGCGGCCCGGAGCGCGCGAGGGCTACATCGATGTCCTGGCGAGCGAAGGGGAGATCCGCGATGCCAAGGGCAACCTGCTCGTGAGCCGGAGCCTGCTGCGTCGCTCGCGCGAGCATGTGTGCGTGTTCAGCGGCGAGGCCAACACGGCCGCCACGCTCAACGCAAGCCTTCAGTACCTCGATGTGCAGCAGGCGGTGTCGGTGCCGGTGATCCATTCGGGCACGTTCTACGGATGGATGTACCTGGATTGCCGGGGCCAACGCGGCGCGACGCATCTGGACGAGGCGGTCAGCTATGCAAGTGCGCTGGGACATTTCGCGGCGCTCGCGTTGGCGAATCTCGCACGCATGCGCATGCAACTGCGCATGGACATGGAGCAACGCGAGATGTTCGGTGGCACCATGCGCGCGCTCATCGCCGCGATCGACGCCAAGGACCCATACACGCGCGGCCACTCTGATCGCGTGAGCATGTTCAGTGCGCTGCTCGCTCGCAAGGCCGGACTGGGGGACCACTTCATCGAGACGGCCCGAACCTGCGGGCTCGTGCATGACATCGGCAAGATCGGCGTGCCCGAGGCCGTGCTGCGAAAGCCGTCGCGGCTGGAGGAGGACGAGTTCGCGTTCATCAAGCAGCATCCCGACGTCGGTCACGCGATCCTCATGGGCATTCCGCAGTTGCGCGAGGTGTTGCCCGGGGTTCGCCAGCACCACGAACGCTGGGATGGCAAGGGCTATCCCTTCGCGCTCGGCGGTGACCAGATCAGCATTCTCGGTCGCGTGGTCGGCATCGCCGATGCGTTCGATGCCATGACGAGTGCTCGCTTCTACCGCCCGGCACGCCAGGTGCAGGAAGTGCTCGACGAGGTCGCGCGCTGCGCCGGCACGCACTTCGATCCCGAACTCGCCAGAGTCTTCGCGGCCATTCCCGTCGCGGAACTTGCGCCGCTCGTCGCACCGCCTGTGTCACCGACCGATCCAGCGGCAGTGCTCAAGAAGCCTGCGTGAGCGATCGTGTCGGCCTGAGCGCCGCATCAGTGGCGAGCAGGGCACCAGTGGCGAGCAGGGCACCAGTGGCGAGCAGGCGTCAGTCGCCAGCACCACATCAGCCGGGCATCGCCATCGGCTCGGTCGCGAACGCGCGCAGCGCGTTGCCATGCCGCAACATGAAGACCGTCCACGCGCGGGATCCTCGACCTCGCCACGCGCGCGCGAGCGCATCGGGATCGACAGCCTTGCCGCGCGTCTTCACCGTGACCTCGCCCGCATCATGCTCGCGCAGCCACGCGTGGACTGCGTCGGGGCGCCACGAAATCTCAGCTTCGACGCGGTACCAGCGCCACCACCACGCATCGTCATGCGCAGGCCACGGCCCGTGCGCGATGCCGAGCCCGGGGGCAGCTTCAGCCAGCCCCAGTCGTGCAGCGCTCGCACCAGCAAGCCCGCTGCGCTCGAGCGCCGGGTCGGGCACACCGATGCACGCGCCGTAGTCGCCCTCGCGCACGGGCATGGATCCGGGCACACCGTGCACGGTGCGCACCTCGTGACCACGCAGCGCCGTCGCGGAGCGTTGACCGGGATGGCGTGCGCATGCGCCCCACCAGAGCACGGCCTGCACGAGCGCGCGATCCTCGCTGATGAACTCGAGTTCGGCGTTCGCTGGCGCGCCTTCGATCGGAAGGTCGATGCCCGGACCAAGCTTTGCGCCGCCGCCCTTCGATTCGCGCCATAGTCGCTGCAGCACATCCAGTCCCGGTTCGTACGCATCGAGTCCGTGATGGCGAGCGCCACGCTCATCGCGACGAGCAGGGTCGATGTGCACGAGTCGATCAGCGACCACCTCGTCGCGCACATCACCCACGCGCACCGTCACGCCAGCATTGCGCGTGGCCATCCACGCACGCAACGGATCACGGTCGACGCCCTCGGCCGGCGCCACGCGCGCAATCGCCATCAGATCGCCGCCGATGCCTGTGCACAGGTCGATCGTGCGTTCGCCTGCGAAACGCTGCGCTTTCCACGCCGCAACGCGCGAACCACTCGCCTGTTCGATGCCGTGGCGATCGCACCAGATCGTGGCGGCATCGGGGAACTTGGCCATGGCGCGCGCGCGCGACTGCGCGAGTTCGAGCGCTGCGCGCACGGCGTCGGCATTGCCAAGCTTGCGAAGGGCCATGACGGAGGCGGGCGTCGTTTCGCCGACCGCCGCGGCCGCTTCACGCAGCGCCCGGCCTTCGTCAGTCGCCAGCCACAGCCAGGCACCGAGCGCGTCCGAACTCATTTGCGACCAAAGTCCGCTGGATTCTCGCCCACGACCGGCGTGTCCCACAGCCGCACTACGCGTCGCCACCTTGCGCAGGCGGGCGTCGTGATCCACGCGCGCGCGTCACGCACGAGTGCGGCGAACCCTGGGTCGCAGTCACCATCGACATCGAGCGTCGTCTTCACGATGCCCTTCGTGACCCAACTGATCGCGGTGCGTGAATCGCTGAACACCTCGCGCGCGGTGTGCTCACCCGTGTCGAGTCGCCGCAGCGCATCGACGATCGCCAAGAACTCGCCCAAGTTGTTGTGCCCCCGCGCATGGCGCGCGCTGCGGAAGATCTCGACCCAACCTCCGGCCGCGTTGCGCTGCATGCCGCGCCATTCGGTCGGACCGATGAGTCGCGCACCGAACTTGCTGCAATCAACGACGATCGCTTCGCCCGGGATTGCGGGCCCCACGGGACCAGTCGTCGTCGAGGGTCCATCCGCGGGTCCATTCGCCGTTCCACTCGCCGGTCCATCCGCCGGTCCACTCGTTGGTCCATTCGCCGGACGGTCCGTGGCTTCCCTCGCGGCGCGCGTGAGCGGGAGCGCGCGCATCGTTGGCGCCGGTGCTCCCGCGCGTGGTGGCATGACGCTCGTCGAGCCGCCTTCAAGGATCACGCGCATCGCTGTTGCGGCGGGTCCCTGCGGCACCACGCTGGTCCGACCCTTGCCATTCACATGCACCTGCAACTTGCTGGCGCGCCCATCGGGCGGATCGATGGCAATGTCGTAGCGCCCCCACGAGCCTTCGTCGAGCAGTCGCGGCGTGCCGAACAGGAACCCCTGTGGCTCGAGCAGTGCTCGCGCGCGAACGAGTGCGTCATCAAGCAGGCTGAGTGTGCGCGCATCCATGCGCCGCGATCCTCACTTGAGTTCCTTGATCTCGATCGCACGGAACCACACCGGATCGCCGTGCCCGCAGAAGTGAATGTGGCCGCTCGTGCGCTTCAGGCCGGGATGATCGCGACCGTCAGGTGTGCCACCGCGCGATGCTTGGGCGACATCGGCATCCACGACGATGTGACCATTGAGCTTGACCGTGATGTGCGAGCCCTTGGCGATGATCTCTTCTTCGTTCCACTCGCCCACGGGCTTCAAGTGTCCGCGTCGCGCAGGCACGACGCCGTACACGCTGCAGCAGAACTGCCAGTCCTTCAGGTCCTTCCACCTCGGCGCGGTGTCGTCGAGCACCTGAATCTCCATGCCTTCGAAGGCAGCATCGCCCTCCTTGGGTGCACGGATTCCGATGCCGTTGTTGCTGCCGGCAGCGAGCTTGAACTGCAGCTTCAGGTGGAAGTCCCCATAGTCGCCCACCGTGCGCAGGTTCCGGCCCGCGGGCGTGCACATGATCGCGCCATCCTCGACCGTGTACCCCTGCACATCGCCCTCCCACCCGGCCAGCGTGCGACCGTCGAACAAGCTCGTGAATCCGTCGGTCGGCGCCGCGGCCGAGCCCTGCGCTGGGTCCTGGCTCATGGCGAGCAAGCCCGTCGCGGCGATCGATGCAGTGACAAGGCACGCGATGCATCGGGTCATGCTTGAAGCCTACCGCTTATTCTTTCCGCACCTATGGTGTTCTCACTGCTGATCGTCGCGGCACTTGCCGTCATGCCCCAGAACTCCGCGCCGGCCAGCGCGCCCACGAAGGCGCCCGCTGCCACCGAGACGGATATCCCAAAGATCACGGCGTCCCGCATCTGGAAGGATGTGAAGCTCCGTCGCCCCATCCAGCTCGTGCAACGCCCCGACCAGCATGACCTGGTCTACATCGCCGAGCAGTCGGGCCGCATCGTCGAGCTCGATCGCAGCAAGGAGCCCGTCACGACCACGACCTGGCTCGACTACCGCGATCCGGTGAACGACCAGTTCAACGAGCAAGGCCTGCTCTCGATGGCCTTCCATCCCAAGTTCGCCACGGATCGCCGCGTGTTCCTCTTCTACTCGGCCGATGCGCCGATGCGGGAGGTGCTGGCGAGCATGAAGGTCGGTGATGATGGCAAGCCCGATCC
>Ga0194120_10002509_pt1 | contig 31362 bp, 30 predicted proteins | sample TA2MahCa65mmetaG_FD_148642 | JGI IMG/M metagenome (GOLD analysis project Ga0194120, IMG submission 148642) | Freshwater microbial communities from Lake Tanganyika, Tanzania - TA2015019 Mahale Deep Cast 65m | ecosystem: Environmental > Aquatic > Freshwater > Lake | place: Tanzania: Lake... | reverse complement strand
TAAAATCATTTGAGATAGCGCGCTTCTACGAGTTAGTAGAAAATATTGTATGACCAACAATATCTCGAGGAAATAAATAACAAAGAAGTATGTTTGGGATATGTTCTTTCCTCGCGTTTTTATGCGATCATATCGATATCTAACCAAGTTGGGTATAGATTCAGCTATTCTCTGCTTAGCGGTTTCTTCTGATTTATTCCGGATTGAGAATGTTCTAGCCGCGATTAATAGATCGTGAAACTTGTCCTCCGTGACCTCGTCCCTTTGTCCCGAGTCCATCAACGGCCATTCATTTTCCATTACTGAAACTAAGTAATCTTTAAAAAATGGCTTAACTTGATTCAATGAAGTTGACGTTAGAGGAAGCATCTCTGTTTCGAGTATATACAGCGACTGAAGCTCTCTTGAAACATATCCTGATATTTCTTCGGAGCTTTTTATTGATTGTATGAGCGTAAATGTTAGCAACACGGCATTCAGCGATAGAACCGTTCCCACGATCGTGACGCCGAAATAAGAATCCTCCCATAATTTCCGACCGTAGAATATTATTTTTAGAAGGTTATATAATCCTAAACCAACAATCACGTAAAATGTCGTATGGAATAGGATGATAGTAAAATCACTGCCAGAGTGAATAATATGAAGAAAACTATCTAAATTCATAATTTGTATCCCGGCAGATCCTCGGCCTCTTTAAAATGAGCAATATGTGTCGCTATTTTTTTCGCTAATTCAAAATCATGCTCTAATAACCGCTGACTCATAAAGGTCCGGAAATAATCCCCCCAAATAAATTCCTGAAATGGCGTGTCTTCGTTGGTAAATGCATCTCCTCTTATGGCGCGGGCTAGAGATCGCCAAACATTATCCGTTAATTCACACACATGTTTCGGGATTGCTGAATATGGCCTTCTGTGACCTTGCGAGTCTATTGCCCAGCAATATCCATTTTTATCCATTCTTCGCCAAAATTCTTTGATTTCTAAATCAGACCAATCTGCCAATTCTTTACCCAACACAGCTTTCTTTTGACCAATGCTCCACAGCGCACGACAGAGGTGATGATGATCAACGATATAAATTGCGCCCTGTGGCCCGATAACATAAGGTATGGATTTTTTTTCAATCAATCGAGCCAGTTCATTGGGCTCGAGCAGACGCATTTTTTTTGCGCGTCTATTAATATCTTCCAAGCCTAGCGTTAACTGGGTTGGCCGCAAATCATTAATTAAAATTTCTTTACCAACCATGCCAAAGATCCCTTTTTAGCGCTCGACAATAAGACCCAGAACAGACAACTTCCGATCCTGCGCCGAAATCTTTTCCAGCACCTTCATTCACTTATTCAGCCTACAGAGCTATGCTTTAACTTGTCATATTGAAACCTGATAATACGCAATCTAAAAAATAACCGACAATTCATTATTGAAATTCCACGATTCATTTATTTATACAAATAAAAATCATATTTTTGATCATGCATTATCCATGTCTACCCGCCAATACCTCACCTACTCCGATTGATTTAGCTAAATTGACTATGCCTACAAGCGCTGAGCTAGTCGCCTCTCTTGCGCATTATTTTATCTCAGACAGCATCCAGGACGCTTATATTCAGTTCATTTAATTTTTTTGAATAGATTAGCCTTTTTCAGTCGTTGCTCGGCGGCGCGGCCAAACAGTTGAGAGGATCGGCGCATTATTATGTTTAAAACCAGCTCTATGAAAATTAACGCCGTCATTCCAACCTCGAGGATCTATCGAGATTTAATCTATGATGTCACGTGATCAAGAAATGAGGGAAAACGATACAATAGCCGTCAAGAATTTAATCTGTTTTATGGAATTTAAAATTGGCTATGGTCCATATCCCAGCCACTAAAACCAGCGCAGAAACTGATTTTATTGGTGGGCGCACTAGGGCTCGAACCTAGGACCCGCTGATTAAGAGTCAGCTGCTCTACCAACTGAGCTATGCGCCCGTCCGCCAGCTCCTAGCCGCCGAAACATGAGGCGCGAATAACAAATGCTCTAGCACCTGTCCAGTGCGACGGGCGAACTTTAGCAATCCGACCACAACCGCCACACGCTAAATCTCGGTAATCAAATTTTTCTGCTTTTGACGAAGAACCTATAAAATCGTTTCTTTGACGAAAGCAGGCGAATCTGCAGCTTGATCGACAAACATCATTCCTGCGCAGCTTCTTATCCAAAATCTACTTTATTTAAACATTTCAACCACTCATAGCCGCAAGGCTTAGGCTCGGCTGTTGCGCGGCCTGAATAATCCACCCGAGCAGACTGGCCGAAGCGTCTCGTTAAGTCGACCCGACAAAGCGATGGTTTTTGGCGGTCCACAGGGAAAATACCCGATAAATTAATGTGCAATTTGAAGAATGCTCGGCGATAAAATGCGCGCGCGCTCAGACGGCGCATTCAATAGGCGGCGGAAGATACAAGAAAAAGCTGCCATTGCGTCTTCCCTCCCGCTTAAAAGCGCGGTAGCAGTTCAAGTCGATATAGCAATTAAGAGATCAGGAATGTCGCGCACTAAAATCGCTCTGATTGGAGCGGGCCACATTGGCGGAACGCTGGCACATCTCGCCGGACTCAGAGAACTGGGCGACATTGTGCTTTTTGATATCATGGATGGCGTGCCCCAAGGTAAAGCGCTTGATTTGGCCCAAGCCTCTCCTATCGATGGTTTTGATGCTGATTACAGCGGCGCTTCTGATTATGCGGCGATTTCTAATGCTGATGTTGTCATTGTTACAGCTGGCGTCCCACGACAGCCTGGAATGAGCCGCGACGACCTGCTCACAGTTAATCTGGGTGTTATCAGCAAGGTCGGCGCAGGGATTAAGCAATATGCGCCTGGCGCCTTTATCATCTGCATCACCAATCCATTAGATGTGATGGTGTGGGCGCTGCAACAAGCAGCTGGCGTTCCAAAAAATCGCATCGTCGGCATGGCTGGCGTTCTCGACTCTGCGCGCTTTCGTTACTTTCTCGCCTCAGAATTTAATGTTTCTGTCGAAGATGTCAGCGCGTTTGTTCTAGGCGGCCATGGCGACGATATGGTGCCTTCCGTTCGCTATTCCACGGTTGCTGGCGTACCCCTGGCCGATCTGATTGGCATGGGCTGGACGACTCAAGACCGCATCGACGCTATCGTTGATCGCACCCGCAAGGGCGGGGGTGAGATCGTTGGTTTGCTGAAAACGGGATCTGCTTATTATGCGCCGGCTACCGCGGCCATTACAATGGCCGAGAGCTATCTAAAAAATAAACGACGGATCCTGCCCTGCGCCGCCTGGCTCCAGGGCGAGTACGGCGTAAAGGATCTTTACGTAGGCGTACCTGCTGTGATTGGCGCGAATGGCGTTGAGAAAATTATGGAAATACAACTCGACCCTGCTGAGCGTCTGATGTTTGAAAAATCCGTTAGCTCCGTTCGCGGCCTGATTGATGTCGCCAAACAACTTAACTCTGCTTTCGCCTAACGCCTCAAAACGCGCGTCCCGCCCGCAGCATTAAATTATTTAAGTCATTGCTTTAAAATGATTTTATTTAATAGCCTCCCGCTAGGCCCACACAATTTTTTCGCAAAAGGCCAGAGGCTTTACCTATCAAAGCGTCGCGTCCAATTCACCCGCGCGCGCCGGCCTCCTGCGGCTTTGCAACAACTTGACGGGGCAGCCCAGCTCATGCCCTTTAGCCAGGATGATTTCCCCTCCAACGGACATTTTCCGCCATCATTAGGCTAGGAGAGTTTCAGGATGAATATTCACGAATATCAGGCCAAAGCTATTTTGCGCGACTTCGGCGCTCCCGTTGCGCAGGGCATCCCAGTCCTCAGGGCAGAGGAGGCAGCGGCCGCTGCCAAAAAATTGCCTGGACCCGTTTATGTCGTTAAAGCGCAAATCCACGCTGGCGGCCGCGGCAAAGGTAAATTTAAAGAAGCTTCCGCCGGCGATAAGGGCGGCGTTCGGATTGCGAAGTCGATTGAGGAAGCGGAAACATACGCCAAACAGATGCTCGGGGCCACCCTCGTTACGCTTCAAACTGGCGATGCAGGAAAACAAGTAAATCGACTTTATATCGAAGACGGAGCCGACATCGATAAAGAGTTTTATTTATCGATGCTGATTGATCGCGCAACTTCCCGCATTTCTTTTGTTGTGTCGACGGAAGGCGGCATGGATATTGAAAAGGTTGCGCATGACACGCCTGAAAAGATCGTAACATTTTCAGTTGACCCTGCAACTGGGCTCATGCCGCATCACGGTCGGAGGATCGCCGATACGCTTGGTCTCACTGGAGATCTTGCAAAACAGGCCGGAGATCTGGCGCAAAAGCTCTATAAAGCCTTTACTGAGAAGGACATGGAGCTCTTGGAGATCAATCCTCTAATTACGACTAAAGACGGCAAATTACGCTGTCTCGACGCCAAAATGGCCTTTGAAGGCAATTCCCTCTACCGTCACCCCGACGTTGTTGACCTAAGAGACAAAACGGAGGAGGACGAGAAAGAAATCGAGGCCTCAAAACACGATCTGACCTATATTTCGCTCGATGGAAATATTGGCTGCATGGTCAACGGCGCCGGCTTAGCCATGGCGACGATGGACATCATTAAACTATACGGAGCCTTTCCGGCTAACTTCCTCGATGTTGGCGGCGGCGCAACAACTGAAAAAGTTACAGCGGCGTTTAAAATCATCACAGCCGACCCAAACGTAAAAGGCATATTGGTAAATATTTTTGGCGGCATCATGCGTTGCGATACGATCGCAGAAGGCGTCATTGCTGCGGTCAAAGAAGTCGGCCTTAAAGTACCGCTGGTTGTGCGACTTGAAGGAACCAATGTTGACCTGGGTAAAAAGATTATTTCTCAATCAGGGCTCAACGTTATTCCTGCCGACGACTTAGACGACGCTGCACAAAAAATTGTTGGCGCGATCAAAGCGGCTTAATCTCTTTAGGCGGCGATTGCTCATTGCCTTCGCCGCCTGACTCTCTTTGGCGCCTGGCGCAAAACGGCCACTTTCATCTGACAATAACTTGCTTTGGCCCCTTTTTTTGCTTTGGCGCGCAGGCTTCTCGCTAAAGCCCATCAGGACAGTCCCTGTGCCCTACACCGTCCCTCAGAAAAGTTTTTTTTCGAGTAAAAGCGCAACGAAATCATGCGCAAGGCTATTCATTGCATCCGCGCTGACCCTCGTTACGGCCAAGACAATGAGTTATGCCGATACAGCTGATGCGCTTGCTGTCCCGCGCCCCTTTGAAGTTGGCGCAAGCCTATCTGGCAATTATCTCGCCGCAATCGTCGCCGGGGCGGAAAGAGATACGCTCGCAGCTTCTACTTTTTTTCGCGAAGCCTTGCGCGATGATCCTAAAAATAATGATTTAATCGATCGCGCCTTTGTCGCCGCCCTCGCGAATGGCGCAATTGAAGAAGCCGTGCCTCTCGCCAGTCGCGTCTTATCTCACGATCGATCGAACGGCCTCGCCCATCTCGCCATTGGCGTTGATCACTTTAAAAATCATCGCTATCCCGCTGCTCGCGCCGAATTCAACAAAGGGGGCGGCGATCGTCGTCGTGATATTACGTCGATCTTATTGACGGCTTGGAGCTATGCAGGCGCCAAGGACACTCGTCACGCCTTGGACTCACTGGATAAGCTCAAAGAAGACGCCTTTATCGTTTTTCGAGATTACCACGGCGCTTTGATTGCCGATCTTGGCGGCGATGCCGTCGAAGCTGAGCGGCGTTTCAAATCAGCCTATAATGCTGAACGCAACACGCTTCGCGTTGTAGACGCTTACGGCCGCTTCCTCGCCTCTCATGGACGTCGCGAAGAAGCGCTTAAAATTTTCAAAGATTTTGACGATGTTGTTCCAAACCATCCCATCATCGTCGCCGCCATTGCAGATATTCAGTCAGGCAAAGCAATAACGCCCCTTGTTAAAAACGCGGAAGATGGAGCGGGAGAAGCGCTTTATGGACTTGGGGCCGTTGGCGGCCGTCAAGGCGATGAACTCGCCTCACTCGTTTACTTGCGCCTTTCCCTTTATCTTGCTCCTGAAAATGCACTCACCATTGTCACGCTTGGAGATGTGTATGAACGTATGAAGCAAAGCGAAGCCGCAATTGATTTGTACAATAGCGTCCCTCGCGATAACGCACTCCGCGTCAATGCAGATGTTCAATCCGCTCTCTTGCTCGAGACGCTCGGAAAATCAAAAGAGGCAACGGATCATCTCTCCGCTGTCGTCGCCGCTAATCCAAAAAATGAAGAGGCGCTTACGGCGCTTGGCAATATTCAACGCTCCAGAAAATTATTTGACGAAGCTGTTGCGACCTACACACGTGTGCTGGACCTTCAAACAAGAGCGGATAAGGGACAGTGGCTTTTGTATTATTATCGCGGCATCGCCAATGAACGTCGGAAGCAATGGCCCCAAGCTGAAGCCGATCTTAAAAAAGCGCTGGAGCTCAATCCAGACCAACCGCTCGTATTGAATTACCTTGGCTATAGTTGGGTTGATCAGGGCGCTAATCTCGATGACGCTTTCAAGATGTTGCGTCGCGCCGTGGAACTCAGACAACGCGACGGATATGTCGTCGATAGCCTTGGCTGGGCCTATTACCGACTTGGCCGATATGATGATGCAGTGCGCGAACTTGAAAAAGCAATAGACCTGAAGCCTTCAGACCCTGTGATCAATGACCATCTCGGTGACGCCTATTGGCGGATAGGCCGCAAACTTGAAGCGCAGTTTCAATGGAACCACGCGCGTGACTTAAAGCCTGAGCCTGAAGATCTGCCAAAAATCCTGAATAAGATTCAAAATGGCCTGGAAGAGAAACCAGCGCTTGCTGGAGAAAAGCCTGGCAATAAAGGCGGCTAAATCAAGGCTTCATGCCTGCTAAAGTCAGAATTAAACGCCACTCCGCCTCCGAAACAGGCTGCACGGACAAGCGCGAATTATTAACTAGAACCATATCGGCTAAAGCCTTCTGCCCCTTAATCTCCACAAGAGAAATTGGCCGTTTGAGAGGCTTAATCGCCTTCACGTCAACCATGCCAAACTTACCTGTCTCATCGCTATCGTCAGGATAGTAAGTCTTGATGACCTCAACGATTCCAACAATCGCTCTGTCATCATTAGAGTGATAAAAAAAACCGCTCTCGCCTTTCTTCATCGCCATTAAATGTTTCTTGGCGAGGTGGTTTCGCACCCCATTCCAAAAGGTGCCCTTCGCGCCGGCGGCAACTTGCTGCTCCCACGACCAGGTAGAGGGCTCGCTTTTAAACAGCCAACGAGCCATCAGAGATCGGCTCCAACCACACGCTTCCAAGGAAAGAACTCGACGCGTTCAAAGAGTCCCGCGTGCGCATATGGATCTTGCGCAAGCAGGGCGCGAGCTGACGCTTCATTTTCACTCTCAATAATCAGGAGTGAGCCGATGGGGGCCTGACCATCCGCATCAAGCAAAGGCCCTCCCAGCTTCACCTGATTTTCAAAGCTTTTTAGGAAGGTAAGATGAGCTGGGCGCGTTGATAGGCGCAGATCAACATGCGCAGGTTTATCAATGCACATAGCAACAAATAGCACGACGCTAATCCTTTAAAAAAAGACCAATGGTATCGCTCTCAAGCGGCATGACGTTTGTCATGAGAAGAAAAGCCTATTGCTTTTCTTCTGCTTGCGTAAGTTGCGCGACTCGATCGCCAAAATCGACAATGGACGCCCGCAAGGCTGCAACGTCCGTATCAGCAACTCCTGACACAGCCGCGCTATTTTGCTGTTCCTGCGATAAGCGATGCTGGTGTAAATTTTGACTAGCGCGCATCGTCATTTCATGCAGCGCTAATTCGGTCGAGTTAAGCAATTCACTACGCTCTGCAGCGATTTTCTGCGCTTCTTGAAGCTGAGCTTGCATATCGCGATGCGCCTCAGCGGCTTCACGTAATAAGCGCTCTGAGTCCGCTACCCGCGCAGCATGTCGGCCTACCGCGGCAAGATCTTGAGCCTTAGAGAGCTTTAAAGCCTCCATATCCTGCTCCATTCGATGCTCCCGCGCGGCAAATTCTGCGCGCAACAAATCGCGCTCTGCTGTAACTTCATCCATCGACATCGGGGCAAGCATTTGCAATCTTCGCATTGACAGGCGCATGGCGCGCCGCCAGAAGGCGGGCAAGAGCATTAGAATAACGAGCCCGGCAATTAGGAAACCGAGCGCAAAATACATCGCTTGTTCAATCACTGCGCGAAACCCCAGGCGCGTTCGCGCCATCGCATGTTAATACAGGCGCGACAGTGCCATGATTGCTGCGTAAAATCAAAACCAACACCAAGCTTCGGCGGGTCTAGCGCATGCGCTTTGGCGCCTAGAAGGGGTTCCAGGTCGAGTTTTGAGTAAACTTCAAGTAACCAAGGTTCAATCCCAATCGCGCGCCCACCCCGGCCCGAACCGGAATAACAATCACCTCCTGATTGTTCAGAGCGGTGAAGCCCATTCCGCCGACGAGGTAAGCCGAGCCATTTACGCCTGAGAAACGTCGATAAATGCTCTGAACCTCGGGTAGATTATAAACAAGCATCATCGTGCGGTCGCCATCAAGGCCAGCATCAAGTCCAATCGAAGGGCCCTGCCAGAAAACTGGCCGCTGTCCGGCGTTGCGGGTATACATTTTGCCTTCGCCATAACGCAGTCCGCCGACAAAGGCGGCGCCGCCTTCTTGTCCCAGAATATATGCATTAGGCTTACCCCAGCGTTTATTAGCGCTCTCAACGCCGTCAGCTAGGCCGCGCGCCACCGAGCCAAAAAAACGATGGCCATTATCGACAATCTCCTCACTCGAGAAATTTTCAGGACGCACGTCTGCGCGCGCACAGGACAAGGGCGCGAGACTCATGCATGCCGCCCCTGCGGCTAAACTGAATAGTTCACGTCGAGAATGATGGTTTAGGACAGGTTTGGACTTGGATAAGTTCATTATGGCTACTCCGCTGGCGCTCTGCGGGCGCGCGCGCCCGAACGCAACACCGCCATGCATGGTCAGACATGGATGCGCCAACCTCGCTCAAGCCAGTTAAGAAAACGTTGCCTTTTGGACGATTGAAGGATTACGCCAGGCGACAAATGGTCCGTTGCGATAGGATTTTTCTGCTTTGCCATAGACTAGCGGAGACCCCTTAGTATCCAGAACCACCCCACCAGCGGCGCATAAAATCGCCTCGCCAGCCGCCGTATCCCACTCCATCGTCGGGCCAAATCGCGGATATAAATCGCCACGCCCTTCCGCCAATAAACAAAATTTTAAAGAGGAGCCCATCGGAGCAACCTCTAAGTTCTTAAATCTGGACAAATAAAGACGCGTCTCCTCATCCATATGCGACTTTGAAACAAGCGCCTGAAGCTTTTCCGGCATTTCCAATCCTACGCTTAACTCACGCCAATCATCTTTTGACGCGAATGCGCCGCCGGCATGGACGTCGACGACATAGGCCTTTGCGCCTGCAAACCAGATGCGTGATTTTTTCGGGGCGAAAATTACCCCGATCACGGGACGCTTGTTCACGATGAGCGCGATGTTGATTGTAAAGTCGTTACTTTTAGCAACAAATTCTTTAGTGCCATCTATCGGGTCAATTAAAATAAAGACATCCGCCGCCCTGACCGCCTCGCCTCTAGACACGGCCTCCTCAGCAATCACAGAGACGCCAGGCAGTAGCCCAGCAAGTTCTTTAATCAGAAACGCCTCGATGCGCTCATCCGCCTCCGTCACAGGAGAGCGATCAATCTTTTCCCGCGCAATAATCTCAGACCGAGAAAGAACATCCAAGGCGATTTGTCCCGCAGCCACAGCAAGATGGGCAAAACGAAGCGCCATTGAGTCTCTTTCTCGATTGGAATTAAGCAAATACCGCGTCCCCAGGTTGATTGTCTCTTGCGTCTTCATCAGTTGTTTAGGCGCCTGCTTTACAAGATTTGCAAACTTTTAATCGACGATTACTCTTCAAATCGTCAGTTTTGTGTGATTCGCGCATACAGCTTATGGATTTGCGCGTAATGTCGAAACCGCGTTTCTCAACTTCACAAATGCGCCATCGCGCGCCGATATTTGGATAAATTCAATGACCCAATTTAACCTTGATCCGCTCGACCTTGCAGCGCTTCTTTCCTCTCGCGTCTGCCACGATGTCATTTCTCCTGTGGGCGCGATCGTAAATGGCCTTGAGGTATTGGAGGAAGAAAAAGATCCAGAAATGCGCGGTCATGCGCTAGCGCTAATAAAATCTAGCGCTAATGAAGCTTCCTCACGTCTGCAATTTTGTCGCTTAGCATTTGGCGCCGCTGGATCAAAAGGAGCGTCAATCGATACCGGCGATGCTGAATTAGTGACCCGTCAATTCCTTGCTGACGATCGCACGCAACTCAACTGGGGCGTGCCCCGGGCGCTTATGTCAAAAAACAAAGTAAAAGTATTACTCAATTTATGCGTACTTGCTGATACCGCCATTCCACGCGGAGGCGTCATTTCAGTTACATCCGCCGGAGAAGATGACAAAATCGGATTTAAAGTCGAAGCAAAAGGCGTTAACGCGCGTCTCGCCGCTAATGTCTCAACGCTTTTATCAGGCGATACAGAAGAAGGCGCCATCGACGCTAGGGCAATCCAAGCCTATTACACCGGCCTTGTCGCCAAGGCTTGCGGGCTAGAGCTTAGTGTCTCGAGCGAAAATGAACTTGTTATTTTTGAAGCGCGTCCGGTTGTCGCCCCTGGAAATATTCATCTTCTGGAGGATGAGGCATCCAGCAAAAGCGAACCAGCGCACAGCGCGGTTGCGTAATCAATAATTCAAAAAAAAGCCCTAACGGCAGCGCTGTTAGGGCTCATTTATTCCGACCATTACAACTAAAAAATTTATGCTGATGGGCTTATGCGTGAGCGTGAAAAATTAAGCGGTGATCCGCTCATCTGCCTCACTTGGCTCTCTCAGCACATAGCCCCGCCCCCAAACTGTTTCAATATAATTACGACCTTCACTCGCATTTGCGAGCTTTTTGCGCAGCTTACAGATAAAAACGTCAATGATTTTTAATTCAGGCTCATCCATGCCGCCGTAGAGGTGATTAAGAAACATCTCTTTAGTCAAAGTCGTACCTTTGCGCAAAGAGAGCAATTCGAGCATTTGATATTCTTTACCTGTTAAATGGACGCGCGCACCACTGACCTCAACAGTTTTCTGATCAAGATTAACAATCAATTCGCCAGTGGCGATTACTGATTGCGCATGTCCTTTGGAGCGCCGAACGATGGCGTGAATCCGCGCGATGAGTTCGTCTTTATGAAAGGGCTTTGTGAGATAGTCGTCGGCGCCAAAGCCAAGACCCTTCACCTTATCTTCGATCCCAGCCATACCTGAAAGAATAAGGATAGGCGTTTTGACCTTTGCGACACGTAACGTGCGCAACACTTCATAGCCAGACATATCCGGCAGGTTCAAATCTAGAAGAATGATGTCGTAATCGTATAGTTTACCTAAATCGACCCCTTCTTCTCCGAGGTCCGTCGCATAGACGTTAAAATTCTCGGATTTGAGCATGAGCTCGATGCTTTGAGCCGTTGCGCTATCATCCTCGATTAATAAAACGCGCATATTGGTTCCCCACCAAGCTCCGTTCACGATGACTGACCAAACCGCGCGCTTGTAGCTGCGCCGATCTTTGGCCGGCCTCTCCGGTCCCGCGACCTGTGCTAAACTCACAACAATTGGTAAGCGAAAATGGTTAACAAAGCCTCACCGCCCCACAGGTGGTTGAACCGAAGGGGCGCAGGACTCTACACGCTACTCAAGGAAAGCTGCGCAATCGCAAAGGGCGAATCACGACTTATCTTCTATTTACCTGTTTTGACGTTAAAGTCGGAAGATAAATCGCGAAAAAATTCTTAAGATCAGGAGAGCTGTTTTTAGGATCGCTGTCGCTCAAAAGCCTCAAACATTGACTTGCGTGAAGCCTTTCTCCTATATGCCTCTCGCAGCGTCGCTCCGAGAGGGGCGGCGACATTTATTTTGGAGATGTCGTCAATAAGGGTTGTCACGCCTCAGATCGAGGCGGGGTAAATCTGGCGTCAATTTCCTCGCATTAAACATCACTAGGCGCTTTTCGATCGCTCCCGAGAAAGCGGTATGAAAGCTAATAAAATCAATTGCTTCTTAGGATAGCCTCCAAGACGCGACAACGAATGAGGCGGCCTGCCGCCTGCGGAGAAGATCGGTGAAACGGACTTATCAACCCAGCAAAATCGTGCGCAAGCGCCGTCATGGCTTTCGCTCTCGAATGGCGACGGTAGGCGGGCGCAAGGTCATTGCCGCTCGCCGCGCCCGCGGCCGTAAGCGTCTCTCAGCCTAACGCACCAAACTTCGCGATGACGACGGCGGACGGCACGATGACGACGGACGCCCCTGCCAGGCTACTTCATCCGCATGGCAAGCCAGAACGGCTCCGCCATCGGCGGGACTTTATTCGCGCCTCAAAACTTGGCCATAGGGTCAATGCGCCTGTTTTTTCGATTCAAGCCGTCCCCCAAGCGCCTGACGCGCCTCTCCAAAACCCGCCCCGCTTTGGCTTTACTGTCACCAAGAAAGTCTCAGGCGCAGTTGGCCGTAATCGGATCCGGAGAAGATTAAAAGAAGCGCTCCGCGCTGGGGGGCGCCTTGGCGCGCAGCCTGGACAGGACTACGTAGTCATTGCTCGGCGCGAGGCCCTCACAGCCTCTTTTGCCGATTTGATCGTTCACATGACCGAGAGTTTCACGCGACTTAAGAGTCGTGCGGCCACTCAAGGACCCCGCAAACAGAAAGATGGGCATTCGGCGCGATGAAAGAGAATACAAGAAACATGCTGTTTGCCGCTGCAGTGTCGATGGTTTTCATCGGATTGTGGGATTACTTCTATGCTTTTCCAGAAATGGAACGACAGAAGAAAACCCTTGCTGAGCAGGAGCGCATCGCCAAAACAGTCAAGTTAGGCGCGCCCGATAGCCCTGTTGCGCTTGTAAAATCTGTGGCGCAAACTCGCGAAGCGGCTCTAGCGCTTAGCCCCCGCGTTAACATCGACACCAAATCCTTATCTGGATCTATTGCGCTCAAGGGCGGCCGCCTCGATGACGTGTCTTTGAAGGCCTATCATCAGACCGTTGATCTCTCCAGCCCGATCATCACCCTGTTGTCGCCTGAAACAGGCCCGGATCCTTATTATGCAGAACTCGGTTATCTCAGCGCCGCAACTGAAAATGCGCCAAGCTTACCAACTACAGAGACGCTTTGGACCGCAGATTCAGACAAGCTTACTTCAACTCATCCCGTTACGCTGACATGGGACAATGGCCAGGGGCTTTTGTTCAAGCGCGTCATTTCAGTTGATGACGAATATCTCTTCAGCATCGTTGATAGCGTTGAAAATAAGTCATCACAGCCAGTTACGCTTTATTCCTACACTCGCGTTACCCGTATTGGCCATCCTCCTTCAGCTGGCTACGCCGCTCTGCACGAGGGCTTTGTCGGCGTAATTGGCGATAGAGGAGAAGAGCTGACCTATGATAAGATTGAAAAAGAGCCGGCAGCGACAAAATCCTTCAAAGGCGTTGGCGGCTGGGTAGGGTTTACCGATAAATATTGGGGAGCCGTCGTCGCACCGGATCAAAATGCGCCAATTGAAGCGCGATATATATCGATGGGCGGCGCAACAAAAATTTATCAAGCCGATACTGTTAGCACGCCTAAAACGCTTGCGCCTGACTCCGCAACTGCAACCACAACGCACGTTTTTGCTGGAGCAAAAGAAGTTGATACGCTCGACGCTTATAAAAATAGTCCCGGATTAAAGCGATTTGACCTGCTCATCGATTGGGGTTGGTTCTATTTTATCACTCGCCCAATGTTTCGTTTGATCGACTTTCTTTACCACCTGCTTGGAAATTTCGGTTTCGCAATCCTCGCTGTCACTGTTGTTGTGAAGCTCGCATTCCTTCCCCTTGCAAATAAAAGTTATAAATCCATAGCTAAAATGAAAGCCATTCAACCAAAAATAAAAGAACTCAAAGAAAAGTATGGTGACGATAAGCATAAATTCAACATGGAGCAGATGGAGCTTTTCAAAAGAGAGAAGGTTAATCCCGCCAGCGGCTGTTTACCGGTCCTTCTTCAGATACCCGTTTTCTTCTCGCTATATAAGGTCCTTGTAGTAACCATTGAAATGCGCCACGCGCCTTTCTTTGGCTGGATCAAAGATCTCTCAGCGCCTGACCCAACAAATGTTTTTAATTTGTTTGGCCTGCTTCCTTTTGATCCGACGCATGTTGCTTTCTTCGGGCCTTATTTGATGCTTGGCGTCTGGCCCGTCCTCATGGGCGCCTCAATGTGGCTGCAAATGAAAATGAACCCTGAGCCTGCAGACGAAATGCAAAAAGTGATGTTTAATTATATGCCGCTAATGTTCACTTTCACGATGGGCGGCTTTGCTTCGGGACTGGTGATCTACTGGACATGGAACAATCTCCTATCGATCACTCAGCAGGGTATCATCATGACGCGCGCGGGCGTAAAATTCGAGTTGTGGGATAATTTACGCAAAACCTTCCAGCGCGCCTAAAAGAAGTGACGGCGAGACAGCTTGCCGTCCTACTCCCATGACCGAAATCGATTTTCTCGAAGAAGGACGACTTTTATTTGCGGGTCCTTGCGACTTCTTTTTCGCAAGCGCCTCATCAAAAGATTTGCCCTGCCCAGGCGCTCCTGAAATCGCCTTCGCAGGCCGCTCGAATGTCGGTAAATCATCTTTGCTGAATGCGCTAACAAATCGAAAATCCCTTGCGCGCGTGTCCAATACGCCAGGTCGAACACAACAACTTAATTTTTTTGCGTTGGGTAAAAACACCAGCGATGAGCGGTTACGGCTCGTCGATATGCCCGGCTATGGATATGCCGCAGTTGGTAAAGAGAAAATCGCCAACTGGTCTAAACTCATGCGGGACTATTTGCGAGGACGCGCAGAGCTTGCGCGCGTTTATGTACTGATCGACGGACGGCGCGGGGTCAAGCCAACCGATGAGGAAATGCTCGACCTTCTTGATCAATCGGCTGTTTCCTATCAAGTTATTCTCACAAAACACGACGAGCTAACAGCCGCCGAACGCAATCGTGTTGTTGAGGCGACGATAACTGCGTTAGCAAAGCGACCTGCGGCCTATCCTGAAATAATCTTCACCTCTTCACAAAGCGGCGAAGGGATCGCCGCCTTGAGAGAGTCCGTCGCCCGGCTCCTGCATGAAATTGGCGCTTGAAAGAGACTATAGCTCCGGTCTAGGTGTTGCTGTCCGCCAAATTATCGAGGCCCCCAAATGACCACCGACTCTGTCACTAGCGCACTTGAGCAGGCGCGGATTTTGATGCAAGCGCTGCCCCATATGCTGCGCTACGACGAGTCAATTGTTGTCGTGAAGTATGGCGGCCACGCTATGGGAGACGATCAAGGCGCACGAGATTTCTCACGCGACATGGTTCTACTTGAACAATCCGGCGTCAATCCTGTTGTGGTGCATGGCGGCGGTCCACAAATAGGCGCCATGCTCAAACGCCTTGGCGTTGAGTCAAAATTCACGGATGGTTTGCGTGTCACGGATGGCGAAACGATGGGCATCGTTGAGATGGTGCTTGCCGGCGCCATCAACAAACAAATCGTCGGCTATATTAACTCTGAAGGCGGTCGCGCGATTGGCCTGACAGGCAAAGACGGGCGCATGCTGACCGCCAAAAAGCTAGAGCGGTCAGATGGAGTTGACCTTGGCTACGTTGGCGAACCAGACAAAGTCGACACAACTGTGTTGGATCAAGTTCTCGGCCGCGAACTTATTCCGGTATTAGCGCCCGTCGCGCAGGGACCAGGCGGCGCCAGCTATAACATTAACGCGGATACCTTTGCCGGCGCCATTGCTGGTGCACTTGGGGCCAAGCGTCTTATTTTTCTAACAGATGTACCAGGCGTGCTTGATAAAAATAAAAAAATTATCGAAGAATTAAAAATTACCGACATCCCTGACCTGATCGCCGATGGTACGATCACAGGCGGCATGATTCCAAAAGTAGAAACCTGCATGTATGCGATTGAACGCGGCGTAGAGGGCGTTGTCATCCTCGACGGCAAACTGCCTCATGCCGTCCTCATCGAACTTCTAACAGATCATGGCGCAGGCACGTTGATTACAAGGTGATCACCCCACATCAACCTTTCCAACAGATCGATACCTGGATCTTTGATCTCGATAATACCCTTTATCCGCATAACGCTGATCTCTGGCCAAAAATTGATGCGCGGATAACGCTTTTCATGATGCGTCTCTTTGGAATGGACGCACTCTCGCTTCGAGCTTTACAGAAACATTATTATTTGCGCTATGGCACTACGCTCCGCGGCCTGATGGTTGAACATGGCGTTAATGCAGCAGAATTTCTTGAATTCGTTCACGATGTCGATCGGAGTTCACTTCAAGCCAACCATTCTCTTGCGCAAGCGATTGCCAATTTGCCGGGACGCAAACTTATTCTGACAAACGGCTCGCGGGAGCATGCTATTAAAACCGCCCGACAGATTGGTATTAGCCATTTGTTTGAAGATATATTCGATATCGTTGCGGCAAACTTCATCGCTAAGCCTGCAACCGAAATCTATGAACGCTTCTTCGCTCAATTGAAAATTAATCCAACGCGTGCTGCGCTCTTTGAAGATTTAGACCGCAATCTTATTGTTCCACATCAACATGGCGTGACGACAATTTTGGTTACGCCATCGCCGGATCAATCTCCTGATCGCGAGGATTGGGAAGTTTCAAAGGGCGACGCACCACATATTGATTTCGTGACTGATGATTTGGCCAGCTTTCTGCAAGCGCTTCGGCCTTGCGGCGGTTGACTCCCAACGCCACACGCCTACAAACCGGCGTAGCTTATTCAAAACACGAGAAGATCATGCCCCATACAGGCCTCGAAACCTTAATCACCGCCGCCTTTGAGGATCGCGCCAATATTAACGCCGAAACGCATGGGGATATTCGTCATGCTGTCGATAGCGCGCTGCGTCTCCTCGACGCCGGCAAGTTGCGCGTTGCTGAGAAAGTTTCTGGGAAAGGCGGGCCACAAGCCTGGAAAGTCACCCAATGGCTCAAGAAGGCTGTGTTACTCTCCTTCCGGCTGAATGATATGCGCGTTATCGCTGGCGGCCCTGCAGGCGCGACTTGGTGGGACAAGGTTCCCTCAAAATTTGTTGGCTGGGGCGCTGCGGAGCATAGCGCCGCCGGCTTTCGCTCGGTCCCCGGCGCCATCGTGCGCCATTCAGCCTATATTGCGCCCGGCGCAATCTTGATGCCCTCCTTCGTCAATCTTGGCGCTTATGTCGATGCCGGCGCTATGGTGGACACCTGGGCGACAGTCGGCTCCTGCGCTCAGATCGGTAAAAATGTGCACTTATCAGGCGGCGTGGGCATAGGCGGCGTCCTTGAACCGCTCCAGGCAAATCCAACAATCATCGAAGACGATTGCTTTATTGGAGCGCGCTCAGAAGTAGTGGAAGGCGTTATTGTTGGGCAAGGCGCCGTGCTCGCAATGGGCGTCTTTATTGGCGCTTCTACAAAAATTATCGACCGCGCTACGGGACAAATTCATATAGGCTATGTTCCGCCCTATTCTGTTGTCGTTTCAGGCAATCTACCAGGAAAGCCGCTCCCTGACGGGGCGCCAGGACCATCGCTTTATTGCGCAGTGATCGTTAAAACAGTTGACGCGCAAACACGCAGCAAAACTGGCGTAAATGAACTTTTGAGAGATTAATGCCGATCGATCCGGCGCGCATCCGTTTTCTGTACCGCAACGACCAAGGACGCATTGACGCCGATACCTGGATTAAAGGATTGCGCCCTCTTGCAATAACGCTCATCCCCTTTGTCTTAATTTGGAAATTGCTTGCGCCCTACACAAACCACGATATCGCTAAAGATCCTTTTTTTCCACCGCTAACGATAGCCGCTTACGCCTATGCTATCCTCTATGCCTTTGTCGTAATTTTTGTTGCGATTAGTTATGTTAACTTATCGGCGAAACGCTTTCGAGATCGCGCGCTCTTTCCACCCTTAGGACTTGCCAGCCTCGCCCCTTTCTTAGGTTTGCTAACAGGCGCAGCGCACTGGCTGCAACCTAGAGTTAGCGACTCCATGTCCATCTGGTGGGTTTTTGGAATTGACGCTATCCTTATTATCAGTGTTTTTTGGACAATTTTTGAACTCGCCCTCAAACCCTCGCGGTAATCATGAGCGATCCCTCTCTGGCTGTTGAATTAACGCAAGACCTCATTCGCTGCCCCTCTATTACGCCCGTGAATGCAGGCGCGCTTGAGGTTGTTGAGCGCGCACTAGCGTCTGTTGGTTTTGAAATCCACCGCCTGACTTTTAGTCAAGCTGATACGCCTGATGTTGAGAACCTCTTTGCAAAAATCGGCAATGGCGATCCGCATCTTGTTTTTGCTGGACATACTGACGTGGTGCCAACTGGCGATATAAAGCGTTGGCGATACGCTCCTTTTTCTGGCGAGGTCGCTGAAAATAAAATTTACGGTCGCGGAGCGTCCGATATGAAAGGCGCTATCGCCGCTTTTACTGCTGCAACGATCAAGCATATCAGACGTCATGGTAAACCCAAGGGCTCTCTTTCTTTCCTCATCACCGGCGATGAGGAAGGCCCTTCTCTTAATGGCACAATCAAACTTCTTGATTGGGCGCGCGCGCGCGGCGAAAGGTTTAGTCATTGCATTGTTGGCGAGCCGACAAATGTTTCTAAACTTGGAGATACAATAAAGATTGGCCGTAGAGGATCGCTCAATGGACTGATCCGGGTCATTGGCAAACAAGGGCATGTCGCCTACCCTCATCGCGCCGAAAATCCTGCGCCCGTCATCGCGCGGATCGTCACTGCGCTTTCCCATCATGAATTTGATCAAGGCACCGCGCATTTTGATCGGACAAATCTTGAATTCTCATCCATAGATATCGGCAATGCTGCGGTAAATGTCATTCCCGCGACTGCAAGCGCACAATTTAATGTCAGATTTAACGATAGCTGGACGCTCGATAGTCTTAAAGAGTGCGTCCGCGCCGTCGTCGCGACAGCGGCCGGCTCTACAACCGTGGAACTGGATTTTTTACCAAGCAACGCTGTCTCCTTCTTGACAGCGCCCGGCGTTTTTTCTGAGCTTGTATCGACATCAATAAAAGCAGTCACAGGATTAACCCCAGAGCTCTCAACGAGCGGCGGCACGTCAGACGCAAGATTTATTATCCGCGACTGCCCAACCCTCGAATTTGGTCTCACTAACGAAACTATTCATGCAATCGATGAATGCGCCAGCATTTCGGACATTGAAGCATTAGAACAAATCTATAGCCTCATATTAACTAATTACTTTAAAACTTAACATTGCTGTGCATGTTGTTTAACAAAATTATCTCTTTCACGCTCTGGAATATCCAGCTGATAATTTTTAGGAGATACAAAGCCTATTAAGAGAAAGAATGAAAAATGAAATACGCATCGCTAACCTTTATCTTAATACTGACGCTACTAATTCCTTTGCCCCCCGCAAGTGCGCAAACTACCCTAACCTTGTCCCAATCCGTACCATTGCGATTGAAACCAGCGTTCAGCCATAAAATAATTGAAACGGCTCCGGCGGGCGCCTCGCTTATTCTCTTGCAGGAAGAAGCGGAGTGGAGCCTCGTTGATTTTCAAGGTCGCCGCTTATACGCGTCAACAGCAAACCTCTCTCCAGCGCTCGAGCCGAGTTCTTCAACGGCGACAGATGATCCCACGTGCGATTACGGCTACCCTTATTCCGGCAGCAATCTATTTTTTGACAGACCTCTTGCCAAACTCCGGCACAGCGAGCCTTTAGGATTTTTATTTGGCTACCACCGACGTAGCCCATGTTGAAATGTTTCAAATTAATTTTTTTCAGCCGTCGCCAATATCACAAAGCCCTTTATTTTTTGCTGGATAATCATCAGATGCTAGGTCGCGTTCAGACCTGCCCCTTATACTGACTCCAAACCCAGGCCTGTGGGATTTTTTCACTCTTCTGTTTCTCTAGAGCAACCCCAGATAGCGTGTTTAAAGGCGGAACCTTAGCCATTGCTGAAATCGACGGCGACTTATCCGCAGAGAGCGTAGAGCGAGACCCTATTTTTTTTGATTTCTGCACAAAAACGTCGAATGTGTTATCTGAAGCGCCGCGCTCAACAAGAATTTTATAACTTAACCCTAATGCGATCAATCCAAGCGCTACCAAGGCGACAATAAAGCCAATGTTGAATTTTTGTTGATGCGCTTTGAGGATTTCAGGATCAAATTCATCTTCTGCTCTAGGCAACTGTATTTCTTCATGATCGATCGGCGCTGCAACGGGAGCGGCATCCATCATTGCTGAAGCTCCTTGAGCTGGCTGAACAAGTGCGCTTCCGTCAACCTTCTCAGCATTAGAGACTACAGTCGACGCCATCTCTTGTTGACTGCGGGGCGGTTGAGAAGTTTCTTCCTTAAACACCGGCTCAGTCACCCGTTCACGGGACTCGCGAGCGCCTTGCGGTGTTTGAGCGATTGTCGTCTCCTGTGGCGCTTCTCGTGTGGATTGCGCGCCAGCGCTTGACTCGACAGGACGATCTGAAGTCGCTTCTTTATGAGATCTGTCTATTGTCTCTAGATCAGGCAGCTCTATTGGCGCTCCATTTTGTTTAAACAGCTTAATTGACTCAATTTGAATTTTTTTTATGCACGCAACATTATCTCCACAGGCCTGTCGCTGTTTGATAAAGGGAAGATTCAACTTATTCGCAAAGGATTTGCCTTGATGGACACGAAGATACTTATAGCCTTCATCGGCGATAAGATCTAAAGCAGCCAGCTGATCATTTGCGCAGATCGCGCGCTCATCTAATCGTGAAGCGCTCGCGCAATCAAAACTAGGGCCAACTGCCCATGCATCAATTGAAGGCAGTAAAAAAATGAGAGAGAAAAAAAACACCCTTCGGAACTGACTGCTACATTTCATCACGCGTCGCTCCTGCAATAATTTAAGAGATAAGGCGCAATCCTTCTTGCTGGACCACACTCATTAAGCCAGAGCAACAGCTTAGACAAAGCCAAGGATCATGGTCAATAAGCAGATTTCATTTAAAAATCTGGCGTAAACAGCTCTGCGCCTTCATCGATAACGCCAATGCGTCGAGAGCGGCTTCGTTCCCTTTCAATTATTTGAGCATCATAAACATTTGATGGCGGAGCGCCGGTAATTGAAATTAGCGCCCCTTCCGCTTCCACCATTTCATAAAGTAATTTTGCATTCCCAGGAGCAAGACGAATACAGCCGTGTGAGGCGGGCCGCCCAAGCGAGCGGATCTCACTACTGCCGTGTATTGCGTAACCACCATAAAAAAAGATTGAATATGGCATTGGCGCATTGTCATATTTTTGCGAATAATGCATTCTTTCAAGCGCAATTGGCTCATACTCTCCCGCAGGCGTCTCGTACCCGGAACGCGCCGTTGAAACTGGCCAAGTATAATTAGCTCTTGAGGACTGAACAAACATGCGCTGGCGAGAGAGATCAACTTCTACCAATACCGTGGCGGATGCAGATGAGATGAGCCCATAAGAAGATAGAATAAAAAGACATCCTAATTTAGCCGCGAAGCTGATCCGCACTATGAAATTTCGCATATATTTTACCTCAAAGTTCATTCAACGCTTTAAGCTCAGCGCTTTGATGTGGGAACAAATAAGCCCATATTTAAAGCACTAAATTATTAAACAGATTTTCTACTCAGTATTTTTTTATAGACGATTAATTCACCAAGCCAGACAAAGCCGTCATTCATTTGATTAACTTTGATCTATAAGATCCCCCCTATCAGTAAGAGCAATAATTTCTAGAAACACTTTAGTAACCATAAACGAAAAGCTACGAGAAAAGACTCGAGACATTAACCAGGAGTTAAACCACGGTCCGCTTAAAATCTATTTCTATGCGCCAATTAGGCCCGAAATAGAATTTAAATTGCGCGCCTTGCGCCAAGAGTTAGAAGGACGACAAGCTATGAAGAAAGCGCTACTTCCCCTAGCCTTTCTGGCGATGAGCGCCACAGTGGCAGCCGCAGCCGACTTACCCTCGCGCAAGGGGGCTCCCGCCTATGCGCCGCCACCGCCTGTTATGACCTGGTCTGGATTTTACGCTGGTCTTAATCTTGGCGGCGGCTGGGGCGCTGGAAACGGCAATTCTAATGCTTGGAACCTCAACGGTTGGAATGGCGGGATAACAAATAATCTTGCTTCTAGCGGCACAAGCGGCGGTATTATTGGCGGCGGCCAAGTTGGCTATAACTACGCGATAACCCCACAAGTTATCATCGGCGCCGAAGCCGATTTTCAAGGAACCGGCCTAGGCGCCCCCGGCAACAACAACCAATGGGCTTGGGGTGTAGTACCTAATGGCAACGGTCAACTTGTTGCTGGATATTATCCCTACGGCGGCGCACGCGGCGTCAGCCTAGATTGGTTTGGCACCGTACGCGGCCGTTTGGGCTATGCAGTTATGCCAAGCCTGCTTCTCTACGGCACAGGCGGCTTCGCTTATGGCGGCGTGCAGCGCAACGGCGGCTATTGGGGCACGAACACAGGTTCTGCAACCCAAACAGGATGGACAGCGGGCGGAGGCGCAGAATGGATGTTTATGCAGAATTGGTCAGCCAAAGCAGAGTATCTCTATTCCGATATCGCCGGCAGCAATACAAATGAGATTGGCTGGAACACAGGTCTGAGCTTAAATAACGTGAACAATCATACCCGCTGGAATACTGTCCGCGCCGGCGTAAATTATCACTTCAATTTGGGAGCCGTCCCTACCATGCCGGGCTTCTGACCCCAGATCTCTGAAGAACAAAGCGCACAAACATCAGTGACGGAAAAAGCTCGGCCCGTCAGCCGGGCTTTTTTAATTGATGGATCGTTTTTAACTTGAATCCATGAGATTTATTCAGTCAAATCACTTAGACTGATCACTTTCCGCGCCAGGCGACTAAGCCATAGCGCAGCGATGGCCTATACGCGAGCAGATGCATGGAATTTGAGGCTAACAATAGGATAGCGGTCACCAGCGGCGTCATCCTTCTTGCTTTTTGCATTCTTACGGGCGTCTTATGGACGGTCACGCGTAGCCCGCAGCAACTCGTCGCACGCGAAAAGAACTATAATTTAACACAGCATTCCTCGACCGAGCGGGGAAAAGAAGCGCCTAGCGAGGCCTCTCCCGCAGCTTCTCAAAAACAACAGCAAGGCGCTAAAACTTCCTCTGCCGGCGCGCCAGTCCCTGCTTCGTCACAAGAACAAAAAACTCAATCCCCAGAGACAACAGATACCGGGATAGAAACCACGGCGCCGGTGGCGCCGCCGAAAAAAAAGAAGCCTAAACCACAAAAACCACGACCGCAGTTTGACGACACTGAAGATACAGGGCGCGCTCAGAGGTCTCGCGGCACAATTTTCCCTGATATCCTCGGCATCTTCAATTAATGCGGGCCTACAAAAGGCCGCACATACGGTTGTAACGGCTAAATTATTTTAGCTTTATAAGATGGTCCTGCCCATCTGCGCTAATCGTGAGCTCAAATGGACTGCAGCGCGTAACATAGAGCGCAAATTTATCGCCAAGCTTATAGGTTCCCCTAAAATCTTTAAAATCGCCAATATCCCGACCCATTGATTTTAGTTCATTTCTATAGATGCTAAATGTTTCCAGAGGCGAAACGCAAGCGCCCCGATTTAATTTTGCGTCCGTTACTGTGGTGGATGGAACCGCTACCTGGCAGATAACCACCCCAGGATCTGAGGCGCAGATGAAAGGCCCAGTTACGCCCTCTTCCGCTCCCGCGCTCTTACTTAAAAAAAGCATCGGCGAAAGAATGAGGATTAGGAAAAAATCCTTCATACAGCAATCAACCCTAGCCAAGACCTTGCCCCATTCACCGTAATCCCGAACGTTTACGCGGACCACTCACCTTACGTCAGCCTACGTCAGAGTGTAAATAATACGTGCAAAAAGTTTGCATAATAATTTTAATTGACTTAATTAATGTTCTATACAGGTTAAAATAAAATCACGACTAAGAGGATTTTTAAATTGAATTCAATTACAGATTTATTTAGGTTTTAGGCGATTAGAAAAATTATTTAGTGCGACTGAAAATTCAGTAATTTTTATTATCTCAGGCGACAATCTTCAGCTATAAAGACGCTTCTTTATTGGAGTGAACTCGGCTATACTTGCACAGGGTCGAAACTGGATAAAAATCTCTCATTTATGCTTTGTTCAACGCCCGCCCCATCACAAAAATAGTCACACGAACCTCAACGAAGGCTTCAAACTTCTTAGACGTAATGATTAACTTATTAAAAGTCTGCTGAAGAGCGCTAGATATGAAAAAAAAAGATAAAGAGGAGCAAAAAAAGTATGGGCAAAAAATTAGCTCGATGCTCAATAAGATAGACGATTTAGACTCTCTCTCAGCGCAAACCGAACAAGAAACAAGAGAGATAAAAAAAACGCCTCCTGAATTTATGAAATACGCTCCCTCTAAGCATTTTGACTCTGAGCAAAAGGCTTCATCTGCAGAAAACGATTATGGCAGCATGAGCATACCCTTCGAAATTCCTAATGTTGATAGATCTCCGCCTTTGGCGGATGAAACCTCGCTTCTGCATATGAAAAACTTATCCCAAACAATTGAAGCGACCACCCACCTTATCAAGGACCTCATCGAAGCTAATGAGTCTCTAAAGAAAAACGCTAAGGAGATTATAAATTCTCTCGAAATACAATTATCTGAAGAAAAATCCTATTCAGCGCGCATCACAGATGAATATCATGCGTTAAAAAGACAAAGCGCGGAGATCCAAGAAAAAGACGCCTTACAGAAACAGGAACTAGAAAATTTTATCCATATTCTTGAAGCGAGATTGGAACAGGCCAGACAAGAACTTAGCGCTGCAGGGAATTTCATTGAGAATATAAACAGAAACATTAATAACAGCCTTGCTGAGGCCATAGATTTTTCAAAAAAAATAACAAAATAACGATAAAACTTACCCATAATCCAGCATCATTATTCAATACACGGGTTATCCTTCGCGTTGCTAATTGGGGCGCATGACTACTGGCCAGAACCAGTAGTCATGATTTTTTACAGGCTCAATAATACCAGCCTTGTCCAGGAAAATTATCCAAATAACTTCCCATCGCTGAATATCTCCCCGGATCGCTATTGGCAAAATTTTCCTGCTCTAGAAAATAACGATCGTTATCATCTGCGTTTGGTCGCATATCTTCGGCAGCGCCATCATCAAGCCAGTCATTATTAGTTGTTAGATTTTGAGGCAGCTTCACCGAGCTCCCCCTACTAGCGGGCTTTGCCATAACTTCAGTCATTGGCGCCAAAAAAACAAAAGAGACAATAATCGCAATATATTTCAAACCCTTTTTCATCAGCCTGCTCTTTCTGTAAACCTATAAAATCCTATTTATTATATGGGAAGACGCACTCAGATGCGCACTACATAAATAAAAAATCCCGCGCGTGAGGACGCGGCGCATCAAATTCAAATTGCGCCTCTCCAATCTAAACGCCATGACGTGACCACAGAGAACGCCAAAGCAAGAAAAACCCTTATTCCTGGCCCATAACGCCACAGGCATGCAGATTGGCCATGAAAACTGGGCAAGAGCTCCTGCCCGGGCCGGGAGAGGATCGGGGCGTCGCTTAAGCTGACGATTAGGCAAGTAATTGATTTAATGGCGAGAGAGACGGGACTTGAACCCGCGACCTCCGGCGTGACAGGCCGGCGCTCTAACCAACTGAGCTACTCCCCCGCAGGCGCAGTGCGGGCGCGAGGCTTGCGGATAGGGCAGCGGCTGAATGAAGTCAAGCAATTCCCTTTTATCCAACACGACCCCGTCGACGCCCAAATGTCGATTTTGATCGACTCAGACCAACCCGTAAAAAGCAAATAGACCTGACCTTTGACGCAGGCGCGCTTTTCTTTCCTCACGCATCGGGTTAAGTCGCGCGTCATGACTTCCCCTTAGAGTGAGCACCCCGATGAATAACGAAGAAATTCGTCGAAAACGCATTCGAGTGCGCGCCTGGCGAAGAGGCATGCGTGAATTGGATATTTTGCTTGGAAATTTTGTTGATGCGCGTCTTGAAACCTTGAGTCCTGCCGCATTAGAGGCGCTTGAAGCGCTTCTAGATTTGCCTGATGCGGAGTTGTTGAGCTGGCTTTCCGGAGTCAAACCGCCGCACGAACATGATACCGAGCTTTTTAGAGAGATCATTAGTTTTCATACACATTCCGGACCGATCCATTGACGTTGAAACCAGTTATGAAAAATGCGTCTCAAGAACTGCTTGCCGCCTGTGGGCGCCTTGAGAAGGGTGAAAAACTACTTTTTACTCGAGCGCCTGAGGGTTTCGACGCCTTTCTTTGCGCTGACTTAACGCGCGCACGCGCAAAACTTACGCAAGGGCAAGAAGCGGTTTTTGTTCATATTGCCCGCGATGCTGCGCGCTCCGCTTCATTTCGCGAGGCCTTGCAATTTTCCGGACCGGAAATTGAGGTCCTGGATGTTCCTGCTTGGGATTGCCAGCCTTATGATCGCGTTTCGCCACACGCTGGAATTGTCGCGCGGCGCATGACTGCGCTGTCAAGATTAACCCGCGCTAAATCATCTGCAGAAAGACCGCGTGTTATCACCACGACAATCGACTGCCTACTCCAACGCACGCCCCCACGAAAATTAATTGCAGCGGAAAGCTTCTCCGCTGCTCCAGGAAATGTCGTTAAACTTGATGAACTCGCACTCTGGCTTGAAGCAAATGGTTATTCACGCGCGAGCACCGTTCATGAAACGGGTGAATATGCGCAAAGAGGCGGACTGATTGATCTTTTCCCTCCTGGCGCGCCTTCTCCGATACGGCTAGATTTTTTTGGCGACACACTCGAATCTCTCCGCAGCTTTGACCCCGAAACACAACGCGCCATTGGTCAATTACACGCGCTCGACTTAACGCCCATGAGCGAATTACGCTTAACCAGCGATACAATGCGCCGCTTTCGTCAATCCTACGCGGCGCTCTTTGGCGGTGAAACGCGCAATGATGGATTATATGAAGCTGTCAGCGAAGGTCGCCGTTATCCCGGGATGGAACATTGGCTACCCCTGTTCTATGAACGAATGGACACGCTTTTTGATTATATTGGCTCTGCGCCTCTACTCCTCGATACGCTGGTGGAGGAGGCGGCGGAAGAACGCTTAAAACAGATAACGGACTATTATCACGCGCGTAAAGAGGCGCATGATCTCAGTCCAATTACCTCAACCTATAAGCCGCTCATCCCTGAAGCGCTGTATCTCACAAAGACAGAATGGACTGAATTTTTTAATCAACGCGCCAATATACGATTTTCACCCTTCGAGGTCTCGACGGAGCATGGGATTATTGATGGCGGCGCACGCCTTGGACGCGACTTCGCGCCTGAACGCAACATGCCTGAAATTAATGTATTTCAATCAGCCGTTGACCACATAAAATCAGAGAGAGAAAAAGGCCGATCGGTCATTGTCGCTGGCTGGTCAGATGGTTCTTGCGAACGACTGGGTCACGTTCTTGAAGAACACGGCCTTAAAAATATCTTTTCAGTCTCTTCTCTGCCCTCAGCTCTGGCGACGCCACGCGAAAGGGAAGGCCTTGGAACAGTAACACTCGCAGTCCTCGGTCTTGAGCACGGTTTTGAGACAGATTCTTATATTATAATTGGCGAGCAAGATATACTTGGCGATCGCCTTATTCGAAGACGCCGTAAGAGAAAATCAGCCGATGCGCTCCTTAATGAAATCGCCAGCTTAACAGCCGGCGACCTAGTTGTTCATGTTGATCACGGCATCGGACGATTTATCGGTCTAGGCGCTATTGCAGCAGCCGGCGCACCGCATGATTGTCTAGAGATTCACTATGCAGGCGGCGATAAACTTTATCTGCCTGTAGAAAATATTGAACTTCTCACGCGTTATGGCGGCGAAGACACCGAGGCGCAACTTGATCGATTAGGCGGAGCTGGTTGGCAAACGCGCAAAGCGCGTATGAAAAATCGCATCCGCGAAATGGCTAAGGGATTGATCGCCATTGCCGCGCAAAGACAATTGCGCCAAGCGCCTAAACTACCACCGCCGGAAGGAATTTATGAGGAGTTTTGCGCTCGGTTCCCATATGATGAAACCGAAGATCAACTTGCAGCCATTGACTCTGTTATTGAGGATCTCAATGCTGGACGCCCAATGGACCGTCTTGTATGCGGTGACGTAGGATTCGGAAAAACAGAAGTTGCCTTACGCGCAGCATTTTGTGCAGCCATCAACAGCAAACAAGTCGCCGTTGTCGCTCCAACGACATTATTAGCCCGCCAGCATTATAAAACTTTTACCCATCGTTTTGCGGGACTTCCAATAAAAGTTGGACGTCTTTCACGAATGGTGAGCGCATCAGAAGCGCGAGAGACTAAAAAAGATCTCGCCGAAGGGCGTGTAGATATACTCATTGGCACCCATGCGCTATTAGGAAAGGGCGTTTCTTTCAAAGATATTGGCCTGGTTATCATTGATGAAGAACAACACTTTGGGGTTGGCCACAAAGAACGCTTGAAAGAACTACGAGCTGAAGTACATGTCCTGACGCTATCGGCCACCCCTATTCCACGCACGCTACAACTCGCAATGACAGGCGTGCGAGAGCTTTCTCTTATTGCAACGCCGCCAGTAGACCGCCTTGCTGTAAGAAGTTTTATTTCGCCTTTCGATCCTCTAATCGTTCGCGAAGCTTTGCTTCGTGAACGCTATCGTGGCGGACAAGCATTTTTTGTTTGTCCGCGCATCGAGGATATAGAGGCTGCAGCATCTTATTTGAGAGAAAATGTTCCCGAAGCGAAATATGTGATTGCGCACGGACAAATGAGTCCAGGCGAACTCGAAGATAAGATGTCGGCTTTTTATGACGGAAAATTTGATATCCTGCTCTCAACAACGATTGTTGAATCAGGCCTAGATATCCCAACAGCAAATACCTTGATTGTATGGCGCGCAGATATGTTTGGACTAGCGCAGCTTTATCAATTACGCGGCCGCGTTGGACGCTCAAAAACTCGCGCTTTTGCGCTTTTCACGACGCCCGCCAACCGTACGATAACTCCACAAGCGCAAAAACGCCTTGAGGTGTTACAATCGCTTGATACCCTTGGCGCAGGCTTTCAACTCGCCAGCCACGATCTTGACATTCGTGGCGCAGGAAATCTTCTCGGCGACGAGCAGTCGGGGCATATCAAAGAGGTTGGTTATGAACTTTATCAACAGATGCTTGGCGATGCGATTACCCTCCTCAAGGCGGGGATAGAGGAACCACAAGAAGAAGTCTGGTCGCCCACGATCGCAATTGGCGCGCCAGTTACGATACCTGAAAGCTATGTTGCCGATCTGACATTGAGATTACAACTTTACCGCCGACTCTCCACGCTTGAAACAGATCAAGATATTGAGTCCTTCGCTGCGGAGATGATAGATCGCTTTGGCCCAGTGCCGCCAGAAGTTGAACAGCTCTTTGAAGTTGTCGCGATCAAAGCGCTTTGTCGCCGCTCTCACGTTGAAAAAGTGGACGCAGGACCTAAGGGCGTCATTATCTCGTTCCGCGACAACCAATTCATGAACCCTGATGGTCTTGTCAGATTTATCGCTGAACAAGGCGTCTCGGCAAAAGTACGCCCCGACATGCGCGTCGTTTTTATTCGCGAATTCGAGACAATGAAACAAAGACTGACTGGCACGCGCCGTATCTTACGCGCGCTTGCTGAGATTGCAGAGAAAGGTAAGACAAAAAAATCCCAATCTTAGTTAAAAGCGCCTGAAATTTTTAAATCTGCGCGCTCCTTTGAAAAGGACCTTCAAAGAATTTTAAAATTATTCGACATCAAATTCTCGCATCATGCCCATATCTTCATGTTCGACATTATGACAATGATACATGAATTGACCAACAAAATCGTCGAAGGGTTTGATGATTACTACGCGTTCGCCTGGCGCGACAAGTACGGTGTCTTTATAGCCAGAATCGATGAAGCCGTCTTTAATCGTGGCGTATGCCATATCATCTCCAGAAAAACTTCTTTTTAAAATTTGGAAAGCTTGACCATGTAAATGAATCGGGTGCCCCATCGACATCATAGACATCATACCCATACCGCTATGATCATGGAAAATATCAATTAACTGCAGCGAATTTAAGCGAATATGCTCATAGGACAAAACTCCTTCCTGCTCATAGACGCGCCCGTTCAGCGTTAGTCGCATATGCCCCATGCCAATAGCTATCGGAATCGGCCGGTTTGGATTTGCCGCCTTGGCTGAATCGAGCGGCCCAATATTAGATAAGCGCTCCGGCAATTTCGGACTCTCACTCACCCGTCGCGTCACAGAGACTGAGAAAATCGTAAAAGCCTCGTTCTTTTCGTTCCCATCATCTTGGACCATGGTCTGAGCCATCTCTGGAACAAGACCGGCAAAGCGTAAACTCTGCATGGTGAGCTTAGAGCCGATCGGCCGTCCACTAAAATCAACCCATAGATCTACTCTCTCTGACGGCGCAAGCATAATATAAGACCGATTTTCTGGCTGATTGAGTAAGCCGCCATCAACGCCAATTACGGTTAAAGGCGTCCCGTCATTCCAGGCAAGTTTATAAATACGCGCATTCGACGCATTGACGATCCGGAATCGATAAGCGCGCGAGTCAACATCTAAATGATACTGCTTCCGTCCATTAACGAGAATTTGATCGCCATAAAATCCAAACATAGACTGGTGCATATCAGCGCCATAAATGAACTGACGATCCTTGTTAAAAGCGCGATCCTGAAGCGCGAGTAGAATTTCATAAGCGCCAGAAGGTAATTCTAAGGCTCTCTCCTCCTCATCTTCTACAATGATTAAACCAGCAAGACCTCGGTAAAGTTGTGTTGCTGTCACCTCATGCGTATGCGGATGGTAAAAATTCATGCTTGCGCGGTTTCGGACCTCAAAGTCGTAGACGTAGGTTTGGCTATTGCCAATCGCTTGACTGGGGCGCCCATCCGCCGCCATCGGCACGTGAA
>Ga0194120_10002508_pt1 | contig 31366 bp, 24 predicted proteins | sample TA2MahCa65mmetaG_FD_148642 | JGI IMG/M metagenome (GOLD analysis project Ga0194120, IMG submission 148642) | Freshwater microbial communities from Lake Tanganyika, Tanzania - TA2015019 Mahale Deep Cast 65m | ecosystem: Environmental > Aquatic > Freshwater > Lake | place: Tanzania: Lake... | reverse complement strand
CCCCGCGCGCACGACGGCGCCGCGCAGGGTCCACAGGACCTCGGGCCCGCTCGCTTCGAGTTCCGGCGCGCTCTCGAGCGGCGGCGCGCTCGCGGGCGCTTGCGGCGTCGGTTCCTCGACCGCGGGTGGGGCGAGCGTCGACGCGTCGTTGGAGGGCTCGACCGCGACCTTGGGCGCCTCGGGCGGCGCCGCGGGCCGCTCACGCAGGACCCACCACGCTCCGGCGAGCGCGGCCAGCGCGAACACGACGATCAAGGTGCGCTTCATCGCTCGCTCGAGCAGGGTGGGACGAGCGAGGCGCGCGCTTCGTCCCGAAGAAACGTCGCACAGGGCCCCGCCGCCGTGGTTGGGATCGTAGCGCGTTCGACGTCGCTCGCGTCGAGCGGCGCGCGTTAGCGCGGCTTCGCGGCGAGGTATTGCAGCGGCCAGTGCGGGTCGTCGTAGCCGTACTTCTGTGCCGCGTGCAGCGTCAGGTACGGATCGGCGAGGTGCGCGCGGGCGATCGCGACGAGGTCGGCGCGGCCCGCCGCGATGGCCGAGTTGGCGTGGTCGGCGCTCTGGAAGCCGCCGACGGACAGCACGGGGATTTCGGCGGCGTGGCGAATGGTGTCGGCGAGCCCGAGCTGGTACATGCGGCCGTACTCGGGGCGCGAGAGCGGCGTGTTGCCCGCGGACGAGACGTCGATCAGATCGACGCCGATGCGCTTGAGCTCGCGCGCGACCACCACGGCCTCGGCGAGCGTGAAGCCGCCCTGCTCGTCGAGCCAGTCGGTGGCCGAAAGCCGCACGGCGAGCGGCTTGTGCGCGGGCCACGCCTTGCGCGCGGCGAGCGCGACTTCGAGCGGGAAGCGCAGGCGATTTTCGAGCGCGCCGCCGTAGTGGTCCGTGCGGCGGTTGGAGAGCGGCGAGAGGAAGCTCGAGAGCAGGTAGCCGTGCGCCATGTGCAGCTCGACGAGGTCGAAGCCGGCGCGGTCGGCGCGCTGCACGCTCTCGACGAAGGCGTCGCGCACGCGCTCCATGTCGGCGCGCTCCATCGCTTTGGGGGCGGGCCAGTTCGGACCGAAGGGATCCGCGGAGGGCCCGAGCGCGGTCCACGCGCGCGCGTCGGCGAGCGGCGCGTCGCCTTCCCACGGCACGCTGCACGAGGCCTTGCGACCGGCGTGCGCGATCTGGATGCCCACGCGCGCGGCGGAGTGCGTGTGCACGAACTCGACCACGCGGCGCCACGCGCTCTCCTGCGCATCGTTCCACAGGCCCGCGCAGCCGATCGTGATGCGGCCCTCCGGCGAGACGTTCGTCATCTCCGCGATCACGAGCCCCGCTCCGCCGACCGCGCGGCTGCCCAAGTGCACGAGGTGCCAGTCGTTGGGCACGCCGTCGACGGCCGTGTACTGGCACATCGGCGAGACCACGACGCGATTGCGCAGCCGCAATTCGCGCAGTTGGAACGGCGTGAACATCGGCTCGCTCGCGCGCGTTCCCGCCTCGATGCGCACGCCGGTGCGGCGCGCGAACTCGACGCGCGTGCGCTCGATGAGCGCCGCGTCGCGCACGGCGAGGTTGTCCCACGTGATGCGGCGCGAGCGCGTCATCAGGTTGAACGTGAACTGCACCGGATCCTGCTGCATGTAGCGCGCGCATTCCTCGAACCACTGCTGGCTCGTGCGCGCGACGCGCTGCAGCTTCGCGACTTCGACGCGGCGCGCGCGCTCGTAGGCCGCGAGCACCTTGGGCACGTCGCAAAGCCCGTGCTCGCGGAAGGCCTCGCACAGCGCGATCGCGTCCTCCATGGCGAGCTTGGTGCCCGAGCCGATGGAGAAGTGCGCGGTGTGCGCCGAGTCGCCCATCAGCACGACGTTGCCGTGGCTCCAGCGCTCGCAGCGCACCTCGGGGAACACGCGCCACAGCGAGCGGTTCGAGAGGATCGGGTGGCCGTCGAGGACGTCGGCGAAGAGCTTCTCGAAGTAGGCGCAGGTCTCGGCCTCGCTCGCGCGCTCGAAGCCCGCGCGCTGCCAGACGTCCTCGTGGCACTCGACGATGAAGGTCGAGAGTCCCGGCTCGAACGGGTAGGCGTGGATCTGCCACAGGCCGTGCTCGTTCTCGCGGAACAGGAACGTGAAGGCTTCGAACTCCTTGGTCGTGCCGAGCCACGCGAAGCGGCAGGTGCCGAGCCGGATCGCGGGCCGAAAGTGCTGCTCGTGGCGCTTGCGCAGCGCGCTGTTCACGCCGTCGCAGGCGAGCACGAGGTCCGCGGGGCCGACTTGGCGCTCGTCGAGGATCTCGGTCTGAAAGTGCAGGCGCACGCCGAGCTCGGTGGCGCGCGCTTGCAGGAGCTGCAGCAGGCGCTTGCGCGACATGCCGCAGAATCCGTGGCCGGTCGAGCGCACGCACGTGCCGCCGACGTAGGTGTCGATCTCGCCCCAGTAGCGGAACGCGCCCGTGATCGCCGCGTAGCTCGCGGGGTCGGCGCGCTCGAAGTTGCCGAGCGTCTCGTCGGAGAACACCACGCCCCAGCCAAACGTGTCGTCGGACCGGTTGCGCTCGTAGACGTCGAGCTCGACCGATGGGAAGGCTTTCTTCAGCAGGATCGAGAAATACAGTCCCGCCGGACCGCCTCCGATGCTCGCGATTCGCATGGGCAAGAGGATAGCGGCGCGGGAGCGCGCGGCCATGCGAACTGCTACCCTCTGCGCCCCCTCATGGACCTCGCCAAGCTGACCTGGCCCGAAGCGGCCGCGGTGCTCGGACCGGACTGCGTTGCGATCCTGCCCGTGGGCTGCACCGAGCCCCACGGCCCGCACCTGCCGCTCGACACCGACGTGACGATCGCGCTCGCTCAGGCGCGGCGCGCGGCGGAGCTGCTCGGCGAGCACCGCGTGCACGCGCTGGTCTTGCCCGCCGTGAACTACGGCGTCACGCGCTTCACGGACGGTTTCGCCGGACGGCTCTCGATCCAGCCCGCGACGCTGTGGTCGATTCTGCAGGATCTGGTCGAGGCGCTCGAGGATCACGGCGTCAAGCGCATCGTGTTCGTCAACGGGCATCTCGAGCCAGCGCACGTCGAGGTGCTGCGCGGCGTGGCGCTCGATCGTTCCGAGCCCAAGCCCGACGAAGCGCGCGTGCTGTTCGTCGACATGACGCGCCGCAAGCTCGCGGCCTCGCTGGGCGAGGCTTTCTGCAAGGGCGATCACGCCGGGCGCTACGAGACGAGCCTCGTGCTTGCGCAAGACGTCGAGAACGTGCGCGAGGAAGTGCGCGCGAGCCTGCCGCCGGTCGAGGTCGATCTCATCGGCGAGATCGGGCGCGGCGCGATCCACTTCGTCGACATCGGCATCGCGCAGGCTTACTGCGGCGATCCCGCGCAGGCCTCGGCAGCCGAGGGACGCGAGAGCGTCGAGAAGCTCGCGCAGGCCGTGCTCGACGCGGTGAGCGCCACTTGGCCGGAGCTCTTCCAATGAACGGCTTCGAATACCCGCTGTCCGTGCGCTTCGGCGATGTCGACGCCGCCGGCATCGCGTATTTCCCGAATATCTACGGGTTCCTCCACGACGCCTTCGAGGCGCTGTGGGAGCGCCACGTCGGCGTGCGCTACCACGAGCTGATCGCCGTGCGGCGGCTGGGCTTTCCGCTCGTGCACAGCGAGGTCGACTTCCACTCGCCGCTGCGCTTCGGGGACCGGCCGCTCGTGCGCGTCACCTGCACGCGGCTTGGGAACAGCTCGCTCGGCCTGCGCTACCGCATCGAGAACGCGGGCCAGCTCGCGGTCGACGCGCGCCACGTGACCGCCTGCGTGGCGCTCGACACGCTCGCGCCCATGCGGCTCCCCGACGAGTTTCGTCCGAGTTTCGAGCAACTGCTCGAGGAGGGCGCGCGATGAGGATCAGCGAGATGCACGGCCGCGGTCGGCCGGTGTTCAGCTTCGAGTTCTTCCCTCCGAAGAACGACGAGCAGGTCGAGCCGCTGCTCAAGACGATCGCCGACCTGAAGTCGGCGCTGCAACCGCATTTCGTCTCGGTGACCAACGGCGCCGGTGGCTCCACGCGCGCGCGCACGCTGCAGACGGTCACGCGCGTGCAACGCGAGCTCGGGCTCACGGCCATGGCGCACCTCACCTGCGTCGGCGTGACGCAGGACGACATCTGTCAGGAGATCGGCACGCTGGTGGGGGAGGGCATCGAGAACATCCTCGCCCTGCGCGGCGACCCGCCCAAGGGCGCGGGAGGCTTCGAGCCGACGGAGGGCGGCTTCGCGCACGCGAGCGAACTGATCACGTACCTCGAGGACAACTATCAAGTCGACATCGGCGCGGCCTGCTACCCCGAGGGGCACGTCGAGAGCGCGAGCGCGGAGCTCGACCTCGCGCACACGCGGCTCAAGGTCGAGGCGGGGGCGCTGTTCCTCGTCACGCAGCTCTTCTTCGACAACCGCGACTACTTCGCGTTCGTCGAGCGCGCTCGCAATGCCCGCATCCGCGTTCCGATCATCCCGGGGATCATGCCGATCACCAACGTGGCGCAGGTCGAGCGCTTCACGCGCCTGTGCGGTGCCAAGATCCCCGCCGAGCTCGGGGAGCGCCTGCGCTCGGCCGGCGACGACCCGGCGGCGGTCATGGCGGTCGGGATCGAGCACGCGGTGCTCCAGTGCCGGGCCCTGCTCGAGGGCGGCGCCCCCGGACTCCACTTCTATACGCTCAACCGGAGCTTCGCGACGCGCTCGGTGCTCGCGGCGGTCCGGCGGGTGTAGCGGCCTCGTCGCGCCGCTCGCCGTCGATGCTCGGAGCGCGGTTGACCCCCCGCGCGCGGCTGCGGCGAAGATCTGGCGCGATCGGTGAGGATCGCGTCCGCCGCAAGACTTGCCCCTCGTCGACGATGCGCTCGAGAGCTACGGGGCGGCGCTGCAGGCGTGGCCCGAGTACACGCCGACCGTGCAGGGCAGCGCGCGAGCGACCGTGCCCGCGAGGCGCGAGGGCCCGCGCATGGCGCGGAGGCTCGAGATCATCGCGATGCAGGGCGAGGACGAGGGGGTGGGTCAAGTGGGCGAGGGAGCGCTGGGAGGCGACGAAGCGGTGCTACGGTCGGCGCGCGTACTCCCACGCCGCGGGTCGGGGGTCGGTATGCAGTGGCTCTGGTCTGCGATGGCTACGCCAAAGCGGAAACTAGCGGCGTCGAGCGCCACGGTGTCATTGGCACACCTCCTGAGACCACGGGCAACGGGTTGCTGCGGGGTGTCCAGAGCAACCGTGGAGGGGGCTCGCAGCGCCTTGCCGACCTGAAGAAACGTCTGTCTGCGGAAAAACCGGGCGCCGCGCGCGCGCGGCACCCCCCCCTGACTCGCCCCGGGAGCCTAGACTGGAGGAAACAAACTCGGCGCCGCGTACGTCGATACGGAACCCCGAGCTGTGCTCGCGGGTTTCATCGTGCTCTGTCCCAGGCGGTTCCCAGACCGTCCGACCGCGTTGCCAGCCCCTCAGGTAGCTCCTCCATGCTCATGCGACTCACCCTGCTCCTCGCCCTCGGCTCGACCCTCCCGCCCGCCTTCGCCCAGCAACCCAGCCTTCGAGAGGCCCTCTCCGGCTGGCGCGAACAGCATGGCTCGAGCTGGTCGATGTTCATGGACAGCGGCACCGGCATGGCCGACTTCCTCTACGGCGGTTCGGTGGCGGCGCCCTTCGAGCCGGTGAGCGAGGCCGACTGGTTCACCTTGGCGCGCGGCGCGCTGGCGCAGGCGCAGGCCATCCACGGCATCGAGGCCGGAACGCTGGTCGAGTTCAGCACCCTATTCCAGCCGCTCGGCATGATCGGCTCGACCGACAAGCAGACGGTCAAGTTCCAGCAGATGGTCGGCGGCGTGCCCGTCGACGGTGGCTTCGTCAACGTGCTGTTCAACGCGCGCGGCGACCTGCTCTCGATCCAAACGCGCGCGCTGCCGGGCATCGCGGGTCTCGACGTCACGCCGACCTACACGGCCGACGAGGCGGCCCTGCGCGCCGTCGAGCAGTTCCGGTTGGACGAGGGCGTCGTCGGTTCGGTCTCCGAGGAGCCCGAGTTGGTGATCGCGCAGATCGAAGACGCGGAGACGCGCCGCGGTGTGCTCGCCTACAAGGTCCGCGTGCTGTACCTGCCCGCGGACATGGAGCCGCTCGGCACCGTCTACTACCTCGACGCGCGCAGCGGGGAAGTCGCCCGTCGCGACGAGGCCATCCACTACCTCGATGTCGGCGGCCGCGTGTTCACCATGGCGACGCCGGGTTCGCGTCCTGACACCAGCGCGAATCCCGAGACCCAGCAGCCGATGAAGTACGCCCGCGTGCAGAGCTCGGCGGGCACCGTCTACACCAACGCCAACGGCGACTTCAACTACGTCGGCGCCGCGGCGCCGCTCTCCTGCACGTTCACGTACGTCGGCACGTTCAACAACGTCCAGCAGAGCGGTGGGGGCGCCTATTCGCTCACGACCTCCGTGCCCGTCGGCACGGGCGCGAACATCCTGCTGAACCCGTCCTCGGGCGTACTCGAGACCGCGCAGGCCAACGTCTTCCAGACCATCAACGTGCAGCGCGACTGGATTCGCGCGACGAACCCGCTCGACGGCAAGGCGGACTTCGTCCACACCGCGAACGCGAACATCGCCTCGACCTGCAACGCGTTCTTCAACGGCTCGTCGATCAACTTCTATCAGGCCGGTGGCAACTGCGTGAACACGGCCTTCTCGACGGTCGTTTCGCACGAGGACGGTCACTGGCTCAATGTGCTCTACGGCACGGGCAATGGTTCGGACGGCACGGGCGAGGGCACGGCCGATTGCTGGGCCATGTACACGTGGGACACGCCGCTCGTCGGCGAGGGCTTCTTCACCACCGGCGGCGTGATTCGCTCGGGCCTCAACACGCGTCAGTTCTGCGGCGACTGCTGTGGCGGCTGTTACGGCGCGGTGCACACCGACGGCGAGCCCCTGATGGGCGCCGTGTGGAAGGTGCGACGCAACCTCAAGACGTCCAACGGCGTGGCGGTTGGCGGGTCGATCGCGAACGCGCTCTTCCTCGGCTACATGAACAGCTACAACCAGACGCAGATCAAGAGCGTGATCGAGACCCAATGGCTCACGCTCGATGACACCGACGGCAACATCAACAACGGGACGCCGCACTTCAACGACATCGACTCGGCCTTCCGCGAGCAGGGTTTCCCGGGCGTCACGCTGATTCCGATCGGCATCACCAACGTCACTCAGCTCGCCAACACCACCAACCAGTACGGGCCCTACGTCGTCAACGCGACGATGGTCTCGAACTTCGGCTCGTCGATCAGCTCGGCGCAGCTGTTCTACAAGGCTGGCACGGCCGCGACGTACACCGCGGTCACGATGGCGCCCGTCGGCGGCAACGTCTACTCGGGCGCGATTCCCGGCCAGATCGCCCCGAAGGTCGTTTCGTACTACGTGCGCGGCACGGACGGCAACGGCAACTCGCTCGCCTTCCCGCTCAACGCTCCGACCGCTGGCGTGCTGACCTTCGCGGTCGGGGCCTACCAGCAGGTCTTCTGCGACAACTTCGACACCGGCGCCAATGCCTGGACCGTGACGAACACCTCGGTGACGACCGGCGCATGGGAGCGCGGAGATCCGAACGGAACCAGTCAGAACGGCGTCCAAGCACAGCCGGAGACGGACAACCCCGCGGGCACGGGCGTCAACTGCTACTTCACGGGCCAAGGCACGGCGGGCAGCACGAACGTCGGTGCGGCGGACCTCGACGGCGGCCCGACTATCCTGACTTCTCCGCCGTTCGACCTCTCCGCCGGCAACGCCGAGCTCAGCTACGCCTACTGGTTCTACAACGACGACAACGATGCCGACGCGCTGACGGTGGAGATCGCCACCAACGCTGCCGGAACGAACTGGGTCACCGCTCGCACGTACACCGGCCTGCAGGGCGGATGGAACAGCGCGGTCGTCGACGTCGGTTCCGTGGTCACGCCGACGGCGACGACGCGCGTGCGATTCAGCGTGATCGACAACCCGAACAACTCGATCACGGAGGCCGCGATCGACGACGTGTGCGTCAGCACGCTCGGTCCGGTCGGCTGCCAGGGCAATGTGCTGACCTACTGCGTGGGCAAGGTCAACAGCGAGCTGTGCATGCCCGCGATCGACTTCGCCGGCCTTCCGAGCGTCACTTCGAGCGTGGCCTTCAACATCACGGCGACCAACATCCTGCGCAGCAAGACCGGCCTGCTGTACTACGGCTACGCGACGAAGAACGCGCCTTTCCAGGGCGGCACGCTGTGCGTCGAGTCGCCGCTGCGTCGCACCTCGGTGCAGGACTCGGGCGGTGTGAGCCCCAACGAGTGCTCGGGCACCTTCACCTTCGACATGAACGCACGCATCCGCTCCGGCCTCGACACCTTGCTCGTGCCCGGACGTTTCGTCGCCGCGCAGTACTACTACCGCGACCCGAACGATCCGTACACGACGGGCCTGACGAATGCCGTGAGCTTCACGATCTGTCCCTGATAGGGGTGGACCTGCCGAGCACTCCTGACGGATCACGCTGACAGGTTTGAATCGTGCGGGGCCGGTCGCCTTTCTCGGGCGGTCGGCCCCGCTGCACGGGGCCCGGCTCGATGTTCGAAAGAGGGGTACCATGGGCGGGATGAAGACCCTCGGATTGCTCGTGCCCTGTGTGCTCCTCGCGCCGTTCGCCACCGCGCAGTGGACGTCGAGTTCCTCGCTCAACACGCCGATCGCCGTGGCGGCCAACGACCAAGCCGTGCCGAAGATCGGCGTGACCGCGGACGGTCGCACATGGCACGGCTGGTTCGACGCTCGCAGCAGCGGCTATGCGGTCTACGTGCAGTTGCTCGACGCGGCGGGCAACGAGCAGCTTGCCTCCAACGGCCTGCTCGTCTCCAGCCAGCCGCAGAGCACGTCGCTCGTCGACTGGGATCTCGAGGTCGCGGCCAATGGCGACGCGGTGCTCGTCTTCACGGACACGCGCGGGGGAACGGACCTCGACGTCTACGCCTATCGCATCTCGCCGAGCGGGAGCTTCGTGTGGGGCTCGAACGGCGTGACGCTCTCCAGCAATGGCGAGTACGAGGCCTCGCCGCGCTGCGCGGTGCTCGACGACGGCTCGAGCGTCTTCGTGTGGGGCCGCATGCCGACTTCTGGCACCGGCTCGATCCGTGTGCAGGTGCTCGACGCCGCGGGCGCGCCGCGCTTTGCGATGGACGGTTTCGGAATCAGCGGTCTGGTGAACGAGCGCCCGGGCTTCGCCGACGTCGTCGCGGCTCCCGGCGGGGCGTACATCGTCTCGTTTCTGCGCAACGTGGCGAGCTTCTCGAGCCCGCGTCACATCAAGCTGCAGAAGTTCAACTCGGCCGGTGTCGCGCAGTGGAACGGGGGCACTCCCGTGAGTGTGTTCGATGCCGCGGCCGTGCCGATCGCCTACTGGCCGGTGCTGCGCGCGGACGGGGCGGGCGGAGCCGCCGTAGCGTGGCACTACGCGCCCAGCGGCGTGTTCCAGTGTTTCGTGCAGAAGCTCAACAGCGCCGGACTCGAGGTGTTCCCGCACAACGGAGTCGCCGTGTCGCTCGAGGCGGGCGTGATGAAGCTCGAACCCGCGATCGACGTCGTGCAGCCCTCGGGCGACGTCGTCGTGTGCTTCCATCGTCGCAACACGGTCCAGAGCGCGTGGGGCGTCGGCGCCCAGCGCATCAGCGCAGCGGGCGTGCGCCAGTGGACGGACGCTGGGGTGATCCTCGAGCCGCTCGACACGAAGCACGAGTCGTTCCAGCGCATCGTGGCGCACGGCGACGGCGCCATCTGCGCGTGGTTCGACAATCCCAGCGGCGCCATTCCGGACGCGCGCGTGGTGGCGCAGCGCCTCGACGCCAGCGGCGTGCCGCAGTGGATCGGCGGCAACGTGATCGTGAGCGAGCAGACGCCGACACTCGCGCCGAAGGACGATCTCGAGCTCGTGCGCACTGCGTCGGGCTCGGTGTGCTTCAACTGGGACGACAACCGCGCCGATCCCTCGGGCGACATCTACGCGCAGCGTCTCAACGACGACGGCACGCTCGGCAACCCGGCGTGCCCCGCGCCCGCGACCTACTGCGTCGGGGCGGCCAACTCGAGCGGAGCGGGCGCGCGCATCGGCTGGAGCGGTTCGACCTCGGTGTCCGCGAACGCGCTGCAACTCTCGGTCACCGGAGCGACGCCTTCGACGAGCGGGATCTTCTTCTACGCCGCCAACTCGACCGCCGCGCAGCCCTTCCGCAACGGCTTCTTGTGCATCGGCGGCGGCATCTTGCGCTTGCCGCTGGTGGCGACCAACGCGAGCGGTGCCGCGAACCTCGCGCTCGATCTGACGGCGCCCCCCGCGCCCCAAGGCCAGATCAGCGCAGGCTCCGCGTGGAGCTTCCAGTTCTGGTACCGCGACTCGGGAGCCGCGCCGGGCTTCAGCAACACCTCGGACGCGCTGCGCGTGAGCTTCTGTCCCTGAGCGCTATTGCAGGATCGGCAGCGCCTGCATCGACTTGATCGCGAGGCGCTGGGCCACGCGCCCGGCAACTTCGCGGAACGCGCCTGCGACCGGCGAGGAGGCGTGCGCGATGGTGACCGGATCGCCCGCGTCGCCGCCGACGCGCACGACCGGGTTCAGGGGCACGCGGCCGAGCAGCGGGAAGCCGTGCTTCTTGCACAGCATGTCGCCGCCGCCGGCGCCGAAGAGGTTGAACACCGCGTGGAAGCGGCCGTCCTCGTTGGTCGTGACGGTCTGGGTGCCCGCTCCGACGTCGAACGCGACCTTCTGGCCGGCGTTCGCGCCCTCGACTCGGCCCTCGACGACGAAGCCGGACATGTTCTCGACCAGACCGAGGATCTCGACGTTGACCTGTCGGAACATCGCGATCGCCTTGCCGACGTCGAAGGTCGACACGGCTTGCGGCGTCGTCACGATCACCGCACCCGACAGCGGCACGATCTGCGCCAGCGAGAGCTGCGCGTCGCCGGTGCCAGGCGGCATGTCGACGAGCAGGTAGTCGAGCGCGCCCCACTCGACATCGCCGAGGAACTGCTCGATCAGCTTGTGCACCATCGGACCGCGCCAGATGGCCGGTTTCTCGTCGTCGAGCAGGTAGCCGATCGACATGGTCTTGATGCCGTGGCGCTCCTTGGGGAGCAGCTTGCGGCCGACCTGATCGGGGGCGCCGGAGAGGCCCATCATGATCGGCACGTCGGGGCCGTAGATGTCGCAGTCGAGCAGGCCGACCTTGGCGCCGGACTGGGCCAGCGCGACGGCGAGGTTGACGGCCACGGTGCTCTTGCCGACGCCACCCTTGCCCGAGGAAACCGCGAGGATGTGACGCACGTCCGGTGCGAGCACGCGCGGGGCGCCGCCCTGTTGGCCGCGCACCTCGGCGGTCATCTCGACTCTCACTTCGCGCACGCCGCTCAGCGCGCGCAGGAGTCCCTCGGCCTGGGTCTTGAGCTGGTCCTTCACCGGACAGGCCGGAGTGGTGAGGTTGATCGTGACCGAGACCACGCCGTCGACGATCTCGGCGCGCTTGACGAAGCCGAGACTGACGATGTCCTGATGCAGGTCGGGGTCCACGACTCCACGGAGGGCGTCGAGGATTTGAGTCTGGGTGGTCGCGGGCATGGGGGCGGAGCGCTGGGGTGTCCTGAAGCGTGAGGGGCGGAGAGTCTAGCAAGCGCACGCGCGGCCCCACTTCGAGCGACCGCGCGGGGCTGACCCCAAGCTGCGAACGGGCTCGGCGAGGCTGCTACTCTGTGCCCGTGACCGCCTCGCAACGCCCGCCGCGCGCCGTGTGCCTCGTCTCCGGCGGCATGGACTCGGCCGTGGTCCTCGCCGAAGCCCGTGCGCGCGGCTTCGAGACGCTCGCGCTGTCGGTGCGCTACGGTCAGCGCCATGCTTGCGAGCTCGAGGCCGCGCGGCGCGTCGCGCGCGCGCTCGGGGCGGCCGAGCACCTCGAAGTCGCGGTCGAGCTCGGTCCGATCGGCGGCTCGGCGCTCACGGCGGACATCGCCGTGCCCAAGGACCGACCCGCGGCGCAGCTTCGCCGCGACGTTCCCGTCACCTACGTTCCCGCGCGCAACACCGTGTTCCTCTCGATCGCGCTCGGCCTCGCCGAGGCCCGCGGCGCGCGCGACCTGTTCGTGGGCGTCAACGCGATCGACTACTCGGGCTACCCCGACTGCCGACCCGAGTTTCTGCGGGCCTTCGAGGCGCTCGCGAACGTCGCGACCGCCGCGGGCGCCGAAACCGGCGTGCGCTTTCGCGTGCACGCCCCGCTGCTCGAGCTCGACAAGGCGCAGATCGTCGCGCGCGGGCTCGAGCTCGGCGTCGACTTCGCTCTCACGCACACCTGCTACGACCCGCTCTCGCGCGACGGAGTCTCGCTGGCCTGTGGGCGCTGCGACGCGTGCGTGCTGCGACTCGAGGGCTTCGCGCGCGCCGGACTGCGCGACCCGATCGCCTACCTCTCTTGAAGGCGCGAAGCCGCGCCGCGGCGGCGCGTCGCGTGCGAGGGCTGGAGTCGAGCCTCGACGCGCGTTGTAGTGGGGGCGATGCGGATCCTCGTCACCGGAGCGGGCGGCTTTCTCGGCGGAGCGGTCGTGCGCGTCGCGCTCGCGCGCGGACACGACGTGACGGCGCTCTTGCGCGGTGAGCCGCGCGCTGAGCCGCGCGCTGAACTCGCGCCAGCGCGCGTCGTTCACGGCGATCTCGCGCAGTCGACCGAGCTCGAGGCGCTCGTCGGGGGTCACGACGCGGTGATCCACTGCGCGGCCTCGATGCGCAATGACCCGACGAAGCAGCAGCGCGACACGATCGACGCGACGTGCGCGCTCGTCGCCGCGCTCGAGCGCGCGGGCGTGGGACGACTCGTGCTCGCCAGTTCGTTGGCGGTCTACGATCACTTGCTCTGCGGCGAGCGCCTCGACGAGTCGGCCCCACTCGAGCGGGACCTCGCCGTACGCGGTCCCTATGTGGCCGCCAAGCTCGAGGTCGAGCGCCTCGCGCGCGACAGTCGACTCGACGCGCGCATCCTGCGGCCGGGGCTCATCCACGGCGAGGGGCGAGAGTGGTTCCACCACCTCGGCCTCGCCCTCGGTGGACGCGTGTGGATCGCGCTGTGCGGCTCCGCGCGCTTGCCGCTGGTGTCGCTCGAGTCCTGCGCGCAGGCCTTCGTGCTCGCCGCGGAAGTGCGGCAGGGCGACTTCACCGCCAACATCGTCGACGAGCGCGTCACGACGCGCGGCGAATACCTGCGCGCGCTCGCGAGAGCGAAGCGGCCGCGCCCGTTGGTGGTCTCACTTCCGTGGGGACTGCTGAGCGCCGCGTCGCGACTCGCGAACCTCGTCGGTCGCGGCAGTGGAGCGCTGCAGCGCGCGCGACTCGCCGCGCGCTGTCGGCCGCTCGACTATCCGTGCGAGCTCGCGCGCCGCACGCTCGGCTGGCCGCTACGCGCCGAGTGAGTCCGCCGCCGCGTGCGCCGCGCGCGCGGAGAGCGCCATGATCGTGAGCCCCGGGTTCTGGAACGGCGAAGTGGGGAAGCAGGCCGAGTCCGTGACGAGCACGTTGGGCGAGTCCCACAGGCGGTTGTGCGGATCGACGACCGAGTCGCTCGCTCGCGCGCCCATCGGAGCGCCGCCGGCCTCGTGGATCGCGGAGCCCGGCAAGAGCGCGCCCTCGGGCGTGTAGACCATGCGCCGCGTGGCGCCGTGCACGAGCTTGGCGAGGAAGCTCTCGCGCCGCAGGTGATCGACTTCGAGGCCGCAGGTGCTCGCGAGCTCGAGCAGCGTCGCGTGCATGTCGCGCACCATGGCCGCCTCGTTGGGGCCGTGCACGCAGCGCACGCGCGCGACCGGAATTCCGAGCGCGTCGATCACCTTCGGGTCGCTCGTCACGCGGTTGTCGAGGTTGGGCAGCATCTCGCCGACGGCCATGAAGAACCAGCCGGGCTCGATGCGTCCGACCGAGCCGAGGATCGAATACCCGCGGCGGAAGGGCGCGTCGGCGCGTCCGTGCGCGTTGCGGAAGCTCGGGATGTAGAGGCCCGACTGCGAGCCGAAATCGTAGGGATCCGTGCGCGGCGCGCCCTCGACGCTCGCGGGGCCGGCGTTGAACACCATCACGTGGTCCGTGAGCGCGCGACCGAGCAGGCCGCTCGAGTTGCCGAGGCCCGCGGGGTGTTCCGCCGAGCGCGAGTTCAGCAGGATGCGCAGGGTCTCGATCGTCGAGGCGGCGAGCACGATCACGTGCGCGCGCACCTCGTGGTGCTCGCGCGTGCGTGCGTCGACGAACTCGACGCCGCTCGCGCGCCCTCGCGCATCGACGAGCACGCGTGAGACCGCGGCGAGGCTCTTGAGCGTGAGCTTGCCCGTGGCGAGCGCGGCGGCGACGGGCAGCGTGCGGCGATCGGTCGTGTGGCGCACGATGCGGCAGGTCGTCGCGGGGCGCTCGCGCCACGACGCGGCGAGCGTGTCGAGGATGCGGCGCTCGATGCCCGTGAGCGGCAGCGGCCCTTCGTACACGCCGTCGGGAATGCTCGCGATCCCCGCGGCGGCGCCGTGCACGCCGAGGAAGCGCTCGACTCTCTCGTACCACGGCGCGAGGTCGGCGTGGGAGATCGGCCAGCCGCCGCTCGCGCCGTCTTGCGGATGCAGCTCGCTGTCGCCGATGCGCAGGGCGTTGCGGCCCCACAGGTGCATGCGACCGCCGAGCTGGCGACCGCGGTACCAGTTGAACGGCGCCCCGCGCTCCGTCGTGTACGGATTGTCGCGGTCGTTGACGAACAGGTGCCGCGTCATGGCGCTGAACGACATGCAGCGCGCCTGCATGCCCTGCCCTTCGAGGAACGCGCGGCCGCGCGTCCAGACCTGTAGTTTCGACGTGTCCTTCGCCGGTGGCGGCGGAAAATCGCGCGCGGGGTCGAGCGTGCGACCGGCCTCGAGCAGCAGCGTGCGCAGCCCGCGCTCGCACAGCTCCTTGGCCGCCCAGCCGCCCGCGGCGCCCGAGCCGACGACGAGCGCGTCGAATTCGATGGGCGTGCTCATCCGCGCCTCGTGAGGTAGCCCCAGACCTCGCCCGCGGACCACGCGCACAACATCGGGAACATCCACGGCGCCGAGCGCCAGAACCGCGCGCCGAAGCCGCGGCGCTGCTGCGCGCGCGCATGGCGTGCGAACAGCACGAATGGAAGCAGCGGCCCCGCTGCGATGAGCTTGAGCCGCTCGAGCGCCGTCACGTTGCGCGCTCGCACATAGCCGAACAGCCGCGCCCAGCCAAAGCGTTCGGGCAGCACGCCGAGCAGGCTCGTGTAGCGCGTGCGGTAGTCGACCGCGGCCTCGGGCGTGAGGAACAGCGTCTCGCCGCGCTCGAGCAGGCGCCAATGCACTTCCGGCTCGTGAAAGCGCGTGTGCCACAAATCGCGCGTGAGCTCGACGGCGCGGCGCTTGTAGCAGACGTTGACGTCCGAGATCCACGTGCGCGTTCCAGCCTCGAACGGCGGTGCGTAGCGGCTGAAGTCGCAGGCGTGGAAGGCCCAGTTGAGTGCGTCGCTCGAGGCGCAGTCGATCGCGCCGCCGATCGCCGCGTGCTCCGTGCTCGCGTGCAAGCGCGCCATCGTCGCGCACCAATTGCGCCGCGGCGGCGCGCGATCCTCGAGGATGCCGACGAGCTCGCCGCTCGCGGCTTTGAGTCCGGCGGCGCGGCGCCGGTCGAAGAGCTCGTGTTGGCCGCCCGCCGACGCGAGCGGATGCGTCGTGGTCGGTGCTCCGATCGAGAAGAAGCGCACTTCGGGGAACTCGCTCGCGAGCGCGCCGATGTCGGGCCGCGAGTCGTCGAAGGGCGCGAGGATCTCGAGCGCGGGTGCGTCGACTTGCGCGCGCAGGGCGCGCAGGAACGCTCTCAGCGTGTCGCCGCCTTCGACGACGGTGATCACGAGGCTCATGCGCCCGGGCACGACAGCGGGCGACGCGCTCGCGCTCATGCGGGCATGGTTCCGAGCGCGGGCAGCGTGACGCGTTCACCGGTGCGCGTGCAGGTCCGCACCGCCTCGGCGATCTCGCAGGCGCGCAGGCCCGCGTAGCCGTCAGCGATCACGAGGTCGCGCCGACCTTGGCACAGCAGCAGAAAGTCATCGAGCTCGAGCCGGAACGACTCGAGCGCGGTCGTCTGCCACGAGAAGAGCTTCTCGCGCACTTGGATCCACGGGTAGCGCAACTGGGTCGTCGTGCGCGGCGCGCCCGCGCGCTCCTGCAGCACGAGCAAGTTCGACATCGGCGCGTAGGCGCCGCGCACCATGCCCCTCTCGCCGTAGGCCTCGACGAAGATGCCGTAGCCCTTCCACTCGGTCCACGTCGCCTGATACGAGGCGGCGACGCCCGCGGGCGAGCGCAGCAGCGCGAGCGCGTTGTCCTCGGAGCCGGGCAGCTTCCACACGTGTTCCGTCGCGACGCCGTACACCTCGGTGATTTCGCCGAGGAAGTGTCGCGCGAGGTCGCTCATGTGGATGCCGACGTCCCACAGCGCACCGCCGCCCGAGTTCGGCGCCTTGTACTCCCACTCGTGCGCGAATTTCGTCAGCCCCTCGTGGCCGCCGTACACGCGCAGGTGGTCGAGCGCGCCGATGCGACCCTGCGCGAGCGTCTCTTGCACGCAGCGAAAGGCCGGGTAGTAGCGCAGGTTGAAGCCGACGGCGAAGGCGCGCCGCGCGGCGAGCGCGGCGTCGACGAGCTTGCGCGCTCCCACCGCCGTGTTCGCGATGGGCTTCTCGAGCAGCACGTGCAGTCCGCGCGCGAAGGCGGCGAGGCAGGCGGCTTCGTGGACGTGCACGGGCGTCGAGATCACCACGGCGTCCATGGGCACGTCGAGGAACTCCTCGAGCGAGCGCACCACCCGCGCGCCGCTGCTCGCCGCCGCCGCGGCCGCGAGCTCCGCATTCAGGTCGAACACGCACGCGAGCTCCACCTGCGGATGCTCGCGCAACGTGCGCGCCCGCAGTTGCCCGATCTTGCCGGCACCGATCAGTCCCACGCGCATCGTGGGGGCATGATCGGGTGGGGGAGCGGGGGAATCAAAGGCCCGCGAGGCGCCCACGGGGGTGCGCGTGGCGTGGCCGGTCGCGGGCGCAAGAATGCGGGAAGGAAGTTCGCGCGCGGGCGTCCAAGGATGCGGCGGCGTGAGAGGCCGCTCCTGAGATCGAAGTGCGATGGGCCGCGCATCGGAAACGACGGGCGCGAGCAGCGCGCCGCCCCGCGGGGAGGCGGCGAGTCGTCGGGGAGTTGTCGGGGAGTTGTCGGGGAGTCGTCGGGGGACGGCTCCCCGGCCGCTTGTCCCTCGACGCTCGAAGCCCACCGGCGAACTCGTCCGTGGCGACGCAGCGCTGCGCGGTTCGGGCGGCTGGGCTCCTCGCTGCGACGGCGCTTCCCTCCCTGGCGCGTCGTAGGTCATGCTGGGCCAAATGAGCGAAGTGAAGCCCGCGCCCCGCCCCCTCGAAGTTCCCGCGCCCATCGGCGAACCGCGCGCGGATGCGCTGCGCAAGCTCGTCGCGATCGTCGACCGCCTGCGCGCGCCCGACGGCTGCCCGTGGGACCGCGAGCAGACGCTCGCGAGCACCGTGCCGCACTTGATCGAGGAGGTGCACGAGCTCGCCGAGGCCGTCGAGCAGGGCGACTTCGACCATGCCGTCGAGGAAGCGGGCGACGTGCTGATGGGGATCGTGCTGCTCGCGCGCATCGCGGAGCAGGGCGGACGCTTCGATCTCGCGACGGTGGCGCTCGCCGTGAGCGAGAAGCTCGAGCGCCGTCACCCGCACGTCTTCGGCGACGTGGTCGCCTCGAACGCGAGCGAGGCGCTCGCCAATTGGGATGCGATCAAGCGCATGGAGCGCGAGAAGAAGGCCGCGGACACCAGCGCGCTCGCGGGCATTCCCGTGGCGTTGCCGGCGTTGCAGCGCGCGCAGCGCATGGGGTCGAAGGCGCTCTCCGCGGGCTTTCGCTGGGACGACGTGCAGGGCGCGCTCGCCAAGCTGCGCGAAGAAGTCGACGAGCTCGCGCGCGAGATCGAGGCCGCCAACCTGCTCGCCGCGCGCGATGGCAAGCCCACCGACGCACAGCGCGAGCGCCTCGAGTCCGAGCTCGGCGACGTGCTCATGGCCGGAGCGTTCCTCGGCAACTACCTGCGCCTCGACCCCGAGCGCGCCACCCGCGCCGCCCTGCGCCGGTTCGAGTCGCGCTTTCGCGCCATGGAGCGCGACCTCGCGCGCCCGTTTGGCGCCTGCACGCTCGATGAAATGATGTCGGCGTGGCGCCGCGCCAAGGCCGCGGAATAGCGCGCGGCCTACTCAGGGGATCGCGGAGCGCGGTCGGCGTGGGAGCCGCCCGCAGCCTGCACAGGCCTTTTGCAGCGGCGCGCGTTGTGCGGCGGCCGTGCGGATGTTCCGATGGAGCCATGGTTGCGATCCTGCGCGTGCGCGAGCTGTACAAGTTCTTCGACCAGCGCGAAGGCGCGACGCCGGTCTTGAAGGGCATCACGTTCGACGTCGAGCCCGGCGAGTTCGTGTGCATCATGGGGCCGAGCGGCTCGGGCAAGTCGACCTTGCTGCACATCCTCTCGGGGCTCGACGCGGCCAATGGCGGAGCGGTCGAGCTCGCGGGGCGCAACCTCAAGGAACTCGCCGATTCGGAGCGCACTCTGCTGCGGCGCGAGCAGGTCGGCTACGTGTTCCAGTTCTTCAACCTGCTGCCGAACTTGAACGTGCTCGAGAACGTGGGCCTGCCGCTCGCGATTCAGGGCGCGCACCCGTCCGCGAAGGAAGCTCTACTGCGCGCGCTGCTCGCGCGCCTAGGACTCGCGGGCAAGGAAGGCCAGTTTCCGCACCAGCTCTCCGGCGGCGAGATGCAGCGCACGTCGATCGCGCGCGCGCTCGCGGGCGGCCAGCCGCTGCTGCTGTGCGACGAGCCCACCGGAAACCTGTCGCAGAAGGCCGGTCTCGAGGTGATGCGCATCTTGCGGCAGGTGTGCGACGAGAATCGCCGCACCGTGGTGCTCGTGACCCACAACCCCCGCGACGCCACCTTCGCCGACCGCGTGCTGTTTCTGGTCGACGGCGCTCTCGATGTCCAGCACGCCTTGACGGGGCCGAATCTGACGGTCGAGGCCGTCCACGAGCGACTGGCGAGCCTGCATATTTGAGCGCGGAGTCCAACTCGACCGATGCCGAACACCTATCCTTGGGTTCCAAGGACACGACCCCCAACCCCCGGAGGAAACCCATGAAGCAGTCTTGGATCGCATGGCTCGCCGCGACAGCCCTCGTCGGGCTCCCGGACGCGCTGGCGCAGGAGCCGCAGGACAAGAAGAAGGACGAGAAGCCGCCCGTCGAGGCGCCCAAGAGCGACGTGCTCAAGCTGGGCTCGACCGTGGCGGAGACGCTCGCCATGCAGGACCTCGACGGCAAGCCGATCAGCTTCAAGGAGCTGCGCGGCAAGGTCGTGATCGTGCACTTCTGGTCGGACCGCTGCCCGGCCGAGAAGCACGCCGACCCGATCGTGAAGAAGCTCGAGGAGCACTACAAGGGCAAGGATGTCGTGATCGTCGCCATCGCCTCCAATCAGGGCGAGCTCGGCGAGGCGCCGCCGAAGGAGACGACCGACTGGTCGAAGCACTATGTCGACCTCCGCAAGAAGGCTGGCGAAGTCGGCTACACGCACAAGATCTACGTCGACCATGGCAACGTCCTGAGCGACCTGTTTCAGGCGCGTTCGACGCCGCACTGCTTCGTGATCGACGCCAAGGGCGTGCTGCGATACGCGGGCGCGCTCGACGACGATCCGGGCGAGGAGAAGGGCGACGGCGCCACGGTCTACGTGCGCGACGCCGCGGACGCCCTGCTCGCTGGCAAGGAAGTCAAAGTCACCGAGACGCGCGCCTATGGATGAAGGATCAAGAAGAAGCGCTAGCTCCCGTGCGGAGCGAGCCACTCGATTCCTCGCGCTCGAACCTCTCGACGTTCGCAAGTACGACCGATGACACGCAACCTGCTCTCGGCGCTCGCGCTGTGCGCGCTGCTCGCCTGTGGCGAGCCCGCGGACGGCGGAGCCGCGCGCGAGACGGCGCTCTCCGTGGAGACCGTCGACATGGCTGGCCTCGAAGCCGCGCTCGCCGCGCGCCGAGGTCGGCCGCTGGTGCTCAACTTCTGGGCCCTGTGGTGAAGCTCGTGCATCGAAGAGATGCCCGACCTCGTGCAGGTCGCGCGGGCTCCTGAAAACAAGGGCGTCGACGTCTTGCTCGTCAGCTACGACTTGCAGCTCCCGAAGGCCGATCGCGCGGCGGTGCCCGAGCGCGTGCGCAAGTTCGCGAGCGCGCGCGGCTGGGGTTTTCCGATCGCGATCTACGGCGAGAAGGGGCTGGAGCTCGTCAATGAGCGCCTCGACCTGCCCGGACCGATCCCGCTGACTCTGGCCTTCGACAAGGACGGGCGCGAAGTCGCGCGCTGTGAGGGCGAGGCGGGGAGCGAGACCTTCGCGGAGCTGTTCGCGAAGGCCCGCGCGCGCTGAGGCGCCCTCGCACCACCCAACACGCGCCCCACGAAACCCGCGCACCACCAGACACGCGCCCCACGAAACCTATGGGACTCGCCGCCATTCTGGCGCGCCGCAGCCTCCTTCGGAGGCCCGGACGCACCTTGTTCTCGATCCTCGGCATCGCGGTCGGCATCGCCACCGTGGTCGGGATCTTCACGCTCGACCACAACACGCTGATCCTGCGCGCCCACTCCGACGATCCCGACTGGCAGGCGGAGATCCAAGTCAGCCCGAGCCAAGGCGTGAAGAATCCGCGCGCGGAGCTGCAGGACGTCGTCGGCGTGACGGATGTCTCCGCGGTGTTCCAGTCGCAGGCCTCGCTGTGGCCGGAGGACGGCGAGCCGCGCGGCACGTACTTCATCGGGCTCGAGCCCGTGCACGCGCGCGCGCTCGGCAAGTACTCGCTGCTCGAGGGCCGCGACCTCGAGCCGGGGCGCGCCGAGCTGCTCGTCGGCGAGAACCTCGCGCTCGAGCTCGGACTCGGGCTCGGCGCGCGCGTCGGGCTCTCGGCGCCGCGCGTCGTGCCCGCGGAGGAGTGCGTCGGCGGCAAATTGGTGCGCCAGCAACTCGAAGCCGAGGACCCGCCGCGCGGCGAGTTCGAGGTGGTCGGCATCCTCGCGCGCGACGGCATCGGGCGGCGCGCGAGCGGGCAAGTGGTCGTCGCCGACGTCGACGTCGCGGCGCCGCTGTTCGCCGACGGGCGCGTGCAAAAGCGCTACTGGGTGCGGCGCGATCCGAAGATCAACCTCGAGACGCTGCAGGCGAACCTCGGGGAGGCGTGGAGCTACGACCTCAAGCGGAGCGTCATCATCGGGCAGGCGGCCGACGAGCGCGCGTTCCGCAACGGCGTGCGCTTCGCGGGCCTGCTCGCGCTCGTGCTCGGCCTGTACGTGATCTTCCACACGCTCTCGATGAGCGTGGTCGAGCGCGTCAAGGAAGTCGGCGTGCTGCACGCGCTCGGCAGCTCGCGGACGCAGATCGCGCGCGTGTTCTTCGGCGAGGCGCTGTTCGTGGCGGGCGCGGGCGGGGCCTGCGGGCTCGCGGGCGGCGTCGCCCTGGCGTGGTTTCTGCTGCGCAAGCAGGTGACGACGGTCGGCATCGGCGTCGGCCTTCCGCGCCACAAGATGGCCGAGCTGTTCGAGATTCCGTGGGAGGTCGTCGGGCCGCTGGTCGTCGCCGGTGTCGCGATCGCGCTCGCGGGCTCGATCTATCCGCTCGTGCGAGCGCGCGACACGGACGCGGTCGCGGCGCTGCGCGGCGAGGACACGCGTGCGCGCGCGGCCCGCGGCTCGCGCGGATTCCAGTGGCTCTCGGCGGCGCTGCTCGCGCTGGTGCTGCCGGTCGTGTACTTCCTCGTCGTGCCCGTGATCGGCGAGGGCGAAGGCGAGCTCGTCAAGGTAATCCTGCTCGGCCTCGGCGTGCTGTCGGTGTTCATCGCCGTGCCGCTGGTCGCTCCGGCGTTGATCGCGTTGGTGTGCGCGCGCCTCGCGCGGCCGTTCGAGCTGCGCTGGCCGCTCGCGGGTCAGCTCGCCGCGCGCACCATGCAGCAGGGACCCGCGCGCATCGCCGGCGGCGTCACGGGGCTCGCGCTCGTCACCGCCGGATTCGTCGGGTTGCACGGCATGACGCGCAGCCTCGAGGCCGAGATCGAGCTGTGGAGCGCCGAGGCCTTCCGCCCGCGCGTCTATGTGCGCGACATGCCGCCGCGGCCGTTCGCGGAGCTCGCGGCGGCGCTGCACGCGCATCCGCAGGTGCTCGGCGTCGAGCCCAACGTCGCGCGGCACTACGAGCCGTTCCTCGTGGTGGGAGTGCGCGAGTCGGAGCTCGCCAACTACGGGCCGTGCCGAGACGACCCGCGGCTGATCGAGGCGCTGCGCGAGCGGCGCGGCATGATCCTGTCGCGACGGCTCGCCAAGCACCGCGAGTACGAAGTGGGCGACATGGTTCACATGGAGGCGCCCGGCGGCAGCGTCGAGAGCTTTCCGGTGATCGCGATCAGCGACGCCTACGGCTACTTTCCCGACCCCGACGAGCGTCTGTACGGCATCGTCAGCGATCGTTGGATGAAGGAGCAGTTCTGCCTCGAGACCGAGCAGGTCGGCAGTTTTTCCGTGCGCTTCCCCGAGGGCACCGATCCGGTCGAGGCCGAGGCGCTCGTGCGCACGACGCTCGCTCTGCCCGAGCGCGGCGTGACGGTGAAGACCGGCGAGTACCTCTACGGCTGGCACTCGTCGGACATCGCGCGCGACTTCCTGCTGTTCGACATCATCCTCGCTCTCACCATGGCGCTCGCGGGGCTCGGCGTGCTCAACGGCCAACTGCTGTCGGCGCTCGAGCGCGGCAAGGAACTCGGCGTGCTCAAGGCGCTCGGCATGAGCCGCGCTCAGGTGGCGGGCAGCGTGCTGCTCGAGTCGCTGGTCGTCGGCGTGGTCGGGGGCGGGCTCGGCGCGGCGCTCGGGGCGGCGGTGATCCCGGTCACGGTGCAGGCGCTGACGGTCATCTCCGGTCTGCCGCTGCCGCCTGTCGGTCCCGGCATCTGGCTGCCGCTCGGCTGGGGCGGGGCGGTGGTCGTCGGCGTGCTCGCCGGTTGCTATCCGATCTGGCGCATGAATCGCAACGACGCGATCGCCGCCGTGCGGCTCGGCGGCTAGCGCGGCGCGGAAAGGGGCTGGACGAGCCCCCCGCGGAGTCGCTATCCTCTTCGCCCTACAAGGCGGGGACGTAGCTCAATCGGTTAGAGTACCGGCCTGTCACGCCGGTGGTTGCGGGTTCGAGTCCCGTCGTCCTCGCCACTCCCCCCAAGCCGAGGCCTGCCGCTCCGCCCGGAGCCGCGGGCCTCGGGGCTTCTCGGGCTCGAATCAGGGCGCGAGCGCGGTTCGATGGGGAGGGGCGAGCGCCGCCCCGCGCCTTTCCGCAGCGTGGCGGTCGGGCTACTCTCGGCCCTGCGCACCCATGAACCTGCACGAACTCCCGCCCCCGACGCTCGTCACCGATGCCCGCGGGCTCGAGCGCGTGCTCTCCGACTGCGCCGGGGCGTCCCGGATCGCGGTCGACACCGAGGCCGACTCGTTCTTCAGCTTCCGCGAGAAGGTCTGTCTCGTGCAGGTCACGGTCGGGGAGCGCGACTACCTGCTCGACCCGCTCGCGGGTCTGGACCTGCGGCCCTTCGGCGCGGTGCTGGCCGATCCGACCAAGACCAAGATCTTCCACGACGGCGAGTTCGACATTCTGATCCTCAAGCGCGAGTACGGTTTCGAGTTCAGAAACCTGTTCGACACGCGCATCGCGGAGGCGGCGCTGGGCGTCGAGGCGCCGGGGCTCGCGGCCGTGCTGCGCGCGCGCTTTGGGATCGAGCTCGACAAGTCGATGCAGCGCTCGGATTGGAGCGCGCGGCCGCTCTCGGAGCGGCAGGTGAGCTATGCGCGGCTCGACACGCGCTTTCTCGCGGCGCTGATGGACGCGCAGACTCCCGAGCTCGCGGCGCGGGAGCGGCAGATGATCCTCCAAGGCGAGTGCGCGCGGCTCGAGCGCATCGCGCCGAGCCTGAGCGTCTTCAGCGCGGACGACTACGTCAAGCTCAAGGGCGCGCGCACGCTCGATCCCCACGGCCAGCGTCGCTTGCGCGAGCTGTTCGCCGAGCGCCAGCGCGTGGCGCAGCAGCTCGATCTGCCGCTGTTCAAGGTGCTCGGCAACGAGCAACTGGTGGAGATCGCGCGCGTCGGTCCGCGCACGGAGAGCGACCTCGCGCGCGTGCCGAGCGTGTCGCCCAAGCAGGCGCGGCGCCTGTGGGATGCGATCGCGCGCTCGCTCGATCGCGCCGAGGACTTGGGGCCGATCCACCAGCCGCCGCGACCGACTCCCAAGGACGGGGAGCCGCAGTTCGACGAGCTCGAATACGAGTTGCACGAGCGGCTCAAGCTGTGGCGGCGCATGCGCGCGGAGCAGCTCGGCCTCGACTCGGCGCTGGTCCTCAACCGTCACGTGCTCGCGCGGCTCGCCCAGCGCAAGCCGGTCGAGGAGCGCACGCTCGTCGCGACCGACGGCCTGCTCGACTGGCAGGTGAGCCTGTTCGGACCCGAGTTGCTCGACGTCGTGCGCCGCGGCTTGCGCGAGATTCCCGCGGAGCTCGCGGACCCCGCGCGGCGGCGCGGTCGCGGAGGTCGCCGATGAGCGGCGAGCAACGCGGCGAATCGCGGGCGCTGTTCCGAGCCCATCCACGGCGGCTCGACATTCCGCTCCTGCTCGCGGGCTGCGGCGTGGCGCTGTGGCTCGGCCTGCGCGAGCCCGTGATCACCGTCGATCGCCTGATCTTCGGCAAGCTGCCCTACACGGTCTGGGGCGGCGTGAAGGGTCTGTGGGACGATCAGGACCGCGCGCTGGCCGTGGTGGTGTTTCTGTTTTCCTTCGTGACGCCCATCGCCAAGCTCGCCCTGCTCGGCTGGCTGTGGTTCCTGCCGACCGGCCCCGCCCTGCGGCGGCGCGTGCTCGAAGCGCTCGAGGCCGTCGGACGCTGGTCGATGCTCGACGTGTTCGCGGTGGCGATCCTGATCGTGGCCAACAAGATGTCGGTCGCGGCGGAGCGCGGGATCTACTGGTTTTGCGCCGCGATCTTGGCCTCGATGGTGCTCACGACGCTGGTGCGGCGCGCGGCGGCGACGGCCTAGGCCGACGCGCGTTCGCCGCGAGCCACTCGCGGCCCGACCACAGCGCCTCGCGCGCGGGGCCGACGAGACGGGTCGCGGGCCCAAACAGGTCGCGGGCCGAATCAGGTCGCGGGCCGAATCAGGTCGCGGGCCGAATCAGGTCGCGGGCCGAAACAGTCACGGGCCCGGCCGAGGCCGAGCCCGTGTCGTGCGGTGGTGGAGGCTAAGGGAGTCGAACCCTCGACCTTCGCATTGCGAACGCGACGCTCTACCAACTGAGCTAAGCCCCCACGCGAAGGGCGGAGAGGATAGCGGTCGGCGGGGGCGCTTGCCAAGGGGCCGCACCCCCGTCGGACGCGGTCGGGAGCGGGGGGCGAGCGACGCTGGTTTCTAGCGGGCGGGAGCGGGGCTGCGGATCACGTAGGCGGAGGTGGCCCAGTCGTGCACGCTCTGCTTCTTGAGGCTCATCATCGCCGTCGCCACGTACAGGCCGAGCGCGGCGTAGGCAGCGACGAGCAGTCGCGGCATGGGAGCGGTTCCCAGCTCGCTCATCGGCGTGGGGTAGGCGCAGGCGACCTGTGCGAGCAGCAGGGGGCCGAGCTTGAGCAGGGCGCGCAGGGCGGTGCGGGCAAGCGGCAGTCGGCCGCCGTAGGTGTCGACGACGCGCAGACCCAAGGCGCGCTTGCCGAGCGAGGCGGATCCGGGGAGGGCCTCGCAGAGCGTGAGGTAGAGCCAAGTCGGGACGCTGAGCGTGGCGAGCGAGTGCAGGTGCCAGTGCAGCGCCTCGGCGGGCGCGGGCCAACCGACGCGGGTGGCGGCGAGGCTCGCGAGCTTGGCGAGCGTGCCCACGACGAGCAGGTCGAGGCCCGCCGCGGCCGCGCGGCGCGGAAGGCTGGCGGCGGCGCGCGGCTCGTGGGGCAGCGCGGCGCCTTGGGCGGGGACGGGCGCGAGCATGGTGCGAGCATCGTTCGCCGTCGCGCCCGCTTCAAGGTGCGCGTCCCTTTGCGGGATCGCCGCGGCGCTTCCAGCTAGACTCTTCGCCCCGCACACCCCGCTTTGGAGGCGCTCGTGAAGGATTCGTTTCGCACCAAGACCCAGCTTTCCGTCGACGGCCAGACCTACCAGATCGCTTCGCTCGGCGCGCTCGAGCGCGCGGGCCACAAGCTCGCGCGACTGCCGTTTTCCCTGCGCATCCTGCTCGAGAACCTGCTGCGCAACGAGGACGGCAGCGAGATCACGCAGGCGACGATTCAGGGCATCCTCGGCTGGAACCCCAAGGCGGAGCCCGACAGCGAGATCGCTTTCAATCCCGCGCGCGTGCTGTTGCAGGACTTCACCGGCGTGCCGGTGGTGGTCGACCTCGCGTCCATGCGCGACGCGATGGTCGCGCTCGGCGGCGATCCGCGGAAGATCAACCCGGGCGTGCCGCTCGAGCTGGTGATCGACCACTCGGTGCAAGTGGACCACTTCGGCTCCCCGAGCGCGCTCGAGCAGAACAGCCGGCTCGAGTTCGAGCGCAACCGCGAGCGCTACCTGTTCCTGCGCTGGGGTCAGCAGGCGTTCGACAACTTCAAGGTCGTGCCCCCGGCGACCGGCATCGTGCATCAGGTCAACGTCGAGTACCTCGCCCGCGTCGTGATGGCCGAGCAGGGCTGGGCCTATTTCGACACGCTGGTCGGCACCGACTCGCACACCACGATGGTGAACGGCCTGGGCGTGCTCGGCTGGGGCGTCGGCGGCATCGAGGCCGAGGCGGCGATGCTCGGCCAGCCCGTGTCGATGCTCGTGCCGCAGGTGATCGGCATGAAGCTCGTGGGCAAGCTGCCCGAGGGCGCGACGGCGACGGATCTCGTGCTGCGCGTGACCGAGCTCTTGCGCAAGCGCAACGTCGTCGGCAAGTTCGTCGAGTTCTTCGGCCCGGGCCTCGCGACGCTACCGCTCGCCGACCGCTCGACGATCGCCAACATGGCGCCCGAGTACGGCGCGACCTGCGGCATTTTCCCGATCGACCAGACCACGCTCGACTACCTCGCCTTCACCGGCCGCAGCGCGCATCAGGTCAAGCTGGTCGAGGCCTACGCCAAGGCGCAGGGCGTGTTCCACGACGCGTCGACGCCGGTCGCCGAGTACACCGACGTGCTCGAGCTCGACCTCGCCACGATCGAGCCCGCCATGGCCGGTCCCAAGCGGCCGCAGGACCGCGTCAGCCTGAAGAACCTCAAGAGCAGCTTCGAGAAGGAGCTGCCGAACCTGCTCGTCGGCGCCAAGGGGGCCAAGGGCGATGCGGGCGGCGGCGCGAGCGCCATCGCCTCGCCCAAGGTCGAAGTCGAGATCGACGCTCGTCGCGCGACGCTGACGCACGGCTCGGTCGTGCTCGCTGCGATCACCAGCTGCACCAACACGTCGAATCCCAACGTGCTCGTCGCGGCGGGGCTGGTCGCGAAGAAGGCCGTCGAGAAGGGCCTCGTGCGCGCGCCGTACTGCAAGACGAGCCTCGCGCCGGGCTCGAAGGTCGTCACCGACTACCTCGACCACGCGGGGCTCACGCCGTACCTCGAGCAACTCGGCTTCCACACCGTGGGCTATGGCTGCACGACGTGCATCGGCAACTCCGGTCCGCTGCCCGAGGCCGTCTCGAAGGCCATCGACGCGGGCGGCCTGTGCGTCGCGGGCGTGCTCTCGGGCAACCGCAACTTCGAGGGCCGCGTCCACGCGCAGATCCGCGCCAACTACCTCGCCTCGCCGCCGCTCGTCGTCGCCTACGCGATCGCGGGCCGCGTCGACTTCGATCCGGCGACCGAGCCGGTCGGCACGGGCCGCGACGGCAAGCCGGTGTTCCTCGCGGACATCTGGCCGAGCCAAGCGGAAATCGCGGCCGCGGTCGCGCGCAGCGTGCGCGCGGAGATGTTCGCCAAGAGCTACGGTTCGGTGTTCGATGGACAGAGCGAGTGGCGCGCGCTCGAGGTGCCGGGCGGCGCGACGTATGCGTGGGACAAGGCCTCGACCTACATCCAGCGCGCTCCGTACTTCGACGGCATGGGGAAACAACCCTCGCCGTTCAAGGACATCGCGGGCGCGCGCGTGCTGGCGTTGCTCGGCGACAGCATCACCACGGACCACATCTCGCCCGCCGGCAACATCAAGGCCTCGAGCCCGGCTGGCAAGTGGCTGCAGGAGCGCGGCGTGAAGCCCGCGGATTTCAACCAGTACGGCGCGCGGCGCGGCCACGACGACGTGATGGTGCGCGGCACCTTCGCCAACGTGCGGCTCAAGAACAAGCTGCTCGCGGGCGTCGAAGGTGGCGAGACGCTGCTGCTCCCCGAGGGCGTGCAGATGTCGATCTTCGACGCTTCGGCGCGCTACCGCGCGCGCCAGACGCCGACCATCGTGCTCGCGGGCAAGGAGTACGGCTCGGGCTCGTCGCGCGACTGGGCCGCCAAGGGACCGGCGCTGCAAGGCGTGCGCGCGGTCATCGCGGAGAGCTACGAGCGCATCCACCGCTCGAACCTGATCGGCATGGGCATCGTGCCGCTGCAATTCCGCGGCGGCGAGAGTGCCGAGTCGCTCGGGCTCAGCGGCCGCGAGACCTTCGACATCCTCGGGCTCGCCAAGGGCGTCGAGGGCGGCTTCGCGGACGGTCGCGAGGTCGAGGTGCGCGCGTTGCGCGAGGACGGCAGGAGCGTGGGCTTCCGCGCGGTGGTGCGCATCGACACGCCGCAGGAGCGCCAGTACGTGCGCCACGGCGGCATCCTCCAGTACGTGCTGCGCAAGCTCGCGGGCACGGCGTCCTAGTCCGCTTTCGCGACCGGGGCCAGACGCAGGCAACGGGCGGGGAACGGGCGGGGGGATTGCCCCCGCAAGGCGCCGCGCGGGGGGCTCGGCGCGGGGGCCCGCGAGGCCCCGCGCACCGGATTTTTCGCCTCGCGGGCCGTGTTTCTCGCCTCGCGACCGCAGTTCTTGCCGACACGTTCGCTCGCCGCGGCGCGCACGGCTCCAAAACTCGACGCGAGCGCTTCGCGCGGCCCCCGCGCGCGGTAGCTTTCGACGGAGGTCTCGAGCCATGGAAACCGCTCGTCCGGAGATGGTCCTCGTCGCTCCCGGCCAGCTCGGCCGCACCGTGGCGCTGCACATCGCGGCGCGGCTGCAGGCGGCGATCAAGCAGCGCGGCGTCGCGACGCTCGCGCTGTCGGGTGGTCCGCAGACGCCGTGGGTGTATCGGGACCTGCGCGAGCTCGCGTTGCCTTGGGAGCGGATCGAGTTCTGGTTCGCCGACGAGCGCTGCGTGCCCGAGCGGCATCCGGCCTCGAACTGGTACGCGGCGGCGGATCTATTGTTCAGCGACCTGCGCATTCGCGCCGAGGGCGCATGTCGCATCGAGGCCGAGCGGCCCGATCACGACGAGGTCGCACGCGAGTACGAAGAGCGGCTGCCCGAGCGGCTGGACGTCACGCTGCTCGAGCTCGGCCTCGACGGTCACCTCGCCGGCCTGTTTCCCGGCTCGAGCGCGCTGTTCGAGCGCGAGCGGCGCGTGATCGCGGTCGAGACCGCCGCCAAGCCGCACCATCGCATCACGGTGACGCCGCGCGTGCTCGACGAATCGGGCGAGCTCATCGTGCTCGCCACGGGGCGCGACCGAGCAGCCGCGGTGCGTGCCGCGCTCGATCCAAACTCCACGGAGCTCCTGCCCGCGCACTGCGCGTTGCGCGGAACGTGGTTCGTCGACGCTGCATCGCGCGCGGCGTGAGGGTGCGCGCTGGCGCTCGAGCCACCCGATCGCCAAGCTCGACGCCATGAAACCGCGCCGGAGGGGTCGGGGGACGCTCGCTTGCGGGCTCGCGCTCGTGGCGCTCTTTTGGCCGCTGAACTGGGTGCTCGAGCAGACGCACCTGCTGTTCTTTCCCTTGTGGCTGGGCTACGTGCTCGCCGTCGACGGGCTCGTGCGCCTGCGCACCGGCACCTCGCTCCTCGCGCGCGCGCCGCGCACGTTCGCGGCGCTGTTTCCGCTCTCCGTGCCGAGCTGGTGGCTGTTCGAGGCGTTCAACGAGCGGCTGCGCAACTGGGAGTACCTCGGCTCCGAGCGCTTCAGCGAGCTCGAGTACTTCCTCTACGCGTCGCTGTCCTTTTCGACGGTCGTGCCCGCCGTGTTCGAGAGCGCGGAGCTCGTGCGCAGCTGCGCGTTCGTCGAGCGCTTCGCGCGCGGGCCGCGCTTTCCGCGCTCGGGCGTTGGAGCGAGCTATCGCGTCGCGCTCGCGGCGGTCGGGGCGATGCTGACGGCGGCGACGCTGCTCTGGCCGCGGCAATGCTTCCCGTTGGTCTGGGTGGGGCCGGTGTTCCTGCTCGAGGCGCTGGCCCTGCAGCTCGCTCGCCGCGCGTTCACCGACGAGCTCCGCCACGGCGACTGGCGCAATTGGATGGCGCTGTGGCTAGGTGGACTGCTGTGCGGGTTCTTCTGGGAGATGTGGAACCTCTGGAGCTATCCGAAGTGGATCTACCACGTGCCCTACGTGGGCTTCGGCAAGCTGTTCGAGATGCCGATCCTCGGCTATCTGGGCTACCTGCCGTTCGCGATGGAGCTCTACCTGATGGCGCAGCTCGTGCTCCCGCGCGAGCGCGGCATTCCGCTCGCGCCGGTGGGCCCAGTAAGCTCCTAGAACGATGCTGTTCCTCGCGCTGCAGGATGCGCTGACGCGCACGTGGGCCTCGTGCGATGCGCGGGCGGATGCGCTCGTGCTGCACGACGTCGATGGTGATCGGCATGCGGACGCGTGCGTGCGGGTCGCGGGAGCGTGGCTCGTCGCGCGCACGGTCGAGGGCTGGAAGGCGAGCGGCTGGAAGGGCGCCGAGAGCTTTGGCGCGGCGCTCGGCGCGGAGCTCGAGCGACGCGCGGGCGAGCAGCGCGGCGAGGTCGCCGTGCTCGAGCCTCCGCCGTTCGAGCCGGAGGCGGCCTACAGCTTCTCGGCGCGCGGAGACGTCGACGGCGACGGCCAAAACGACACTCTGCGCGCGTTCCGTTGCACGCGGCCGAGCGCCTTCCTCGCGCTGCGGCTCGAGCCGAGCGATGAGGGTCTGCGCGATGGCGACGGCGATGGCCTGCTCGATGCGTGGGAGACTGC
>Ga0194120_10002506_pt1 | contig 31388 bp, 27 predicted proteins | sample TA2MahCa65mmetaG_FD_148642 | JGI IMG/M metagenome (GOLD analysis project Ga0194120, IMG submission 148642) | Freshwater microbial communities from Lake Tanganyika, Tanzania - TA2015019 Mahale Deep Cast 65m | ecosystem: Environmental > Aquatic > Freshwater > Lake | place: Tanzania: Lake... | reverse complement strand
CTCGCGTCACCCATCGCATTCATGATGAAGTCGAGACCGTAGAGACCGATCTGCGCCGCTTCTTGCACGATCGGCCACGGGAATTCTTCGCGCTCGTCCCATTCGTGGGCGGCGGGGCGGATCACGTCGACGGCGAACTCGTGGATCCAGTCCTTCAGTTGTTGCTGGTCATCGTTGAGCGAGAGCGAGAATTCAGCCATGCCCCTAAGTTACCAGCGAGTAGGAAAGTCAGGCACGGCGCAGCGTGGTGCCGGCCTTCGTCGTCTCGACGATCCAGCCCGCACTCTGCAGTTCGTTGCGCAACGCATCGGCTTTGGCGAAGTCCTTTGCCGCACGCGCCGCATCGAGTGCGACGGCTTTGGCTCGTGCATCGTCATCGATTGCGATGATCGCACCGAGTTTCAGGCCCACCGCGCCGCACATTTCGTGCACTGCGGCAACGAGCGCCGCGGCACTCGCATCGCCCGAGTCGACCGCCGTATTGGCGCGACGCACGGTATCGAAGACGTGTGCCATTGCATTCGGTGTGTCGAGGTCGTTGTCCATCAACTCGACGAACCGCACAAGAGTGTCGGCGTCGGCGACTTCAGAACCACCATTGCCTGCGCCTTCGACGCCACTCGCCGCCACGAGCCCGCGACTTCGCGCTGCAAACGCATCAAGCCCAGCGAGCGCGTTCACCGACCCTGCCAGATTCTCGCGACCAACGCGTATCGGCGAGCGATAGTGCGTCTGCAACAACAACATGCGGTACGCGCGCGCGTCGTAATGGTCGAGTAGGTCGAGCAGGTTCGTCACGTTGCCGAGACTCTTCGACATCTTCTCGCCTTCGGCGTCGACGACGAATCCGTTGTGCATCCAGTGCCGGGCAAAACTGCGCCCGAGCGCGACCGATTGTGCGCGTTCGTTCTCGTGGTGCGGAAACCGCAGGTCGGCGCCACCGCAATGCAGATCGAAACCGTCGCCCAGCAACTCGAGGCTCATCACCACGCATTCGCTATGCCAGCCGGGTCGACCATCCCCCCACGGCGACGGCCACGATGGCTCGCCGGGTTTGGAGAACTTCCACAAGGCGAAGTCGGCGGGATGACGCTTCTCGCCCGCACCCAGCACCTCGCGGTCGCCACCGCCGGCCAGCATCTCATCCAGCGACTGGTGTGCGAGCGCGCCGTAGTCGGGCACGCTCTCGACCGACAAATACACGCCGTCACTCGTCGCGTAGGCAGCACCGCGCTCGACGAGCGTGCCGATCATCGCCACCATCTGCTTTACGTATTCCGTTGCATGCGGAATGTCGGTGGGTCGACGCACACCGAGCCGCCCCATCGCGTCGAACCACACGGATTCGCACTTGTGGGTGATGTCCTGCCACGGGCGCCCCTCGCGGTTGGCTCGCTCGATGATTGTGTCGTCGATGTCGGTGATGTTGCTCACCAGGCGCACATCGATGCCACGCCACTCGAGATACCGACGCAGCACGTCGTAGACGATCGTCGCGCGACCATGCCCGAGGTGCGGTGGCCCGTACACCGTTGGCCCGCACAAGTAGATGCCGAGTTTGCCCTCTTCGCGCATCGCAAGCGGCTTTATCTCGCGCGTCAGGGTGTCGTACAGCGCGAACACGCCACAAGCCTACGAATGCGCAAGTGCAACACATCGCGACAATGCGAAGGGTCACGGCGTCGTGCGCCACTACCGTTGAGAGAGCATGTCGAACGGTTCCACGGCGCGCAGAGTTCCCGAGAAACCGACGCTCGACGGTGTGGAACGGCGCTTCATCGAACGCTGGGGTGCTGACCGCACCTACGCCTTCGACCGCTCGGCCACCCGCGACCGGGTGTTCGCGATCGACACTCCGCCGCCGACGGTGAGCGGCTCGCTGCACATAGGGCACGTGTTCTCCTACACCCACACCGACACCATCGCGCGATATCAGCGCATGCGCGGCAAGCAGGTGTTCTATCCGATGGGTTGGGACGACAACGGCCTGCCCACCGAGCGGCGCGTGCAGAACTATTTCGGTGTCACCTGCGATCCGTCGCTGGCCTATGTCGCGGGGTTTCAGCCGCCGTTCCGCGGGGATCCGCCCAAGGATCACAAGGCGGTGCCGGTGTCGAGGCCCAACTTCATCGAGCTCTGCGACGAACTCACCGCACAAGACGAGAAGGTGTTCGAGGATTTGTTCCGCCGACTCGGTCTCTCGGTCGACTGGTCGCTCCTGTACACCACGATTTCGGAGCATGCGCGACGTACGTCGCAGCGCGCCTTTCTCGACAATCTCGCCCGTGGCGAGGCGTACGCGCAGGAGGCACCCACGTTGTGGGACGTCGACTTCCGCACCGCGGTGGCCCAAGCCGAGTTGGAAGATCGCGAGCGCCCCGGCGCGTATCACGCGGTGTCGTTCCACGGCCCGAGTAGTTCCGCCAACCCGAGCGGCGATGTCGTCGTCGAAACCACGCGACCCGAGTTGATTCCCGCCTGCGTTGGTCTCGTCGCGCACCCCGACGACGCGCGCTACGCGCCACTCTTTGGCAAAACCGTTCGCTTGCCGCTGTTCGACGTCGAAGTCGGCGTCTACCCGCACCCGCTCGCCCAACCCGACAAGGGCACGGGCATCGCGATGATCTGCACGTTCGGCGACCTCACCGACGTGGTGTGGTGGCGCGAATTCAACCTGCCGACGCGCGCGATCATTGGCCGCGACGGTCGCATCATCACCGAACCACCCGCGACGATTGTCGGCGACGCCGGTCGTGCTCATTATGCGACGCTCGCCGGAAAGTCGGCCAAGCAAGCGCAGACTGCAATCGTCGAACTGTTGCGCGCCTCTGGCGACCTGAAATCCGAACCGCGTGCCATCACGCATCCGGTGAAGTTCTACGAAAGGGGCGATCGTCCGCTCGAGATCGTCGCCAGTCGCCAGTGGTACATCCGCAACGGTGGGCGCGACGAGTCGCTGCGCAACGCGTTGCTCGCGCGCGGCGAAGAGATGTCGTGGCATCCCGACCACATGCGACACAGGTATTCGAACTGGGTGCAAGGTCTGAACGGTGACTGGCTGATTTCGCGCCAGCGCTACTTCGGTGTGCCGATCCCGGTGTGGTATCGAGTCGACGCCGAAGGGCAACCTGAGTACGACTCGCCGCTCGTGCCGACCGCCGATCGTCTGCCGATCGACCCGAGCACCGACGTACCCGATGGTTTCACCGCCGCACAACGTGGCGTCGTAGGTGGTTTCGTCGGCGACCCCGACGTGATGGATACGTGGGCCACGTCGTCGCTCACTCCGCAGATCGCGTCGCACTGGGCCGACGATGACGAACTCTTTGCGCGCGTGTTCCCGATGGACATGCGAGCGCAGGGGCACGACATCATCCGCACGTGGTTGTTCTCCACGATGGTGCGTTCGCACTTCGCGCACGGACGCATCCCGTGGAAGAGCGCCGCAGTCTCCGGTTGGATTCTCGACGCCGATCGCAAGAAGATGTCGAAGTCGAAGGGCAACGTCGTCACGCCGATCGATTTGTTCGACAAATACGGCAGCGACGCCGTGCGTTACTGGTCGGCTTCGGCGCGGCCCGGTGTCGACACCGTGGTCAGCGAAGACCAGATGAAGGTCGGCAGGAAGCTCGCCACCAAGTTGCTCAACGTCACGAAATTCGTGCTCGGCTTCGAGTGCGACGACGACGGCGCCGCTGGCGCGCAACTTGGCGGTGCGACTGACGACCGAATCTCACAACCACTCGACAGGGCGATGCTCGAGCGTCTCGCCGCCGTCGTTGCCGACGCCACCGCCGCGTTCGACGAACTCGACTACGCGCGGGCCCTCGAGCGCACCGAGTCGTTCTTCTGGTGGTTCTGCGACGACTTCGTCGAACTCGTGAAAGCCCGCGCCTACGGAAAAGTCGGCGCCGACGGTGCCCCAGCGAAGTTCGCCGACTGTTCGCCAGATGAAGTGTCGGTGCGTCGTGCGTTGCATCGCGCGTTGAGCGTGGTGCAACGACTGTTCGCCCCGCACATGCCGTTCTGCACCGACGAAGTGTGGTCGTGGTGGCAACCCGGCAGCGTGCACCGAGCCGCCTGGCCGGTGAGCGCCGACGAGCAGCGCGGGACAGGCGCTGCCGCAACAGATGAAGCCTCGTCAAGTGCCGACGCCGAGCTCCTGCTCGACACCGCGAGCGCGGTGCTCTCCGAAATCCGCCGCACGAAGACCGAAGCCAAGGTGTCGCAGCGGGCGAAGGTATCGACGGTGATCGTGTCGTGCGACTCCACCCGCACCGCGGCGGTGCGCGAGGCAGAATCCGACCTCGTGAGGGCCGGTAGCGTCGCCGAGTTCAGTGTGGTCGACGGCGCCGAACTCAGTGTCTCCGTCACCCTCGCCCCCACCAAATGACCGCGCCGCGCAAGCCTGCACGCCCGCGTTCGCACGTGGCGGTGCTCGCCATCAACTTCGTGATTGCCGCCACTCTCATCGTCACGGGCCTTGCCGTGGTGTGGGCGAACGACAAGGTGGGTGATCGTCTCGTCGTCAGCATCGACAGCGCTTCCGACGCGACCGTCACGACGCCCGACGATGAGGCGGCGGTCGAGCGACCACTTGATACCGCCAATCTGCGACCGAAGAACTTCCTCCTCACCGGCTCTGACAACGGAGCGTGCCCGAACGGTGACGGCACCGCGGGCGGCATTGGTGACCGCACCGCATTCGGCGAACGCAGTGACACCATCATGTTGTTGCGCGTCGACCCGACGACGAACGACGTCGCAGTGTTGTCGTTTCCGCGTGATTTGTGGGTGAAGATTGCGGGCACCACGCGTCAAGCGCGCATCAATTCCGCCTTTGACGTGAAGGATCCGTCTCGGCTGATTCGCACCATCGACGACAACTTCGGCGTGCCGGTCGACCACTACGTGAACGTCAACCTGTGTGCGTTCAAAGAAATCGTCGACTCGGTCGGCGGCGTGAAGATTCCGTTTGCCCACCGCACGAAGGATGAGCGTGCTGGCTTTCGCGAGGTGGGCCCCGGTTGTGTACAGCTGCGCGGCGGGCAGGCACTCGCGTACGTGCGGTCGCGCAGCGGCTACCGCTATTTCGACGAGACCAAACAGAGATGGGTCGGCGATCCGACGGGCGACATCGGGCGCATCAGCCGTCAGCAGGATTTTCTGCGTCGCTCGATGCAGCGCGCACTCGACCGCGGCACCACCAACCCCGCCACGGCGAATGCACTGCTCAATGTGGCGCTCGACCGCGTGATCACCGACGATCGTCTCACACCGCGCGACCTGCTCACCCTCGCCCAAGCGATGCGCAATCTCGACACTGCGGGTGTCAATTCGTACACCATCGAATGGTCGATGCGTCGCATCGGCGGCGAATCGGTGCTGATACCGATCATTGACACTGATTCGATGAAGTCGATACTCGCGATCTTCCGAGGCGAGACGAATGCCACGAACGTGCCCACCGACACTGCGAGCGATGAGAACGCCAACGGCACGCGCGCGCCAGAGATCGATCGCGCTGCATCCGGCATCGACCGCACTGCGCTAGTTCTCTTCGTACCCCTCACGGCAACCTTGCTCGAGCTCATCGGTCAGGCGACCGTCGCACCAATCGCCGGTGACGCATCGACACCAACCACGATCGCCACCGCACCGCAACAGCAGCGCCTCGGTGTCTTCCCTCCCGACGACCCAACCTGCCGATAACTACACTCGCCACGGGGGCACTCGTGGAACCCAGCAACGTCGCCATTGACATCGTCGTCGTGGTCGTCGCGTATCTGCTCGGTACGTTTCCGAGCGCGGAGCTCGTTGCGTCGCGGTTCGGCAAAGACATCACGAAGGTCGGCTCGGGCAACCCCGGCGCATCGAATGTGATCCGTGAACTCGGTTGGAAGGCCGGCATGGCGGTCTTCTTGCTCGACATGGCGAAGGCGGCCATCGCCGTAGGCATCGCCTGGGCCGTGACCGGCGAGCAACGCGGAGCACTCAGTTACGCCGCCATGTGCGGCGCAATCATCGGGCATGTCGCGCCGGTGTTCCGCAAGTTCAAGGGTGGTAAGGGCGTCGCGTCGGGCGGAGGTGCGTTGTTCGTGTTGTTTCCCGTCGTGAGTGCGGTGCTCTTCGTGTCGTGGTTCGTAATCAGCAGGGTCACACGCAAGGCATCGGTCGCCTCACTCGCGATCACCATCGGCACCCCGATCGGCATGGTGATTGACGGAGCGGAACGATGGGAGTTGTACGTCGTACTCGGTGTCGTTGCATTCGTGATCATCAAACATCTGCCGAACATCCGACGCTTGAGGTCAAAAACCGAACCGTCGTTGTAGCGTGCCCTGATGCTCGAAGTCTTCACGCAAGCATTCGACTGGTTGAAGGACTTCTCCTCGTCACCGTGGTTCTACGTGATCATCTTCGTCATTGCGGTGCTCGACTCCGTGCTGCCGGTCGTGCCGAGCGAAACACTCGTCATTGTCGGTGGCGTCAGCGCGGGGCTCGGCAATTTGTGGATTCCCCTCGTCATCGTGTGCGCGGCGAGTGGCGCCTTCGTCGGCGACAACATGAGTTATCTCATCGGTCGCGAAGCGAGTGATTGGGTGATGCGGCGTCAGACGCGAACCGCCAAAGGTGCCAAACGCATGGCTGTAATCGTCGAGCAGGTGCACGAACGCGGCGGATTGTTGCTCATTACCGCGCGCTTCATCCCCGGTGGTCGCACCGCGCTCACGTTGTCGTGCGGCGTCACTCGCCAACCGCGGCGATGGTTCGTTGGTTGGGCGGCGGTCGCGGCGCTGATCTGGGGCCACTATGCGGCGCTGCTCGGCTTCATCGGTGGCAAGTCGTTCGAAGAAAATCACACGCTCGCCTTTATCATCGCATTCGCGGCGGCCTTCAGCATCACTGCGCTGATCGAAATGGTTCGCTGGCTATTGAAGCGCGCCAGATACCGTCAAACTGCATGACCTTGCGGCTCAGCGTCGATGCAGACGCCTGGCGATCACACGTCGCCTCCACCGCGAATGCGCTTGGTGCAGGTGCGGGGGTCGACTCTGCGAACGCACGAGACGCACTGCTCCCCGTGGTGAAGGGCAACGGTTACGGTTTCGGTCGCAGGGTGCTGATGCCGTACGCCGCCACACTTTCGCGCAGTGTTGCGGTCGGCACGGTGCACGAGTTGCACGATGTGCCGGGCAACCTGCGGCCGTTCGTGCTCACGCCGCTTGGTGCCGGTGTCACCAGCGCAACGCCCTCGATTGCAGTCCGTGCTGACGCGGTGCTCGCCGTTGGTGCTGCACACGACCTCAACGTGCTCGCAACACTTGGCTTGCGTCATGCCGTCGTCATCAAGGTGGAATCGTCGATGCACCGCTACGGCGTCAAGCCCGCCGACGCACTCGCGCTGCGCAGGCAGGCGGAGTCCGCTGGTCATCAAGTTGTCGCCTGGTCGGTGCATCTTCCACTCACGGGCAACGACGACGAACGCGTCCGTGAGGTGATCGCACTTGCGACTGAACTGCCTGCCGACCTGCCTCTTCACGTGAGCCACGTCGGCAGTGCCGCAGCGGCACTGCGCGCAGCCGTGCAGCAGCCCGTGGTGGTGCGCACGGGCACACATCTGTGGCTTGGCGGCAAGTCGATGCTCACGCTGCATGCCGACGTCATTGCGGTACGAACTGCAACCACGCAGCATGCGGGGTATCGCGCGACAACCGTTCGCCCAGGTGCTCGTTTGGTGATGGTCGGTTGCGGTTCAAGCCACGGCGTTGGCCCGCTCGACGACGGCCGCAGCCCGTTTCACTTCGCCAAACGACGATTATCCATGCTCGAGGCGCCGCATATGCACACCACGATGCTCGCCGTCGATGACGAGCCGTGCCCGCAGGAGGGCGATTGGGTGGACGTGCAGCAGCCACTCACGCGCGTGCAGCCCGACACGATCGCCTGGCACTAGTCGCGTCGCGTGGCGCGACAATCTCACGCCGCTTGCGCTAGGTAACGCGACCCGCCGCAGTTGTGGCTGCGCGATACCTGCCGCTCGCCACCAAATCACGAATCCGCGCGAAACCATCCCACACCTCTGTGAAGCTCGTCGCCAACGGCGACATCGCCAGACGAATGCTCGACGGCTCGCGATAATCGGGGATCACCTTCACCATCTCGCGGATCGCAACGGCGATCTGCCTGGCGTCGGCATGTCGCATAGTCACATGACCTCCGCGCCGCATCGCATCTCGCGGAGTGATGAGTTCGAAGCCGAGCGGTGTGAGCCATGCATCGTGCAGCCGCACCATCATGTCGGTGCCGAGTGCCGCCTTCGCCGCGATCGTCGGCAACCCGGCTTCGGCGATCATGCCGAACGATGCTTCGATACATCGCATGCCGACGATTGAGGGGCTTGCAATCTGAAACCCGCGCATGCCGTCGGCGCGGTCGAAGCCCTGGCCCATCGCAAACTGGTCGCGCTGCGCGAACCAACCCTGAATCGGCACTTGCAGCAAACCCTGCATCCGCTGGTTCACGTACAACCACGCCGGCGAGCCGGGGCCCGCGTTGCCATATTTGTAGGTGCAACCGACGGCGAGGTCGACATCGTCCCGGTCGAAGTGCATGTCCACCACGCCGACCGCGTGGCTGGCATCCCACACAACGAGCGCACCAGCGTCGTGCGCCATTTTCGTCAACGCTGCCACATCGTGCAGCGCGCCAGAACGGTATTGCACGACCGAGAACGTCACCACCGCCGTGCGCGCATCAAGGTGTGCGGCGAGCATCTGCGGTGTGACGTATCCTTCGCCCGATTCGTCGTCAATCGACACGAGTCGTTTGCCGTGTCGCGCGCAGAGACCTTCGAGGATGTAGCGATCAGTCGGAAAGTTGGCGGTATCGCTGATCACCGTGTCGCGGTCGGGGCGGGCACGAATCGCCGCGTCGCACAGTTGGTAGAAGTTCACGCTCGTCGTATCTACGGCGAGCACCTGACCGCTTGCTGCGCCGAGCGCCGCCGAACCGATCAGATCACCGACTCGTTGTGCTTCGTCAATCCAGTGCGACCAGCCGGCGACGAGTTCGCTACCCCACTCCTCGGTGAGGTAACGGTGCACGACATCCACCGTGCGCTTCGGCAGACGACCGAGCGAGTTGCCATCCAAGTAGCAGAGGTCGGGGTCGGTGATGACGAACTCGTCACGAAACGCGCGCAACGGGTCGCGGGCATCGAGCGCTTCGGCATCTGTGCGCGCGAGCCCTGCAGTGTTGTTCACTGCACGCCCCGCCGTGTCATTACTCCCGCCGTGTCACCGCTCCCTTCGTTTCGCATAGTGTCACCTTATGCGCGACGACGAACTGCGCTCCACCACCTACTCGTCGTATCTGCGCGTGCACGAGCTTCTGTCGTTGCAAACACCGCGCGCGGGCGGGCCCGAGCACGACGAATTGTTGTTCATCGTCATCCACCAAACCTACGAATTGTGGTTCAAGACGCTGCTGCACGAATTCGCCCGCGCCGGCGAACGATTGCGCGCCGGTGCATCGCACGAAGCGCTTGCGACACTCGGGCGAATTCGCACCATCCTGAAGACCCTCGTCGGCCAGGTCGACATCTTGGAGACCATGACGCCGCTGCAGTTCGGCACGTTTCGTGATCGACTCGACGCCGCGAGTGGATTCCAATCCGCGCAGTTCCGCGAGCTGGAGGTGGTGCTCGGTCGCCGCGACACCGCTCTGCTCGCCAACTTTGCGCCGGGCTCGAGCGAACACACCCGACTGCAGGCCGCGCTCGGCACGCCGAGTATCTGGCACTCCGCGCTCACCTATCTTTCGGCCCGCAACCACGCCGTACCGCACGACGTGCTACATGCCGACCCGCACACGATGCATCAACCGCACGACGGTGTGCAGGATGCGTTGCTGCACGCCTACCGTCACGACGGCGAAGCGGCTCTCGTGTTGGAGCGCTTCGTCGACATCGACGAAGGTCTGCAGGAGTGGCGCTACCGCCACGTGAAGATGGTCGAGCGCACGATCGGCCGCAAGTCGGGCACTGGCGGGTCATCGGGTGCCGAATATCTCGCGTCGACGTTGTTTCGCCCGGTGTTCCCCGATTTGTGGCGGATACGCGACCGCTTCTGAATGACGTCGACTCGTCGCCCCGTCGCCGCCCGATGACCACTGACTGGAATCCGCTCCTGCGCGCCGAGTTCGACAAGCCATATTGGTCATCGTTGCAAGCGTTCGTGGATGAAGAACGTCGTACGCACACCGTGTATCCGTCGCGCGAGAACGTTTTCGCCGCGTTGCATCACACATCCCATGCCGACACGAAGGTGCTGATCCTCGGGCAGGATCCGTATCACGGGCCGAACCAGGCGCACGGTTTGTGCTTCTCCGTGCAGCGCGGCGTCGAGCCGCCGCCGTCGCTCGTGAACATCCACAAGGAGTTGCACGACGATGTCGGCGTGCCGATACCAACGCACGGCAACTTGGAGTCGTGGGCACGTCGTGGTGTGCTGCTACTCAACACCACGCTCACTGTGCGCGCCGGGCAGGCGATGTCGCATCAGGGCAAAGGATGGGAGACGTTCACCGACCAAGTCATTCGCGTTGTGAACGACAAGCCGTTCGTCATCTTTGTTCTGTGGGGTGCGCACGCCCGCAAGAAGAAGTTGTTTATCGACGTGACGCGTCACGCGGTGATCGAGTCGGCACACCCATCACCGTTGTCGGCACACAACGGGTTCTTCGGTTCGAAACCGTTTTCCCGCATCAACGCCGCGCTGAACTCCGCGGGCATCTCCGGCATCGATTGGAACCTGCACTAACCACTACATTTCTCGCATGGGTTCCGTGCGCCGTCACGTGCACATCGACCGTGACCCAGACACGGTGTGGAAACTCGTCGGCGATCTCGCCCGCCAACACGAATGGTTTCCGCTCACTAGCTGTCGCGTCGAAGGAAGGAAGCGGTGGATCACATTGCCGAGCGGCATCACCTTCGAAGAAGACATCATCACCCACGACCACTCGCTGCGACGTTTTCAATACCGCATGGTCGGTAACCCCGGCATCACCGCCCATCTCGGCACCTGCGACGTGCTCGACGACGGTCGCGGCGGTTCGGTCGTCGTGTACTCCACCGATATGGAACCTGAAGCACTCGCCCTCGTAATCGGTGGTGCGGCCGGTGAGGGTCTCGCCAAATTGAAGCAGATGCTGGAGCACGCCTGATGGGCCGCAGGATCCTCTTCATCACCACCGATCAACAGCGATATGACGCGCTCGGCTGCAACGGTGGCAGCGTTGCCCGCACGCCGGTGATCGATGCGCTTGCACGCCAAGGCATCGTCTACGACCGTGCGCATCCGCAAAACGTGGTGTGCATGCCGTCGCGCAGCACGATGCTGACCGGTCAGCATGTCAGCACGCACGGCGTATGGATGAACGGCGTACCGCTCGCCGCCGACGCACCGAGCATCGCGAGTGATTTGCGTCGTGCCGGATACCGCACCGCGCTGATTGGCAAGGCGCACTTCGAACCGTTCATTGATCCGTTCCTGCGCTTTGCCGAGAACCGCATCGGTTCCGCCGGGCTCGAGACCGAGATGGTGGTCGGCGCCGATGGTCTGCCGACGCCGCATCGTGGGTTCGAACACTTCGCTCTCGCCACGCACGGCGGAGTCGGGCCGTTTCATTACGCCCGCTGGTTGCGCGAGAAGAATCCCGCCGCTGCGGCGATGTTCTTCCCGGTGCTCGATCAACAACTGCAGGTGAACGCCGGCGGTGGCGGCGACACGAATGCGCCGCAGGTGAAGCACAACGAGATTCCGCGCGAGATGTATCACACCGAGTGGGTCGCCGACCAGACGATTGCGTGGCTGTCGTCGTTGCCGGCAGATGCCGACTGGTTCTGTTGGATGAGTTTCCCCGACCCGCATCATCCGTGGGATCCGCCGAAGTCAGAACTCGGTCGCGTCAACTGGCGCGACATCGATCTGCCGCCCGGCTACATCGAGGATGCGTCGGAGCGCGAGCACGTGCTCGACGACAAGCCGCTTCATTGGCGACTGTGGTACGACGGCACGTTCGTGTCCAACTACGAAGCGCCGGCAAAGTGGGTACCCAGGACGCTCACCGCCGACAACGTGCGCGAGATCAACGCGATGGCCCACATCGAGAACGAGTTGATCGACGAGGCGATCGGTCGCGTGCTCGCCTCGATTGGTGCGCGCGGTTGGGGTGACGACGTCGACGTGCTCTACACCACCGATCACGGCGAGTTACAGGGCGATTACGGACTCATGTTCAAGGGGCCGTATCACGTGGATTCGTTGATGCGACTGCCCCTCATCTGGCGGCCGGCGGCATCCGCGCATGTTGCTCCGTCGCGTGTCACTGCGCCTGTCGGGCTCGTGTCACTCGCTTCCACCTTTGCGTCGATCGCCGGTCTGCAACAACCCGACTACGCCGAAGCAGCGCGTCTGCCGCATGCCGACGGCGAGGCCGGCGCACTCGGCCACGAGCGCGTGCTCACCGAGTGGGACAGTGTGCTCTTTGGCAAGATCGTCGGCGCGCGCACCATCTGTCGTGACGGCTGGGTTTGCACCGCGATGCTGCCCGGCACCGTGCACGATGGCACCGAGGGCGAGTTGTACGACCTCGTGAATGATCCGCTGCAGCGCGTCAACTTGTGGGGCGACTCGCGCCACACCGCGCACCGTGACGCGTTGCTCGACGACATGTGGTCGTCACTACCGACACGCGTCCTGCCGTTGCGCCCCTGCGACGCTCCCGTTTAGCGCTCCACCGCCGACTGTTTCTTGCAATGCGTCGCACTCATACGATTGATGAGTGCCTGATACTGATGTCGTCGTCGTCGGTGGCGGCATCGTTGGCCTCGCCGTAGCCCTCAACATCTTGGAGTCACGCCCGAATCTCTCGCTGACCATCCTCGAAAAGGAGTCGGAACTCGCACAACACCAGACTGGCCACAACAGCGGAGTGATTCACTCCGGTCTCTACTACAAACCCGGTTCGATGAAGGCTTCACTCTGCGTCGCGGGATACCAACGGCTGCTCGACTTCTGCGCCCGCGAAAACATCGCCCACGAAGTGTGCGGCAAGGTGGTCGTCGCCATCACGGCCGACCAGATACCGCAACTCGACGAACTCGAACGACGCGGCACGGCCAACGGTCTTGGCGGTCTGCGTCGGCTCACCCCCGATCAGATTCGCGAGCGCGAACCCCACTGCGCAGGCGTGGCTGGTCTGTTCGTGCCGCAGACAGGAATCGTCGACTACGTCGCAGTCAGCGAGGCGATGCGGCGAAGGGTCGCGGCACTCGGCGGACGTGTTCTCTTCAATCACGAGGTCACGTCGATCACCGAAGGCGTGGATATGGTTCGCATCGCCACCACCCGCGATGAATTCACCACGGGTCATACCATCACCTGCGGCGGACTGCATTCCGACCGCCTCGCGCGACACACGGTGCGCGACCTCGACTTGCGCATCCTGCCCTTCCGTGGCGAATACTTCGTACTGCGCGATCCCGCACGGCGACTCGTTCGCAACCTCATCTATCCCGTGCCGAACCCCGCCTTCCCGTTTCTTGGTGTGCACTTCACGCGGATGATCGACGGTTCGGTCGAGTGTGGTCCGAACGCTGTGCTCGCGTTTGCGCGCGAAGGGTACGGCAAGACCACGTTCCGATTGCGCGACATGATGGAGACACTCGCCTGGCCGGGCTTCCGCCGTGTGGCTGCGAAATATTGGCGCACGGGGCTCGCTGAATACCGTCGTTCGTTCTCCAAGCGCGCATTCGTTGGGGCGTTGCAGGCGCTGATCCCAGAAGTAACGAGCGACGATCTCGTTGCGGCACCGGCCGGTGTACGTGCACAGGCTTGCGACTCACGCGGAAACCTGCTTGACGACTTTGCAGTGCGCGAGTCACAGCGCGTTACGCACGTCTGCAATGCGCCATCACCAGCGGCGACTGCCTCATTGGCGATTGGTGACTACATCGCCACACGCGTGGCATCGCGCCTGTAAATCGCACCGCCCCGTTTAGCGCTGCACCGCCGGCACCTGCTGTGTGATGCAGTGGATTCCGCCACCGCCGTAGGCGAGCACCTCACCGACATCTAGCCCCACCACTTCGCGATCAGGAAACCACTCGGCGATCAGTGCAATCACGTCATCGTCGGCACCGTGACCGCACACCGGCACGATTACCCCACCGTTCACGATGTAGAAGTTCGCGTACGGCACCACGACACGACGGCCACCGACCATCGCGAAGGGCAACACCGGAATCTCGCGCACCGTGAACCCGGCATCCTCCGCGATGCGACGATTCACCGCCATTCGTTGGTGGTCGGGTTCGTTGGTGTCGTCGCACCCCTGCATCACGAGCACGGTCTGGCTCGCAAACGCCGCCACGTTGTCGACATGCCCGTCGGTGCCCTCGTCGAGATACAGGCCGTGCGGCAGCCACACGATGCGATCATGCCCGAGTTCACTCCGCAGTCGCGCCGCAATCTCGTCGCGCGACAGGTGCGGGTTGCGGTTCTTGTTCAACAAGCACTGCTCGGTGGTCACGATGGTCCCCGCACCGTTCGTGGTGATCGAGCCGCCCTCCAACACCATGTTCACCTTGCGCGCAGATTCGTCCCGTGAACGTAGCCACGCCTCGGCGATCTTCGCGTCGTTGTCGTACGGGAGATACTTCTCACCCCAACCGTTGAACTGCCAGCAGGTCCCTTCGCGGCGCTTCCCATCGCTCACATAGATCGGCCCGGTGTCGCGAAACCATGAATCGTCGATCGGCAATACCGCGATCTCCACGCTCGCGCCGCACAGCGCGGCAGCATTCTCCGCCTCGTTCTCGTTCACGATCATCGACACGGGCTCAAAGCCGGAGATCGTGCGCGCCACCGACGCATGCGCGCGACGAGCGTCGCCCATGTGATCTTCGTAGACGCCTTCGCGCGTGGGCCAGCACATCACGGTGCGCTCGTGGACCGCAAACTCCGCGGGCATCCGCAGCATGATGTGCTGTGTATTCAGCCGAGCGCGGCGCGAATCGCTGAACGCAGGCTCTCGTCTTCGGGCGCAATCATCGGGCTGAACCGGGCGAGCACCTCGCCGTCCTTGCCGACGAGAAACTTCTCAAAGTTCCAGCGAATGTCGCCCGAGTGACCTTCGGCGTCCTTCACCGGGGTGAGCATGTCGTAGAGCGCGTGTCGCCCGCCGCCGTTCACTTCCACCTTCTCCGTCATCGGGAAACTGACGCCGTAGTTCGTTGAGCAGAACGTTTCGATCTCTTTCGCCGACCCGGGCTCTTGCGCGCCGAACTGGTTGCACGGCACACCGAGCACGCTGAACCCCTGCGCTGCAAACTCCTTATGCAGCGCTTCGAGCCCGGTGTACTGCGGCGTGAGCCCGCACTTCGAGGCCACGTTCACGACGAGCACCACCTTGTTTGCCACCCCAGCGAGTGCATCGTCACCTGCAGTAAGACCCTTGATTTTTACGGAGAAAACCGACATGTTCGTTCCGCCTTTCGTGGTTGGAAGACTACTTGCCCTCCTGCTACACGCAATGCGTGAAGAACTCACGTTTCGACGCGAAGTACTTCGCTCGCTATTACGGCGATCAACCTCTCCGCACGATGAACGAAGTTGGTCGTCTCGCCGCGGCCGGGCACGAGTTGCTGGACATTGCCGAGCGGACGCCACCGCAACCGTACGACCTCGTCATCTGTATGGATGTGCCGCAGTATCTCACCGAGCGCGCCGCCGCGCGTTCACTGCGCAGCCTGACGACGGCGACGCGCACCGTAATGTACTTCGACGCACTAACGGCCTACGACGCCAAGCACACGGTTGATCGTTCGACCACCGATTTGAACGCACACCTGCGCTTTGGCGAGTGGTATCGCGAGCGACTCTCGCGGGGTTTCGTACAGGCAGGTGCGGGCTCTGGGTGCGCAAGGGCAGCAGCACCGTGTTGCACGAGTTGGAGTGCACGCGCCGCTGAAGGTGCCCTGTTGCCGCGCTGGCTATCGTGGCGTGCCGTGGCAACGATTGATTGGCCCGTGCTTCGCGAACGCGCTCGCGAGGCGATGCAGCTCGCCTACGTGCCATATTCCAAGTTTCGGGTGGGTGCCGCCGGATTGGTCGACGACGGCCGCATCGTCACCGGTTGCAACGTGGAGAATGCGTCGTACGGTCTCACGTTGTGCGCCGAGTGCGGCATGGTCAGCGAACTTGCGCGCACGGGCGGCGGTCGACTCGTCGCCGTTTGCACGCTCGGCAATGATGCCCCCGTCACGCCGTGTGGTCGTTGTCGACAATTGCTGTGGGAGCACGGCGGCCCGACGTTGCTCGTGGAGGTTGACGGCGTTCCGCGACCCATGACCGATCTCATCCCGCACGCTTTCCCCGAGGCGTCGAACTTCACAAGTCCGAACGTCTGACACCGTCATGGGTCGCTACCTCACCGACAAGCAGATTGCCGACTTTCGCAGCGACGGTTTTCTCGTGCTGCCCAACTTTGCGCCGGCCGAACGATGCCTGTGGTTGCGCGAGCGTGCTCTGCAACTCGCGGAGCAGCATGTTCCGTCGCCTGAGCAGGCCACCGTGTTCACTGCCGACGGCAAGCCACAGCATGCAAGCGACGACTACTTCTTGTCGAGTGGCGAGGCAATCCGTTGTTTCTTCGAGAAGGATGCCTTCGACGCCGACGGCCGCTTGCGCACAAAGGCGCATCTCTCACTCAACAAACTTGGTCACGCGATGCACGATCTCGACCCCGTGTTCGACTCGTTCAGCCGCACACCGGAGTTGGCGGCGGTCGCCCACGACATCGGCATGACCAATGCCCTCCTGTTGCAGTCGATGTACATCTTCAAGCAGGCGTACATCGGCGGCGAGGTGATGTGCCACACCGATCACACGTATCTGTGGACCGAACCCCGCAGTGTCGTCGGATTTTGGTTCGCAATCGACGATGCCACGCGCGAGAACGGTTGCATGTGGGCGGTGCCCGGCGGTCATCGCTGGCCGGTACGCACACGCTCACGGTTGAACGACACCCGCACTTCCACCGTCACCGACGTACTCGACCCCGAGCCGTACCCGCTCGACAATCTCGTGTGCCTCGAAGCCACGCGCGGCACGCTCGTCTTGTTGGATGGCGCCGTGCCGCATCTTTCCGCGGCGAACACCAGTGACAAACCGCGGCACGCCTACACGATTCATGCCATCGACGGCGCAGCTGATTATCTCGACGACAACTGGCTGCAACGACCGACACTGCCGTTGCGCGGATTCTCCGTCAACTAGCGCCGACGATGGCCACGCTGCGTTTCAGTTTCGGCACGATGGGCTCGGGCAAGAGCACGCTGGCGCTGCAGATTCACCACAACTTGTCGAGTCGCGGGCTGCGGGGGCTGCTGCTCACCAAGCTCGACCGCGATGGCGCGCAGGTGACGAGTCGTCTGGGTGTTTCATCACCGGCCGTCGACATCAGCACAACCCCCAACCTCGTGGCGCTCGCCCGGGAACACATGCCGCTTGATTTTCTCGTCTGCGACGAGGTGCAGTTTTACTCCGTCGAACAGTGCGACGAACTGGCCACGATCGTGGACGACCTCGGTATCGACGTCTATTCGTTCGGGCTCATCACCGACTTTCGCGGGCTGCTCTTCGATGGCACCCGCCGCATGCTGGAGATCGCCGACCAACGCACCGAGATGCAGGTGGAGGCTCGCTGCTGGTGTGGCGCGCGCGCCACGAACAACGCACGCCTCGTCAATGGCAAGGTGGTGTTCGAAGGTGAGACCGTAGTCGTCGGTGATACCGCGACCACCCGCAAAGAGCCACTGTTTGGCGACGTTGTGCGTTACGAGTTGCTCTGTAGGTATCACTACCGTCGTGGCCAACTCGCACCGAACATGTAGCGGCTCGGCCGTTACTCGGCGAGCAGTCGCTCGAACTCCTCGATCCACGCCGGCAGCCAGTTGTCGCTGAAGTTCGCATAGCGCGCCACGAACGCCTCGCGCGCCTCCTGCACCCCCACCGACTGCCACCACGCACGCGGATCGCCATTCAGACCGTTCACGAACTTCGCTGCCTCGATCCCGGAGTGATGAATCACGCCGACTTTGGCCAATGCTTCAACAAACGGCCTTGCCGCGGCACGCGGGCGGTAGATCACCGGGTCGTAGAAGCACACCGTCGGGATTTTCATCGCCAGAGTCTCCAACCACGACGTACCGAGATAGTTGTGAATCACCAGGCGATGCCGCGATGCCGCAAGCGAACCCGGTTCGCTCAGGTCATCACTACTGATATTCGCGCGCGACCCTTCCAGTCGACTCATCGGAAACGCATCCGAACCCGACGAGCGCACACACAAGTCAATTCCGTCGGTCAACTGACCGGCGAACGCCACCGTCTCTGCAACCGCAGACTCAACATGGCTTGGCAGCAGGAATGGCTGCAATCGATAAATGTGTGAGGTCACAGGAAGGCTCATCAGTAGGTATCGATTATTGACACTGTTCCGTCGATGAGTTGGGAAAGCTATGGGCAGCGGGCGCACTTTCTGGTTCGTGTCGTTACGCGTCCACCCCCACGTAAAGAACACATCCCCCAGGGTGATGTCGTGATCCTCCCCAAGATGCTGCTCATCAATGCCGTACCCACCACCATGTTGATGAATTGCAAGCCGTGATCCGGCTTGTCGTTGTGCAAACATCTTGTAGCGGAATGATGCTGCACGCTGATGCGCATTCGCCGTATACACCACACGAAATCGTGATGGAGATGCCATTTCGGCCCACCGCGCATACTCGTGATGCTGCTCAACGAGTATCTCCGGCGCACTCAGGGCAATTCGATGCCGCAAACGACTCCGCACGTCACTGCTTGGAGACGCACGAGTCGCCATGGCTTCACGCTTTGCCGTATCGAGAGTGGATCGCAGGCTCGCAGGGGTCTCGATCCGCCCCCAACTCAACCGCCCACGAGAACGCAGAGCGGCGGCAAACTCCCGCCATATCCCGACCTTCAGATATGAACTCACGACCTGCACCTCGCTGCCCTGGCCAGACACCCTTGACAGCAGGCGTGCCCGAACATCTCCCCTTGATTTTGCAGCAAGGCTCCGTGCTGCGGAGTCAAGGGAATCAACGCCTCCATCGTCGGCAACAAACTGATCGCACAGATGCATCAACCAAAACAGACTCACGAACTCCAAGCGCTCCGCGTCGGGGGATCTCCCAGTAACTTCGTGAATTACCTCGCCAAGCACATCTCGGGCAACCGGAACGAGCGCCCGCGACTCAAGCATTGCCGCATGAAGCTGCGACGCATCGTGAATCATTCTCATGCAGATTCGCTCCACTTGGTGCTGGCCTCTAGCACCGTGGCTGCATCAGACGACATAGTAAGCAGACACGTGTCAACCAGCTGACCTAGACGTGCGAGATCCGATGACTCGTCGACATCAAAGCGCAAATGCGGGTGGGCCAATTGCGGCGGCGCGATGCACGCATGCACCCTGACCGGTACCGATCCATCGACTACCGCGAGTGTGACATGCTCGCGCTGTTGGGGCGTCAGGCTCATCGCCGCGAGTCGGCGCAGTAACTCCGCAGAAATCACCTCTGCCCCGAAGCCATCGGCGTAGTCACAGGCGCCGTGTGGGCGGTGATTGAAGCCGTAGTCAGCGCTTGCGTCGCGAAACTCACGGATCACTTGGTCGACACAACCCGGGTCAACGAATGGATTGTCGGCACACACCCGCACGACTGCGTCGGCGGTGTCGTCCTCAATCGCGGCCACGAATCGCGCCAGCACATCGTTGGTTGAGCCACGCCGAACTTCGACCCGCAGTCGCCTGCACTCTGCGACGAGTCGATCATCGAGCGGCTCCTGCGTCGTAGCGACGAGGACGCGGTCGAGCAACTCGCTGCGTTGAACACGTCGCACGACCCACTCCAAGAGCGAATACCCGCCCAATTTGGCGAGCACCTTCTCCGGGAAGCGCTGCGAACCAAGTCGCGCCTGGATGACGGCAACCGTGCGGGTCATGCCTCGTTGAGGTCCGACCACTGCAGCACGTCATCTGCCGCCAGTGCGCGGCGTGTCGTGCGACCAATCACGTCGTCCCACGACAACGGGCTGATGCCGGTGCCGGGGCGCTTGTAGGTGATGTCTGCTTCAACGATTCGATGCCCTGCTGACAGGTCGCGTGCCACCACGATGCTGCGGCGCGCATTGAGTCGGGCAATCTCCTCACTCGCGAGCGGCGCCTTGATGCGTGCACCGAGCAGCGGGCGTACTCGTGCCACTTCTGCACGAAAGCCGCGCAGATGCTCACTCGTCATCGCGTGATAATGATCGTTGCCTTGCAGTGACGTGTCGTGCGTGAAGTGCTTCTCCAAGATCACCGCACCAAGCAACCACGCAGCAACGAGCGACGGGAGACCGTGCTTGGGCACGGTGTGATCGGAATACCCGAGCACGCAATCGGGATACCGGTCAGCCAAGTCATTGAGCATCCACAGGTTTGCGTTCTCATCCGCCGTCGGATAGTTGAGAATGCAATGCAAGAGCGCGATGTCGGTGGCACCGGCTGCGTGCAAGGTGCTTAGCGCACCATCGATCTCTTCAACGGTTGAGGCACCAACCGACAGCACGACCGGTTTCTTCGTGCGCGCCACTCGACGCAGGAGTGGAGTATTCGTCAAGTCGGCCGATGCAACCTTGAAGAACGGCACGAGCGGCGCCAGCAAGTCAACCGCCGCGTCGTCAAACGGCGTGGATACGAAATCAATGCCGATTGAGGCACAATGCTTGGCCAGTGCCTGATACTCGGCCGCCCCGAATGCGTCGTACTTCTTGAACAACTCGAATTGGCTCTGCGTGGGTTCCTCGGATGTATCCCAGTAGGCAGGTGAGTGGCGCGATGCGAGCGTGTCGGCCTTGTACGTCTGGAACTTTGCGGCGTCTGCCCCACCCGCTTTGGCCAAATCCACGAGCTTCTTGGCGAGGTCGAGTGAGCCTTCATGGTTCACCCCGATTTCGGCGATCACGTACGGCTCACTATTGGCGTCAACCACCCGCGAACCGAGCCGAATTTGCGGCTTCGTCACGCGGGGCGACCCCTGTGTTTCTCGCTTAGTCGGCGCTGGTGATGCTGCATCTCTTCAACATCGTTCGTGATGTTGTCATCATGCCGTCGGTAGCGGTACAACGGCAGCGGCACATGATGGATACCGTACCGATCAAGAAATCGCACCCGTAGGTCGCGATCTTCGTGACGTAGGAACGATGCGTCATATAGTCCGATATCTATGAGCTGCTCGGTGCGGAACATGATGCCGCAGGCAATCGGTTCCTTCATTGCATCGCCACGCGCCAACACTTCCTCGCGATCATCGACGAGCAGATAGTCGCACGCCGCCGCATCAAGGCGCGGATTCTCCACAAGAAAGAGGTACAGCACATCAAGAAACGCCGTATTGACATAGTCGTCGGCATCGACTCGCACGAGGAACTTGCAGTGCGTTGACGTGATCGCCTTGTTCAGGCTGGCTGGCAACCCCAGGTTGGTGTCGTTACGGATAATCCGCACTTCAGAGGCGAACGTCTCGAGAATCGTCGGCGTACGGTCGGTGCTGCCGTCATCCACGACGACGATCTCGTAGTTTTCGCGGGGAAACCGCTGCGCCAACAGCGAGCGGAGACACCGACCGATGTATCGCTCCTCATTGTGCGCGGCCACGATGACCGACACCAACGTGCTCGATGGCATGGCATTCATCCAATCACCGACTCGATCGCTGCACGCATCCGCGCGGGCACTGCTTCGTCCATCTTCACGGTGATCGGCAACGACACGCAGCGCGACAATCGCTCGGCCGTCGCAGGGAACGCACTGGCTAGGTTGCCGTGTCGTGCCACGAGTTCTGGCATGTGCGACCATGTGCCGGCGAAGTGCCACGTGACGGCTTCGGGGAGAATCTTGGTTGACAAGCCGTTCGCCACGAGTTCGGCGCGAACATCGCGCGCGATACGCGACGACGGCACCTCGAACACCAAGGCATCCGCCGTTTCGTGCGAACCATGCGGCGCTTCACGGCCAGTAATTTGCGGAATGTCGGCAATCGCACGCCACAGTGCATCTCGATTGGTTCGCTGCCGACGAACGACTTCATCCAACTTGCGCAACTGCGCAAGACCGACCGCACCCTGCAACTCGGTCATGCGGTAGTTGAAGCCGCTGCCTGAACGCGTGTCTTCCCAGCGCGGCACTGCCGGATTGTTCTCGTGACCGTGGTCGTGCCACGCGGCGGCGCGTTCGTAGTCCGCCCGATCATGAAATACGACCATGCCACCTTCACCGGTCGTCATCGTCTTGGCGAAGTCGAAACTGAACGTGCCCATGCGTCCCCACGTGCCAAGCGCGCGACCGTCGAGCGACCCGCCACAACCCCACGCGGCATCCTCGATGAGCACCACGTTGTGCCGTGCGCACACTGCCGAGATCTCCCGCAACCGCGCCGGGGTGCCCAGCATGTGCACCGCAATCACCGCGCGGGTTCGCGGCGTGATTCGTCGCTCCAAATCGGCGGGATCCATGTTCAACGTTGCATCCACCTCGCAGCACACCGGCACTGCTCGGGCTTCGATGATCGCCTCCGCAGTGGCAACGAACGTGAAACTCTGGGTGATGACCTCATCACCAGGTTGCAAATCCAGCACTGCGAGCGCCACTCGCAATGCTGCCGTACCCGACGTCACCGCCAGTGCGTGCGGCACCTTCATGTAGGCGGCAAATGCTGCTTCAAACTCGCGCACCTTGAAGCAATCGTTGCGCAATGCATCGAACCCGTGACGAAACAGCACGCCGCCACGCGCAAAGATGTCGTTGATCTCCGCCTGCTCTTCGGTGCCGATGAGTTCGTAACCCGGCATCGTCACATCCTCCGGAAAATGTCGATGACCTTGTCGTCGGTAAGCACTCTGCGGAAGCCGGGGCCGAGCGCATTCGTCAGCGGCTTGGCGTGCACCACAGTTGCCGCGGCGAGGCGCGCGAATTGTTCGTCGCTCAGCCCCGCGCACACCCCGGTCGGTAGCCCGACCTTCTGCTTGGCGAGCATCGTGCGGAACTCGGCGTGCTCGGCGGGGTAAAACTCTCCCAGCGCATTCAGCGCGATGCAGTTCGCAACGCAGTGGTGCAGCCCGAGCACCACGCTCAAACCCGCAGAAAACGGATGCACGACACCGACATAGCTCGTCGCAATCGCGCAGCCACCGAGATACGAAGCGACCATCAGGCGTTCGCGGGCTTCGTCACTCATCATGTCGTCGGCGAGAAACACCTGGCGACAGAGATTCACCGTCTCGCGCGAATATGCATCGCCGACGGCATTGCGATACGAACCAGCGAGCGCCTCGATGCAGTGGATGTACGCATCCATGCCGGTGTAGAAGTACTGATTGCGCGGCACCGTCGCCGTGAGATCGGGGTCGAGCACCATCTGGTCGTAGACCGTGTAGTCGCTGTTCATCCCGAGTTTGAGACCCGTCTTCGTGTTGGTCATTACGCACGTGCGCGTGGCCTCGGCGCCGGTGCCAGACAACGTCGGTACCGCAATCTTGTGCACGCCGGGCACCTTGACGAGATCCCAGCCTTGATAGTCGGTGGCCTTGCCGTGATTGGTGAGCAGGTTGGCGACGGCCTTGGCCGTATCCATCGTGGTGCCACCACCAAACCCGACGATCGTTGCCGGAAGATCTCCCGTGGCATTTCGAATGTCGTCAGTCATCTCATCAATGCCGTCGGTGGTCGGTTCATTGACCACATCGACATACCGAACGATGTCGGTTGGTTGAGCCTGCAACCGCGCCACGATGTCGGGCCGCCCACGAAAGAACCCGTCGATGAGGTAGACGACCTTGGCGTTCGCACCGGCGGCAGCACGTCGCGTCGCCACGAACTCCGGCAGACGGGCGAGCGATCCACGACCAACCGTGAAACCGCTCACATTACGCACCACTTTGATGCCGGTGTCGAGGATCGATGCAGTCATGGCGTGGTGCTGAGGCGAAGAGTCCGGCACCTGATGGTCATATTCTACGAGCAGCTTCGTGCACTGTCGCAGCGTTGTCTGAATGCGTGACGCGCGAGAACTACTGTGATTTCGTGTCTGAACTGACCGGCCCGTTCGATACTGCGAAGTTGCCGCGCATCGCCCCAGGTTCGGTCACCGTCACGATTGCTCGCACGGTGAAACCGGGTCGCTCAGCCGAATTCACGGTGTGGTCGGGACACATGGTGAAGACGGTGCAGGCAGCGCCAGGTTGCCTCGGCGCCACGATGCTGCACCCCGGCAAGGACTCCGACGAGTATCACATCGTCTTTCGTTTCATTGACGCGCTCCACTTGCGCCAGTGGGAACGTTCTGCCGAACGCAACGCACTGCTCGCGCAGTCGGATGATCTCATCAGTTCAGAGCGCGTCACCGTGACCGCCGGTGATGACGAGTTCTTTGCCGCACAGGCGCAGGTGGCACCACATCGCACCAAATTCGGGAGTTTCTTGTCCGAAGTGGCGTGGGTGTATCCGCTCGCCCTCGGCTTCACCATCGTGCTCGGGCCCGCACTCGGCTCGCTCTCGGTGTTCTTGCGTGCGCTCATTTTCACCGCGCTCATTGGTCTCACGTCGCGACTCGCGGTTGCACCGTTCAGGGTTCGCTGGCACCGGCGCAGGATGTTGCCACAGGACCAGCGAGTGCAGAAATGACGCTGCAGTGGTGGCGGGGGAAGGATTTGAACCTTCGACCTTCAGGTTATGAGCCTGACGAGCTACCGGACTGCTCTACCCCGCGTCGGGTGCCAACAGTCTACCGTCCGAACCAGCGCTCGAACAGTGGGCCACAACTTCGTAACCACCACATCGGGGCGCACTGATGTTTGGTCGCAAGACGAAGGAACTCGAGACGCTCCTGCACACCATGCACGCCGAACTTGCCGCCTTGCGCGTGGAGGTTGCTCGTCGCGGCACCGAACTCGACGCCGTACACAACGACCTGCGCGCCATCACCGAACGGCTGACTGGTCTCGATGAACGCGTCACGCACATGACGGCTGCGATCACCAACCAACTCCACGAACTCGACTCGGAGATCGACCGATTGTCGAGCACGGCCGATGCAGCCAGTGCGGAAGCCGTCAACCAGTTGCGCGCCAATCAAGTGCGCATCGCCAACGAGCAGGCTCGATACGCGATCACGCTGCGGCAAGACCTCGCCGAACTAGCGGAGTTGCTACGCCGCTCGCGCGGCTGACCACCAAGCCAGCGAATCTGCTCGCAACGATCAGCCACCGACGAGAGTGATGGCCTCCCGCAGCAACTCACGTGCCTCCGCCAACTTCGCCTGATATGTGGCGAAGTCGGGCGGGCTCTTCGCCAGCGCCGAATTGGCTTCGTCGAACAATGCATCGGCCCGCGCCAACAATTCCGGTGCCGTGAGCGTTGAAGCATCTTGCGACGGGACCGTCGTTGCGGTCACGGTGGTACCGCCCGAGGCATCGGGCGTCGGGTCGACAGGCGCGACCGAACCGTCGTCGATTCGTTCGCCAAGATTCTGGGTGAACCCTGGCACGAGTCGCGCGACACCCTCACTCAGGCTGTCGGTCATGACCACGCGGTTGTTGTACGACACGAGGAATTTGCGCACGAAAATCTGCTTGGCAGAGGGATCATCCGGGCGCACGAAGAGTGGTCGCACGTACATGAGGCCGCGTTGCACCGGCACCACCTGCAAGTCGCCGAAGATGACCCGTGAACCGCGCTGGTCGAGCAACGTGATTTGTTGGGCGATAACCGGGTCGCTACCAAACTCAGCTGCAATCGTCGCGGGGCCTTCCGGTAGTGGGTCCCCGAGCTCGAACACCTGAATCTTGCCGTACGTCGCCGGATCACTCGACACCACCATCAACGCGCGCAACTCCTTGCGGGCGTTGTCGGCAGAGAACGGCACGAATGGTCGCAACATGGAAAATGTCGGAGCACCAAGCCCGTCTGAGCCGTGGAACATCGTGTAGTACGGCTCGAAGCGCAACACGCTCGCGTCACGAACGTCGATGCTCTCGGCTCCTGCGGCCCCAACTCCACCGACGACGCCCGAAACGGATTCCGGTTCGGTCGGCGGCGCTTGCGCCACGCTCCATGCGGCGTCTCGATTGAAGAACAACGTCGCATCGTCGAACTGATAACGCCCGTACACGTTGGTCTGCACACGGAAGAGATCCTCGGGGTAACGGAAGTGGCGCACCAATTCCTCCGGCGCCTCACTCACGTCGGTGAACAACTTGGGGAACACCTTCGACCACGCAGATACCAGCGGGTCATTGCCATCCACCACGTAGAACGTGACGTCACCAGTGAATGCGTCAACCGCAACCTTCACACTGTTGCGCACATAGTTGAATGCAGTGTTTAGACCACCCCCGGGCGTCAACTGATCGACATTCGCCCGCTGTGCATACGGATACCGGTCACTGATCGTGTAGGCATCGAGCACCCATTGCACCGTGCCGTCGACGACGACCGGATACGGATCGGCATCGAACCGCAGAAATGGTGCCAGACGCGCCGCGCGCTCGGTGACATTACGGTCGTGCAGAATGCGCGACTGCGAATTGATGAGCCCCGAGCCGAACAAGTTGTACTCGCCGTACTCGAAGGCATACGCAATTCGGCGCAGCGTCGACGACAACTGCACGCCACCGGTGGTGGTGGCCTTCGTTACTGACTCAGCGCACGGTTGCTCCGCTTGCTCTGTCTTCACGAGACCGTATTCATCTACGCCCTCGCCGAAGTACAACTCTGGTCGCGTTACCCCGAGATCGACGTACACGGGCCGGCCGTCGCTGGTGGTCGTGCTCGCTGGTGCGGCGATGACACCACAACCGTGCGTGTACAACAAGTGGCGCGACACCCACGTGCGGTTGGGGATGCCCGCCGAGTTCAACTCGCGGGCCGACACCATCACCTGTTGCACGCGACCATTGATCTCGTAGCGGTCGACATCGAGGTCACGAACTGCATAGAACGACGTCTGACCCTCGTCGAGGATGAACCGGTCGCGCATCTGGATGGGGTCCAGTTGGCGCACGTTGCGCAGTGGTGCCGGGTCGGCGTTCAACTTCGCGGCAGTCAGCGGCTCGAGCGGTATCACGGTGCGTGAGATGTCGTCAAGACCCATCGCTGACTTGGTGGCAATGATGTTGCGGTCGATGAACGGCAACTCGCGGGTGCTCACGTTCGGTTGCACGATGAAGCGCTGCACCACCGCCGGGTACACGCCACCCGCAGTGATGGCGATCACGATCCACAGCACCGTAGCCAAGACAGGCAGTCGCCAGCCACGCTGACGGAAGTTGGCGAGAAACAGCACGGCAACGGCGAGCGAAACGAGAATCATCAACTGCGTGGCCGGCAACTGCGCCTTCACATCGGTGTAGGTCGCACCTTGCACCACGCCGCGTGTCGAATTCGTGAGGTTGTAGCGCGAGAACCAGTAGTCGACTGCACGCACCACCGACAGCACCGCAAACAGCACGCTGAGATGCACCTTGGCGAGCGGCGTTACCTTGCGACCCTGAATCCGCAAACGAATTCCGCCGTTCAGCGCATGCACGCCCGCAGTAACGAGCGTGATCAACACGAGCGCAGCAAACGACCAATCAACGACGAACTCGAGGAATGGCAGCCGCATCAAATAGAAACTCACGTCCTGGTCAAAGAGCGGATCATCCAGCCCGAACGGCACCGTGTTGCGGAAGAGCGCCCAGTCCTGCCACTGCGCGGCCGCGGGTGAGCCGATCATGAATCCAAGCAACAGCGCGACGATCGCGCGCAGTGTCCAACTACGACGCGCCGTGAGCCGGCGATACCCGACTAGAGCGCGCTCCTGTGGCGTGGCGGGCACGAATTCAGGTCGTAGCTGGTCGGCAATCCACATGTTCAGCGCAAGAACGACGGCAAAGACCAGCGTGAATGCAGTCGCCAAACCCAATCGCGTGAGAAGGATGCCCCAGAACACATCGGTGCGACCAAGCGACTGGTGCCACAACACGTCTATATAGAAGGAAGCGACACTACGCCCGGACGCGAACAGGGCGACGATGGCGATGAGCACCACCGACAGGATGATTCGGCTGCGCCGTGGGCGGCGAAAGGTGAACCCGCCACCTCCGGGGAACGACGGACGACGCGGTAAATCACCGGGGATACGCATGACGCCGAAGGCTACTTGTCGAGCGGCACGACGAGACAGCGACATCCGGCATGAGCCAGAGGTTGGTCGTGTCCGGTCGGAAACATCTCACCGCGACGCAAGCGTCCGGCGAGCGCGTTGTCTTCAGCGTCGGCACACGCTGGGCCGTTCGGGTCGACTGCCCAACATACGTGTGCTGTGTCGCAACCGACGAACAATCCGCGCGCGTACGCGAGGTGTGCGATATCGACTACTACCGAGGCGAGTCGCTGTGTTTTGCATTCAGCGAACTCTGCGCGGGCACGCCGCATGAGCGCGTCGCGATCACCGGCTGCGTGATCAACTGCCGTAGCAATGCGGTCGTGCAGCGGACGAATCATGTCGTTCACGATGAAGTCGCGCACAGACTCCACCACGCCCCCTTCGGTCACCGACTTGCGCACGGCGGACCGTCGCGACTCCGACAATGAACGGGCGGCATCGACCGCCACGCTCAGCACATCTTCGCGCAGCAGATCAACGCAGCGCTGCGCGTGATCGAGCGCGGTCGGCAACATCGCTGCAACAGTGAGCGTCGAGCGTTTGGTGCCAATGTGTGTGAGCAGCGCATTCTCGTCGTCGGCAAGCACGCGCTTCAACGTGCGTAACATGTTCGGGGTCGCGGCAGTGACCACTTCGTCGCGACGACGAAAGATCGCCGGGTCAACGGGGCGCGGTCGCACCGCCTTGCCGGTCGGCTCAGCCTTGGTGGTCGTCAACTCCTTCCTTGTTTCGCGGGCCACTTTCTGCGGGCTCGACGCACGCAGCCGCTCAAAGATCTCATCCACACGGCTCGGGGGGGTCGGGGCGACTGGCACATCGGGCTTGGCCTCGACACGTTCAAACACGGGGTGCTCGGGTGCTCGGTTGACCGGCGAGTCCGCATCGATCGCTTCGTCGGCGGTCGTCTCGTCCGCCGACGCCTCGTCAGCGGCCGGCCGCTCTGATTGACGGGGTTCGCTCTTGCGCTTGCGGTCAAAAATGCTCACCACTTCGGCGATGTGCTCGGTACTGCCAGCAGGGGCACTGGTGGCGGCATCATTGGTCGGGTCGGCCGCCGGTGCCTCGGTCGCTCCTGGTGCGTCGCCCGTCTTAGCGGAGTCGTCGCCGGGCTCCGCCACGTGAACTTCAACTTCCGCGGTCGTGCTGCCGCCATCCGTTCCCGCAACATCTGCAACTGCGACGCCACCTTCGTGCGCAGCGTGACCATCAGTGGCAGCCACCTCGTCTTCCGCGCGATGGGCGGTCCCCAATTCATCCTGGTATTGCTTGGCGTCGAAAATCGGTGTGTCGGTGGTGCGGGTCGGGCGCGGCGGCGGCGGAGCATCGGGGGGCACGAGCGGCGGCACGATGCCTGTGCCACGAATCGCTTCGTCAAATTCTGTCAAATCACCGACGACGTCGGTCGCAGCGTGTCGTGCACGCTCGAAGGCAGTCAACAAACGCTCACGCTCGTGCACGAGTCGTTCGAGTTCGCGGCGGGCTTCCTCCGTGCGCTTGGCGACGTCGGCGAGTACGCGCTCGCGGTACGCGCGAACTTCGGCCACCATCTCGCGACCTTGTTGCTTGGCCAGTTCGATTTCCTGCTCGGCCTCCGACGACACATCGGTACGGCGGCGTGAAGCTTCGAGCGTCGACTCTTCCAGCATCCGCGCTGCCTCGCGACTTGCATCCTTCAAGACTTGTTCGGCCGACTCGGCAGCACGGTCGCGCATCGCCTGGGCTGCTTCGCGCGCCGCACTCAGCACCCGCGCAGCCTCGGCGCCGAGCAGTTCCGTAATCGTCGCTTCGTCAATCGCGGTGACATCAATCGGGCCCCGTGCCTGCAACGCCTTCAATTCACTCTCCAGAAATCGCTCACGCTCGAGCAGACGGGCCATCTCGACCGACACCTGGCGCAAAAAGTCGCGTACCTCTTCTTCGCGATAGCCGCGGCGAGTCACCGTGAACTGCGCCGAGGCGACGGCTGCCGGCGACGACGGATCAGGTCGTTGGAAGTCGAGGGCCATGCCCTAAAGAGTACGCCCGATCTATTGGTCGTTCGTGGAATCTGGCAACGCGTCACCACCGAGCCCACGCAAGATGTCGAGTGCCTCCTGTAGCGATGCAACCGTTTCCACTCGCATGCGTGATCCGCCAATGCGACGTGCGGCTGCGATGTCGTCAGCACTCTGCGATGCAGGAAACAACAGTAACTTTGCACCTGAATCGCGCGCCGCAATCGCCTTCTGGGGAATCGCGCCCACTGCGCCGACCGTCTCATCACCGTTGATGGTTCCTGTCGCTGCAACTTTCACATTGCCGGTCAACGAACCCTTCGAAAGTTCGTCGAGCAGCGCCAACGTAAACGCGAGACCCGCCGAGGGCCCACCGATGGAATCCGTGTCGATATCCACTTCGAACGGTGTTTTCACCGTGCGCGTGTCGCGCGGCATCAGCCCGACGATTGGTCGGCCTGTGCCGTCTGGTGCCGCGATCAGTTTGACCGTGATGGTTTGCTCCGTCTCGCTTCCCTCCCGTCGCACCCCGACTTGTGCCAAGTCGCCGGGCTTGCTTGACGCAACGGCTTTGACAAGCGACGGAAGAATCGGGGTCGGCTTGCCGTTAAACGTGACGATCACATCACCGGGCTGTAGCAGGAGGCATGCGCTCTGGGGGTCGGGGAGATCCTCGCAGACAACCTCGTCGATGATCACATCGCCATAGGCAAACTCCGACTCGATCCCCAATCGGGTGAGCGCAACGAATTCAGCAACCTGTTTCGACGACACCATCGCGCGCGAATTGCTCTCGCGTTGCTCGCTCGGTGTCTGGGTTCCGAAACGGTCTTCGAAGTTGAGGATCTCGACATCGTCATCAAACCACGCGGCGGCAACGTCAAGCAGCGACAACTGACTACCGAGCGCGGTAACGAACATCACTTCGCCTTCTGATTCGTACACCGTCGCAAATTCGCGCACATCATCACCGAATGTCATGCGTGGTGCGAGTGCTTCGGCTGAACCTGGTGCGAGTTCCCACAGTTGCACCCGCGTGAGCGACGACGCAA
>Ga0194120_10002504_pt1 | contig 31393 bp, 28 predicted proteins | sample TA2MahCa65mmetaG_FD_148642 | JGI IMG/M metagenome (GOLD analysis project Ga0194120, IMG submission 148642) | Freshwater microbial communities from Lake Tanganyika, Tanzania - TA2015019 Mahale Deep Cast 65m | ecosystem: Environmental > Aquatic > Freshwater > Lake | place: Tanzania: Lake... | reverse complement strand
CAAATCGTGACAGATTTAATGTCCGCGTCAATATCAATAATTGACTTGGATTCAATCAGTTATAACATTATGCCTCAATAATTCACCCACACGTTTTCACGATGAGCCATTTTTTATTTCATGACATGCTCAAAAATATGCGTCCAAAACGCTTGCGCAAGCGAAATACGCTCAAACTAGTCAATAAGAAGCAAAATTTTGCGCCTATTTGCCCGAAGCTCGTATAATCGCCTATCTAAACATCTTTAAGGCGATCAACACTCGTATAAAAAGAGAGGCAATAAACGCTTAGCCTCGATCCCGATGCGAAACAAACAATAGGCCAACCCTGGGGCCTATCTTTCTTTTCGATAAATCAGCGTATCAACGTTAATGGCGGCAACGCCATCGCAAAACAAAAGACGTTTTTTCTTATCCGCGAGAGCAATACAAAAATCATTTAAAAATGTTGGAAATCCGATTATCTCCTGTCCTAGAATTTTTCCCAAAGACATAACATTAATAAATTCTGATCTTGGGATATGCGTCTCGCCAAAAACGACAAAGGGGAACCAAGCAATGATTGACGTCGGAATCGTAATCACCCCTTGATTAAATTTAACGCCTTCATAGGCCGCAGCCGCCTGCTGTAGACTGAGGATAAAAAGGCCGCCGCCCATGAAGACGCATAAACGCGAGTGTGTAAGATAAGCCCCGAAGGCGCTGATTAATGCAAACGCCAGCCAAAAATAGGCGAGTTGCAGATTTCTAATTTGAAATTTTTCAAGCCTCGGATCATGAGACAAAACCGCCCTCGCCTGCATTTTCTCTCTCTTTCTTAAGCGGGGCAGTTTTTAAACCTCCCTTTTGCATCGCGACAAAACTCAGGTTTCGGGCGCAGTTTTTTCTGGCTGAACCTTTTGCGGTTTTGCAGCTGGCTTTTTCTCTTTTCCGCCAAAAGCCGATTCAAAAGCATTGGGAATTTTATTATGGCCGAAAGTATCCTCAAAAGCATTGGGAATTTTATCATGCCCAAAGGTGTCTTCAAATGCATCAGAAATCGCATCGCCGGCAAAAGCCGTCGAAGAAGCTAAAGAAAAACTCGCTACAATAAGAATTTTAGCCAATAATTTCTGTCTTTTCATCGATCTTTCCTTCCTCCACCCTTAGCGCCCGCTCCCACATCTTGATTGATTTATGGAAGCTCGGACCATAGCGCTTTGCGCTTTATATCCTTGTCCTTGTGCCAGAACGCCTTCTTAAGATCAATTGCGTAGTATTTTGGCAGACCGCAGCCGGCCATAAATCAATAGAAAATGGAATAAGTCCAAATAATCATTAGCAACTGACAGCGATGCAGATAGCAAGGCGTGATGAGATTAGAAAATAAATAAAACGAAAGATCTATTAATTTCAAGAAAATAGCTCAAGACACGGATAAGCCGTTACACATAATCCTCTGAGCGAGTTCTCGGCAATCAGAAAGAATTGAGCAAAAAAGAAAAGCCTATCAATTTTTACTAAAAAATGCTTTAATGAAAAGGTTAGACGAGAACGGAGGCAGGTTATGTCAGTTCTCTATGGAAACGGTTTCATCGGCATTGATATCGCCTATGCCGAAGACTGCATTAGCCCAATTGGTTGGGGGCAAATGCTGGCTCATGTTCATAAAATCATTGGCGGACCCTATGACGGGAAATGGTTTTGGTCTGTACTGTCGCACGGCAGTGAAGCCAAGGCTTCAGGTCTAGCGCTCTCTCAAGAGCAAGCCAAACGCGCCTGTCATAGATGCGTGTTTCAGCGGCAGCGCAAGAATACGCCGGTCATTATCAAAAAAACATCTCGCCGTAAAAGAGGATCGTTCCTTTAACAAAAAAGGAGCAGGCCATGATCATTGATCTCATTGCTCAACTTGGGCTGATTATGTGTTTTGTTACCGCAACATCTCTCGTCTCACAGCGGAAAAAAAAGTCCGACCACTGTCTTGACGATTGATGCAGCGCAATAAAAATCAACTCTATCAACGGCGCTCAAGGCGACAAAAGATCTTATTGACTTCACGTGAGCGCTCGATCTTATATACACCGCGGCCTTTACGAGCCCTAGATCGGCATGGGCGCTACTGATTTTACGCTGCTTCACATCACGGTATTTTAGGTATTTCAACTAGGAGATTTCACCCATGGCGCTGACGCAAGAAGATGGCATTTTGATTCATGCGAAAGCGCTTTCCTCACGATTTAAGAAAGGCGCCGCCAAAGAGGCAGAGGGCTATGCGCTAAAGCTGCTTAATTCAGGCGATAGTGAGGGTCATGCAGTTTGGCTCAAAGTCTCCGAACAAATTAATAAATTACGCAAAGACATTAAAGATTTAAAAAAAGATGATAAAAAAATCAAAGATAAGCTTAGATCTTAAATCTGTTTCTTTGAGCTAGAGACACTTTTAAACCAAGGGTAAGAGGTTATGTCTCCGCAGTTAGGCGAGACATATTATTTAATAAATCTTGCGGCGCATCTGTCGAGCCTCCAGCCTTAATTAATTCATGCATAAATGCGCGATTAATTTTTGATCAACTGAGATAGGCACAATCTTATGATAATAGGATAATGCGTCTTGTTTGATTGCATTGCCCTGTGCATAGGCATCCTCGTGCAAGACGCCATGCTTAGGAGTGATCACCTTATTGATGCATTGCGCTTGAACGGCATAAGAAGCGGAACCAAAAATAAGATCTCTAATCGTCTGTTTTCTACTGGGTCGAATAGCTAAGGTCGCATTCGTACTATAGCCATCTCGCAGCACGCTTTGCTCATCAACTAAATAACTCGCTTCCTTATCAATCTCGATAGGACGCCATGAAGGCTCGTTTGCCCGCGTAAGAGTAACGACGCTTGAAAAAATAACAAAAAGAATAAATCTATTAATATATTTCATCGCTTGCTTCTTACTCAATTGGCAGACCTAATTCCGCCAACCCGCGGCACGCAAATTAGATCAACAATAGACAATCAGCAGATGACGGACTTTCACTAATTATTTATGACAAGAATGACATCTTTGAAAAAATCTCATCATTATTGCGATATTATTGCGATGTTTTTATAAAAAATAATAGAAATTTGTCATAAAACTGTCACATTATAATTCGCTTCGATCTATTGATTATGACAATAATTACAAGTTTTAAGCTCTCAACATGCGTGAGCTTAAATGAAAAATTCCTCGTCTGCGTCCCAGCCGGCTAAAGCCAAGCCAGAGCCTACGCTTCCGCCTCTCCATACCAATGACGATCCGGACATGAACCTCCGCGATCTCTTTGTTTATCGCGCAGCGCATGGATTTGAAAAATTAACCGCTAAACAATTAGATGATATTAGCAAATTTGGTTACACAGATTTTTTAATAAATTTAATGAATGCAGAAGGTAAAATTGGTCGCAAGCTTTTTACTACGCTTTGTGATCAATCCTTAGTTGAAAAAACTAATGAATATGTCGTCTTTCATAATTTCAGGCATAAATTACAAAATAATTGTCGTATGAAAATCGCGCGGCTTCTTGCCAAAACGTTAACTCATCCCCACGCAAAATAATGATGCGCGCAGCAGCGCTCCACTCAAGGTTTGCGATCTCTAAGGGATAGACGCGGTCACTGGTGCGGGCGGCCGGAGTCGAACCGGCACAGGCCTTTCGGCCCTACGGATTTTCATACCCACCACGGCTTTCGCCGCCCTGCGCGCAGGTTTGGGGTCTGGACTATACCTTCGCCATCACGCGGCGATGTTCATCACCACGCCTAAGGCGCCGCCCGTCTAGTCTCTACACCTTCCCGCCTCTTCAGACGGGCTTGGCTCGGGATTGCCAGTTAAAAGGGTTCCCCGACTTTGAGCGGTTCTACTCCATGGGTTTCCCCTTCGGAGCACTCAATTTGTTCTAAGTCCGTTGCGTCTACCAGTTTCGCCACGCCCGCAAAAGGAGAGTTATAAGTGGCTCATCCCTCAAGCGACAAGAGAAAATTACCCCATCAAGCCAGAGAATTCACAAGCAACCCAAAACAAGAGGCGCAAATTCCCCGCTTTTTAGATGCCTACGCCCTTTTTCGTCGCCAAGGGAGCGCGATAGAGGGCGTCTTGGTCCGTATCCCAGGGGAAATAAATCCACACATCTTGCGGAAACTGGGCGATAAAATGGTCAATAAAGCGGGCGCCCTGTGGCTTGACATAGGGCGCAGCTAAGGTCGCGCCTGGCAAGATCGCCCGCAACGCCTGCGCTGTCGCGCCCGTGTCCGCAAGATCGTCGATCACGAGTATTTCATTGGCTGGCCGCGCAGCAATCGCGCTGCTCAGCGCCTTAACGACGTTTACCGCGCCGCACTGCGTTTCTTTCTCGTAACTTTTTATCCCGATCGTTTCCACAACCCGAATATCTAATTCACGCGCGATAATTGAAGCGGGCGCAAGACCTCCGCGCGTCACGGCAATGAGCGTTGAAAAAGAGCCAAACGCATTTAATTCCTCGGCGAGACGGCGACAATCTTGATGAAAGCGCTCCCAAGAAATCATTTCATATTTCATATTTCATCTCGCATCGCTTTCTTTTTAAACTCAAGCAGTTGTCAATTTCAGATCGCACTCAATCCAGACTTATAATTTCTGAAATCATCTGACGCACCTGCAGAGCTGCTTGCTCGAGACGCTCCGAGTCCCGAGAACGTAAAACAATTTGATTGCGCATGCCCTGGGACGTAAAACTTGGATAAGAACCAATACTCACGCCATCATAATGGCGGGCGATTTCTTCAAGCTGCATTGCATAGCGCCCTTCGGCAATGGCGCCTGCTTGTATTGTTTCGACAAGCATCTGCACGCCAACCTCTAGCTTTTGCCCAACTGTATCTAACATGGATTGCATAATGGCCGGAACGCCCGCCATTACAATCACATTCCCCAACCAAAAACCTGGCGCTTTAGATAAGGCGTTGGGCACCAGTTCTGCGCCGACCGGGATGCGCGCCATCCGTCGCCGCGCAGGATTTAATTCCATTTCAGAAAAGCGCTCGCGCAACATTGCGAGCGCACGCGCATCCTCCTTGATCTCTAAGCCAAAAGCGCGCGCCACAGCGTCAGCAGTGATATCGTCATGGGTCGGGCCAATTCCCCCCGTTGTAAAAAGATAATGATAGCGCTGGCGCAGCGCATTTACTGCAGCGACAATCTCTGCTTCGTCATCGGCGACGATACGCGCCTCACAGAGATCTATGCCAATTTGATGTAAATAATTGGCGATATAATGCGTATTCGTATCTTGAGTTCGCCCGGAAAGGATTTCATCGCCAATCACAAGAACGGCCGCCGTTATTGGCGTTGATTGCATCTGTCCTCTCCCTTAATTTAATCAAGAAACTATTTTTTCATCATTTAGAGCGTCATTCAACACGCCTTCTCAAACTGCGCTCCGTCACGTTACTCAACCTATCGGGATTTACATAATCCTTCGCAAAAATATTTTATTATCGCCTCAGGATTGACACGTAATATTCATAAAATTATTTCGCGCCCGACCCGTTCAACAGACGACAATTAATCCATAAAAAGCTTTTCAATTCTTGCTCTCTTTAAGGCTCCCCTGTCGCCAAGCAGCAAAGAGGCCGGCAGGAGGTCCGAGCCATTTGACGGGAAAAATCCACCCAATAGCGCGGCTGAGGCGTAATTTAGCCCCTTAGCGCCTCTCCAGAGCTCGCACGACTTGCACTGGCGCCTTAAATCATTACTTTGACCTCAACATTCAGCCTTCTCACATCAATGAACGTCCTATGAGCTTTATCGATTCGCACCTCGCCCCAGCCAGCCGCAAAAGCGGACAGATCAAACTCCACAGTCCAGAAGAATTTGAAGCGATGCGCCGCGTGGGCAGTCTTGCAGGCGAAGCGCTGGATATGCTGATCCCTATGGTAAAACCAGGGGTCACGACACAGGCGCTTGACGAAGTCATTTATGAATTTTCGCTTGCGCGCGGAGCCTATCCGGCTCCTTTAGATTATCGGGGATACCGCAAATCCATTTGCACATCCGTGAACCATGTCGTCTGTCACGGCGTGCCCGATCATAAACCCCTGCGCGAGGGCGATATCGTCAATATTGACGTTACCTTTATTCTTGATGGGTGGCATGGCGATGCAAGTCGCATGTTCGCTGTTGGCGAAATTCCGCGCAAAGCCCAGCGCCTAATTGATGTCACTTATGAGTCTCTGCTCCGCGGCATCGCTGCGGTTAAACCTGGCGCAACAACGGGCGATATTGGCGCGGCCATTCAACAATATGCGGAGAGCGAGCGTTGTTCGGTTGTTCGAGACTTTTGCGGCCACGGTTTGGGGCGCGTCTTTCATGATGAGCCGAATATTTTGCATTATGGCGTTCAGGGACAGGGCGTCGAACTCCGTCCAGGAATGTTTTTTACGATTGAGCCAATGATTAATCTTGGAAAACCTCAAGTGAAAGTACTTTCCGACGGCTGGACAGCCGTCACGCGAGACCGCTCTCTCTCTGCGCAGTTTGAGCACTCAATTGGCGTAACGGAAACAGGCGTGGAAATTTTCACAAGCTCCCCGCAAGGGAGAGATAATCCCAGTAGCGCAAGCTGACGACTTTTTATCCATATCTTTCCGCACCCCAGCGAGGCTTTGCCCGATAGCTCAGAATGACGCCTTTTGTCTGCCTTAATGATCACACCGCTTATCGTCGCTACGGCGCTGTTCATGGAGCAGCTCGATGGAACCATATTAGCGACTGCTCTGCCCGTAATGGCGGCGGATCTACATGAAGATCCCGTCGCGCTGAAACTCGCGCTGACGTCTTATTTTCTCTCTCTTGCCGTTTTTATTCCGCTTTCTGGTTGGGTTGCAGACAAATTTGGCGCACGCCATGTCTTTCGTAGCGCCATTGTTGTCTTTATCCTTGGCTCTATTCTTTGCGGCTTCTCTAATTCACTCCTAACAATTATCGCTGCACGCAGTATCCAAGGCATGGGCGGCGCAATGATGACGCCTGTTGGCCGCTTAGTGCTTGTGCGCACTGCACCACGACATGAATTAGTGCGCGCCATGGCTTGGTTAGCGATGCCTGCGCTCATTGGACCAATCGTCGGACCGCCACTGGGCGGCTTTCTCGCAACCTATTTTGACTGGCGATATATTTTTTGGATTAATGCGCCGATAGGATTGCTTGGCGTAATCCTCGCTAGTTTTTTTATTCCGCAGATCAAAGAATTAGATGTCAGGCCTCTCGATATTAAAGGCGCGATATTATCAGCCCTCGGGCTCTCATGCTTGGTCTTTGGCTTCACAATCGCCGGCCGTGGTTTCGCGCCGCCGCTTATTGACGCGCTGATCATTACAGCCGGCCTTCTTGCCTGCGGCGCTTATATTCGCCACGCGCGTGAAGCGCCCCATCCAATTCTTGATCTAAAGCTTTTGCGCACGCCGACCTTTCATGCCGCAATCTACGGTGGCTTTCTGTTTCGGATTGGGGTAGGCGCAACGCCTTTTCTAATCCCCCTTCTCCTACAAAAAGGATTTAATCTGAGCGCTTCTCAATCTGGTATGATCACATTTGTCGGAGCTATCGGCGCTATGGTGATGAAGACCACAGCGCAGCCCATTCTTAATCGATTTGGCTTTCGACGCGTTTTAATCTTTAACGCGCTACTCTCTTCGGCCTTTATTCTCGTCAGCGCCTTTTATACAACTTCCACGCCGCATCTACTGATCCTGGCGATCATCCTTATTGGCGGCTTCTTCCGTTCGCTCGAATTTACTTCCCTCAACGCCCTTGCTTTTGCTGACATAGCGCAAAAAGACATGAGTAACGCAACAAGTTTCACAGCCGTGGGGCAGCAGCTCTCCCTTGCAACAGGAGTTGCAATTAGCGCCGCCGTCTTAGAACTCATGCGCTCATTTCATAACGGCTGCACGCTCTCTGTCGAGGATTTTGCGCCTGCCTTTTTTATTGTTGCGCTGATTTCGGCTTGCTCAGCCTTTGTTTTTTGGCGTCTTCAAAAGGACGCTGGCGACACGCTCATCACCCGACATAATCATAATTAAGCGCCCTTACCGCGAAAACCTGTTGCGAGCACATAAAGTTCAGCTGAGTCCGCCCGACTAGCCGCAGGCTTTACGTGACGCACGCTGGCGAATTCTTTTTTTAATCGCGCAAGAACCTGACCTTCTGTGCCGCCTTGTAAAACTTTAGCGACAAAAAATCCCCCGGGCGCAAGGACGTCAAAAGCAAACTCAAAGGCAAGTTCGGCAAGCGCGACAATGCGCAAATGATCCGTTTGTTTATGCCCCGTCGCATTTGCAGCCATATCAGACATGACGCCATCTGCTTGACCACCCAACATTTCCTTGATCAGCGCTGGCGCATCGTCATCATTAAAATCCTTGACGGCGAAAGAGACGCCTGGAATTGGCTCCATATCCAAAAGATCAACACCGACGACCTTACCGCGTCCTTCTTTCGATTTGACGCGGTCAGCGGCAATTTGCGACCAGCCGCCCGGCGCGGCGCCTAAGTCAATGATACGTCCACCAGGCTTAAATAAATGAAACCGTTCGTCCATTTCTAAAAGCTTATAAGCCGCACGTGAGCGGTAACCTTCTCTTTTTGCGCGCGCGACGTAGGGATCATTTAATTGGCGTTCAAGCCATAGGGTTGAGGATAAACTTCGTTTGCGCGCTGTTTTAACGCGTGTCTTTAGCGAGCGTCCGCCCTCTCGACCGGAGCTTTTATCGCCAGAGGTCACGCGCGCGCCTTATCTTTTGGGGTAAATAAGCCATCTGCCTCGCGCGTCATTTCAATATGTCGGTCGTGATAAGCCTGCAATGTAGATCGATGCCCAATAGAAATAATTGTCGTATCGGGCAGGCGCGCTCGAAGCATTTTATAAATTTCCGCTTCAAGATTTTCATCCAGAGCTGACGTGGCTTCATCCAAAAAGAGCCAATTAGGCTTAGCTAATAAAGCGCGGGCAATTGCAACACGCTGTTGTTCGCCGCCCGAGAGTCGCTGACCCCAATGGTTTTCCTCCTCAAGGCGCGCGATGAAGGGCGATAATTTAGCAGCATGCAGCGCTTCTTCGATTTCGCTCCGCGAGTAGCGTCCGCTCTCTCCTGGATAAACAATAGCCTCAGCCAATGTACCCATTGGGATATAAGGCCGCTGAGGCGCAAGCATGACGCGCGCAGTATCAGGTATAAAAATCTCGCCGGTAAGATGCGGCCATATGCCGGCAATGGCGCGGAATAAGGTTGATTTACCCGATCCGGAGGGACCCGTTAACAAAACAGACGGGCCGGGATTGAGATTGAGTTGCGCAACACTGACAATTTGGCGCCGGTCTGGCAGCAATAGAGCAAGATCGCGCAGTTCAATCGCAGAATCAACGCTTGGCGCAATAATCTGCGCGCTGTTTGCTTGCGCCTGCGCATGATCAATCGCCAAGTCGAAGGAGCTTAGTCGATCAAGAACAGACTTAAAATTCGCCAGGGAAGTATAATAATTAATAAAGAACGTTAGCGCTCCTTCGACGCGTCCAAATGCGCTTGCCGTCTGCGTCATCACACCTAATTGAATGCGCCCAGCGAAATAAAACGGAGCAGTTATAACGTATGGAATAATTGGCGATAATTGACCATAAGAGGCTGTAAAGGCCATCAGCTGTTTACGCTTGGTGACGATCAAAAGGTAATTCACCACAATTTCTCTGAAGCGATGATACAAAGTGGTTCGCTCAGAGTTTTCCCCGGACAGCAAGGCAATTTGTTCGCTATATTCTCGCAAGCGCGCCAATGAAAAACGAAAATCCGCTTCACGACGTTGACGGTCAAAATACAGCTTTGTTAGGGAGCGCCCGATGAGATGGGTAATTAGCGTGCCTAAGGCGGCGTAAAGAAGAACAACCCAAAATAAGAAGCCCGGCACGTGAATATTAGTGCCAGGCAACGGGTAATTACCGGAAAGATCCCACAAAACATATGAGAAAGAAACCAGAGAACTCACAGTCGAGATTAAGAGAATTGAATAGGAATAGATCCCGTAGCCATCTTCGCCGCCGCTAATAAAACGATTGACGTCTTCAGCAATACGCTGATCTGGATTATCCGCTTCACCATCCGCAAGCGCCATCACATAATGCGTATGACGTCCAAGCCACCGACTAATATAATGCTGCGTGAGCCACCGACGCCATCGAATGATCAACATAGATTGAACGACAAATTCAACTACAGCAATGGCGACATAGACAAAAGCCCAGGGCGTAAAGACATAAAGGAGCTGCCACCAAAACTCAGCGGCATTCTTTTCCTGAATTGCATTAAACCAGTCTCGATTAAAAAAAGACAAGCGCACAGAAATGCCGACTTGGCCCTGATTAATCAAAACCAGGAGAATGATCATTGCAATTGCAATAGATCGTTCGCGCGCGCGAAAGGCGGGAAAAGGCCAAATGCGACCCTCTCCATGCTCCGGGGCGTCAAAATAGAGATCGGCGATCCGCGTCATTTCGCGCACGACGCCAATATTCGATACCGCATAAACAATGACGGAAAATACCGCCACCGTTAGCGCCATATTTTCAGGCGGCGTAAAGTTAACCAATGCCTGCGGCCAGAGACCTTCTGCTTGAACGAGGCGAATAAAACCAAAGATTATCGTTTCAGTTGCAAAGATGCAGGCGAATATTTTCATAAAACTCGACATGCCTGCGCCACGCAAAGTAGTGAAGGCGCAGAGCGCGCAAGCAAGCGCTAAAATGAAAAAATCTACATCCGACTTATGGACACCAACGATTGTTGAAAAAATAGCAAAGACGGCGACGGCCGCGCTTAACTTGCGCATTTAGGTTCCTAAATCTATTGGCGTTAATTTACATTAATCGCGATTTGGCGAAAAGGAGCGGGACCTGGAAGACATATTGTCCTCCTTGTCTGCAGCTTCAACCACCAATGGACGCGAATGCGTCAGTCTTCCTCGGGAATGATCGGGTCGCCGTTGACATGCGCGACAAGAACGGGCGACGCCTTGAAGGTTAACACCCGACGCGGCGTAATGGTCGCCTCGACGCCAGTCTTTGGATTGCGTCCAATGCGCTCTCGCTTAGAGCGCACATTAAATGTGCCAAAAGAACGAAGCTTAACGGACTCTCCGCGCAACAAGGCTTCGCTGATCTCTTCAAATGTCGCATCAAGTATTTTACGCGCTTCTGAGCGCGATAAGGACGGACAGCAGGCATAAACCGCTTCGCGCAACGCTGCGCGCGTCAACGTGTTTCCAGGAGCGCTTTTTCTAACCATGGTCAATGAACGCTACAATCTCTTGTCGTGGCACGACGAATAATCAAACCGCTTTGGTTAAAACTCTTAATGATCTCAAGAGAAAAGAGGTGATCATAATTCATGCGCACATAATGAAGGGAACGCGGCATAGTTGCGCATAATTTAGCCGGATGCAAGGCCGCATCTCCCTTCCGGCCCATTGAATTTGCGGGTTTTTCGTCATAATCGCCCGGCTTTAGTCAACACGCGCCGCGCTATGTGACGCGCTTAGACCGCCAATTTCACCCGATGCTGCGCAACTGGGATCATCGCACGCACCTTGCGTATACGATCAAGGTCAACATGCGTTGAGACAAGGCCCGAGCCTTCCGACGCCTTAGCAACAACATGGCCCCAGGGATCTGCGATGAGCGAATTGCCATAAGTAAAGCGAGTTTCATGCCCTGCCTTATGCGATCCCGTTTGACCGGGCGCGCAGACATAGGCCTGCATTTCAATAGCGCGGGCGCGACACAACACCTCCCAGTGATCCTTACCCGTTACCAGGGTGAAGGCTGCGGGCAGCGCGACAATGTCAACGGCCTGTTCGGCGAGCGCTTGGAAAAGATAGGGAAAGCGCAAGTCGTAACAGATCGCACACCCAATTTTCACCCCTTCAACATCATAAGTCACGATGGAGTCGCCGGCTTTAAAAGCCGCGCTCTCATGATATTTGGCCCCATCGGGCGCCGTGATGTCGAACATATGAATCTTACGATAGCGGGCGACTTCTTTTCCCTCGCGGTTGAAAGCGACGCTCGTGTTATGCAAACGATCCTCAGTCGGGATCTTTTCTAGGATTGAGCCGGCGTGAATAAAGACCTTATGCTTACGCGCGAGTTCTTTGCACATTTCATAAGCGGGCCCGCCAGGCAATTCCTCAGCCGCCGCGACTTTCTCCGCCCGAGAGCCGCCCATAAAATCGAAAACCTCTGGCAAGCAGATCCAGTCTGGACGCTCTTGAGCCACAGCCTGTTCGATCAGCGCACGCGCATTGGCGAGATTGACCGCCTTATCGCTAATCGAATTCATCTGAACGAGCGTAACTTTCATCGACGTGCCTTACTTTCCATTTGCCCTGAAGCTCAAGATATCTTTGCGACTTTTTACACTTTGCGCAACCAAAGATCAAAGCGCTCAGTTGAACGCCGCTTGCGGGGGTAAGTTTTGATCAAGCCGCCGATGAAACCAAGTCGCATAAAGCGCAGGCAAGAACAGGACAGTTAAAAATGTCGCAACAAAGAGACCGCCCATAATCGTCAGCGCCATGGGGCCCCAAAAGGCTGACTGAGACAGCGGCAACATCGCTAAAATAGCCGCCATAGCAGTTAGCGCGACAGGCCGCACACGCCGCACCGTCGCGCCAATAATCGCCTCTCGATAGGTTGCTCCATCCTCGAGGTCTTGTCGAACCTGATCGACTAAAATAATTGAGTTACGCATATCCATGCCCGAAAGCGCAAATAGGCCAAGTAGAGCGACAAAACCAAAGGGCGCATGGGCAAGATTGAGCGCCAAAGATGCGCCAATAACGCCGAGCGGCGCGCTCATCATCACCAATCCAGCGCGTGTGAAATCTTGCAGCTGCAACATAACAATGGTGAGCATTAAGAGAACGACAAGCGGGAAAAGACTAAAGATTGAGCCTTGACCCTTACCGGACTCTTCAATTGCGCCGCCCATTTCCAAGCGATAGCCCGGCGGCAGGTTTTCACGAATTTGGGTTAGTTGCGTCCAAATACGCGTGGACACATCTGGCGCCTGCACGCCGTCTCTAACGCCGCTGCGAACGGAAATCATCATACTGCGATTGCGCCGCCAGATAATTGGTTCTTCATGATCATATACAATTTTGGCGACTTGAGAAACAGTAACGGGCTTGCCATCGCGCGCATAAACGACAATATCGCCTAGTTTCCCAAGATCCTTGCGCTCGCGCGCTACAGCGCGCATGACAACTGCGACAGGATCAATCCCATCGCGTAAGGTTGTCACTGTGACGCCTGAAATCGACATCTGTAGTCGATTAGACACTTCTTGCGGCGTGACGCCTAGAAGTCGGGCGCGATCTTGATCAATGACCAACCGCACGCTTGGCGTTTGCTCATTCCATTGTAAATGAGGATCCAGCGCGCCTCTGTCTTGACGCATAATATCGCGCACTTGATAAGCGATTTCGCGCACCTTGAGCGGGTCTGGACCAATAATTCTAAATTGAATAGGCAGGCCAACGGGAGGGCCGTAACTAAAACGTTCAACGCGACCACGCGCCTGCGGCACTGCGCCTAGAGCCAAAGCTTGTTCAAGTTTTTTCTTAAGTCGCTCACGCGCCTCTACACTCTTAGCGATGATCACAAGCTCTGCGTAAGCTTCATTGGGCAATTGAGGATTCAGACCAAGCCAAAACCGCGGCGCCCCCTGACCGACATAGGTTGTATAGAAGTTCGCGTCAGGATCATCCTTGACTAAAAATTCGGCTTGTTTCGCTGCATCAAGCGAGGCGAAAATTGAAGATCCCTCCGGCAATTGCAATTGGAAAAAGAGTTCAAGTCGCTCTGCGTAGGGAAAGAATTGTTTTTGAACGACGAAAAAACCGCCACAAGCAAGAAGGAAAACGCCAATGGTTCCCCCAATGACGCGTGCGCGATGATCAACAGCCCACGTCACCACTTCACGCAACTGTAGATAGCCAGGCGTACGATAGACATCTTCAGGGTCATGACGCAATTTATCAGAAGCAAAATCGGGAAGCAGCGCTACGCCAATGTAAGGGGTAAAAAGAACAGCGACGAACCAAGACGCAACAAGAGCGACAAATAAGACCCAAAACATCGAGCCGGTGTATTCGCCAACGCCAGAACTTGCAAAGCCCACTGGCATAAAGCCAGCCGCCGTAATCAAGGTTCCCGTTAACATCGGAAAGGCCGTCGATTTCCACGCATAAGTTGCAGCCTTGATCCGACTAAACCCTTGCTCCATTTTCACCATCATCATTTCAACGGCGATGATGGCGTCGTCAACAAGCAAGCCCAAGGCGATAATCAAAGCGCCTAAGGAGATGCGCTGTAAGTCAATACCCATCACATTCATGAAAATAAAAACAATCGCTAAGACGAGCGGCACAGAGAGCGCAACGACAATGCCGGTGCGAAATCCAAGCGAAATGAAACTCACGCCGAGCACAATCACCAAGGCCTCAAGGAAAGACTGCACGAATTCTTTAACAGCCGCCTCAACAACCTTCGGTTGATCAGCGATTTGGTCAATATCGATGCCAAGAGGCGTTTGCGCGCGCACCTCGTCTATCGCTGCTTTGATATTTTCGCCAAAACGCAAAACATTTGCCCCTTTGGCCATAACAACGCCGACAACCATCGCCGGCAAGCCGTTATAGCGCGCGAGGAATTGCGGCGGATCTTCAAAACCAGAATAAATATTGGCGACATCTCCAAGACGGATCACTTTGCCATTGGCCTGAATCGGCACTGCCGCGATGGCGTTATCGCCCTTAAGCTCCTCAGTCACGATCACGCGAACGCGGCTTGAGGGCGTTTCAAAAACGCCCGCGTCCGAGACCGTATTTTGTTTGGCGAGCGAGTCGAAGATCGCTTGCGGCTCAATGCCTAGATTTGCGATTTTTGCTTCGCTGAATTCTACATAAATACGTCGCGGTTGCTTACCGACGACATCAATTTTTGTTGCGTCCGGAACCTCAAGCAGCTTTTGCCGCATACGCTCAACAACCTTATCGAGCATTTGGTAATCAACGCCTGGACCGCTTATTGCGTATAAGACTGTATCAACATCGCCATATTCATCATTAACATTAGGACCAATTACGCCTTGAGGCAGCGCAGGCTTCACATCATAAAGTTTTTTTCGTAATTGATAAAAAAGCGTCGGGACTTCTTTTGCCGGCGTGTAATCTTTCAAGACGATCTGCATCGCCAAAAAACCCGGCTTAACATAGGTTTCTATTTTATCTAGAAACGGTAATTCTTGGATCTTTTTTTCAAGAACCTCTTCAAGTTGATCGCGCATATCCTTCGATGTCGCGCCGGGCCAGTAGGCCGTAACAACAGCAATTTTAATTGTAAAAGAAGGATCTTCCGCGCGACCTAATTTGAAATAGGACATCGTCCCAGCGATAGCGATTGCAATCATCAGAAATAGCATCAATGTCGGTCGCCTGACCGCCCATTCTGAAAGATTCAATCCAGACAAGAAAAAGCGCTCCTAAATCGGTCGACCAATTAACCGCACTTTTCGACCTGCTTCTAGCTTATGCACGCCAAGCAAAACAATCTGATCGCCCTCTGCAACGCCCGTCACGAGAACGCTATCGGCCTCATACCGCACGACCTTAACAGGAAGCAGCTGCACCCGATTATCTGCGTCAACTTTCCAAAGCGCTGGGCCGCCGCCCTGATTAAACAAGGCAGACAAAGGCACGCGCGCAATTTGTTGCGCGCCAGGCATCGCAATTTCCAGCGTCGCGCTCATGCCAAGCGCAATGGCGCTATCGGGATCGAGGATTGAGTAACGGGCTGCAAAGGTGCGCGTTTGCGTATCCGCTGTTGGACTGAGCTCGCGTAATTTCGCTTTGTAATGTTTCGTCTTATTTGACCATAGCGTCAGCGTCGCAATGCCCTTATCCGCCTGCTGTGAAAAATCTTCCGGCAAAGATACCGCCGCTTCCAATTCATCCATATGCGCAACGCGAATTGCCGTTTGTCCTGCTCCAACTACTTGGCCAGGCTCCACAAGCGTCGCCGTCACAACGCCATCATGATCGGCGCGCAGGGTCGCATAATCGAGTGAATTGCCAGAAAGATCGAGCGCTCGCTCAGCGCGCTGAAGACGACCGCGGGCTTCCTGCGCAGCGGCGCGCACGCGATCAACCGCCGCCTGCGCAGTCCATCCATCCTTATGTAAGGTCAGCGTCCGCTGTTCGTCGCCCGCCGCTTGGGCGAGAGCCATTTTAGCCGCCGCATGTTCCGCTTCCGCCTGTTCTTTTTGTAGACGCAAGTCCTTTTCGTCCAATAGCGCCAGCGCGTCTCCCAATTTGACGCGCTGTCCTGCCTGAACATAGCGCTTCACAACTTTGCCTGTGACGCGAAAGCCTAGATCCGACTCCACTCTTGGTCTGACGGTTGCAACAAAATCACGAAGCTGTCCCTGAGCGGCAAGATGCGCCGGCTCAACAAGAACAGGACGATCAGCTTCCGTATCCGCGTCATTTTTTGACTTCCCGCACCCCGAGACGCTCAAACTGGCGAGAAAAGCGAAGCCGATCAGCGCCCAGGCGCATGGAAGGCGACGCCGTATGTATACAATATTGGTTTTCATAGCGCCATCCAAACGCCTTAGACCTGTGGCGGGACTAAGTGCGAGACAAGAGCGTTAGTCATCGCTCCACAGTCGCGTCAAGATCTCGAGCAAATCTAATTTTGCAGGGCAATATTTTCATTGCCGCGGCGGCCCGACTACGGCAATGAAAGATTCCCCTCGATTGGGGTAGACAGCCCTTGCGAGAAGAGGGCATGGACACAATCTTGAGGACAAGCAGCAATGTGGATCGCGCGGCGGGCTCTCGCGAGCCGCCGGCCACATTCGCCAAACAGGGCCGCTTCGGGGCCTAATATTCGCGCGCGAAAGGGAAAAAATTATGGGTAAAATTATTGGCATCGACCTTGGCACGACAAATTCCTGCGTGGCCGTAATGGAAGGATCGAGCCCCAAAGTTATTGAAAACGCCGAAGGCGCTCGCACAACGCCCTCAATCGTCGCCTTTACGGAAGATGGCGAGCGTCTTGTTGGTCAGCCCGCAAAACGCCAAGCGGTGACTAATCCTGACAAGACCTTCTTTGCAATTAAACGCCTCATTGGCCGTACCTTTGACGACCCGATGACCAAAAAGGACATCGGTCTTGTTCCTTACAAAATCGTCAAGGCGAATAATGGCGATGCTTGGGTAGAGGCTTCTGGCAAGCAATATTCTCCCTCACAAATTTCCGCTTTCATTTTGCAGAAGATGAAAGAAACCGCCGAGGCGTTCCTCGGACAAAATGTTACACAAGCCGTCATTACCGTTCCCGCCTATTTTAATGACGCGCAACGACAGGCCACGAAAGACGCTGGCAAAATTGCCGGCCTTGAAGTTTTGCGCATCATCAACGAGCCTACTGCGGCGGCATTGGCCTATGGTCTCGATAAGAAGCAAAATGGAACCATCGCTGTATACGACTTGGGCGGCGGCACGTTTGACGTGTCCATTCTTGAAATCGGCGACGGCGTCTTTGAAGTTAAGTCAACGAATGGCGATACCTTCTTGGGCGGCGAAGACTTCGACAATCGCATTGTTGAATATCTCGCAGCGGAATTTAAGAAAGACCAAGGGATCGATCTGACTAAAGATAAGCTTGCCTTGCAGCGCTTAAAAGAAGCAGCTGAGAAGGCGAAGATCGAACTCTCTTCAGCAACACAGACAGATATCAACCTGCCCTACATCACGGCGGACTCTTCAGGTCCAAAACATTTAACGCTGAAATTAACGCGTGCGAAGTTTGAGGCCTTGGTGGATGATCTCATCCAACGCACGGTTGAGCCCTGTAAAAAGGCGCTGAAAGACGCAGGCCTGTCAGCTTCTGAAATTGGCGAAGTTGTCCTTGTCGGCGGCATGACGCGTATGCCGAAGGTTCAGGAAGTCGTTAAAGAGTTCTTTGGCAAAGAACCCCACAAGGGCGTCAACCCAGACGAAGTTGTTGCAATCGGGGCAGCTGTGCAAGCTGGCGTGTTGCAAGGCGACGTGAAAGACGTCTTGCTGCTCGACGTCACGCCGCTGTCACTTGGCATCGAAACGCTTGGCGGCGTCTTCACACGCTTGATAGATCGCAACACCACAATCCCAACCAAGAAAAGCCAGGTCTTCTCTACGGCTGAGGATAATCAAACAGCTGTCACCATTCGCGTATTCCAAGGCGAACGCGAGATGGCTGCGGATAATAAAATGCTTGGGCAGTTTGACCTCGTAGGCATTCCGCCCGCTCCCCGCGGCATGCCGCAAGTCGAAGTTACTTTCGACATTGACGCTAACGGCATTGTGAATGTCACGGCCAAAGATAAGGCGACGAATAAGGAGCAGCAGATCCGCATCCAGGCCTCCGGCGGCTTATCTGACGCTGACATCGACAAGATGGTGAAGGACGCAGAAGCACACGCCTCAGAAGATAAGCAGCGCCGTGAATTGGTTGACGCGAAAAACCATGCGGAAGCCTCTGTTCACGCCGCCGAGAAGTCTGTGGCTGAATATGGCGACAAGGTCTCTAGCGCCGATAAGAGCGCCTTAGAAGCCGCCATTGCCGCGCTCAAGAGCGCATTGGAAGGTGAGGATGTTGAGGCGATCAAGGCCAAGACAACCGAGCTGGCGCAGGCGTCTATGAAGTTAGGCGAGGCCATGTACAAAACCCAACAGGCTGAAGCCTCCAGCGCGGGCGCAGGCGACGCGCCAAAAGATGACGTCATCGACGCTGAGTTCAAAGACGTGGGCGACGACAAGTAACGCGCAACAGGGGACTAGTTTAAATTGTCCCGATACGATAGCCACAACGCAACCCGGCGCGCCTGCGCCGGGTTTCGTCATGTCTAGTCTGTGCGCGCCAAGCTGCGCCTTTGATGTTTTAGCGACATCAGCCGTAGCAACCCGCCAAAGATGAGTGAATAAGAAAAGCGATGGCCAAACGCGACTACTACGAAGTTCTCGGCGTCTCTCGAACCTCTACTGAGACCGAGATGAAAATCGCCTTTCGCAAAGCGGCGATGCAATGCCATCCCGATCGCCATCCTGGAGATAAAGACGCAGAAGTAAGATTCAAAGAGCTCAACGAAGCCTATCAATGTCTCTGCGATCCACAAAAACGCTCCGCTTATGATCGTTTCGGCCATGCGGCTTTTGAACAAGGCGGCGGGATGGGCGGCTTTGGCGGGGGCGAAGGCTTTGGCGCCTCCATGTCAGATATTTTTGAAGATCTCTTTGGCGATGTGATGGGACGTCGCAATCGCTCGGGCGGACGCGAGCGCGGATCTGATTTACGCTACAATATGGAGATCACGCTTGAGGAAGCCTACAGCGGCAAAGCGGCGACCTTAAAGATCCCAACTTCAGTAACCTGCGAACCCTGTACGGGCACCGGAGCCAAATCCGGCTCAAAACCGAAAACGTGTAAAACATGCGGCGGTCAAGGCCGCGTGAGAGCGCAGCAAGGATTCTTCGCCATTGAGCGCACCTGCCCAAGTTGCCAAGGACGCGGAGAGATCATTGATAATCCGTGTCCAAATTGTAGCGGCACTGGCCGTAAAACTATTGAACGCGCCTTATCCGTCAATATTCCCGCAGGCGTAGAGGACGGCACGCGCATTCGCCTTTCCGGAGAGGGCGAAGCGGGATTAAGGGGCGGCCCTTCGGGCGATCTGTATATTTTTCTCTCCGTAAAACCACATCCCTTGTTCCAACGCGATGGCGCCGATCTTTACTGCCGAGTGCCCATCTCAATGGTTAAGGCGGCGCTTGGCGGCGAGATCAGCGTTCACGCGCTCGATGGCTCCGAGGTGAAACTCAAAGTTCCGGAAGGCGCACAATCGGGTAAACAACTCAAAGCCAAGGGCAAGGGCATGCCCGTGTTGCGCGGTCGCGATTACGGCGATCTTCATGTGCAACTGAGCGTTGAAACCCCGCAAAAACTCACCAAACGACAAAAAGAATTACTCGCCGAATTTGAACATGAGTCCTCTCACGATACGCATCCTGAGGCGATGAGCTTTTTTGCCCGCATGAAAGAATTATTTGGGAAATAAGCGATTTCTGTTTAAATGCGTCATGGCTTGCAGAACAAGCGATAGACTAAGACAAAACATAAGAGAGCATTGGCCGTGCAGCAAAAAAAGAGCTCCCTTGCAGATAGCGCCCGTTTCATTCGTCAATGGGTCGAAAATCCGCGTCTCATCGGCGCTGTCTCGCCCTCTGGCCCTGCTTTGGCAAAGGCAATGGCGAGCTACGTCGATTTAAAAAAACAAGGTCCTATTATCGAATTAGGACCTGGCACGGGCCCTGTCACACAAGCGCTTCTTGCCCGCGGCATTGCGCCAGAGCGTCTTGTGCTTGTTGAATATGAGCAAGGCTTTTGTCACTTGCTTGCTGAGCGCTATCCCGGCGTTCAGATTGTTCAAGGCGATGCTTATAATTTAAAACATACATTACAAAATAAATTGTCCGCGCAACCCATCACAGTTGTTTCCAGTCTTCCGCTCCTTGTGCGGCCTGAACGCGATCGCGTTGAGTTGTTGCATCACGCCTTTGAACTGATGGGCCCAGACGGTCTTTTTATTCAATTTACCTACGGTCTAACAAAATCGCCCATGCCGATGCACGCCCATAGCATCACTGGCGCCTATGTGGGAAAAGGTTCCGCCCCGATCCTGCTCAACATTCCCCCCGCCAGAGTATGGCGCTACAGGAAAGCTGGCCATGGCGGTCAGCCCGCATCATGATCTCTCAAGCCTCGCGTGAACGCTTAATCGTTGCGCTAGATGTTGAGGATGTTGCAACAGCCCGCGCGCTCACACTAAAACTTGGCGATACAGTTGTATTTTATAAAATTGGCATGGAGCTCGCCTACGGCGGCGGCCTGGATCTTGCGCGTGAACTCAAGGCACAAGGCAAAAAAATATTCATCGACTTAAAGCTGCATGACATTGGCGCAACCGTCGAACGCGCCACCCGACAAATCGCGCGGTTAGACGTCGACTTCCTGACTGTGCACGCTTACCCTCAGACAATGACTGCCGCGCGAATAGGCGCAGGCGCAAAACTAAAACTACTCGCCGTTACTGTGATGACCTCCTATGACGATGCTGATCTTGAATCAGCTGGTTATGCCTATGGCGTTGAGGCGCTTGTTAAACGTCGGGCGCTGCAGGCGCGCGCGGCCAATATCGACGGGCTCATTCTCTCCCCGCTAGAACTAGCCGCCATTCGTCCCTGTGTCGGCCCAGACATGCTGCTCGTGACGCCGGGGGTAAGACCCGCCGGCGCTCAATTGGGCGATCAAAAGCGCGTTTTGACGCCCGTACAAGCAATTGCTGCAACGGCAGACCACATCGTTGTCGGACGGCCCATTACGCGCGCCCAGGATCCTCGCGCCGCAGCCGCGGCGATCGTCGATGAAATCTCCTCGGCTCGGTGATTTACCTGCTTAAAACTCAGGCGAGGCTTTGCCAGCGCTAACGAGCTGCTGTAGGACTGCGCCATTCAGGCGGGTTACCGCCCCTTAATTGAGGCTCCCGCGGCGACATGATGGACATTGCCGACACAGGCTCGGGCAAAACCCACCGAGACGAAAACTTTCCAGTCGCATCGATCCTACTTGCGCCGCGCCATCGCGCGCCTGTTATGGCGTTTTATGATTTCGTTCGTACAGCGGATGATATTTCCGATCATCCTACGCTGAGCGGCGCTGAAAAAATAACCCTGCTCGACCGACTTGAAGCCGCTTTAATGGGAAGGGGCCCCGAGGAAGCCGTTGCAGCACGCTTGCGCGAAATCTGCCAAGACCGCAATCTCGACCGACAACACGCTTGCGATCTTCTGATCGCTTTTCGACGCGACGTGACAAAGCTGCGCTACGACGACTGGGATGATCTAATCGATTACTGCCGTTATTCAGCCATGCCGGTGGGACGGTTTGTACTCGATGTACATGGCGAAGACAGAGCCCACACCTGGCCGGCAAATGACGCGCTTTGCGCAGCGCTCCAAATTATCAATCATCTTCAGGATTGCGGAAAAGATTATCAAATGCTCAATCGCGTCTATCTAACGCGCGATACGCTTGAAAAGCACGATGCGCATGTTGACATGCTCGGAGCGCAAGTAGCTGCGCCAGCGCTGCGCGCAACGATTACTGAGCTTAATCATAAAACAAAGAAGTTACTCGAAACCGCACAGCCCTTTGCAGATTTAATTTGCGATACGCGCCTGGCGATGGAAGTTGGGGCGATTCATTCCTTGGCTGAAAAACTTATTGCGCGCCTTTACGTCGCTGATCCGCTCAGCGAAAAAGTCCATGAAGATAAAATAGGCTTTGCCGCGATCGCGGCAAAAGGCGCTCTGGGCGCTTTGTGCCGGCGTCTGCTGCGCCCCAAGCGCCCTGCGTTGGGTTCAGCGCAATGAGCTGGCAAATCGATGAGCGCGCTACCGCGCCACAAACGCAAGGCATTGCTGTAAAAAGTTCATTTTACTTGGCCATGCGCATTCTCGAACCAGCGCGTCGCGACGCGATGTTTGCGATTTACGCTTTTTGTCGCGCAGTCGATGATATTGCTGACGATGAGGGCGATCGCGACGACAGACGAAAAGCGCTTGATCGTTGGCGTGAAGACTTGGACGCGCTTTACGCTGGCCAAATTCGGCCAAGCAATGCTTTTCTAGCTGGCGCAGTTCGACGCTTTAAACTTGATCGGGCTGATTTTGAAGCTGTGATCGACGGCATGCAAATGGATGTCGATGAAGATATCTGCGCGCCAAGTTGGGAAAGATTAGATCTTTATTGCGACCGCGTCGCCAGCGCTGTTGGGCGTCTGTCTGTGCGCGCCTTTGGTTTGACCCAGGAAAAAGAGGGACAGCTCCCGGAAGGGCCAAGGCTTTTGGCGCATCACTTGGGCCGCGCGCTGCAATTAACAAATATCCTGCGCGACTTAGATGAAGACGCAATGCGCGGACGTCTCTATTTACCGCAGGAGTGTCTGGTTGAGGCCGGCATTGCTATGCAGATTCCTGATGCTGTCTTAGCCGATGGAAATCTTGCAGCCGCCTGCGCCCCGGTCGTTCTTCGCGCGCGTGAGCACTATGACCATGCCGATCGCGTCATGAGAGAGCTGCCAAAGAGCGGCTTGAAGGCGCCCTATATGATGTCTGTCGGCTACCGCTCAATCTTTGATAATCTCACTAAACGCGGATTTGCGCCGCCGCGCGCGGCTGTACATGTTTCTCGCGTGAAACTTGCAGGCGCTTTCCTGCGTTATCTGTTCTCGTGACGGGCACAACCCACATCATCGGCGCTGGACTTGCGGGACTTTCCTGCGCTATCCGACTTTGTGATAAAGGCAAAAAAGTCGCTTTGTATGAAGCAGCGCGTCTAGCAGGCGGACGCGCACGCTCTTACTTTGACACTACGCTCGGTCTAACAATTGATAATGGCAATCATCTTTTATTATCTGGCAATCACGCTGCTTTAGATTATGCCCGCCGCTTAAATACAAGCGAGGGACTGATTGGCCCAGAAACCTGCGCCTTTGATTTTATGGATCTCGCCACAGGCGCAAGATGGCGCTTGCGTCCCAATGACTCACAACTTCCTTGGTGGGTATTTTTCAACGATCGACGCGTTCCTGGCACACAGCCGCTCGACTATCTCGACGCTGCAAAACTTCTCTTTGCAAAACGCAATGCCACAATCGGCGAAACCATGCGGTGCCAGGGCCCCTTGTATGAAAAATTATGGCGTCCCGTCATGCTCTCGGCTCTCAACACTGAACCGCCAGAAGCCTCTGCCGCTCTTGCAGGCGCAATTTTACGTGAGACCCTTGCAGCAGGCGGGCGCGCCTGTCGTCCGTTAGTTGCAAAAAAAGGACTGGGCGAGGTGTTTGTTGAGCCCGCTTTGCATAAACTCGCCCAACAGGCCATCACGCCCAAATTTGGCGCGCGGCTGAAAGAAATAGTCTTTGCAGAGGATCGCGTTACGCAGTTGCGGTTTGCCGGAGAAGAGATCTCCGTGAGCGCGCAAGATAACGTTGTGTTCGCAGCCCCCGCCTGGGCGGCGGAAGAACTGATTCCCAAGCTGCAGGCGCCCAATGATCACCGGGCGATCTTAAATGTTCATTTCAAACTGACGCCGCCGAAAGAGCAGCCGCTGCTTTTGGGACTTGTCCACGGTCTATCAGAGTGGCTTTTTGCCTTTGAGGATCGTCTTTCCGTGACAATTAGCGGCGCGGACCGTCTGATGGAGACGCCGCGCGAGGTCTTAGCCAGCCAGGTTTGGCGGGAGGTTTCGCGAGCGATTGGACGAGATCTCTCAACGACGCACGACCTTGCCTCCGATCTGCCGCCATGGCAGATCGTGAAAGAGAAGCGCGCAACCTTTGCGGCGACCCCCGCCCAAGATGCGCGCCGGCCCGACGCCAAAACAGCATGGGAGAATTTGTTTCTCGCCGGCGATTGGACGGCGACGGGTTTGCCCGCGACCATTGAAGGGACGATCCGCTCCGGTTATCGGGCGGCGGACCTTGTCAGCGAAAGCGTCTGACGCCAATTGACAGATTTTTGCAACCCACGAGGCTTGAAAGAATGACTGAAGCCGCGCGCCTTGCCCCCAGCGCAGAACTCACGAACGCCACCGAGCTTGATACAAGCATTCAAAACGCCAAGCGCGCGCTGCTCAACTTAAGTAAGACTGACGGCCACTGGTGTTTTGAGCTTGAGGCGGATTGCACAATCCCTGCTGAATATATCTTAATGCGCCATTATCGCGCTGAGCCTGTCGATGCTGAACTTGAAAGAAAGATCGCCCTCTATTTGCGCCGCACGCAAGGGGCGCATGGCGGCTGGCCTTTATATCAAGACGGCGATTTCAATATTAGCGCGAGCGTCAAAGCCTATTTTGCGCTCAAAATGATTGGGGATGATATTAATGCGCCGCATATGGCGCGCGCGCGGGCTGCAATTCTTGCGCATGGCGGCGCAGCGACCAGCAATGTCTTCACGCGCGCATTGTTAGCCCTTTATGGCGAAATTCCCTGGCGTGGCGTTCCTGTCATGCCTGTTGAAATCATGCTCCTGCCAAAATGGTTTCCCTTCCATCTTGATAAGGTCTCTTATTGGGCGCGCACTGTGCTCGTTCCATTGCTTGTCTTGATGACAAAAAAACCGCGCGCGAAAAATCCGCTTGGCGTGCATATACGTGAATTATTCACAACGCCGCCGGAAGATGTAAAAGTTTGGCCAAGAGGCGAACATCAAACCTGGCCTTGGGCGCATATTTTTGGCGAGATCGATAAATTATTACGCCTGATTGATCCTTATCTTCCGCATCAAACGCGCGAGAAAGCGCTGCAACAAGCCGTTGACTGGACGACAGAGCGTCTCAACGGCGTTGATGGATTAGGCGCAATTTTTCCAGCAATGGCTAATTCATTATTGATGTATGATGTTTTAGGCGTTCCGCCCGAGGATGCGCGCGTACAAGCCGCCCGCACGTCGATTGAACGTCTTCTTGTCATCCATGAAGACGAAGCCTATTGCCAACCCTGCGTATCGCCGATTTGGGACAGTTCTCTTGTTGCGCACGCATTACTTGAAACAGGCGACGAAGACGCAATAGCTGGCGCGCGCGCAGCCTGTGAATGGTTGGCCCCCTTGCAAGTGCTCGACATTAAAGGCGACTGGGCGGCGCAACGTCCAGAGGTGCGCCCTGGCGGCTGGGCGTTTCAATACGCTAATCCCTATTATCCCGACGTTGACGATACTGCAGTCGTCGCGACGGCGATGGATCGCTTAACGAGCGGCGAAATGACGAAACCCTATGCTGAACGCATCCGGCGCGCGCGAGAATGGATTGTCGGCTTACAAAGTAAAAATGGCGGGTGGGGCGCATTCGACGCAGATAATAATTATGACTATCTCAACCACATTCCCTTCGCCGACCATGGCGCGCTGCTGGATCCCCCCACGACGGACGTCTCTGCGCGCTGCGTTTCCATGCTTGCACAGCTTGGCGATACGATTGAAACAAGCGACGCGCTCAAACGCGGCGTCGATTATATTTTAGCCGAACAAGAAAAAGATGGCAGCTGGTTTGGCCGCTGGGGCGCCAACTATATCTATGGCGCCTGGTCAGCGTTATGCGCGCTTAACGCTGCGGGCTTGCCGCATGCGCATGACGCCTATCGCCGCGCTGTGAATTGGTTTGTTGAAATTCAAAATAGCGATGGCGGCTGGGGCGAAGATCTTTCAAGTTATAAGCTCGAATATCGGGGCTATGAACAAGCGCCCTCAACAGCTTCGCAAACAGCTTGGGCGCTAATGGGGTTAATGGCGGCAGGAGAAGTCGACCATCCCGCCGTCGCCCGGGGCGTCGCCTATTTACAAAAAAACCAAACGAGCGCCGGACTTTGGGATGAAGCGCGATATACGGCTACGGGTTTTCCACGCGTCTTTTATCTGCGTTATCACGGTTATGCGAAATTTTTCCCGCTTTGGGCGCTCGCGCGTTATCGTAATTTGCAACGCGCAAACAGCAAACGCGTTCAATATGGCCTCTAACCGACAGCGCGTTAAATGATGCGGCGGCGCCATCGCGATCAAGACGCGCAACGAAACGCCCCGCTCTTGTTTATTACAGGTATGCAACGCGAAGCCGCCTGTTGTGAAAGCGAGGGCGTCGTTATTATTTGTAGTGGGGCGAATGTCCGACATCTACGCGAGCAACTTGCGCGCTTAGAAAATCAAAAATTTTCAGCTGTGCTGAGCGTTGGATTAGCAGGCGGCTTAGATCCTTCATTGCGCGCCGGCGATATCCTGATCGCTGACGCGATTGTAGATAAGGATCAACGCTTGCCAACAGATCCACGATTTGTGCAAGCGCTCACGCAGGGAATTAGCGCTTGCGGCGACAAAGTCGTCAATGGGCCTATTTACGGCGCGGACGCAATCGTCTTGAGCGTTGAAGAAAAAGCGCAATTACGCGCGACGTCACAAGCGATGGCGGTGGATATGGAGTCTCACATTGCCGCAGATTTTGCGCGCCGTCGCCAGCTGCCTTTTGTGGCTTTTCGAGTGATCAGCGATCCCGCCCAACGGGCGCTGCCGCCGCTTGCGCTGAAAGCGATTACGCCGCAGGGCGATGTCGATATCAAGGAAATCGCGCTTGGATTGCTCCAAGCGCCAGGTCAGATCGCTGGATTAATTCGCGCAGGCATCGACTCGCAAGCCGCCTTTAAGCGGTTAAGCGGCTGTCGACTGCTGCTCGGCCCGCTGCTTCGCCTCGTGCTCGCGGATCTCTGAGAGCCGCGCGACATTTTCGTCATAGACATATTCCGCTGGGCGCTGGTTCTCGAGCGAAATATCTGGAGCCATTGGGCCTTGCGTGCGCACGCCAAAGAGCGCTACGGCGGCGGCCTTCCAAGGACGCCGGACGGCGTCATTTACAGCGCTCGCTTCAAATCCGGAATGAACCATGCAGTCTGCGCATTTTTCATAATTGCCGACGCCATAAGCGTCCCAATCGGTCTCTTCCATTAGCTGCTTAAATGTCGGCACGTAACCTTCGCCAAGCAGATAGCAGGGGCGCTGCCACCCAAAGACTGTGCGCAAAGGATTGCCCCAAGGCGTACAGAAATAGCTTTCATTGCCGGCAAGAAAATTCATAAACAGACCAGATTGCTGGAAAGCCCAGGCCTTGCCGCCCCGACCGCGCGCAAGAATAGAGCGAAACAATTCTTTCGTGCGCTGACGATTGAGAAAATGCGTCTGATCCGGCGCGCGTTCATAGGCATAGCCTGGCGAAACAGTCATGCCATCGACGCCTAATTTGGTTGTATCGTCGAGGAATTTCGCAACGCGCTCGGGGTCAGCGTCAGCAAAGAAGGTGCTGTTTGTCGTTACACGGAAGCCTTTAGACTTTGCGAGCTGCAGCGCTTCTACCGCGCGCTCATAGACGCCTTCTTGGCAAACCGCTTTATCATGCATCTCCTTGTCGCCATCGAGATGAATCGACCAGGTGAAATATGGACTGGGTTTATATTGATCAATTTTTTTCGTCAGCAGCAGAGCATTGGTGCAGACAATAGCGAATTTACCGCGTGCGATAATGCCCTCAACAATTTCAGGCAGATCTTTGTGCAAGAGCGGTTCGCCGCCGGCGATAACGACCACAGGGGCGCCGCATTCATCTATTGAAGCGAGGCTATCTTCGACGGAAAGACGTTTATTGAGAATGTGATCTGGATAATCAATCTTACCGCAACCAGCGCATTCCAAATTGCACCGAAATAAGGGCTCAAGCATGAGCACAAGCGGATAACGCTTCACGCCCATCAGATGCTGCTTGATGATATAACTGCCTATCTTCGCGACGTAGCGGAATGGTATGGACACGGCTATTTCCTGTTGTGGTGCGCGAGCCTTCAAGGGACTGCGAGACAATAGGCGCCGGCGCGGAATCGGCCGCGAGCGTCACGCCAGCCGCTCCCCTACCATGATTGCGCCGGTAAGGGAAATCCCGACGTCCCGAACGCCCAGAATCCAAGCCCCTCGGCGGCTCCTCCCCCTGGTCATCGGCAGCTCTTGCCTAATTGACCGATTCGGTCTCTCATCTCAGGCGTGTTGACGAATCTTTTTAGGCAGAAAGCCTTCAGTCTTCTGACCAAAGGTCCTCAAGAAAGGCTCTTGAGCCGTCGCGGCGCAGAGCTAAACGGGTTCTTATGAGCACATCCCCCCTCCCCAAAGACGCCCCACCGCAGCCAGTCCGCAGCCTCACGCCCCGGCCAGCTGCGGCCCTGCCTTCAGTTTTAAAACGTCTCTGGGAAGGCGACATTGACCTGGGCCGGGTCGGCTTAATGGTCGCTGTGCCCGTATTGATGTGGGTTTTCTACACCACCTCCTCGGGCATGATCGATATTATGCGCAAGGAAGCCGGGGACTGGATCGGCGTCGCCGGGGCCCTCGTCGCTACCTCCGCGGTCTTGGTCATGCTGGCCTCAACCTCCTGGTCGCTCGGGGCGGAGCTCGCCGCTTTGATTGTTCGACGGCGGATCGTGCGAGAGCGCATGATCATTAAGACAAGTGTGACAGCGGCGGTGTTTTTGTTTGTGTTCTCAATCTCGGCGTTCTTTTCTTTCACCTTTTATTACAACAATATTTTTAAACTCTCCTCACGCAAAATTGTTGCTGAACTCCAGCCAATGGAATTAGCAAGCGAAGTTATTCTGCCTGCAACGCGCGAAATCAGCGCAGTTTATGAAGCGGCATCGACAAAAATTGTCGCGACTCCATCATTTCGCAGTTATCTCGCCTCACTCGACGCGCTGATTGAAACAGCAAGACAAGCAAGCCCCTCGCTCCGCGAGGCAATTCGTAAAGGTCAAGAAGCGCAGCAAGAAGCGCTCGCGCGCGCTGCGCGGCAAGCAGCATTAGAAATTGAAACCGCCCGCACAGCAACGCGTCAATTAGAAGATGCGCGCGCTGAAATCGCTGCGTTAGAAAAAAGCGCTGCAGACCTTGAAGTCATTATTCAGGCGAAACAGGATGAAATTAATACGCTAACAACAGTGGTGCGTCAGGAGGAGCAGCTTGCTGTGGACGCAGCGCATGGCCTTGACAATATGGGAGCGGCCTGCGGCCCCAATTGTCACATGCATCAATTGAAAGCTGAAGAAGCGCTTAAACGTATCGCTACAATTCGCCGTACGCTGACGAACCCAACAACGGAACGCATCGACGCACTCAAACGCCGGGACGCGCTGACGGCGCAAATGATCCCCTTAAGACAAAAAGCTGAAGCGGCAACCAACGCCGCCAGCCGACCCGGTCCAAGGTCTGGCGCCTTGCCGGATCTTGAGACGACCGTGCGCAATTTAATCGCGATCCGAGATCAATTAAGCATTGACCCAAGCTGGGAGCGGGTGCGTGAAGCCAAACCGCTTTGCGATCCTATCCTCATCGCCACGCGCCAAGCCAATCTCTTGGAGAATGACGTTCCTGCTGACTTTTCATGCGAACCGCAAGGCTCCGCGCGCGAGCTGCTGTCTGCCCGAGACGAAACGCTCGCAGCGCGGGTGAGCTTTGATCAAAAATGCGGCATGGAAACAGGATTGCGCGATACATTTGCTGCAATCGTTTCAAAAATACGCGCTGCGCCCGCTTCTGATGGCGCAACTGTGAGCGCCGCTTTCAATGCCGCTAAAGCAGCAATCGACAGTTGCGTTGTTGCAGGAAAAACCGTCGGCCTGACAGATGAAAATGTTCGAGAGCTACTCAATGTGAGTGACGCCTATCTGCGCAAGCATTCAACAGAGCGCAATAAATTCGAGCTGGCGCGTGAGGCGTTTTGGAGCTTTACGCCTGACTCGAATATGGCGATCTGCGTGGCTATGGCTCAAGATTTATTTCTCTTCATCATGAAATTCTTGGCCGAAATTTTCAAACGCAGCGCTGATGTGCGGGAAAGAAAACAATTTCTTGCACCCATCGATTTAACGGATGATGAAGATGATGCGCTTGAAATACGCGCTATGAAGGCCTTACTGCGCGCTGCAAAACCCTTGCAGGGAGAGATGAGCGCAATAGATCCAAAAAACCCATCCCTGACGAGACTTTCTGACGCTGTTAGCGAAAATCTTATGGCGATTTTGAATCGCCTCGTGCGCGATGAAATCGCCTATATCGACGCTGAGGGTGTCTATATCGCTGACAATCAAACGATTTCACAAATAGAAACGAGTTTATTTCAAGCCGTTCGACCGCGCACGGCGAAAGCCCAAGGCCTCCCACCCAATCCCGACGCGGGCTATGATCGAGCACAGGCATTTTACGGCGATCCAAATGCCGCGCATCATTTCCGCCGGCGCACCTCGAGTTTAGAGCGCTATCTTAACTAAGAGACCGTTTCGAAAAAAACAAAATGCGGGTTCGCGCTCTAGTAAATTAAAGTTCTCTTGTAACTACCCAGGTTACGAAGTGCTTTAGATTTGAGAGGCGCAGAATTTTGTAGACGGCGAATCTTTATTTTGATTCAAACTAAGGATGGTCATCGAATCGCGGAATAAGCCGACTTATGATGAGCTTTTGGCGCTCGTAGCTGCGCTGAAGGCGGAAAATGCTGCATTGAAAAAGCGGCTTTCAGAGCTTGAGCGTCGTCTTGGATTAGATAGCTCCAACTCTGGCAAACCCCCATCGAGTGATGGGCTGAAGAAAAAGTCCCGGGTTCGTAGCCTT
>Ga0194120_10002503_pt1 | contig 31404 bp, 25 predicted proteins | sample TA2MahCa65mmetaG_FD_148642 | JGI IMG/M metagenome (GOLD analysis project Ga0194120, IMG submission 148642) | Freshwater microbial communities from Lake Tanganyika, Tanzania - TA2015019 Mahale Deep Cast 65m | ecosystem: Environmental > Aquatic > Freshwater > Lake | place: Tanzania: Lake... | reverse complement strand
TCACCAGCCTCGCGTTCGGGGATGTCCATCGTCGGCCTCCGGTGCCGACAGCATTGTGCCACACCCCACTCGCTGACGCCACCGACCATGCGCCGTACAGCGCGCGGAACTCACGCCGAAGCCGTATAATCAGCCAGGCAGGCGCACCCCCAACGGGCGATTCCTCCGACCGAAACTCCCGCGGCTCTGGCGAACTCGCCCACGACGACGAGGTCACCGTTGGGGAGCACCGTGGCGTCGAAAACCTCGCCGTCCACGCCCAAGCCCACCCCCGACCACGCCGAGCCGTCCCAGCGGGCAACTCTGGCAGCCGGCTCCCCGCCGGCGGTTCGGAAGAACGCGCACCAAGGCGCCGGCGGACGCCGCGGGTGCCACGGGCGAGCCGCCCGGCGGCTCGCCCGTGCCGGCGCCAGGACCGGCCTCGAACAGCCGCACGGGTCATCGGGCGAAGCGCCCGATGACCCGTGGCACCCGGAGCGCTCCGTCCACGGACTTCCGACTCGCGCCACCAGGCACCGGACCTTCCCCTCTATCGAACCTGCCTTCCTTGGCGGCACGGGCGGGCGTGGGGCCTCGCGCCGGTGGGGCGTACGCTGCGTCGCAAGGAGGCTTGGATGCAACATCAGGGAACCATCCTGTCGGTGCTGACGCTTGGCTTGGGCGGCGGGTTCGCGCCCGCGCAGACCCCGCCGCCCAGTTACGGGTTTGAGTTCGTCACCATCACGCACGCGGGGAACCGTCCCGCCAACCCCGACGAGGCCCCGAAGTTTCCCTACTTTCCCCTCGGGGCCGTCGCCTACGAGTACCGCATCTCGCGCACCGAAGTCACGACCGGGCAGTGGGTCGAGTTCTGCAACGCCTACGGGCAGTGGGTGGCGCCGGGGGGCTGGTTCGAGATGCACGGCCGCTTCGTCTTCCGCGACCCGGGCACGGGCATCTACTCCGGCCCAGCGGACCTGCCCGCGGAGTTGGGCTGGCGCTACGCCGCCCGCTACTGCAACTGGCTCCACAACGGCAAGCGCCCCGAGCGCTGGGCCTTCGAGGACGGCGTGTACGACACCTCGACCTTCACCGTGAACCCCGACGGCTCGCGCAACGACCAGATCGCCCGCCACCCCGGGGCCCGCTTCTGGATCCCCACCGAGGACGAGTGGATCAAGGCCGTCTACTACGACCCCGACAGGAACGGCCCGGGGCTGGATGGGTACTGGCTCTACCCCAACATGAGCGACTCGCCGCCGATCCCGGGCGTAACCACCAACGCGGGACTCAACACCTCCGGCATGCCCGTCGGCTCGTACCCCCACGCCCGCTCGCCCTGGGGCCTGCTCGACGCCTCGGGGGGCATGGACGAGGTTCTGGAGACGCTGGCCTACACGGCCAGCCGCGAGCGCATGACGCGAGGGTCAAGGTTCGGCGGCGATCCTGGTTTCGTCCAGTTTCGCGACCGCATCGATTACACTTGGCATCCATCCTCCCATCCATCCGTCGGCGCCATCGGATTCCGCGTGGCATCCTTGGTACCGGCCCCCTCGGGAACTCTGGCGGTCATGATGATCGTCCTTGGGTCATTGGCCTACAGAAGGAGAAGCAGCAATGAACCGGCTCTTTGCCCTGTGCCTCGCGGTCGGGATCGGCCTCTCGAGCGCGCCCAAGCGAGCTGATGGCACGATCACGGTGCGAGTGACCGGCGGCGCGACACCCGTCGGATCGCCCACGATTGTCCCCGGCGCGCTGGGGGCGATCGTAACCGTCAGCGCCTACGGCAACCCAAGCGGCGTCGTCATTGTCGAAGCCGATGGTCCCAACGACGCGATCGAGCGCATCCGCATCGTGCCCCAGACCAACCCGCCGTTCACGGCGAATCAACTCAACTTGGTGGCTCGACGCCGAGTACGAGTACCGCATCGAGCCGGTCTGGGCGTATCTCCGCTCGACCGTCGTCAACCCGTACGCCTCGCCGCCGACGCTCCTGCGCGTCGCCCCCGTGCGCGACGACGAGTACCGCTTCACGGTGCTGTCGGCGGCCAACCAGGGCGGCGGCTGAGCCGCGCGCCGACGACGATGGCGCGCCGCCGCGCCGACAATCCTCCCCCGCGCCTATCCTTGCTCCCTTGGTGGCACGGGCGGCCGTGAGACCTCGCGCCGGTGGGGCGCGGGGCGGTGAATCGTGAACCCAAGTCTGCCCCTCGGGGGCGGGGCGGCGTCGGACGTGTGTCCCGCGCGGCCCCGGGTTGTCGGCACCCCGCATCGCCGTCGCCTCGCGCGACGCCCGCCCGTGTGCGATGCATGGGTCCCGCGCCCGAACTCGGAATCTCCACTCATGATCGATGAAGCACTGATCCGTTCCCTCGGGTTGGTCGACGCCGACGTCGACGCCATGCTCAAGGACGTCCTCGGCGGCCGCACAGGCCAGGGCTCCATGGAGTCCTTCCTGGGCAAGCAGGCCGAGGCCCTGGTCCCCGGCAAGCTCATCACCGGCAAGGTGATCGGGTTTGCCGGCAACGACGTCCTCGTCGAGGTCGGCCTCAAGTCCGAGGGCCTGATCGCCAAGGAGGAGTTCGAGGGCGTCGAGCCCAAGGTGGGCGAGGAGATCACCGTCCTGCTCGAACGCCTCGAGGGCGACGGCGGGCTCGTCCAGCTGAGCAAGCGCAAGGCCGACCGCATGCTCAACTGGCAGCGCATCATGGACACCACCAGGGAGGGCGACGTCGTCGAGGGCCTGGTCACCCGCAAGATCAAGGGCGGCTTGCTCGTCGACATCGGCGTGCAGGTCTTCCTCCCCGCCAGCCAGGTCGACGTCCGCCGACCCGCCGACATCGGCGAGTACATGGGGCGACGCATCCGCGCCACCATCCTCAAGATCGACACCGACACCCGCAACATCGTCATCAGCCGCCGCAAGCTCATCGAGGAGGAGCGGGCCGCCGCCAAGAAGCGCCTCATGGAGACCCTCAAGGAGGGCGACCTGGTCACCGGCGAGGTCAAGAACATCGCCGACTTCGGCGCCTTCATCGACCTGGGCGGGATCGACGGCCTGCTGCACATCACCGACATGTCCTGGAGCCGCATCAACCACCCCTCCGAGCTGGTCAAGATCGGGCAGCGCGTCGAGGTCAAGGTCCTCAACATCGACCGCGAGAAGGAGAAGATCGCCCTGGGCCTCAAGCAGAAGGAGGCCAGCCCCTGGTCCGACCTCGAGAAGAAGTACCCCATCAACTCCCGCGTCCGCGGCACCGTCGTCAACGTCGTCCCCTACGGCGCCTTCGTGCGCCTCGAGGACGGCATCGAGGGCCTCGTCCACATCTCCGAGATGTCCTGGACCCGACGCATCAACCACCCCTCCGAGGTCCTCCAGCCCGGGCAGGAGGTCGACGTCGTCGTCCTCGACATCAACAAGGACAAGAAGGAAATCAGCCTCGGCATGAAGCAGACCGAGATCAACCCCTGGGAACTGGTCGGCGAGAAGTACCCCGTCGGCTCCGTCATCGAGGGCAAGGTCCGCAACCTCACCAACTACGGCGCCTTCGTCGAGATCGAGCCCGGCATCGACGGCCTCCTCCACGTCTCCGACATGTCCTGGACCAAGAAGATCACCCACGCCAACGAGGTCCTCAAAAAGAACGACTCCGTCAAGTGCGTCATCCTCGAGGTCGACCGCGACAAGCAACGCATCAGCCTCGGCATCAAGCAGCTCACCGAGGACCCCTGGATCTCCGCCATCCCAGAGCACTACAAGCCCGGGATGGTCGTCCGCGGGAAGGTCACCAAGATCACCAACTTCGGCGTCTTCGTCGAACTCGAACAGGACCTCGAAGGCCTCCTCCACATCTCCGAGCTCGCCGACCACAAGGTCGAGAACCCCCAGGACGTCGTCAAGGCCGGCGACGAGATCGACGTCAAGATCCTCCGCGTCGACCGCTCCGACCGCAAGATCGGCCTCTCCCTCAAACGCGCCCAGTGGGGCGAGACCCGCGATGTCGGCTCCGGGGCGAGCGACCGCTCCTACTCGGGCGGGCCCTCGCCCACCCGCGGCGGCATGGACGACCACGACGCCATGGGCACCGACAAGATCCGCCTCCGGTAACGCCGGCAGCCGTGACACCAAGGGCCCGCTCCGCTCGGAGCGGGCCCTCTTTCGTGCGCTCGGGGGCGCCTCGGCCCCTGCCCTCGGGCGGCAATCCCCGCCCCCCGGTTCCGAGTAACTCCCCGGAGGTTCGCCCATGGAACTGATCGGATCGGTGTGCCTGGGGCTGGGGTTGGCGGCGGCGTGCGGGTTCCGCGTGTTCCTGCCCGTGCTTGCCCTCGCGCTGGCATCGCGCCTGGGCGTTGTCGAGCTCGGTCCGGCGTGGGCCTGGGTGGGGTCGTGGCCCGCGGTCGCGGGGCTCTCGGCGGCGGCGCTGGTTGAGTTGATCGCGTTCTACATCCCGTTTGTCGACAACGCGCTCGATGCGCTCGCCGCGCCGGCAGCCGCCATCGCGGGAACGCTGGTCGCCGCCTCGCAGCTCACGGGCGTGGAGGCGGTCTCGCTCCCGCCCGCCGTGGCGTGGGTCCTTGCGGCCATCGCCGGCGGTGGCCTCGCCACCGGCGTGCACCTGGGCGCCGCGTCCGTCCGCGGCGCGTCCACCGCGACCACCGCGGGCATGGGGAACCCTGTCGTTTCCACGGCCGAGAACGTCGCCGCCGCCGGACTCTCCGCGGCTTCCATCATCATGCCCGTCATCGCCGCCTCGCTCATCGGGCTCGGGGTTGTGCTGATTGTGCGGCGGCGGCTGCGCTCCCGGCGTGCGGCCCGGCGGAGCACGCTCTTCACTCCCGCCCGCCCTGCCGATCACTCGGGCCATGGACTGGCTTGTTGACCTCGTGAAGCCCACCAAGCAGAAGGTCGCCCGCCGCTGCGAGCGTTACCGGACCACCGATCTCCGCTGCGCCCTGGGCCTGATCGCCGACCTCTCGGCGAGCGGCATGCGGGTGCGGGCCGACAGCAAGCCGGACTTCAAGGCCGGCCATCTCCTCGATCTTCCGGTCAGCAACGGGCAGCACAAGATCGTCGTCCGCGCCCGCGTCGCCTGGGTCCGCAAGGGCGCCGAGGGGCGCTACTGGATCGGCCTGGCCTTCGCCGACACCCGCGCCGGCATCGGCGACCTCATGGCTCGCCTCGCCCGCTACGGCTACTTCGAAACCGAGCAGCCCCAGGATCAGCCCCGCCCGCCCTCCAACACCCACGCCCGCCGAGAGGAAATCGAGGACCTCTACGAGATCCTCGGCGTCGGTCGCCGCGCCGCCCCCGATGAGATCCACGCCGCCTACCGCCGCCTCGCCCACGTCTATCACCCGGACGTCTGCAAGCACGCGGACGCGGGCGAGCGCATGGTCCGCGTCAACAAGGCCTACGCCATCCTCAAGGACGAGGCGGTCCGCAAAAAGTACGACGCCCTGCTCCGGGGCACGCGGGCGGCCTGATCCGCACCGAACAACCGCCGACATCGATCAGAACGCGAGCCCCAACCCACCAATCGGGTTGGCCCATTACAGGTGTTTTCGCGCATTTCAGTGGTTTTTTTCCAGTCGCCGTGGTATTGTGAATGGGCGTGAGCCATTTCACGTGACCTCGGTCGGCTTTGGCGCGCCGCGTGGGCGCCCGAGGAGGTTGGGCGTGGAGTGCTCCACGCCGGTTATTGCCGGCCCCAAGCGAGAGGAGTTTGAAATGAGGAATCTTCTTGTTGGCATGGCCGCCCTCGCCGTCGCGGGCACGGCTCTCGGCGCCGTCCATTCCTACCCCGGCGCCAACGGTTCGGCGGCGGTCGTGGGCTCGATCGGGTACATCAACCCCAACGAGGTCGGGTACTTCTGGTCCGTCAGCCGCGGCGACAGCGTCACCGAGACCTTCGCCGATGGGCTCCCCTTCGTCACCCAGACGCGCCTCGACCTCAACGTGATTCAGAACGTCCTGAACTCGGGCAACTCCGTGAACTGGGACGTGCTTCTCAACGGCACGCTGATCGGATCGTTCAGCGTCGCCCAGGGCTTCCTGGGTCCCGTGACCCACGTCCTCAACCACGCCGCGGTCGCCCACGTGGGCGGCATGTACACCGTCCGCATGGAGGTCACCAACGAGGTGCCGGGCGGCGGCGGCTCGCACACCTGGCTCGCCGGCGCCCCCGCGGGCGCGATCGGCTCCACCGTGACGCTGGTTCCGGCCCCCGCGTCCCTCGCCCTGCTGGGCCTGGGCGGGCTGGTCGCCGGGCGCCGCCGCCGCTGATCGCTCGACCTGCTTCGAACTCAAGGGGCTCGGCGCTCGCGCCGGGCCCCTTTTTCATGCCCTACTTCAGCAGCCGCTCCAGGTAGTGGATGTCCACGCCCCCCGCGCGGAAGCCCGCGTCCTGCATCAGGCGCTGGTGCAGCGGGATCGTCGTCTTGATCGGCTCCACCCGGAACTCGGCCAGGGCCCGGGCCATGCGGTCGATGCACTGCCCGCGGTCGTCGGCGTGCACGATCAGCTTGCCGATCATGCTGTCGTAGTTGGGCGGCACCGTGTACCCCGCCACCGCGTGCGTGTCCATCCGCACCCCCGGCCCGCCCGGCGGCTCGAAGACCGCGATCCGCCCCGGGCTGGGGCGGAACCCGTGCTCGGGGTCCTCGGCGTTGATGCGGCACTCCATGGCGTGCCCGCGCACGTGGATGTCGCTCTGCTTCCAGGGCAGCCTCTCCCCCGCCGCCACACGGATCGTCGCCTTCACGATGTCGATCCCCGTGATCAGCTCCGTGACCGGGTGCTCCACCTGCACGCGCGTGTTCACCTCGAGCATGTAGAAGTTCTGCTTCTCGTCCATCAGAAACTCCACGGTCGCGGCTCCGTGGTAGTTGGCGGCCTTGACGAGGCGTGCGGCGGCCTCGCACACCGCGTCGCGCTTGCGCCGCTCGATGTCCGGGCCCGGGGCCTCCTCGATCACCTTCTGGTGCCGCCGCTGCATGGAGCAGTCGCGCTCGTACAGGTGGATGGCGTGCCCGTGCTTGTCGCCCAGCACCTGCACCTCGACGTGCCGCGCGTGCTCCAGGAACTTCTCGATGAAGACCGACCCGTCGCCGAACGCCGCCTGGGCCTCCTGCGACGCCGCCCGCAGGTTCATCCGCAGGCTCGCCTCGGTGCGGCAGACGCGCATGCCCCGCCCGCCCCCGCCCGCCGCCGCCTTGATGATCACCGGGTACCCGATCTTCCCCGCGACCTCGACCGCCTCCTCCTCCTCCGTCACCGCCCCGTCGGACCCGGGGAACGTCGGCACGCGGGCCGCCTTGGCCGTCTGCTTGCACGCGATCTTGTCCCCCAGCTTCCCCATCGCCTCGGGCGTCGGACCGATGAACTCGATCTTGCAGTCGCGGCACACCTGGCTGAAGTCGGCCCGCTCGGCCAGGAACCCGTACCCCGGATGGATCGCGTCGGCGTCGGCGATCTCCGCCGCCGCGATGATCCGCGCGATGTTGATGTAGCTCTCCTTCGCCGGCGCCGCCCCGATGCAGATCGCCCGGTCCGCCAGCCGCAGGTAGGGCGCCTCCCTGTCCGCCGTCGAGTACACGCACACCGCCTCGATGGAGAGCTCGCGGCACGCGCGGATGATGCGGAGGGCGATCTCGCCGCGGTTGGCGATCAGGACTCTCTTGAACATGCGGGGGCTCGGCGTAAGGGCGTTGGAATGGAGGGTCACCTGACGGAGAGACGCAGAGACGGAGGCGGGCGCTCGGCCGGGTGCTGCTCCCTGGCCATGCCTCGGATCAGCCCCTGGGGCACGCGGCCCGCCGCCTCAACCCCACGCCGGATCTGGGCGAGTCTTCGAGCGAAGGCGCGGGTCGCCGGGCTCCCGTCCGAGCCTCCGTCGCCGGGCCTCCTCAGGCTCGGCGTGGTTGGTGAGGGGATCGCAACCGAGCAGCGCGGCTTCTGGCAGGGCACCAGGCCCCGGAACGTCCGAACACCGGCCACGACTCCCCTCCTTTCACCCGCGGAAGGCCGCAACGACACCGCCACGACCTTGGTCTCTTCGGGTCCCCCCGCCTACGCCGGCCTCACCAGAAAGAGCTTCTGACCGAACTCCACCGCCTGCCCGTTCTTGGCCAGCACCTGCTCGATCACGCCCCCCTTGTCGGCCTTGATCTCGTTGAACACCTTCATCGCCTCGATCAGGCAGACCACCGAGTCGGGCGCGATCTTCGAACCGGGCTTCACGAACGCGGGCGAGTCGGGGTTCGGCGCCGAGTAGAACGTGCCGACCATGGGCGACTCGATCGCCAGCAGCCCGGCGTCGGCGGCCGGCACGCTCCCGTTCGCCGCCCCCGCGTGGACCGGCGCCGGCGCGTGCACCACCACCGGCGCCGCCGGCACGGGGGCCGCGCCGCCCCGCTTGATCGTCACCGTCGCCTCGCCCTCGCGCAGGTCGAGCTCCGTCAGGTCGTTGTCCACCATCAACTGAACCAACTGCTTGAGCCTGGCGGGGTCGATCATGGCGTGGATCCTCTTGGAGACGCTCGCCCTTGCCGGGAGCGCCGGGCCGAACGCCCGCCGCTCGCCGGCTTCACTCGAGCGTCGCCCACTCGATGTCTCTCGGAAGGGTGCACAGGTTCTCGGCGCCGTCCGCGGTGACGAGGAAGTCGTCCTCGATGCGCACGCCGCCCACGCCGGGAAGGTAGATCCCCGGCTCGATCGTGATCACGTTCCCGGGCTCCAGAGGCCTGGGCGGGGCCATGTGGCTCACACGCGGGTCCTCGTGCCCGTTCATCCCCAGGCCGTGCCCCAGCCCGTGCCCGAACCGTTCGCCGAACCCGGCCTTGCCGATCAGGTCGCGGGCGATGCGGTCGATCTCCAGCGTCGTCCGCCCGGGCCTCACCGCCGCCGCCGCCGCCTCGAACGCCCCGAGCACGATCGCGTAGATCTCCTTGACCCGCCGGGGCCACTTGCGCAGCGCGAACGTCCGCGTCATGTCGCCCCGGTAGCCGCTGACCACCGCGCCCCAGTCGATGAGCAGCGGCTGCCCCGCCGCCAGTGTCACCGTCCCGGGGTGGTAGTGGGGGAGCGACCCGTTGGCCCGCGCCGCCACGATCGTGTTGAAGCTCGCCGCCGACGCCCCCCGGACCTTCATCTCCGATTCCAGCCGCGCCGCCACCTCCAGCTCCGACTGCCCAGGCTTGAGCGTCGGCAGCACCGCCTTGAGCGCCGCCTCCTGAACCCGGATCGCCCCGCGGATCAGCCCCACCTCCACCGAGTCCTTCACGGCCCGCAGCCCCGCGACCAGCCCCGTCGTCGGCACCACCCGCCGCGGGCCCAGGCTCGCCGCCAGCGCCCCGTAATCCGCCAGCGTGATCTGCTCGCTCTGCACCCCCGTGCGACCACGCACCGCCCCGACCAGCTCCACCGCCGCCTCCGCCATGGCCCGCGCCCGGATCACCACCTCGCACAGCGGCTTGACCGACGCCAGCTCCTCCTCGTACCGGAAGTCGCTCAGGACCGTGGGCCTGCCCGGCCCCGTCGGCCCGTGAACCAGCAGGTACGAATCGCCGCCCAGGAACCCCGTGAGGTACCCCACGTCGATCGGGTTCGTCACCAGCAGGGCGTCCAGCCCCTGGGCGTGCACAAGCCCCCGCAGCCGCTCCAGCCGCCGACGGTACACTGGCGCCTCGACCGTCCCGTTCGGCGTCCCCTCCGCCTTGGGGCGAGCGGCTCGCTTGAGCGGGCGCGAACGGGTAACGGCAGGGCGACGTGCCATGTGGGGACGATGATACACAGAGCGATCTTCACCCCGCATTCGGAAGCCGGTAGGGTCAACGCCACCCCCGAGGTCGGCCCCCTCCACTTCAGGGGAGGGGTGGCGTGGCGTTGGCTCCGGTCGCCGGTTTCGCTGGTGCCAACCCCGTGACCGCCCGCGGCCCACGCACGGAGACGCCGACCGCCATCGCGGCGCTCGCCTCCGCCGGCGCCCTCGCCTCGCTGCTTGTCGTCGCCTATCCGATCGGGGCCGCCATCCTCGAAGGCGTGCGCGCTTCCGACGGTGCGGTTGGCCCGGCGCCCGACCCGGCGCTGCTGGCCCGAACGCTGGCCTGGGCCGGCGCGATCGGGCTGCTCGCCACGCTCTGGGCCTGCCCGCTGGCCTGGGCCATCCGACCGGGGCGGTGGTGGATGCTCGCGCTGGTCTTGGCGGCCCTCCTCATGCCGCCCTACCTCGCCTACGCCGGCTGGGGCATGGCCCGGGCGCCGGGCACGATGCTGGGCGATTGGCTGGCGCGCCAGGGCCAGGGCCCGCGACCCTGGCTCCCGATGGCCGTCGGTCGCGGATTGGCCGTCCTGGGCCTGTCGCTGTGGGCGGCCCCGCTGGCGATGCTGGCCCTCCTCCCCAGGGTTCTGGCGATCGACCAGCACGTGCTCGACGCGTCCCGCCTCGACCCCATGGGCTCGATCCGCCGCCGATGGCTGGAGGCGCGCCTGAGCGGCGCGGGCCTGCTCGCCGCCTGCGGGCTTGTCACGCTGGTCATGCTCGGCTCGGCGATCCCCCTGCACGTCGCCCAGGTCGAGACCTGGGCCGTCGTCGTCTGGCGCGCCATGGACGAGTCGGGCGCCGCCGGGCGGGCGCGGGCCTGGGGTGCAGCCGGACCCGTGCTGGCCGCCGGGTTGCTCGGCGCCGCCCTCCTGAGCCGGGCCCTGATGCGCCGGCGCGACGACACGCTCCCGCCCCTCCCCGTCGCGGGCCCCGGCCCATCGCGCTGGCTGGCGTGCCTGATCGTCGCCGCCGCGGTGGGGGCGCCCCTGGCGATCATGGCCCTGGGCCTGCGCCGGGCCGAGTCGCTGGCCCGCTTCTGGACCGTCAGCCGCGACGACGTGGCGTCGAGCCTCGCGGTCGCCGCGATGACCGCCCTCGCCGCCGCCGCGATCACACTCTGCGCCTGGGCCGGGCTGAGCGCCCGCTCGCGGAGCGTCCGCGCCGCCGCGGGCGCGTCGCTGGCGATCTGGCTCATCGGGGCCCTCGTCCCCGGCGTGCTCGTCGGGGCCGCGATCCATCGCGCCTGGTCGTGGTGCCCCGCGCTCGCCGACGGCCCGCTGATCCTCGTGCTGGCCCACCTGGCCCGCTTCGGCGCCGCCGCCGCCGCCGCCGGCGCCTGGATGGCCCTCGCCGAGCCCCGCGAGTGCCGCGACATGCGCCGGCTCGACGGCGCCGAGGGGCTGCGCGGCTGGTGGGGGGCGGCGGTCGCCGGGCGGGCCGCCGTCATCCCCGCGACCGGGGTCGCCGTCGGCCTCCTCAGCCTGCACGAGATCGAGGCCTCCATCTTCGTGCAGCCCCCGGGCGTGGGCAGCCTGGCCCGCACCGTCCTCGCGCTCCTGCACTTCAACCGCAGCGAGGAGCTCAGCGCCGCCGGCGTGTGGATCGTGGGCGGCGGCCTCCTGATCGCCCTCGCTGTCGCGGCCGCCGCCGCGCGACGACTCTTCGTCATCGACCACTCCCGACGGAACCCTCCCGGCGGGCAACCTGTATGATGCCCCGGACGCACCGGCTGGGCCGGGCCTCGCGGGGTGAGACAAGGCCGTGACGCACGCAGGCAAGTCGCAGGCTCGGAGGGGGTCGCGGGGCGGATTCGTCCCGGCCTGTCTGGTCGTCGCCGCCTTGGCCGCGTGCGCCGAGCACGATCCGGAGCACGCCGCCGACTTCGACGTCCTCGCCCGCTTCGGCGAGGTCGGACGCTCCCCGGGCCAGTTCGTCAAGCCCCGCGCCATCGACGCCGACGCCCGCTCCCTCTACGTCGTCGACATGACCGCCCGGGTCCAGCGCCTCGACCCCGACTCGGGCCGATGCACCGCCTGGTGGCAACTCCCCGACTTCGAGTTCGGGCGGCCCGTCGGTCTGAGCGTCGGCCCCTGGGTCGACGGCTCCACCGTCCTCTACGTCCCCGAGACCCACTACTTCCGCGTCTCCGTCTTCCGACTCCCAGACGCCATGGGCCATCCCCCCGACCTCCTCCTCCGCTTCGGCGAGTACGGCGAGGGGCCGGGACAGTTCATCTTCCCCACCGACGTCGCCGTCCTCCCCACCCCCGACGGCACGCGCGTCGAGCGCCTCTACGTCGCCGAGTACGGCGGGCACGACCGCGTCAGCGCCTTCGACCCCGAGGGCCGCTTCCTCTTCGCCTTCGGCGCCTTCGGACCCGAGGGCGTGGGCGACGACCCCGCCGGCATCTACTTCAACCGCCCCCAGTCCATCGCCATCGACCGCGCGCGCCGCGAACTGATCGTCTGCGACGCCGCAAACCACCGCCTCGGACGCTTCACCCTCGGCGGCGACCTGCTCGCCTGGATCGGCTCGCCCGACTCGGCGGGCGACGCCCCGGGCCGGTTCAAGTACCCCTACGGCCTGGCGCTCCCGGGCGACGGCACCGCCCTCGTCTGCGAGTACGGCAACGGACGAATCCAGCGCATCGACCTGGAGACCGGGCGGTCCCTGGGCCTCTTCGGGCGCTCCGGGAGGGGCGACGCCCAGGCCGCCAGCCCATGGGGCGTCGCGCTCATCGGCCGACGGCTCTTCGTGCTCGACAGCGGGCACAGCCGCGTCCTGACCATCGAGGCGCCCGCCCGCCGCGGGGGCGGCGCATGATGCTCCTGGCGTCGATCCGCCTCGGGCCCGTCGAGTTCCAGACCCCCGTCTGGCTCCTCCTCATCCCCGCCCTGGGCGTGCTCACGGTGCTCATGGCCATGCGCAGTCTCTCGGGCCTGGGGCGGGTCACCAGGTGGGCGGCCCTCCTGGCTCGCCTGTTCGTCATCACGTTCCTGGCCGGCGCCCTGGCCGAGCCCCAGTGGCGCAAGGAAGGCAAGGACGTCTCCGTCACGCTCGTCCTCGACATGAGCCAGTCCGTCCCCGCAAGCCTCCAGCAGCGCGTCATCCGCTTCGCCGAGGAGGCCCGCGCCGTCAACCCGCGCCGCGAGGACCGCCTGGGCATGGTCACCATCGCCCGCAACTCCTACGTCCAGTCCCTCCCCCGCGCCCTCAACACCACCCTCGAAACCTCCACCATCGGCGCCACCGACGGAACCGACCTGGCCTCGGGCCTGCGCCTCGCCATGGCCGTCGCCTCACAGGACGCCGCCAACCGCATCGTCATCGCCAGCGACGGCAACCAGACCACCGGCAACCTGCTCGACGAGGCCCAGCGCGCCAAGGCCGTCGGCGTCCCCATCGACGTCATCCCCCTCACCTACACCTACGAGTCCGAGGTCATGGTCGACCGCGTCGTCGCCCCCGCCACCGCCCGCATGGGCGAGGTCATCAACCTGCGCGTCGTCGTCAACGCCACCCAGCCCGCCGACGGACGCCTCAACATCCTCCTCAACGACGAGGCCATCGACCTCGACCCCGACTCCCCCGCCCTGGGCACCCCGGTCTCGCTCCAGCCCGGCCCCAACGTCCTCCAGCTCCCCATCAAGGTCCCCCGACCCGGCGCCCAGCGCTTCGAGGCCGTCTTCGAGCCCGAGGTCCGCGCCGGCGTCGCCGTCGGCGACGCCCGACTCGAGAACAACCGCCAGCAGGCCGTCACCTTCGTCTCCGGCGAGAGCAAGGTGCTCGTCCTCCGCGCCCGAACCGACGAGGCCCAGACGCTCGTCCAGGCCCTCACCGAGGCCCGAATCGACTGCGACGTGCGCGCCGCCGATCACATGCCCGCGACCCTCGCCGAGCTCAACGCCTTCGACGCCGTGGTCATGGTCAACCAGTCGGCGTACGACTACACCCAGAAGCAGCAGGAGGACCTCCGCCAGTACGTGCACGACGGCGGGGGCGGGCTCATCATGATCGGAGGCCCAGACGCCTTCGGCGCCGGCGGCTGGATCGGCTCCCCCGTCGAAGACGCCCTCCCCGTCCGGCTCGACCCGCCCCAGAAGCGACAGATGCCCAAGGGCGCCCTCGCCCTCATCGTCCACTCCGTCGAGATCCCCGACGGCGTCTACTACGGCAAGAAGGTCAGCGAGGCCGCCGTCAACGCCCTCTCACGACTCGACGACGTCGGCATCGTCGAGTTCGATTGGCAGCGCGGCACGCGCTGGGTCCACCCCCTGGGCCCCGTGGGCGACGGCACCGCCACCAAGCGCGCCATCCAGAACCTCACCTTCGGCGACATGCCCGACTTCACCCCTTCCTTCGAGCTCGCCCTGGCCGGCCTCAAAAAGAGCGACGCCGGGCAGAAGCTCACGATCGTCATCTCCGACGGCGACCCCAGCCCCCCCGGCAACGCCCTCCTCCGCTCCTTCCGCGACGCCGGCGTCAGCATCACCACCGTCGCCATCGGCGTCCACGGCATCACCGACCAGACGACCATGCAGACCATCGCCGAGCGCACCGGCGGACGCTTCTACAACGTCCAGCAGGCCGCCGTCGCCACGCTCCCACAGATCTTCTTCAAGGAGGCCCAGACCGTCCGCCGCTCCCTCCTCTGGGAGGGCACCCCCTTCTCCCCCTCCGCCTCCCTCGGCGCCGCCGAGCAGCTCCGCGGAATCGGGCTCCCCGTGCCCCCCATCGCCGGGTACGTCGTCACCGCCGACCGCGAGGGGCTCTCCCTCGTCAGCATGCGCGGCAAGGAGAACGACCCCATCCTCGCCCAGTGGCAGTACGGCCTGGGACGCGCCATCGCCTTCACCAGCGACGCCAGTCCCCGCTGGGCACAGGCCTGGCTCGCCTGGCCCCAGTACCGCGCCTTCTGGGAGCAGCAGGTCCGGTGGGTCATGCGACCCACAGGCTCGGCCAACATCCGTGTCACCACCGACGTCCGCGGCGACCAGACCATCCTCACCGTCGACGTCCTCGACGCCCACGGCGAGCGGCTCAACTTCGCCACCTTCGTCGGACGCGTCGCCCTCCCCGACGGCTCGGGCGAACACCTCCAGCTCCGCCAGGTCGGCCCCGGACGCTACCAGGGCCTCGTCAAAACCGAGCAACCCGGCTCCTACCTCACCTCGCTCCGGTACCGCGCCGCCTCGCAGGACGGGCGCCCCATGGAGGGCGCCGTTCAGGCCGCCATCAACCGTCCCTTCGCCGACGAGTTCCGCGCCCTCAAGGACAACGCCGGCCTCCTCGAACAGGCCCGCGCCCTTACGGGCGGACGCCTCATCGGGCCCGACCCCCAGCGCGCCGACCTCTGGGCACGCGAGGGCCTCAAGATGCCCGTCACCACCACCCCCATCTGGCTCGCCGTCGCCCTGGGCGCCGTCGGGCTCTTCCTCGCCGACGTCGGCGTCCGCCGCGTCCGCATCGACCCCGCCGCCATCGCCCGCGCCGCCCGCCGAGTCCTCGTCCCCGGCAAGGCCAGGGCCGCCCAGACCGAGTCGCTCCGCCAGGCCCGGGCACAGGCCAAGGCCAGGCTCGAAGAGCAGGCCGCCGCCGGGCCCGATCAGCGCGTCTACCTCCCGTCCCCCCAGACCGCCTCGCGCAAGTTCGAGGCCGCCCCGGACGCCAGGCCCGGCGAGGTCCTGACCGCCCGCGCCGAGCCCCTCCGGCCCCCGCCCCGCCCCGAGGAACCCAAGTCCGAACCGTCCAAGGAAGAAGGCATGTCGCGCCTGCTCAAGGCCAAGCAGCGGGCCCGCGAGGAAACCGAGGAGTAACCGGCCCCGCGCCGGTCAGGAGTCTCACCCATGGCAAGCCCATCCACCGACATGAAAACCCCCGCCGAGGTCAAGGAACACTGCGACCGCTTCCGCGCCCAGTTCCAGTCCCTCCGCGACGAGATCGGCAAGGTCGTGGTGGGCCACCGCGAGGTGGTCGACGGCGTGCTCATCGCCCTCTTCGCCGGCGGCAACGTCCTCCTCGAGGGCGTCCCAGGCCTGGGCAAGACCCTGCTCGTCCGCACGCTCGCCCAGGCCCTCTCCCTCCCCTTCAGCCGAATCCAGTTCACCCCAGACCTCATGCCCGCCGACGTCATCGGCACCAACGTCGTCATGGAGGACCCCCAGACCGGGCGGCGCCGCTTCGAGTTCCAGAAGGGCCCCATCTTCGCCCAGATGATCCTCGCCGACGAGATCAACCGCGCCACCCCCAAGACCCAGTCCGCCCTGCTCGAGGCCATGCAGGAGCGCAGCGTCACCGTCGCGGGCCTCACCCACCGCCTCGATGCCCCCTTCATCGTCCTCGCCACCCAGAACCCCATCGAGCAGGAAGGCACCTACCCCCTCCCAGAGGCCCAACTCGACCGCTTCATCTTCAAGCTCAACGTCGGCTACTCCAACATGGACGACCTGCTCACCATCCTCGACCGAACCACCGGGCAGGACACCCCTCAGCCCGCCACCGTCATGGACGGACCCACCATCCTCGATTGGCAACGCCTCGTCCGCGGCGTCGTCGTCGCCCCACACGTCAAGGAATACGTCGCCCGACTCACGCTCGCCACTCACCCGGCGGGCCCCTACGGCGGCGGCGACATGGCCGCGGGCGGGCCGACCGGACCGGTCAACAAGTACGTCCGCTGCGGGGCCAGCCCCCGCGCCGCCCAGGCCCTCCTCCTGGGCGGCAAGGTCAGGGCCCTCATCGACGGGCGCTACCACGTCTCCTACGCCGACGTCAAGGCCCTGGCCCTCACCTCCCTCCGCCACCGCGTCCTCCTCAACTTCGAGGCCGACGCCGACAAGGTCACCGCCGACGACCTCGTCCGCCAGGTCCTCGACCTCACCCCCACCGAGCCGGTCAGGGTGCCCGGCTGAGGGCCCCTCCGGAACGAACTCCAAGGGCTCCAACGACTCCAAGGGCGCGACCCGATGACGATGCCGCGTGACAAGCCGAATCTCGATCCGCCTCCCGAGGTCGAGCGGGCGGGGTACGCGGTCATCGGCTGCGCCATCGAGGCCCACCGTCGGCCGGGACCCGGCCCGCTCGAGTCGCTGGACGAGGGGGCCCTGTGCCACGAGCTCGGACGGGCGGGCCTTCCGTTCGAGCGCCAGCCGGAGATCGCCGTCCCGTACCGCCAGATCGTCCCGCGCGGGCGGCGCCTCGATCTGGCCGAGCCGCGGGTGGGGGTAGTCGGGGTCAGGCCGGTCGCCAAGCCGCGGGACGTGCACGGAGCGCCGCTCCTGTCCTGCCTGCGGGCCACGGGCCTGCCCCTCGGGCTCCTCGTCAACCTCCCGTGGCTCCGCGAGGGGATCCGGCGCGTCTGCGCCGAGCGATCCTCCGCCCTCACGCGCCCGCCCCATCCGACCCCTCCGAGCCCCTCGAGCCCCTTGAGTTGAAACCCCGATGCTCCGCACGCCCCCACAGCCCCGCCCCCAGTCGCTCGACGACCTCCTCGACTCCGCCCTCATCGCCCACATCGACCGCCTCGACCTCGCCAGCCGCCGCGTCTTCACCGGCAAGCTCCGCGGCGAGCGACGCAGCAAGCGACGCGGACAGTCCGTCGAGTTCGCCGACCACCGGCAGTACGGCGAGGGCGACGACATCCGGCACATCGACTGGAACATCTACGGCCGGCTCGACCGCCTCTTCGTCAAACTCTTCCTCGAAGAGGAGGACCTCGCCCTCCACCTCGTCCTCGACTGCTCCGAGAGCCACGACACAGGCCAGCCCGGCAAGTTCCTCTTCATGCAGAAGGCCGCCATGGCCCTGGGATACGTCGGCCTCGTCAACCTCAACCGCGTCGCCGCCACCGCCATGGGCCCGCGCGAGGGCTCCATCTGGTCCGCCATCCGCGACCTCCGCGGCCGCCGACGCCTCCACGAGCTCGCCCAGTGGATCTGCTCCCTCCAGCCCCGCGGCGCCTTCTCCTTCCGACAGGCCGCCCAACGCATCGCCCTCGCACGCCGGGGCCGCGGCGTCATGGTCCTCTTCAGCGACTGCTTCTTCAAGGAGGGCTTCGAGGCCGGCCTCAAGCTCCTCGTCGGACGCGGCTTCGACCTCTTCGTCGTCCAGGTCCTCAGCCCCCAGGAGGTCAACCCGCCCCTCACGGGCGACCTCCGCCTCAAGGACGTCGAAGACGCCGACCAGGCCGAGGTCACCATCTCCGCCCCCCTCCTCAAACGCTACAAGGCCAACCTCGCCGCCTACGCCGCCGAACTCGGGTTGTTCTGCGCACGCCGCGAGATCAACCTCATCACCGTCCAGAGCGACCTGCCCGTCGAGACGCTCCTCCTCGACTTCATGCGCAAGCGGGGGCTGCTGACATGAGCACGCCGGCCAGACCGCGAATCAGCGAGACAGGGGGCCGAGCGCCACGGGCCGTGCGCTCGTTCCGCGAACCGGTCGCGCGCCGGCGCGGCACGGAGTTGACGCGGGCGATCTGCGGGGCCTCCGACCGCACGCCCGACGCCGGACGCTTCGGGCTCGTTCCGCGGATGCGCCGGGCCGCCGTGTCGGTTCCTTCGAACATCGCCGAGGGTCACGCCCGCCAGCGCCGCGCCGACTGCACCCGGTTCCTCCGCCAGGCCCGCGGCTCGCTCGCCGAGGTGTCCACGCAGGTGGAACCGGCCCGGCGCCTGGAACCGCTCCCCGACGATCCGCGGTTGACGGACCTCATCGCCGGGCAGGCACGGATCCCGCAGGCCCTGATCCGAAGCCTCGAACGCAAACCCACGGATCAGCCCCGATGACCACCCCCCCGCCCCGCTCCGTTCCTGTCGCCCTCTTCCCCTGTCTCGCTCCCTCGCCGTCCCGCTCCCCCCTCCTCCCATGACCTGGCTTACTCCCACCCTCGCCACCATCGCCGCCGCGATCGCCGTCCCGACGCTGCTCCTGCTCTATTTCCTCAAGCTCCGCCGGCGCGACGTCGAGGTCTCCACCACGCTCCTGTGGAAGAGGGCCATCCAGGACCTCCAGGCCAACGCCCCCTTCCAGCGCATCCGCCGCAACATCCTGCTCATCCTCCAGCTCATCGTGCTCGGGGCGGCCCTGGCGGCCCTCGGTCAGCCGCAGACCAGGGGCGACACCCAGGTCGGCTCGCGCCACATCATCCTCATCGACCGTTCCGCGAGCATGCAGACCCGCGACGAGGAGGGCACCCCCCCCGTCTCGCGCCTCGACGCCGCCCGCAAGCAGGCCCTGGCCCTGGTCGAGAGCCTGCGCGAGCCCACGATCCTCCAGAAGGACCGCGCCGACCAGGCCATGGTGATCAGTTTCGACGCCTCGGCCCGCGTCGTCCAGAACTTCACAAGCGACAAGGGGCTCCTCCGCGCCGCCATCAACGCCATCGAACCCGCCGACACCCCGACCTCCATCGCCCTCGCCATCCAGCTCGCCAAGGCCCAGAGCCCCACCCGCATGCACGTCGACCGCGACGGCTCCGTCACCCGCGTCGAAGGGCTCACCGAGGGGCCCACCAGCGTCATCCACGTCTGGACCGACGGCCGCATCGCCGACGTCGCCGAAGCCAACCCGGGCCCCGGAGAGCAGATCGTCTTCAACCGCGTGGGCAAGCCCGAGACCGGCAACGTCGCCCTCGTGGGCCTCCGCTCCGAACGCGCCTTCGATCTGCCCGCGCGCCTCTCCGTCTACGCCGGCATCGAGAGCACCGAACCCGCCGACCGCGCCCTCGACGTCGAACTCCTCCTCGACGGGCAGGTCGCCATGATCCGACCCGTCACCCTCCCCGCCGCCCGGACCGCGATCGGCGCCGACCCGGCCCGCCCCGTCACTCCCTCGGTCGGCGGCGTCGTCTTCACCCTCGAGCGCGAGCAGGGCGCCCTGGCCCAGGTCCGCCTCCGCACCGCCGGCGGCGATCTCGCCGACGACCCCCTCGACGTCGACAACCGCGCCTGGCTGGTCGTGCCCCCGGCCAAGCGCCTCGCCGTCGCACTCGTCACCCGCGACAACCTCTTCCTCAAGACCGCGCTCGAGGGCATGCCCCTGGCCCGCCTCACCGTCCTCACGCCCGCCCAGTACCAGGCCGCCATCGCCCTGGGCAAGTCCGCCGACCACGACGTCGTCATCCTCGACGCCTGGGCGCCGCCCCTCGATCCCGCACGCGCTCCCATCCAAGGCGCCCTCCCCCCCACAGGGCTCCCGCCCGGACGCTTCCTCGTCCTGGGCGCCGTCCCGGGCGGCGCCGACGGCTACCAGCTCGTCGAACGAGAGCCCACCGGCGCCCAGTCGCTCCTCGACTGGCGCCGCGACCACCCCGTCCTCCGCGGCCTCCTCCTCGACGCCGTCGCCATCGCCCAGGCCCGCGCCGTCGCCCCCGCCGAGGGCGCCGGCGTCGCCGTCATCGCCTCCGCCGACCACGGCCCCGCCATGCTCGAAGTCGCCGACGAACGTTCCCGCGCCCTCGTCGTCACCTTCGTCCCCACCGACTCCAACTGGCCCCTCAACTGGTCCTTCATCGTCTTCCTCGCACAGGCCGTCACCTACCTCGGCGACGACCAGGCCATCACCGGCGCGGGGCAGACCCCGCGCCTGGTCCAGCCCGGCGAGATCATCCGCGACCGCGTGCCGCCCGGCGTGCCCGAGGTCGAAGTCACCACTCCCGCCGGCCTCACCCACAAGGTCCAGCCCGCCGCCGACGGCCAGGTCGTCTTCGGCCCCATCACCACCGTCGGTCCCTACCGCCTCGCCTGGTCGGGCCCCGCCGAGACGCCCGCCGCCAGGCTCTTCGCCGCCAACCTCCTCGACTCCGCCGAGTCCGACGTCGCGGCGTCCGCCGAGCTCGCCCTCGCCACCGCCGCCGTCGGCGCCACCACCGCCCAGGCCACCCTCGACCGCAAGCTCTGGCCCTGGCTCATCCTCGCGGCCCTGGGCCTCCTCATGATCGAGTGGTTCGTCTACAACCGCAAGGTCCACGTCTAGGCGTGCAGGACGGGTCCGCACAGGGCCGATACTGGGCGTGGAGATGTTGCGCGCCCCCACCATCCCGTCCCTCGCGCTCGCCGCCTGCCTCGCCGCGCCCGCCGCCGCGGCCCGACAGCCCACCGCCACGCCCCCGGGCCAGCGACCCGAGTCCGCCCAGCGCATCGTCCGCGCCTTCGACTTCGAGGAACGCGACATCAACCCCGACCCCGTGCCCCGCTACTGGTCGCGCGCCCAGTCCGACCCCGCCGGAGAGACCCGCCCCGGGTTCCCGACCTTCAACGCCGCCGCGCTCGATTACTCCCCGGGCGCCATCGGCGAGGGCGCCGTCCGCCTCCCCACCTTCGGCGGCAGCACCAGCCTCCTCCTCGACCCGGGCGTCATCGCCGTCTTCCCAGACGTCGACTACGAGGTCCGCGCCATGGTCCGCACCGACGGGCTCACCCACGCCCGCGCCGCCCTCCTCGCCCGCTTCCTCGACGCCGCGGGCGCGCCCATCGCCGCCAGCGCGCGACGCAGCGAGCTCGTCCGCTCCCCGGACGGCTGGACCCCTATCCGCGTCGAGATGCTCGGCGCCCACCACGCCGCCGCCTTCCTCCAGCTCGAACTCCTCCTCCTCCAGCCCGAGCACTTCGCCCCACGCGCCCACGGCGCCTTCCAGGTCTGGCCCTCCGACGTCGCCGGCTCCGCGCGCTTCGACGACCTCACCGTGCTCCAGCTCCCGCGCATCGAACTGACCGCCCCGGCCCCGGGCGCCGTCTGGTCGCTCCCCGACCGCCCCCGCCTCGTCGCCGACATCCGCGACCTCACCGGCGAATCCCTCACCGTCTCCATCGACGTCACCGACGCCCGCGGCGCCGTGGTCGCCCGGCACTCCCGACCCGTCGGCGTCGGACGCGCCCGCGTCGAGTGGACCCCGGACCTCCCCGCACTGGGCTGGTATGCCGCACGCATGGTCGTCTCCAACGACCATGCCGCCGTCGGAGCCGCCCTCGCTCCCTTCGCCTGGCTCGGGCCCGACGCCGCCGTCCCAGACGACCCGGCCCGGCGCCGCGCCTTCGACGCCGCGCGCCGTGAACGCCGCCGATTCGGCGTGGTCATCGACACCCTCCCCCCCGAGGTCGCCGCGGCCCTGGCCCCGCTGCTCGACGCCACCGGCGCCGGCGCCGTCTGGATGCCCCTGTGGGACGCCGCCGTCACCCAGGCCGACGCCGTCGACCGCGCCAAGGACCTCGCCCCCCTCGTCGCCGCCGCCGCTTGGCGACAGGTCACGCTCACCATTCCCACACTCCCCCACGCCCTGGCCGAGGCGCTGTCCACGTCCCACGCCAACGTCTGGGCCCTCGCCGACGCCGCGCCGGGCAGCGCGCGGAACGCCCTCGTCGATCCCTTCGTCGATCGCCTCGGACAGCGCGTCGAACGATGGCAGATCGGGCCGCTCGCCCCCACGCCCCTCGCCCTCGGCCGCGCCCTCGACCACGACCTCGAACGCCTCCGCTCCTCACTCCTCAAGCTCGTCACCGGCGCCACGCTCGTCATCCCCTGGCACGCCGAGCACTCGCCCCCAGCCGCCTGGACCACCCCCTCGAGCACCGCCCCCAGGGCCATGACCGTCCTCGTGCCCTGGCAACTCCCCGAGGCCGCGCTCGGCGAGCTCGTGTCGGTCTGGTCCGTCGGACGCGCTGACCGCCTCGCCCACGCCCAGGTCACCTTCGTCCTCGAACCGCCCCCCGCCCTCCAGTTCTCGCCCCACACCATCGGCGCCCAGATCGTCCGCAGGGCCGTCGAGGTCAGGGCCCTGAGCGACCTCGAAGGCGCCCCCGTCGACTCCGCCATCCCCGCCCCCTGGCGCTCCATCGGCGACCGTCGCCCCGCCGTCGTCCCCCAACCCGAACTCGCCGCCTGGCGAAACCTCGGCGATCGCTTCGCGGGCCGCGTCGTCGCAGGACGCCTCCCCATCGCCCCGGGGATCGTCTGTTACGTCCTCGCCCCGGCCCCGGGTGCGCCCCCTTCCATCGGCGGCGCCCTCGTCGCGTGGAACAGGTCCGCGGACCCCGACCACAGCGTCCTCCGCCTCGCCCTCGGCACCGACTCGGCCCACGTCGTCGATCTCTTCGGCAACCGCGCCCCCGTGCCCATGCGCGCCCAGACCGCCATCACCGCCGCGGGCGCCGCCCCCCGCGCCGTCTCCGAGATCCCCCTCACCGACGCGCCCGTCTTCATCGAGGGCATCGACGTCGACCTCGTCCGCTTCGTCGCCTCCTTCCGCCTCGACCCGCCCATCCTCGAAACCACCTCCCGCCTCCGCGAGCACCGCCTCCTCTTCGACAACCCCTGGCCCACCACCCTCTCCGGACGCTACGTCATCGTCGAGCCCGGCGGCTTCGACCCCGAGAGCCGGCAGCGCGACCGGACTTGGCGCATCACCCCGCGCGCCGCGCCCTTCCAGGTCCCCGCCGGCCAGCCCGCCTCCCTCCCCATCACCGTCGCCTACGGCGCCGCCGATGAAGCCGGCCCACGCGACTTCGTCATCGACTTCGAGATCGCCGCCGGACGCGCCTACGAGCCCGTCCGCGTCTGGACCCGCGTCGACGTCGGACTCGACTCCATGCAGCTCGACCTCCGCGCCCTCGCCACCGCCGACGCCCTCGTCGTCGAGGCCTCCGTGGCCAACACCGGATCCGACCCCCTCGACGCCGAACTCACCGCCTTCGCCCCGGACCGCCCCCGCGCCAAGGCCTCCGTCGCCGGCCTCCTCCCCGGATCCTCCGCCAGCCGCAACTTCCGCTTCGCCGACCCCAAGGCGCTCCGGGGGCACCGCCTCGTCGTCGTGCTCACCGACCCACGCTCCGGCGGCCGCCTCATGCGCACCATCGTCATCGAGTAGCCCGCCCCAGCACGTACACCCCGTACCCAGGCTCCGTCGGGACCGCGTCCCGCCCCCGATCGTCCACCGCCCCCACGATCCGCAAGCGAGACCTCGACACCACCTCCTCCCACTGCCGCGCGCTGTACCCCCGCAGCCGGTACGTGCTGTCGACGTGCTGCTCCACGCCGCCACGCACCACGTGCAGGTGGCTGATCACCCGCTCGAACCGCCCACCCTCGTTCCGCGTCGCCCTCGAACCCGCGCTCGCCGGCAGGTACTGGACCGTCTGCGTCACCCGCAGGCGCCCGCGCACCCCGCGCCACACGTCCTCCGTCGGCCCCTCGCGCCCATAGGCGCACAGGCTGATCCCCACCGCGTACACGCCCCCGGGCCGCAGCACCCGCGCCACCGCCGACAGGTGCGCCAGCAGCGCCGCGTCGCTCTCCAGGTGCCGGATCGTGTTGATCGGGTTGAACGCAAAGTCCACGCTCCCAGCCCTCACACCGCCCGCGAAGTCCTCCATCCGCGCCACGAAGTAGCGGGGGGGGTTCGCGCCCCGGCGCGACCGCCCACGCGCATACTCGACCATCTCCGCGCTCATGTCGAACCCCACCGCCGACCGCACCCGACGCGACGCCACCCGCAGGTACCGCCCCGTCCCGCACGCCGGCTCCAGCCACGTCCCCATCGGGTCGCCCCCGCCCACCACGAACCGCCGCGCGATCCGCGCCAGACCCGCCACCTCCTCCGCCGTCCCCGGCGTGTGCAGCACGTCGTACAGCATCGGCACCGCGTACAGGTCCCCCTCGGGCCGCCCGCGCGCGCCGAACCGCGCCGATCGATCCTGGGTTGGGGCGGCCCTGGGCATGCCTCGCTTATCCTTGCCCCATGCCGATCCGTTCGCTCTGGACGCTCGCGCTCATCCCCCCCATCGCCGCGCCCCTCGTCTCCGCCGGCGTCGTCTTCGAGGTCACGCTCGCCGCCTCCGACGAGCCCGTCACCGGCCGCCTCGTCGTCTTTGCCCTCCGCACCAACGCCCCCCTCCCGCCCAGCACCGAGCCCATCGACGCACCCTTCTGGGACTGCCCGCAGCCCATCTGGGGCATCGACGTTCGGGACCTGCCCCCCGGCGCCACCCTCCGCCTCGACGACGCCGCCACTTCCTTCGGATCGGCGCCCTCCGCCCTCCCCCCCGGCGTCTACCGCTTCCAGGCACGCCTCGACCGACACCGCCTCGGCAGCAACTGGCGCCGCGAGCCCGGCAACCTCTGGTCCGACGCCGTCCAGGCCACCGTGTTGGCGCCCGGCGAAGCAACCCAGACCGTCCGCCTCGACCTGACCCGCCGCGTCGAGCCCGTCCCCCCCTCGCTCCCGCCCGGCTTCGAGGAGGTGCGCGTCCGCTCGTCCCTCCTCTCCGACTTCGCAGGAACTCCCATCGACCTCGTCGCCTCCGTCGCCCCGCCACGATCCGTCCAGCCCGGGCGACGCTACGCCGCCATCTACTTCATCCCCGGCTTCGGCGGCGACCACGCCCACACCGCCGAACCCCAGCGCATCCTCGCCCACACCTCCCCCCAGGCCGCCGCCCTCGCCGACTCCGCCTTCCTCATCACCCTCAACCCCGAGTCCCCCAACGGGCACACCCTCTTCGCCGACTCGGCCTGCAACGGCCCCTGGGCCGCCGCGCTCACCACCGAGCTCGTCCCCGCACTCGAGGCCCGATACCCCCTCGAACCTCGCCCCGCCGCAAGGCTCCTCCGCGGGCATTCCTCGGGCGGCTGGAGCGCCGTCTGGCTCGCCCTCACCTGCCCCGGCGTCTTCGGCGCCGCCTGGGCCTCCGCCCCGGACCCCATCGACTTCCGCGCCTTCCAGCAGGGCGACATCACCACGCCCGGCAACATGTTCGGCCCGCGCCCCGACCGCCCCCGCATCACCCCGCTCGAACCACTCCCCGGCGACGTCGCCTCCTACCGCCGCGACGGCCGCGAACGCATGAGCGTCGCCCAGGAGAACGCCATGGAGGAGGTGCTCGGACCCGGAAACACCTCCGCCGGCCAGTGGGACTCCTGGCAGGCCGTCTTCGGCCCACGCGCCCCGGACGCCCCCGCCAAGGGCTTCGCCCACCCCGCCCACCTCTTCGACCCCCGAACCGGCGCCCTCGACCCCGAAGTCGCGAGCCACTACCGCGCCTACGACATCGGCCGACTCCTCCGCGACGACCCGGGCCGCTTCGGCCCCATCTTCAAGCAGCGCATCCGCATCCTCTGCGGCTCCCTCGACTCCTTCTACCTCGACCGTGCCGTCGCCCTCGTCAAGGACGAGGTCGACCGCCTCAGTTTCCTCCTCCTCCCCGAGGGCGACCACGGCTCCATCACCATCCTCCCCGCCCGCGACCACGAGAGCATCCTGCGCAGCCCCCAAGCCGCCGCCATCCACCCCCAGATGCTCGACCACCTCCGCCGTGCCGGGCTGGCGGTCGAGGCCGAAAGGAGCCCGCGATGAACGCAAGCCAGGCGCTCGCCGAAGGGATCGATCTCTGCAAGCCGCTCATGGTCCGCTACCTCGCCGGCTTCGCCGACTCGACGCGCGCCGCCCAGGCCCCGGGCCTCCCCAACCACGTCGCCTGGAGCCTGGGGCACTGCGCCCTCACCATGCACCGCGTCGCCGAGCGCGTCGAGGCCGTGGCCGCCGGACGCACCCCCACCGACTCCCCCGGCCCCCTCTGCGCCCAGGACTTCACCCCCGGCCCACGCGGCGACTCCGAACGCTTCGGCGCCGAGTCCATCGCCTTCGGCTCCACCCCCGCCCCCGACGCCGCCAACTTCCCCACCATGGCCCGCTGCGTCGCCGCCTACGACGCCGCCTGCGACCGCCTCGCCGCCGCCCTCCGCTCCCTCGACCCCGACCGCCTCGACGCGACCATCCCCTACGGCTCCAACACCCTCACCGTCCGGGCCGTCGCCCTCCGCATGGTCTTCCACAACGGCGACCACTGCGGGCAGATCGCCGACCTGCGCCGGGCACTGGGCATGAAGTCCATCTTCGCCTGAGCCTCAGTCTTTCCAGATCCGCACCTCGAACCGCCCCGCGCTGTCCGCCGCCCCCCGGTACATCCCCAGGCTGTTGTACGCCATCGCGATCCGCCCCTTGCCGTCCACCGCGATCACCCCGCCGTCGCCCTCCCGGAGCGTCCGGAACACCACGTGGTCCGCGGCCTGCGCCAGCGTCTCCCCCGCCAACTCCATCCGCGCCGGGATCGTCCGCGCCACCGCGTGACGGATGAACTCCTCACCCGTCCCCGTCCCGCTCACCGCCGCCACGCCGTCCGCGTAGTTCCCCGCGCCCGGCAGCGGCGTGTCCCCGATCCGACCCGGCATCTTCCCCGTCCGCCCGCCCGTGCTCGTCGCCGCCGCCAGCCGCCCGTTCGAGTCCAGCGCCACGCACCCCACCGTCCCGTACGCGCTCGCCGCACCCGCCCCCATCCCCACCTTCCGCTCGCGCAGCGCCTTCTCAAGCGCCTCCTTCCGCCGCGGCGTCACAAAGTACGCGTTCTCCACCCGCTCGACGCCCGTCGCGTCCGCGAAACGCTCCGCGCCCTCCGCCACCAGCAGCACGTGCTCCGTCCGCTCCATCACCAGCCGCGCCAGCGAGATCGGGTTCTTCACCGTCGTCACGCCACCCACCGCCCCGCACCGCAGCGTCGAGCCGTCCATGATCGACGCGTCCAGTTCCGCGCGCCCCGCCTCCGTCAGCGTCGCCCCCTTGCCCGCGTTGAAGTTCGGGTCGTCCTCCAGGATCCGCACCACCGCCTCGCAGGTGTCGAGGGCCCCGTCCCCACGCGCCAGCCGGGCCCGACCCTCCTCCAGCGCCCGCGCCAGCGACGCCCGGTACGACGCCGCCTGCTCCGCCGGCGTGTTCGGGTCGATCGTCCCCGCGCCCCCGTGCACCGCGATCGCCCACGTCACCCGGTTCGACTGACAACCCGTCAACAGTGCGGCCGCCATGGCGACTCCGAGAAAAAGCCAACGCCTCATCGCCCCAGTGTACCAGACGCCCCCCGGTTACACTGCCCCCATGGCCCAGGACGCCGCGGACCGACCCAAACGCCCGCTCCGCGCCCGACTGGCCCGCGGGCTGGCATTCCGCCTGCTCATCCTCGCCGCCGCCCTCGCCGTGGTCCGACTCACCCACATCGCCGAGAGCCTCACCTTCTACTTCCCCACGCGCGAGCCCTTCGCCACCCCCGACGTCTACTCCGACGTCGCGATCCCCACCCCCGACGGCGCCACCCTCCACGCCTGGTTCATCCCCGCGCGCGACGCCGCCCCGGGAGAGGTCCGACCCGCCATCCTCCACGCCCACGGCAACGCCGGCAACATCCTCGGGCACGAGGTCTTCAGCGCCTTCCTCGTCAACCGCGGCTTCCACGTCCTCCTCTTCGACTACCGCGGCTACGGGCGTTCCTCCTCGGCCCCCTTCCTCCGCCGATCCCTCCTCGCCATCGACACCGAGGCCGCCCTCGACGCCCTCCTTCAGCGCCCCGACGTCGACCGCGCCAACATCGGGATCTACGCCGTGAGTCTCGGCGCCGCACCCGCCCTCGACGTCGCCGCCCGCAGGCCCGAGATCAAGGCCGCCGCCCTCGTCTCACCCTTCTCCACCTGGCGCGCCGTCGCCGCCGACCACGTCCCCCTCCTCGGGCCACTCCTCATCGCCCGCGGCATGGACCCCGTCAACCTCGCCCCGCGCCTCGCCCACCGACCCCTCCTCCTGGTCCACGGCGTCAACGACTCCATCATCCTCCCGCGCCACTCCGACCTCATCGAGTCCGCGGCCAGGGCCGCCGGCGTGCGCGTCACCAAGGCCCTGATCCCGGACGCCGACCACAACGCCATCATCGCCGACCACCCCGACGCTCAGGACGCCATCGAGGCCTTCTTCCGCTCAACGCTCATGCCCTGACCACTCGATCACGTACCCGCTCCGCGCCTCCAGCCGTCCGATCGGGCGGTACCCCGCGATCGACCCGTCCGCCCCGCACCGCAGCTCGGCCACGGGCCCCAGACCCACCAGGCGCTCGACCCCCCGCATCGTCCCCGCGATCGACGCCGACCCGGAGAGCGAGTACCCCTCGACCGCCTCCCGCCCAAGGTTGACGAGCACGAGCGTGCCCCGATCCGGGTGAGACGGGATCGTGCGCACGAACGCCACGACCGACGGGTGGTCGCACGCCAGCAACGCCGTCGGCCCCCACGACAGCGCCGCCGACCCGCTCCGCAGCCGGATCAGCCGCCGATACAGCGACAACAGCGACCCCGGATCCCCGTCCTGCGCCGCAACGTGCCGCGACCCCGCGTCCGCTTGCGGCGCCTGCCACGCCGTGCCCGTCGTGAACCCGCCCCCGGGCCCCCCGCTCCACTGCATGGGCGTGCGGATCCGCTCGTCCGGCTTGTCGCCCGACATCCCGATCTCCTCGCCGTAGTACACGAACGGAACCCCCGGCCCCAGCAGCAGCAGCATCGCCGCCACCCGCGTCGCGCCCTCGTCCCCCCTCAGCGCCGTCATCACCCGCGCCTGGTCGTGATTCGTCAGGAACCGCCCGTACTGCCCGGGCGGCAGCAGGTCCAGCGTCCGCCGCTGCGCCGCCACGAACCGCTCCGCGTTCCCCGTCCGCGCCGCCTCCACCATCGCGAACGACAGGTCGAACTCGAACGCCGCGTCCAGCCCGCGCCCCACGTACTCCGCCACGCGCTCCGTCGGCGACCACACCTCCCCGATCGTGAACGCGTCGCCACGCGCCCGCCTGCACTCGCCCCGGAACCGCTCCAGCCACCCGTGCGTCGCGGGCGTGTTCTCCTGCACCCGACCCTCCTCGATCAGGTGCCGGATCGCGTCCAGCCGGAACCCGTCCACCCCAACCTCCGACAGCCAGAACCGCGACACGTCAACCATCGCCTCCGTCACCGCCTCCGTCCGGTAGTTCAGGTCCGGCATCGTCCAGTGGAACATCCCGAAATAAAACGGCCCCGCCGAGTCCCCCGGTCTCGCCGGCACGACCCGCCCCGGACCCGTCCCCACCCGCCACCACACCGCCTGATCCCACAGCCCCCGCCAGTCCGGCACCCGCTCCGTCCAGATGAACCAGTCGCGGAACGGGCTCTCCGCCCCGCGCGACGCCTCGACGAACCACGGGTGCTCCCACGACACGTGGTTGACCACCAGGTCCAGCACCACCCGGATCCCCCGCGCGTGGCACGCCCCAAGCAGACCCCGGAAGTCCTCCATCGTTCCCAGCTCGGGGTGCACCCCCTTGAAGTCCTTCACGTCGTACCCGTGGTACTTCGACGAAGGGTGGATCGGCATCAGCCACAGCCCCGTGACCCCCAGGTCCGTGCCCGTCGCCGCGTCGCCGTCGTTCAGGTAGTCCAGCCGCTCGATCAGGCCCCGCAGGTCACCCACGCCGTCGCCCGCCAGCGGCCCCGCCGTCGAGTCCGCGAACGAGCGCACGAACACCTCGTAGAACACCGCGCTGTTCCACCACCCGGCCCGGGCCCACTCCGCCTCCGACCGCCCCAGGGCCCGCCACGCGGGCTCGCCGACGGGCGCCGGATCGCGCCCCTGCCCGAGCGCCGCCGCCGGCACGCACACCAGCACCGTCAAAAGCGCCCCGCGGACCATGCCCCCAGCCTAGGTGCCGCTCGAGCCACGGCTCCGATGGCACCCCCGGCACGGGAGCCCCACCGCAGACCCCCGAAACCAAGCCGCCGCCAAGATCTCGCACCCCGGATGAATGCCCAAAGGTCGCCAGGTGTGGCCCCGCACCCCTGGTAGAGGTCTTTCATCCCGGATGAATACCCAAAGGTCGCCAGGTGTGGCCCCGCACCCCTGGTAGGGGTCTTTCATCCCGGATGAATACCCAAAGGTCGCCAGGTGTGGCCCCGCACCCCTGGTAGGGGCCTTTCATCCCGGAGGGATGTCCGAAGGTTGCCAGGGGTGGCTCCGCACCCCTGGTAACCGCCTCCAAACCCCTCTCCCTCTCCTCCTCCTTACCCCAGCGGGGTAAGCGACCCCCACCGGCCCCTCCGGGGCATGGACAAGAAGAAGGTGCAAGCTATGGCCCCACACCAGGGGTGGCTCTGCAGCCCTGGTAACCGCCTCCAAACCCCTCTCCTCCTCCTTACCCCAGCGGGGTAAGCGAGCCTCACCGGCCCCTCCGGGGCATGGACAAGAAGAAGGTGCAAGCTATGGCCCCACACCAGGGGTGGCTCCGCACCCCTGGTAACCCCCTCCAAACCCCTCTTCTCCTCCTTACCCCAGCGGGGTAAGCGACCCCCACCGGCCCCTCCGGGGCAGGGAGGTGTGTGGTGAGACCGTTCATCCCTCCGGGACGACAAAGCGGGGTACGCTGCGCCCATGCCGGCCTCCTGGACCCAGAACATCTACCACGCCGTGTTCAGCACCAAGAGGCGCGAGCCGACGATCACCCCCGAGGTCGAGGAGCGCCTGCACCCCTTTGTCGGCGGCATCCTCAAGGACCTCCGCTGCATCCCGGTCGCCATCAACGGCACCGCCGATCATCTACACCTCCTGACGATCTATCCGTCGGACCTCTCCCACGCGGACATGCTGCGCCATGACCTGCCTGGGATTCATGTACCAGGTTGAGTGAGGGCAACTGAGTCTACCAACCCCTCTCCCCGCGTGCAGGCGGGCGACGGAGCGAGGGCGAGCGAAGCGAGTCCGAGCGGAGGAGCCTGCCTG
>Ga0194120_10002502_pt1 | contig 31418 bp, 17 predicted proteins | sample TA2MahCa65mmetaG_FD_148642 | JGI IMG/M metagenome (GOLD analysis project Ga0194120, IMG submission 148642) | Freshwater microbial communities from Lake Tanganyika, Tanzania - TA2015019 Mahale Deep Cast 65m | ecosystem: Environmental > Aquatic > Freshwater > Lake | place: Tanzania: Lake... | reverse complement strand
CCAGGGCAGCGCGCAAGGGGTCGCGCACGGCCGCGGGCGCCACCACCGCGTCGACCGCGCAGCGGGCCGGCACCACCTCGAACGCCGGCGCGAGGTCCGCCGCGAGGTCGGCGTCCGGGCGATCGGCGGTCGGTGCAAGGGGGAGCGACATGGCGGTCCGGCGCGGTTTGGCGGCAGGGTAGCGCAGGAAAAGGCGGCGCGCTACATTGCCCGGCCGCGCGGGCAGCAGTCGCCGCGGCAACAGGCACGGGCCATGGCGACAACGGGGGTTCTCGCGGCCGGTCCAGGCGCAACGTGGTGACGGCGCCGTGCCGGCGGACCGCAGCGGTGGCCGCGGCCCTCGCCGCGGTGCTTTTCGCCAGTTTCCTGCGGCCGATGTGGGACATCGACCTGTTCTGGCACGTGCAAGCCGGGCGCTGGATCCTCGACCACCGCGCGCTTCCCGACCGCGACATCTTTGCGTACACCGACCCGAGCCGGCGCTGGCACACCTTCCAGTGGCTCTACGAAGTGCTGTGCGCGGCGGGCGAGCGCGCGCTGGGGCTGCATGCCGTGCAGTGGGCCCACCATGCCGTGGTCGCTGGGGCGCTCGGCTGGCTGTGCGCGACGGTGGCTCGGCGCGCTGGCGTGGCGGCCGGGTTGCTGGCGGCGGGCTGCGTGCTGGTCGGTTTTGGCGACCGGGTGCGCGAACGGCCCGACGTGTTCAACCTGTGGTGTACGGTGGCCATCTTGCCTTGGGTCGTGCAGCGTGAGCCTTTGCGCCGCCGCCAATTGCTGGCCTTGGGGGGCCTGGGTGCCGTTTGGGCGTCGCTGCACGCCGGCGGCGCCTTGCTGCTGCCTACGTTGTTGGGAGCGCGGGCGCTGGCGCGCACGGGGCTCGCCGGGTGGTCGCGCGCCGCGCTGCGCGAGGGGGCGCTGTCGGTCTCGCCCGCGGTGGGGTTGCTGATAAGTCCCGGTTACCTGGCTGGCCTGGGTCACGCGTTGGGCATGATCGACGCGACGGCGGAGTTCATCCCCGAGTGGGCCACGGCCTGGCAGTACCTCACAAACCCGGGCACTAGTCCTTACGGGCGCTGGACTGCGCTCGGCGTCGTCGCTTGGCCCACGTTGGCGTGGGCGCTCACCCGCCGGGCGCAGCCGCCGGGCCGCGCGGACCCGCCGTGGCTGCCCGCGCTGGTGGTGTTGCCACTGCTGGTGCTGGCGGGCCGCCACATGCGCTTCTTGTGGCTGGCGTCGCTGGCGCCGGCGGTGGTGCTGCTGTGGAGGCCGGTCGCCGAACCCGGACGGCCGCCGGCGCCGCGGTGGCAAGCCTGGGTGGCAGCCCTGGCGCTGGCCGTGGGCCTGCACCACCAGGTCTGGACGCTGTCGGGTGGCCCAGCGCAGGCGGCGCAGCGGGCGCTGGTGCCCCTGGACCCGGGCGCCTTTCCGGTGACGGCGGCGCGCCTTTTGCGCGACTGCGGGCAGTCTGGAACCGCCGTTTTCAATCACGCCGCCTGGGGCGGGTACCTGCTGCACGCGCTCGCCCCCGGCGCCCGCGTGTACAGCGACGGCCGCGGCAACTTCTCGGCCGTGGAGGCAGCAGTCCTGGCCGACCTGAACCGGGTCTCGGCGCGGCGCGCCGCCATCGAACGGGCCTTTGCCGCGACGCCGTTCCAGTGGTTGGTCCATCCGTCGCCGTTTCCGCTGTGGGATCACGACCGCGCCCGGTGGGTCCTGGTGGCCAAGGATCCCGATGCCGAGGTGTGGCTGCCCGCCCATGCGCCGGGCGGGGCCGGCCGCGCGGGAGCGATGCTGGCGTGCCTCGGCCTGCCGTCGGCCGCGACCGCCACCACCGGTTGGGCAGAGGCCGTGGGCGAACGTCGCATTGCCGCCAGCGCCGCGCTGAGCGCCCGCCTGGCGCGGTGGCAGGCCGCTGCGGCGGCGGGCGACGCCGCCGCGGCCCGGCAGGTGCTCGCCTTGTGGTTCAACCACGGCGTCCACGGCCGCTGTGCGCAGGCGGCCTTTGACGCGACGGTGGACGGCGATGCCGGCGTGCGCTACTGGCGGGCGCTGTGCAGCGCGTCGCACAGCGGCCCGGCCTCCGCCCGGGCGGCCATTGAGGAAGCGCTGCGCCTGCCGCCCGCGGCGTGGACGGCCGCGGCAATCCCGGCGCGCGAACGGGCCCGGCTGGAAAGAATGGCGCGCGTCGGCATCCTTGGGCCATAGGCGCGGTGCGGGGACCACGGGTGCAGGGCGCAGGGCAGCCACGAGCCGGCGGCCGGATCTCGGTGTGACCGCACGACCGCACGACCGCACGACTGCGCGCGGCCAATGGCGCTGCCGCCCGCGCTGGGTTATCTTGGCGCCCGGCGGCAGATTGGGGTGCCGCCCAGCCGCGCCGACGTCGACGCGCCAAGGAAAACCCCATGTTCCACCAACACCTCCCATCGGCCGCTCTGGGTCTGAGCTTGGCCCTCTGTGCGTGCGGCGGCAGCGCCGGATACGTGGTCGAGACCAAACCGGCGCCGCCTCCGCCCGCACCCGAAGCTCCGCGCGCGCCCGATGCGTTCGCCGACCACCGCGGCGACAAGGTCGCGCTGGGCAGCAAGTTCCGCCTCGCCGCCAAACCCATCGGCGTGCATGCGGCCCAGTTCGTGGTGTCGCTGCACAAGGTCGACTGGTCGACCATGACCACGCCGAGCGGCAAGGAAGTCAAGGAAGGCGCGGCGCAGCTGACCGTGACCAAAGGCGAAGAGGCCACGTCGGCGCTGGTGCCCCAGGGCGAGTCCAAGCGCTTCTTTGGCTACCGCGTAGAGGTCCTCGCGGCCGGCGAGGACTACAACAAGCAACGCCTGACCTACGAGCCCTGGGTCGAACTGCTGGTCAAGGCCGACGAATAGGCAACCGACTAGAATGACACACGATATTGCACAACCCCGCAGCCTGTCGGGCATCAAACCGACCGGTCAACCGCACTGGGGCAACTACTTCGGCATGATCCGGCCGGCGCTGGAGCTGGCCGCCGACCACGACGCCATGTACTTCATCGCCGACCTGCACGCCCTGACCAGTGTCAAGGACGGCGCGGCGGTGCGGCGCGATTCGCTCGACGTCGCGGCCACCCTGTTGGCGTGTGGCCTCGATCCGACGCGGACCATCCTGTGGCGGCAAAGCGACGTGCCCGAGGTGTTGGAGCTGACGTGGGTCCTGAGCTGCGCCACGTCGCTCGGCCTGCTGGAGCGGGCGCACTCCGTCAAGGACGCGCGCGCCAAGGGCAACGACCTCAACCATGGCGTGTACAGCTACCCGGTGTTGATGGCGGCCGACATCCTGCTTTTCGACACCGACGTGGTGCCGGTCGGCCGCGACCAAAAGCAACATTTGGAGATGGCGCGCGACATGGCCACATTCGTCAACGTCGCTTGGTTCGGCCACCCGGCCGGCGGCACGGTAGACGACACGGTGCCGTGGGACGGCCAGAGCCTCAAGCGCCCGCGGGCCCTGGTGCGCGACGAGGTCGCCCTGGTGCCGGGCCTCGACGGCCAGAAGATGAGCAAGTCGTACGGCAACCACATCGCGGTGTTCGCGGACCCCAAGACCCTCAAGAGCCGAATCATGGCCATCCAGACCGACAGCACGCCGCTGGCCGAACCGAAGAACCCGGACACCTGCCATGTGGTCGCGCTGTACAAGCTGTTTGCGACGGCCGACGAGCTCGCGCAACTGCGCGCCCACTACATCGGCGGCAACTATGGCTACGGCCACGCCAAGCTCGCGCTGCTGGCCCAGGCGGAGGCCCACTTCGCGCCGATGCGCGAGCGCTACCAAGCGCACCTGGCGCGGCCCGACGACCTGGAGGACCTGCTGCGCGACGGCGCACGCCGGGCCCGTACGATCGCCGCGCCCGTCCTGCACCGCGTGCGCTCGGCAGTCGGCCTGCCGGGCCAGCCCCATCGGTAGGCCCGTGGCACGCCCGCACGACGTCGAAGTCCTGCCCCCTGACCCCGACTGGGAGCCGACCTCGGGCCCGCAGCCAGTGGTCTACGAAGTCGAGCCGCCGCCGCCCGGCGTGACCAGCGACGTCAAGGAGGCGCGCGCCCCTGCCGAGCCGTCGAGTTTCCGGCACGGTCCGTCCGGCGCCCGCGTGGCCGGCGACCCGCGGGTGCTCGCGCGCATGCTCGGCCTTGGCTGGAAGGTCGGGTTGGTGCTCGCGGGCATCGCTTTTTTGGTGTGGGCGCTCAAACCCTTCGGCCCCGAGACCGTGCCGGTCCTGGTCGATTGGATGCGCGCCTCGCCGCTGGTCGGCCGGGCGCTGGTGGTGCTCGGCATCGCGGCGGGCGTGCCGTTTTTCGTGCCTGTGGGGCCGTTGGCGTTCATCCCGGGCTACGTGTGGGGCACGGTCGAAGGGTTGGCGCTGACCTTGCTCGGCGCGAGCCTGGGCGGTCTGGTCAACTTCTTCTTGTCGCGCAAGTACATCGGCCCGCACGTGTTGGCGTGGACCCGCCAGAACCGGCTGGCAAGCGTGCTCTACGACACCATCGACGCGCGCGGCCTGCGGGTCATCCTCGGCCTGCGGCTGTCGCCGATGATGCCGTTCGGCCTGCTGTGCTACCTGTCGGGCCTGGTGTCGGTGCCGTGGCCCGCGTTTGCCGTGGTGGTCACCCTGGGCGGCGCGCCGTGGACCAGCGTGTACGCGATCCTGGGCGGCGTGTGGGCCGCCAGCAACCAACCGGCGGCGCTGGGTCAAGCCCCGCAGAGCCCCTTCGCCAGCGCGCTGATGTGGTTCGGGCTGGCCGTGACCATCGGCCTGGCGGTGTGGATCGGCCGGGTGGCGCGGCGCGGACTGGTGGATCGGTCGGGGTGAGCGGAAGGGGCTGGGGGGCGCGGGCCGGCGGTTGGCACCATGGCGCTCGGCCCAGACGACAAGGCCGCCGCCCGCGAAGCGCTACGCGAAGCCCGCGACGCCCTGGAGTTGTTGGTCGGCGGCCTTGGGGCGTAGCCGAAGACACTACAGCACAACGGCCAGCGCCGCTTCCATTGTTGCGCGGTGCTCGGCGACGCCATACAGGCTCAGGGCCAGGTCGTCGATGGCCCGTCGCCGCGCGGCCCAGTCGGCCAAGATGGCGTCCACATCACTGCGCCCAGCTATTTCGGCGACCTGAGCGGCAACGTTGTCGATGATCGCCAGGTTGCGCTCGCCGTCGCGGTGGTCGAACTCGGGGATGGCGACGGCTTGCAGTGCCAGTTCGAATACGGACGGCCCTTTGCCGAGCGCCCGTTTGCGCCGAAATGTCTCGTCGAACTCCGTCCAGAACACCAAGTGCGCCAGGATCAAGTTGCGCAGCGCGTTGTGCTTGATGCGCAGGTGCAGCACGGGTAGCCAAGTGCGCGGCGCGTCGTCATCGTCGGGGTCCGTAATCAGGCCGTGCACCGCGACCACGTCGCCCTGGATCTCGACGCGCATCGACAGCAATTCACCTGCAAGCGCAGCGTTTGGACTGCTCGCGGCAATCTGCTTGCCGTAGACCGCATGCCCGAGGTCGGCGTAGCGCGCGAGGGGCACGGCGGGCCGGGTCAGGATGCCGGTGGCCTTGTCCCGCCACGCCTGCATGACGCGCATGCGGTCCTGGAATAGGCTATGCAGTGCGCGGCTGTGATCGGCCAGGGCGTTCAGGGCGGGCTGGTTGGCCGGGTCGTCGAAATCGGGAATCGGCAGGTCGGCAATCTGGTTCTCGAAGTACTCAAACATGCCGCGGCCGGTCAGCTTGCCGAGGCCGCCGAGTGCGCGGTAGCGGAATTCAAGGGGTAGGGAATTCAGCAGGGCGCAGAGGGTGTGGGCGGCGTCCGGAGCGCCCGGCACGAAAACATGGGTGGTATTGGTGAGGCCAAGCCATTGGCCGGACTCGTCCACTGCGAAGCACGCCGCCGACGCTCGATAGGGTGCAACCACCTTGGCGCCGAAGTGAACATCCTCATGCAGGGGCCACGTGAACTGATACCACGCGCAATTGCCGCGAATGCAGGCCGCACGCTCGCTCAACCGGTCGCGAAACCGCTCCAAGTGCTCCCGGATCGCCTGCGGCAGGGCGTCGTAGGTCAAGCCGTCGAACCACAAGACCCGCTCACCGGTATCTTCGATGGCGAAGGCGCGCAAGTTCGCATTGGACACGCGTCGCCGGACGAATTCTGTTGGAACGGCGCTGGCTAGCGTGCTGTCCGGCCCGAAAACGAACACGTCGTTTTCGCCTGTCTGCATGCCCTGGCCGACACGCCACCGCGAGCCAAGCGAGGGGCGGCCTTCGTCGATCTGCCGAAACAGCGGCTGGAACGGCGACAGGCTCCACTTGTCGCTGCGCAACCCCTGCTGCAGCACTTGGAACGTGACCGCGCCCGCAGTCACCGCTTCACCTCCCACCAATGCGTCCCGAACCGACGCCAAGTCCAGCGCAGCGCACACATCCAGTGCGTGACCGTCCGGTGCCTCGCCCTTGCGCCAGTGCAGGATTGCGGTCGCAATCCCCGCTTGAAATACACGTTGCCCAAGGAAATCCAGCAAGTGGAGCAGCGTGGTCCGCGACGCCAGGAACGCCCTCAACTTCTTGGACTTGTCGCCCTGCAAGAACGCCCGCGACACGATGAACCCGAGGTCGCCTCTGTCCCGCAGCAGGTCGTAACCTCGGCGAAAGAAGTAGAACAGCACATCGGTCTTGTCGGTGTGGATGTCAGGGTAGTAGGTGCTCAGGTACTCTGCGTCAGCCGACCCCTTGCCCCACGTTAAATCCACGTTGAAATACGGCGGATTGCCCACCACCACATCAAACCCGCGCTCGGCCTCGGGCCGGCGGACGTCGAAAACCCCTGGAAACTCCAATTCCCAGTGGAAGGGCCGCCGCCTTGCGCGCACGGCGGGGTCTGCGTCGTCCAACTGCGCCAGCGGCAACCGCGACCGGACCTGGTCTGCCAGGCTCGCGACCAGACCGTCCAGATCCTGGGCGGACTTGAGGCGCTCTTCGTCGGGCAGGCCCAGGTCGCGCGCGGCATCGGCCAATTCGGCGGCGCGGGTTCGCTGCTCGGCGAATTCGTCGGAATCAAGTGGGCTTTGGACCAGCGAATTGCCATGCCGCAAGTTCAGCGCCAATACCGGCAGGTGGCCATGCGCCTCGCCTTGGCGGCCATAGCGACCCGGTTGAGCGCGCAGCAGTTGCGACCACAGCGACAGCTTGGCGAGGTCCACCGCTTCGCCGTCGAGGTCGACGCCATGGATGCAGTGCACCAGCACGCGCTCGACCACGTCGTCGATGGGCTTGGGCTGGCCACTAGCCGCAGATAGGCCCGCTTCCTGCTGCGCCAGAGTGGCAAGCCGCGCCAGTTGGTTGTAGCCCTCCACAGCGTCCGCCAGGTAGCGCAGTGCGCCGATGAGCAATGATCCCGAACCGCAAGCGGGATCGACGATGCGAATGGACAGGATGGCCATGGCGGCCTGGCGCGCCTCGACAAAACGGCCCTCGTCCAGCGCCAGCTTGGCCGCAGCGAGACACGGCACCACGCGTGGCTGTAGCGTCAGCCGCACGATGTGCTGGACCACGTAGTCCGGCGTGTAGAAGATGCCTTCGCGCTGCCTCGTGGCCTGGTTTTCGAGGATCTTGACCCTGCCGTCGCCCGCCTCGACCAGCTCGTGCGCCAGAAATTGCTCGTAGGCCTTGCCCAGGATGTCGTGGCTGAGCGTGTGAAAGTCGTAGTTGTACAGCGACCGGCCGCCGAACAACGCCCCGGCCACCGCCGCGGGTTCCCCGGAGAGCGCAGCGTCGCGCCGAAGCAGCGGCTCAAACCACTTCGCTGCGATGACCAACTTGTCCAGGGGGCCTTCGTTGAAGAGTTCGGTGTTATAGCGGATCCACGTCGATTTCCAGCGGTTCTGCGACAAGAACGTCGAAAACGGCAAGGCGTTGAACAGGCTGCGCCAAATCTCGAAGGTCGTCAGCATCGAGTTGTACGCCTCCTGGCCATACGCTTCGAGCAGGCGCGTAAACAGCATCCGGTTGAGCAACTGCTGCGACCAGCGGCCGACCCATTCCAGGTTGAGGTCTGGCTTGGCCTCGCGGATGCCGTTGGCAAGCAACAAGCGCCACACCTTGAGGTCAGCGAGAAAGCGCGGCGTGAGCCGGTCGTGTTCCTTTTCGAGGTAGTATTCGTCCAGGTGGTTGCGGTGCTGCTCGCCGCGCGCCAGACGGTCAAACAGCGCGTCGGCGTTGGCTTCCAAGTCGTCCAGACCCAGCGACCAGAAGGGTTCGCTGTCGTGCAGCCGCAGGAAGTGGAACTCTTTGAAATTGGTGAGAATGATCCAAGGGACGGCCTCGCGGTCGTTCTGGCGGCTGACTTCGGCCTGGTAGTCCTTGAGGTAGTCGACGACCTGCTGGCGGTTCAGCGTCCAGACGTTGGGGCTGAGGATCGACTTCGCCTCCACCATGCACCACGGCCGGCGGTTCGGTGCGGGCAGCAGGAAGTAGTCGCACCAGCTCACCGTGCGGGCCAGCGACGGGATTTTGCCTTCCAGGACGCGGCAATGGCGGTCGTAGCCCAAGGCGTCGAGGAACGGGACCAGGAAGCGGTCCTTGGTGAAGTCCTCGGGCTTTTGGCCGGCAAGTGCGGCTTTGGGGGCGGCGATGACGGCGCGGGCTTCGGCGACGAGGGTGGTTAGCGTCGCTCGAAAGGTCTCCAGGTCGTGACCGACTGCCATTGCGAGTTCCAACTGGACCGCCGCACCGCCGGCAGTACGCGCATTGTCCCACTCATTCTTGCCGTACCGCTAGCCGTTCCCGTTCTGCCTCTCGCCGGCGAGCCGATCCCGCTGAGCCAACCGCGTCCCGCCGAGCCAGAGGCCAACCCCGCCCCAAAAGCCCCCTACCCCTCCACCCGCTTGGCGAGGTCCTGCTCGATGGCCAGCCGGATGCGCTCGACGCCGTAGCCGCGCTCGACGGCGGCGAACGGCACCTTGGCGCTGCGGCACGCGTCGACGATCTTGCCGCACACGCTGTGGTTGATGAAGCTCTGCAGCAGGATGACGAACTCGACGCCGCCCGACCGCACCTGGTTGCACAGGGTTTCGACCTGGCGGACCTGGTCGATGCCTTCCCAGCCGAGCGAGGCGAACTCGAAGGCGGCCTCGATGCGCGAACGCGGTTCTTCGCGCGGGTCGCCGCCGATGATTGCTGCGCGCTTGCCGCGCACGTGTGGCCAGAACACCCAATCGGGCCCAGGCCCGGCCTGGCGCTCGGTGGCCTCGTCGACCTCATCGGCCTCCTTGATGGCCTTGCGCAGCGGTTTGAAGCGCGCGTGCTTGCCGAGCAGGTCGAGTTTCTTGCGGCACATGCGCACCAGCCGCGGATCGTTCTTGGCCACGCCGGCGCCGAACACGACATCCAGTTGCGCGACCACGGCCTCGTCGTCGGCCTCGTCGTTGAGCAGGCCTTCGAGCTTGGCGATTTCGCGCTCAGGGTTGGCCTTGACGGGTTCGGCGCGCACGGCGATGAGTTCGTTGAGCGTCGCCAGGTGGTCCTGGGCGTCCTTGGTCCAGCTCTCGCCCCTGGCGCCGTGGGACCGCGCGAGTCCGTACACGAAGCCAGGCGCCTCTTCCTTGGAATAGCGCGACAGCGCGTTGAACAGCGTCTCGATCTGCCGGTCGACATCGAGTTGCGCCAGTAGCGGTGCGGTCACAGGCTCTTGCAGCCGGCGCGCCCGGGCGGCGATGTGGGCGATGATCGGCACTTGCACGTCGGCGGGCAGCGACCGCCACGCCTCCTGGCGCTCGGGCCGGGTGCACCGGACCAAGAGCTTGAGTTCGTTCTTGATCGCCTCTTCGCCGTCGAGCAAGGTCGGCGGTTCGCCCAGTTCGGCCCGCACCGCCTGGGCCAGCTGCGCTGGGAAAACCGTCGGGCCGGTCACCGCCGAGAACTGGCCGCTCAGCGCCGCCTGCAAGCGCTGTCTTTGCGAGTCGTCCACCTGCACGAACGGTCCCGACGGACCGCGCGCCACCGGGTACTCGTTGGTCGGCCGGTCGCGGGCCTCGTCCCTGACCGGCCCGCGCGACTCGGTGCGGCGGAAGGTCGGGCGCACTTCGGGCTTGAGGCGGGTGCCGCTCAGTCGGATGGCGACCACCAGATCGATCCAGCGCTGCACGAGTTCGCCGCGCAGGCCGGCGAGTTGTTCTTGCAGGGCCTGGACTTGTGAATCCCCCCACGCATCGGGCCGGCCGGCGAGGTTGTGGGCGAGGCGCCGCGACAGGTCGAGAACCTCGTCCAATTGCAAGTCGATCTTGTCTATCGCCTCGGCCCGTTCGGTGGCGCTCGGCGCCTCCTTGGCCAGCCATTCGCGCACGCTGTCGAGCGGTTTCTTGTCGTCGTTGTCGCTGGCCACGGGGCCTCCTTGCATCCAATTTGCGGGTCGCGGGCCCGGCGCAGCGGGGAAAGCGGCGCGGGTGGGCCCAGGGAGCAGGGTGCCATCAAAGGGCTGCCCGGCGCAAAACTGCCGCGGGTATGTGCGCGCGGTGCAGCGACTTTGCCTTTGCGCCTCCGCGATGGCCGAATCTTGTGCGCGTCCGGGCACGCCACTAAGATGCGCGCTGCGGGCCGCCGCCCCACCGCGTCGCGGCCGCACAGTTGCGGAGCCAGATGTCCAGTCCGTTCGTTCTTGCCGCCGGCCGGTCGCACCTGGGGGTCTTTGGGGTCCTGGTGGTTCTGGTGGCCCTGGGGCTGCTTGGCGGCTGCACCGTTGGCGACCCTCCCGCTGGCGGGGGCGCGGTGGCCGACGCGCGACCGCCCGAAGCGACCCAGCAGGTCGAACTGCCCGGCGCCTCGACCGCCGAGGCGGCGGCCTGGCAGTGCCCGGGAGGCTACGGTTGCCCGTGCGCAGCCGACGGCGACTGCACGGCGAGCGGTTTGTGCCTGACCCATGCCGACAACGTCAAGAGTTGCGCGGTGCCGTGCCCGGCGGGCGTGTGCGACACCAGCGGCACCTGCCGCAGCGTGCCCGCGGCGATCGGTCCTGGACCGTGGTGCGTGCCCAAGGCCGGCCGGCTGTGCGACCCGTGCGCAACCAGCGACCAGTGTCGCGATCCCGGCCACCCGGGCGCGGCGTGCGTGGACTATGGCGCCATCGGCCGCTTCTGCGGTGTGGCGTGCCAGGGGCAGAGCGACTGTAGCCCCGGCTACGCGTGCGAGGTGGTCGGCAGCACCGACAGCGGTCTGGTGCGGCAATGCGTGTTCGCCAAGGGCGGGGCATTGGCCGAGTGTGCGTGCAGCCCGCGCGCCACCGCCGACAAGCGCCAGACGGCGTGCGGCACCGGCACGTGCACGGGCAGCCGGATGTGCGGCGAAGGCGGGCTGACGGCGTGCGACGGCCTCGCCCCCGGCCCCGAGGTGTGCAACGGCAAAGACGACGACTGCGACGGTCTGACCGACGAACCGATCGCCGGCAAGACGCTGTGCGACGACGGCAAGCCGTGCACGACCGACGTCTGCGATCCTGTAGCGGGATGCCAGAACCTGTCGGCCGACGGCACCGCGTGCAACGCCGACGCGACGTTCTGCACCGGACCGGACACCTGCAAGGCGGGCGCCTGCGAGGCGGGGCCGAAACTGGACTGCGACGACAAGATCGCGTGCACCGTCGATACCTGCAACCCGCTGGTCGGCTGTCAGCACGCTTGGACCGAGGGCACGGCGTGCGACGACGGCGACGGCTGCACGGTTTCCGAGACCTGCAAGCAGGGCGCGTGCTCGGGCACCGCCAAGCCGTGCGACGACAAGAACCCGTGCACGGCCGACGTGTGCCTTGCGGGCGCGTGCACCGGCACCGCGCTCGACGGGGCGCCGTGCAACGACGGCAATGCCTGCACCGGGGCCGATAGCTGTGCGCTCGGGCTATGCAGCGGGGCAACGGCCACCTGCGACGACGGCAACGCCTGCACCGCGGACACCTGCGACAAGGCCAAGGGCTGCGCCAACCTGCCCAAGGATCCGACGGCGTGCGAGGACGGCAACCTGTGCACCTCCGGGGACGTCTGCCAGGCCGGGACATGCGCGCCCGGTAGCGCCAGCCCGTGCAGCACCGACAACCCGTGCCTGCTGCCGGTGTGCTCGGCGGCCAGCGGCGCCTGCGCGACCAAGCTGAGGCCCGACGGGGCTGCGTGCAACGACGGCAAGCCGTGCACCGGCGGCGACGCCTGCGCCAAGGGCCTGTGCATCGGCAAGCCGTCGTGCGACGACGGCAACGCGTGTACGGCCGACGCGTGCGGCAGCGATGGCAATTGCGCGTTCGCCGGCCAGCCTTCGGGCAACTGCGACGACGGCGACAAGTGCACGACCGGCGACACCTGCGCTGCGGGCAGTTGCGCGGGGGCGGCAGTGCTCTCGCTCTGCGACGACCACAACCCGTGCACCATCGATACCTGCGACAAGGCGGCCGGGTGCAAGCACGCCAGCGCCAGCGACGGATCGCCGTGTGACGACGCCCTTGGCTGCAACGGCACCGACACCTGTGCGTCCGGCGGGTGCACCCAACACACCGGCGTGTGCAAGGCGTGCGCCAGCGACGGCGACTGCGCCAGCGAGGACGACGGCAACCCCTGCAATGGCAAGGCGGTCTGCGACAAGCTCGTGTGCAGTTCCGACCCCAAGACCGTGGTGGTCTGCGACCACGCCAAGGACACCGCCTGCGTCGTCAACACCTGCGACCCCAAGACCGCCCAGTGCGCGGCGGTGACCCTGGCCGACGGCGCCACCTGCAGCGACGGCAGTGCCTGCACGGGCAGCGACGCCTGCAAGGCAGCAATTTGCGTCGGCACGGGCGGTTGCGACGACGGCAATCCTTGCACCAGTGACGCGTGCGGCGCACAGGGCTGCACCCACTTGCCTGGCGCCGGGACGACCTGCGACGACGGCAACGCCTGTACCTCCGGTGACGCATGCACCGACAAGGCCGTCTGCGCCGGCGGCCCCAAGGTGTGCAACGACGGCAATAGCTGCACGGACGACGGCTGCGACCCCAAGACTGGCTGCACCGCCCCCCACAACACCGCCGCGTGCCTGCTGCCCGGCTGCAAGAAGGGGCTGTGCACGGCCGGCACCTGCGCCGACGCTGGCACGGGCGGCTGCGACGACGGCAATGCCTGCACCACCGACGCGTGCCAGGACAACGCCTGCAAGTCCGATCCGGCCGCCGATGGCGCCAAGTGCGACGACGGCGATGCGTGTACGGGACCAGACCTGTGCGCGGCCGGCAAGTGCAAGGCCGAGATCGCCGCCGACGCCGTGACCACGCTGGCCGGCGCTGGCGAGGCGGGGTTCGCCAACGGCACGGGCGGCACCGCCAAATTCACCGAACCGGTGGCGCTGGCCATCGACGCCTCGGGGACGCTGTACGTCGCCGACGCGGCCTCGGGCGGGGCGCGCATCCGCAAGGTCAGCGCCGAGGGCGCGGTCACGACCTTTGCGGGCAAGGGCCTGGACGGCTTTGCCGACGGCGGGCCAAACACCGCGCAATTCTGGCGGCCCAGCGGCCTCGCCTTTGGCGGCGACGGGGCGCTCTATGTCGCCGACCGCTTCAACCAGCGCATCCGCAAGATCGACGCGGCCGGCAACGTGACGACCCTGGCGGGCGACGCCGATGCCCCCGGGTTTGGCGACCCCAAGGCGCTCGGCGACTTTGCGGACGGGCAGGGCAAGGCCGCCAAGTTCGACGAACCCGCCGGCATCGCGTGGTCTGCGCAAGACAGCGCCTTGTACGTGGTCGAGGCCGCCAACCACCGCGTCCGCAAGGTGACGCTCGACGGCACGGTCACGCTGTTCGCCGGCAAAGGCGCCATCGGTTCCGCGGACGGCGACGCGCTGCAAGCCACCTTCAGCGCCCCGAGCGGCATCGCCGTGGACGGCGCCGGCAACGTCTTTGTCGGCGACAGCGGCAACCACCGCATCCGCAAGGTTTCCGGCGGCAAGGTCACCACCTACGCGGGTTCGACCAAGGGCTACAAGGACGCCGTGCCGCTCGACAGCCTGTGGAACGACCCCGCGGGCCTCGGGTTCGGCAACGCCCTGTTGTTGGTCGCCGACGCCGGCAACGGCAGCCTGCGTACCGTCGCGTTCGCCGAAACCAAGACCCTGGCCGGCAACGGCACGCCGGGCTATGCCGAAGGCGGGTTTGGCGACGCCCGCTTCAAGAACCCGCGCGGCGCGGTGGTCGGCGGCGCCGGGCTGTGGTACGTCGCAGACACGGAGAATTTCCGTGTCCGCAAGGTGTATTCGCCCAAGGCGGCCTGTGGCAAGTAGGCTCCGATGCCTGCAGCGCCCGGCTGCGCTCACGGAAGGGCCGATCGAGATGCGGCGGGCAAGGCCCGCAGGCTGATCGGACGCCCGCGCCGCCCACCCTGTTGCCCCAATCGCGTTTCTGGGCCAGCATGCGCGCCCCTTGGCGGCAGGTCGGCCGACCCCTCCAAGTTCCTACGCAGGGCAGGTGCAGCGTGAACGGCGGCGCATTGGTGGCAGAGGTGCTCAAGCGGCGCGGCGTGCCGTACCTTTTCACCCTGTGTGGCGGCCACATCTCGCCGATCCTGGTCGAGTGCAAGCGCCGCGGCATTCGCGTGGTCGACACCCGCCACGAGGTCAACGCGGTGTTTGCCGCCGACGCGGTGGCGCGCATGACCGGCATGCCTGGCGTGGCGGCGGTCACGGCCGGCCCCGGCATCACCAACACGATCACGGCCATCAAGAACGCGCAGATGGCCCAGTCGCCGCTGATTCTGCTCGGCGGCGCGACGGCCACGGTGCTGCGCGGTCGCGGGTCGCTGCAGGACATCGACCAGTTGGCGCTGATGCGGCCGCACGTCAAGTGGATGGCGGCGTGCAAGCGCGTCAAGGACCTGGTGCCGGCCCTGGAGACCGCCTTCGAGATGGCGACCTCGGGGGTGCCGGGTCCGGTGTTCGTCGAGTGCCCGGTGGACCTGCTGTACGACGCCGACACGGTCAAGAGCTGGTACCTGGTCAAGTCTGCGGCCGGCAAGCAGGCGTCGTTGCAGGACAGGGTCGTCGAGCGCTACCTCAAATGGCACACCGGCCGCCTGTTTGCCGGCGTGCCCGCGGACCCGTTCAGCGAGCCGTTGCCGGCCGAAGTGCCCCAGCCGCCTGCGGGCCTGGTCCAGAAGGCGTGCGCGCGGTTGGCCAAGGCCGAGCGGCCGGTGCTGGTGATCGGATCGGGCGCGCTGCAATGCCCGCAGGAAGCGGCGGACATCGCGGCGGCGGTCGAAAAGCTGGGGATCCCCACGTACCTGTCGGGGACGGCGCGCGGCCTGTTGGGGTCGGGCCACACCTTGCAACTGCGCCACGGTCGCCGCAACGCGCTCAAGAAGGCCGATCTGGTGGTGCTGGCCGGCGTGCCCTGCGATTTCCGGCTCGACTACGGCAAGCACATTTCACGGCGCACGTTTCTGGTTGCCGCCAACCGCAGCTATGCCGACCTCACGCTCAACCGCAGCCCGGACCTCGCCGTGTACGCCGATCCCGGCCGCTTGTTGCAGGCGATGTGCGCCGTGCCGCCCGACGCGACCCGCTGGGCCGGGTGGCTGACCGAGCTGCGCGCCGCCGACGCCGACCGCGACACCCAGATCGAGGCGGATGCCGCGCAGCCCGCGGACCAGTACTGCAACCCGCTGGCGGTGTGCCGGCAGTTGGAGGCGCTCTTGCCCGACGACTCGGTCCTGGTGGCCGACGGCGGCGATTTCGTGGCGACGGCGAGCTACATCGTGCGGCCGCGGCGGCGCCTGAGCTGGCTCGACCCGGGGGTATTCGGCACCTTGGGCGTGGGCGGCGGCTTCGCCATCGGCGCGCAGTGCGTGCGGCCCCAGGCCCAGGTGTGGATCGTGTACGGCGACGGATCGGTCGGCTATTCGCTGGCAGAGTTCGACACCTACGTGCGCCACAAACTGCCGGTGATTGCGCTGGTCGGCGTGGACGGCAGTTGGATGCAGATCGCCCGCGAACAGGTCGAGGTGCTCGGCGATTCGTGCGGCACCGATCTGTTGCGCACCAGCTACCACAAGGCCGCAGAAGGCCTGGGCGGCGTGGGGTTCGAGGTCACCGACCCCGGCCAACTGCCTGAGGTGTTTGCCAAGGCACAGGAGGCGAGCCGATCGGGCCGGCCCGTGCTCATCAACGCCCAGATCGGACGCACGCTGTTCCGCAAGGGCTCCATCTCCATCTAGCGATTGCCACCGACCATGACCCGACCCCTCGATCCTTCGACGCTGCCGCGGGCAGTGGTGACTGGCGGCGCCGGATTCGTCGGCTCGGGCGTGTGCGACCGCCTGCTGGCCGATGGCTGGCGGGTGCTCGCGGTGGACAACCTGTGCACCGGCCGGCGGACCAACGTGGCGCACCTGGTGGGCGATCCGCGCTTCGAACTGCGGGTGTCCGACGTCTGTGATCCGTTGGACGTCGACGGTCCGGTCGCGGCGGTGTTGCAGCTTGCCTCGCCCGCCTCGCCGTTCGACTACTTGGCGCTGCCGATCGAGACCCTGCGCAGCGGGGCCCAGGGTACGTTCAACGCCCTGGAACTCGCCAAGGCCAAGGGCGCGACGTTCTTGCTGGCCTCGACCAGCGAAATCTACGGCGACCCGCTGCAACACCCGCAGCGCGAGGACTACCTGGGCAACGTGTCGTGCACCGGGCCGCGCAGCGTCTATGACGAAGCCAAACGCTACGCCGAAGCGGCGACCATGGCGTGCCACCGCACCTGGGGGGTGGACACGCGCATCATCCGTATCTTCAACACCTACGGGCCGCGCATGAAGCCGCGCGACGGCCGGGTAGTGACGGCGTTCGTCGTGCAGGCGCTGCTGGGCGAGCCGCTGACGGTGTTCGGCGACGGCCGCCAGACCCGCAGTTTCTGCTACGTCGACGACCTGGTCGACGGCATCGTCCGGGTGCTCGCCCGCGGTGACCACCTGCCGTACAACCTGGGCAACCCGAGCGAGTTCACCATCGCCGAATTGGTGGCCGAGGTCGAAAGGCTGCTTGGCCCGCAGCGCGTGACCTACCTGCCGTTGCCGCAGGACGACCCGACCCGCCGCTGTCCCGACATCGGCCGCGCGCGCACGCATCTGGGCTGGGAGCCGCGGGTGGCGCTGCCCGAGGGACTGGTGCGCACCATCGAGGGCCTGCGCCAGACGCTGACCGCGAACCCATAGGGCAAGATGCCGCAGCGAATCCTCATCTTGGACTTCGGTTCGCAAACGACCATGCTGATTGCGCGCCGCGTGCGCGAGTTGCAGGTCTACTGCGAGATCTGGCCGTGCACGCGGTCTGCGGCCGACATCGCGGCGTGGCGACCCTGCGGCGTGGTGCTGTCGGGAGGGCCGGCCTCGGTGTACGACCCCGACGCGCCGGCGTGCCCCGATGTGTGGTCGCTGGGTGTGCCTGTGCTCGGCATCTGCTACGGCATGCAGGTGATGGCGCAGCGCTTGGGGGGTCGGGTGGGGCCTGGGTTGACGCGCGAGTTCGGCCACGCGCTGTTGCAGGTCCACCCGACCGGCGACACGCTGCTGGGCGGCCTCGACCCAGAGTCGCCGGTGTGGATGAGCCACGGCGACCACGTGGCGACGCTGCCGCCCGGGTTCCAGGCGCTGGCCCACAGCACCGACGGCGCGCTGGCGGCGATGGGCGATGCCGCCCGTGGGTACTACGGCGTGCAGTTCCACCCCGAGGTGGTGCACACGCGCCAGGGCGCGCTCATCCTGGCGCATTTCGTGCACCAACTGTGCGGATGTCGCGGCGACTGGACCATGGCCGGCTTCGTCCAGACCGCCACCGCGGCGCTGCGCGCGCAGATCGGCGACCGTCAGGTGCTGTGCGCGTTGTCGGGCGGCGTGGATTCCAGCGTCACAGCGGCGCTCTTGCAGCGGGCGGTCGGCCAGCAGTTGCAGTGCGTCTTCGTGGACAACGGCCTGTTGCGCCAAGGCGAGGCCGAGGCGGTGCAGCGCATCCTCGGCGAGGGCCTGGGCGTTGATCTGCACACCGCGCACGCGCAAGACCGTTTCCTCGCGGCCTTGGCCGGCGTCGAGGAGCCCGAGCGCAAGCGCAAGATCATTGGCGGCCTTTTCATCGAGGTGTTCGAGGCCACGCTGCGCGAACTGGAGCGGCCGTGCGATCTGCTGGCCCAGGGCACGCTGTACCCCGACGTCATCGAGTCGGTGTCGTTCCGCGGGCCGTCGGCGACCATCAAGTCGCACCACAACGTCGGCGGTCTGCCCGATCGCCTGCGCATGGAACTGGTCGAACCCCTGCGCGAGCTGTTCAAGGACGAGGTTCGGCAGCTCGGCCGTGAGCTGGGCTTGCCCTCGGCCCTGGTGGACCGGCAGCCGTTTCCGGGTCCCGGGCTGGCGGTGCGCATCGTCGGCGCGGTGACCCCGGAGCGCGTGCGGCTGTTGCAAGCCGCCGACGCCATCGTGCGCCAGGAGATCGACGCGTGGCCGGGCCGGGCCGGGCTGTGGCAATACTTCGCGGTGCTGTTGCCGGTGCAGTCCGTCGGCGTGATGGGCGATGCGCGGACCTACGAGGCGACCTGCGCGGTGCGCGCGGTGACTTCGCAAGACGGCATGACCGCCGACTGGGCGGATTTGCCGCGCGCGGTCCTGGGCCGCATCAGCACGCGCATCATCAACGAAGTGCGCGGCATCAACCGGGTGGTCTACGACATCAGCAGCAAGCCCCCGGCCACCATCGAGTGGGAGTGAGGGCCAGGAAATGATTTACTCAATCATTTCTCGGGCCCGTTTGCTTGCTCCGTGGGTCGCCAGCTCGCGGACCAAAGGTCCGACTCGCGGCTTCGTCCTGATGTGAGAGTGATCGACTTATTATTTTCCAGTCCCTGAACCGCCGGCCGTGAAAGTGTGTGCGGCCGGTGGCGCGCCTGCGACGGCCGGGACGGGCCCAGGGCGCGCGATCTCAGTACCATGGATGGTGTGACCCGCCCGTCATGGCGGCCACGCCAATTTGTGGCGCCCGCGGCAAAGAACCGTATGCTTGCGCAATGCGCGGCCCAACCTCGCCTGCAGAAGACCTACAAGCCCTGAAAACGAAAGCGCAAACCCGTTTCGTTGCCCGCCTTTTGGTCCTTGGAATCGCGCTGGCGTGCCTGGGAACTGCGCGCCAAGCCGTGGCGGTGCCGACTTCGCCTTCGGGCGGCTGCCCGCAGCCGCCAAATACCCTGATCATCAATGAATTTGCGGTCGGATCCGGCAACTCGCCGCGTTGGATCGAACTGTACAACCCCTCGAAATACGCGCTGTCGCTCAAGAGCGTCGTCGCCGTCGTCCTGCCGATCGTCGGAAGCAAGCCGACCACCAAACCGGAGGACATCAAGCAATACGCGCTCGGCGAGTTGCTGGCCGAGTTGCCGGCGGGCGAGGTGGTCGCGATCGGCCATGTGCCCCCTGTCGCCAACAGCGTCACGGCGCTGCTCAAGACCAAGGTGCTGGACCTTGGCGCCGAGTTCATCTTGCCGTGCGGTGCCAAGGTCGCCATCGAAGGGCCCAATGGCCTGGTCGACCACGTCATGTGGGACCTGTGCGGCACCAAGGACTACAAGGGGGTGTGGAACCTCGACCCCGTCCAGGCCGACATCTGCAAGAACGACGATCTCAAGCTGTGGTGTCAGCCGCCCGCGGAACTGGCCGCGCTGGGCACCCCCGGCAAGGCCAACGTGGCATGCGACCTCGACGGCGACAAGTACCCGTCGGTGGCGCCCGCCGGAGCGCAGGCCGACTGCGACGACCTCGACAAGCAGATCTTTCCCGGAGCCATCGAGGTCTGCAACGGCAAGGACGACGACTGCAACGGCCAGACCGACGAGAACCTGGTTGCGCCGCCCGGAACCTGCCTGGTCAAGGGCGTGTGCGGCAATCCGCTGCTCGACGGCAAGCCGGTCGCCCACTGCGACGGCCAGGGCGGGTTTTCATGCACCTATCCCTACGGCTACGAGAGCGTGAGCGAGACCCTGTGCGACGGGTTCGACAACGACTGCGATGGGCTGACCGACGAGGGCCTGACCAACGCGTGCGGCGGCTGTGGCGCCGTGCCGGTCGAAGCGTGCAATGGCCAGGACGACGACTGCGATGGCACCACCGACGACGTCGGCGACCTGCCCCAAGCGTGTACGGCTACCGGCCTGTGCGCCGCCGCCAAAACCGTGTGTGCGGCCGGCAAGCTGGCGTGCGAAATGCCGCTCGGCCACGAGGCCACCGAGACGCTGTGCGACGGGCAGGACAACGACTGCGACGGCGCCACCGACGAGGAACTGGGCAAAGGCCTGGACTGTACCAAGGGCACCGGCATCTGCGCGGCCAAGGGCACCTTGCAGTGCGGTTCTGCCGGCAAGGTGGTGTGCGAACTCGCCGACCCGGACGGCGTGCGCAAGCCAGAAGCCGAGTTGTGCGGCGACGGCAAGGACAACAACTGCGACGGCTTTACCGACGAGGGCTTCGCCGTTGGCGACCAGTGCGAGGCGGGCACCGGCGCGTGCCGCGTGGTCGGCAAGAAGGTGTGCGCCGCGGACAAGAAGAAGGCGGTCTGCAACGTGTCGCCCTTGCCTGCCAGTCCGTTCGAGCGCTGCGCCAACCAGCAGGACGACGACTGCGATGGCGCCACCGACGAACCTGAGTGCGAGACGGCCGACGGGCAGGGCGGACCGTGCAGCGCGGCGCCGACCCCAACGGCAGCGGGTCCTTGGGGATGGCTGTTGGTCGGCGCCACTGCCGCCTTGACGGTCCGGCGACGCCGTGTTCTGTGACGGTTGCAGCCGCCGCCCATCGACCGCTATGCTTGCCGCGATGGGTGCCCGCCAATTGCCATTTCTGACCCCGTTGCCGCGCGCGCTGATTGCGTGGGCCCTCGGGGTCACCGCCGCGTGCGAAGAAGCTGGACCGGTCACCGCCCCGGACGCCGCAAAAGCGGCCGACGCGAGCGGCGACGGCGCGGGGGACCTGGCCGTGGCGCTCGACGGCGAATCGCTCATCCCCGACGGCGGCAGCGTCACGGTCGAAGTGGACGGCACCATCGGCCCGTGGGCGCAGGCGTGCCTGCAGGCCCCGCAGATGTGCGACGACGGCAACCCGTGCACCGTCGACGGCTGCGACCCGATCAGCGGCTGCACCGCCCTGGTCAAGTCGTGCGCGGACGACGACCCGTGCACGTTGGACAAGTGCAGCGTGCAGACCGGCACCTGCGTGCACGCCGCCGACACCTGCGACGACGGCAACGCATGCACCGAGGGCGTGTGTACGGCGGGCGTTGGCTGCACCTTCACCGCGGCCAACTGCGCCGACGACCAACCGTGCACCAGCGACGGCTGCTCGCCACAGACCGGCTGCGCCCACGCCCCGCTGGACTGCAACGACGGCAAGACCTGCACCGTCGACAGCTGCAACCCGCAGAAGGGCTGCCAGAACCTCGCGCCCCCTGGCGCCAAGTGCTGCGAAATCGCCGTGGACTGTGACGACGGCGACGTGTGCACCGCCCACAAGTGCCTGTTCGGCGTGTGCAGCACCCAGCCCATCGCCAACTGCTGCAAGTCGGCCGCCGACTGCGACGACGGCAACACCTGCACCGCCGACCTGTGCGCGACCGCCACCGGCCAGTGCAGCCACCAACCCAAACAGGAAAAGGGCTGCTGCGCCAAGGACCTCGACTGCGACGACGCGACGCAGTGCACGCTCGACAAGTGCGTCGATGCCAAATGCGGCCACGAACCGACGTGCTGCACGACCAGCGCCGGTTGCGGCGACATCGTGCAGGGCGTCGCCGAGTGCGCGGACGCGACGTGCACGACCGCCGGATGCGCGGCGCTGCCCAAGCTCGACCCGCTGACCAAGGTCGTGCCGGCGCCGTGCTGCGTGCCACAGGTCGCCAAGGCCGGATTCGAGCCCGGCGAGGCGTGGTCCCCCGTACTGGTGCCGAGCCAATACGGGCAGTGGGCGGTGCTGGCGGGCGTCGGGCAATCGTCGAGCAGCGCAGCGGTGTTCAAGCCGGTGGATGGCGGCGTGGTCGGCGGCGGCAGCGTGGCGCAGGTGCGGATGCCGGCGATCAACCTGCCGATCGGCGTGGACACCAAGCTCAAGTTCTCGTTCAAAGGCCAATACGGGCAGGGCGACATGTTCCGGCTTCGCGCGACCACCAGTGTCGGTTCGTGGTGGATCTGGCAAGGCAACCCCAACACCAACATCTGGCAAACCCCGACTGTGGATCTCAACGCGCTGGCCGCCCGCGCCGCGACCCGCAACGTGCAACTGACCTGGGAACTGCTGCAAGCCAAAGGCTCGCCGGTCGGCCTGCACCTGGACGACATCGCCCTGACCAGCACCTGCAAACCCAAGGCGTGCGCCATCGACGTGCAGTGCAACGACAATCTGGGCCTGAGCAAGGAGAGTTGCCTGGCGGGCGTCTGCACCTACGCCGCAGGGGTGGACTACTGCGAGAACGACAGCACCGTCTGCGACGACAAGAACCCGTGCACGAGCGACTATTGCAGCAATTTCACGTGCTACCACGCCAAGATCAACAACTGCTGCACCAACGTCGGCGAGTGCGACGACGGCAAGAAGTGCACGCTCGAGACCTGCATCGGCCAGCAGTGTCAGTTCAACAAGTTGCCGCCGGCGCAGTGCTGCGACACTGCGGTCGATTGCGACGACAAGAAGATCTGCACACTCGACATGTGCCCCGTGGCCGGGTTGCCGTGCCAGCACACCAAGACCGCACCCGACTGCTGCGACGCAGTCGGCGATTGCGACGACGGCGACAAGTGCACGCTCGAAAGCTGCACCAAGAACGTCTGCTCGACCAAGAACATCTGCTGCAAAGCCGCCAAGGACTGCGACGATGGCGACCCCATGTGCACCGACGACCAGTGCATCGACGGCTTGTGCAGCTGGACCAAGCTCAGCAAACCTGGATGCTGTGAACCGGTGATGCAACAGAGCGACTTTGAGTCCGGCAAGCCGGACTGGCTGGTCCCGCAGGGCACCAGTGCCACCGCAAAGTGGCAATGGTTGACCGGCAAACAGGCCAAAAGCGGCAAGGGTGCGCTGTACTACGGCGACCCGACCAAGGGCAATTTCGACACCGGGGCCACCCACAGCGGCACGATCCAGCAAGCGGTAGCCCTGACCCTGCCGCTGGGCGCCACGGTCAAATTCAGTTTCCAGCTGTGGATGGACACCGAGGGTGGCAGCTACGACGAGTTCAAGGTCAACGTTATCGGCGCCAGCGGCCCCAAGGCTGTATTCGTCAAGTCCACCTACCCAAAATGGCAGCTCAAGCAGTGGATGCCCATCGAGGTGGACCTGTCGGCCTACGCCGGCCAGGCGGTCGTGCTGCAATTGCTCTTCGACACCATCGACCAGATCGGCAACGGCGGCGAGGGCGTGTACGTCGACGATTGGAAGCTGGAGCGCAACTGTCCATAGTCCCTTCCGGTCTCAATCGGTCGCCGTCGCGTCCTCGAAAAGTCCGCCCACCGCGTCCATCGTGGACTCGGTAGCCGCCGCTGGGCGGCCGTCGTCGCTCGCGGGCATGGACGATGGTGACGCGCGATCGGCGCCCGCGCCGCGCCACAACACCGCCCCTACCAGGACGAGGCCGAGGGCCACCGAGACGAAGTAGCCGGACCCATGGACGAATTTTCGGCTGTCCGGGGGCGGATTGCGGTCGCTGGCGGGGGTGTGGTCGTGGGCCATGGCGGGCAGCGGGGCGCCGGCAACCTTGGGGTTCGCAGGGTCGGCGCCGGACGCGAGCGTAGGCGATTGTGCGCCCATGTGGTAGGTCCGCGGCAGGTGGCCGGCCGCCGAGGTTGCCCCGAACGCGCGCCTTTGGCACGCTTGCCGCGCGCCGGCCGACCGGCACCTGTGTGTGCGCCATGTCCGAGTTGCCCCCCGTCGATGCCGTCGCCGCTTGGCGCTCGACTACGCTCGCGGCGGCCCTGCGCAAAGGACTGCGAAAACAGGCTTTCGTGCGCTCAACGGGCGAACCGGTAGACGACCTCTATGCGCCCGCCAGCGACCCAGACCATCTGCACAAGCTGGGCACGCCCGGGCAGTTTCCGTTCACGCGCGGCGTGCAGGCGACCATGTATCGGGGCCGGTTGTGGACGATGCGCCAATACGCCGGGTTCGGCACGGCCGCGGAATCCAACGCCCGCTACAATTACCTGCTGGCCGCCGGCCAGACCGGGCTGTCGGTCGCGTTCGACCTGCCGACGCAGATGGGCTACGACCCCGATGACCCGATGGCGCAGGGCGAGGTAGGCAAAGTCGGCGTGAGCATCGCCGGTATCGACGACATGCACACGCTGCTCGCGGGCCTGCCGCTCGACGCGATCAGCATCTCAATGACCATCAACGCCACTGCCTCGACGCTGCTGGCGCTATTGGTCGGCGTCGCCCAAGAGCGCGGCATCGACCCCAAGTTGCTCACCGGCACGGTGCAGAACGACATCCTCAAGGAATACATGGCGCGCGGCACCTACATCTATCCGCCGCGGCCGTCGATGCGGTTGGTGACCGACCTTTTCGGGTGGTGTCGGACCGAAGTCCCCAAGTGGAATACGATTTCGGTGTCCGGATACCACGTCCGCGAGGCCGGCTGCGACGCCGCGCAGGAGATCGCCTTCACCCTCGCCGACGGCATCGCCTACGTGCAGGCGGCTGTGCAGGCCGGCCTGGACGTGGACGAGTTCGCCGGCCGTATCGCGTTCTTCTTCAACGGTCACAACAATTTCTTGGAGGAAGTCGCCAAATTCCGTGCTGCCCGCCGGCTATGGGCCCATGTGATGCGCGACCGCTTCGGAGCCAAGAAGCCAGAGTCGCAAAAGCTGCGCTTCCACACCCAGACCGCCGGATCGATGCTTACGGCGCAGCAACCGGACAACAACATCGTGCGGGTCGCCCTGCAGGCGCTGGCCGCGGTGCTCGGCGGCACCCAGAGCCTGCACACCAATTCGCGCGACGAGGCTTTGGGCTTGCCCACCGAGGCCGCCGCGCACATCGCGCTGCGCACCCAGCAGATCATCGCCTACGAATCGGGGGTGGCGGACGCCGTGGATCCGCTGGCCGGCAGCTACCTCATCGAGGCCTGGACCGACCAGCTTGAGGCGCGGGCGCGCGCGTACATCGACCGCATCGACGCGCTCGGCGGTATGGTCGCGGCGATCGAGCAGGGCTACCCACAGCGCGAGATCCAGGATTCGGCGTATCGATGGCAGCGCGCAGTCGAGTCCGGGGCGCAGGTCGTGGTCGGCGTCAACCTTTTCCAGGCCGCCGAGCCCGAGGCCGCTGCCGTGCTGGCCATCGACCCGCGGGTCGAGCGCGATCAGGTGGAGCGGATCCGCGCCGTGCGGCAGTCCCGCGAGGCTGCGGCGTGGCAGTCGGCCATGCGCGGCGTGCGCGATGCGGCCTGCACGGGCGCCAACCTGATGCCGGCCCTGGTACAAGCCGTGCGCAGTCGCGCCACGACGGGCGAGATCAGCCATGCGCTGCGCCAGGTGTTCGGCGTCCACCAAGAACACCTCGTTGTGTAGGCCCGGGTGATCGATCCCATCCTCATCACCTGGGACAAGGTCCTCGCGGCGCCGCTTGCGGCCGTGTGGGCGGCCTTTTCAGATACCGAACGCATCAATCGCTTGGGCGGACTGCACCTGCAATTCGCATTGGCGCCGCGCGGCGACGGCACCAGCCAGCGCACCGGCGAATTGCGCCACCTGGGCCTGCGCGTGACCTGGGAGGAGCGTCCGGTGATTTTCACCGCGCCGACCCACCACCTCATCGAGCGCATCTATGCCAGCGGGCCGATCTCCAAAAGCCAGACCGAGCTGACGCTGCGCGCGCGCCCGGACGGCGGCACCGATTTCCACTACGAGGGTCGGTTCTGGCCCAAATCGCGCCTGTTTGCACCGGCCATCAAGCTCGACGTCGAGTTGACCGTGCGGCCCAAGCTCGACCGGGCTTTCCATGCGCTGTTCTCTGCGCTGGAGCACAACGCCCAGGTTCCCGATGCGGCTCCGCCCAGGCTGTCTTCGGCGGCCGAGCGACAGTTGCAAGTTGGCCTTGGCGCGGTGCCCGAGCCCGGCGTGGCCGAACACCTGGGCGAGTTGTTGCGGACGGCACCGCTGAACGAACAGTTGCACATGCAGCCGCTGCTGTTGGCCAAACGGTGGCGCTTGCCCGAGCGCGACGTCGTGGCCGGGTTCTTGCGCGCCGCTTGCGCGGGTCTGTTGCAGCCTCGCTGGGACATCCTGTGCCCTTCGTGCCGCCTGCCTGCCGATGGCGTCCAGACCCTGCGGCTGCAGGCGGGCCAAAGCCATTGTCCAGCATGCGAGGTCAAGTACGACGCGAGCCTGGCCGACGCGGTGGCGCTGAGTTTCCGGCCGGCGCCGGCGCTGCGCAGGGAAACGCCTCGGATCGACTGCCTGTCGAGCCCGGGAAGGATGCCGCACATCGTCAGCCAGCGCGTGGTGCCGGCGCGCGGCGACTTGGAATGGACGCTGCCGCTCTTGAGTGGCAACTACCACATCCGGTCGTGGCCGGCGTTGGACCAAGTTGCGCTTGCAGTGCGCCCGGACATCGATCGCCGCTCAGCCACAGTGCTCGCGGGCCCGGTGACGCTCGGACCTCCGACGCTCAGGCTCGGCGCCGGAACCGTCACCTTGCGGGTGCGCAGCAAGATCGATCAGCCGCTCAAGATCGTGGTCGAGCGCGCACAGGTCGCCGCGAACACCCTGACGGTGGGGCGCATCCTCGAGTGGCCCGACGTCGCTGCCCTGTTGCCCACCGACGCGCTGGAGCCCGGCGTGGTGATCGCGCCCGCGACCAGCGTGCTGCTGGCGGTGCGGGTACTGCGCGGCGGCGAGCGCGCCGACACCAAGGTCGGCGAGCTGGTCCGAGCGGCCGGGGCGCGGTCATGCCAGGTGTCCAGCGGGTGGGTGCTGGCCACCTTCGAGCGTTGGCCAGCCGTCTACCGGCTTGCAGAGCGCTTGCAGGGCGCGCTTTGGGTCGCCGCGGCGGTCGGCGTGGGCACGGTGGTCGAACTGCGCTCTGGCGACATCGCCGTAGCCTCAGGCGCGGCACTGCAGGAACTCATCGGCCTGGCCCAGGACGCCGAACCGGGCCAGTGGCTCATCGACGACCCCGACCGCCTGCGCGAAGCCGCGCGGCTCTCGGGCTTGCACATCGCCCCGATCGCCGGGCGGAAGGCAGCTGCCCTCGAACCGCATGACCGCGATCACCCGCCGTTGCCCCTGCCCGCCGCCGCGACCCGCCCGGCGCAGACCGGCGACGTGATCGACCACCGCTTCCATTTGGGCGAACTCATCGGCAAGGGCGGCTTCGGCTTGGTCTACGCGGCGCGGGACCCGGCAAGTCAAGGCGACGTCGTGGTCAAACTGATGCGCCACGAGCTTGCCAACGACCCGGCGCAGGTGCAGCGTTTCTTCGACGAAGGCCGCCTCGCCAGCCGCCTGCACGGCCCCCACAACGTCCAGGTTCACGAATGGGGCATGGCCGACGACGGTCGGCTGTTTCTGGCCATGGAGCGCTTGCAGGGGCGCGAACTCGGCGACCTGCTCAAGGACACCGGTACGCTCGACCCACCGCGGACCCTGCGATTGTGCGCTGGCGCGCTGGCCGGCCTGCACGAAGCGCACCAGCAAGGGCTTGTCCACCGCGATGTCAAGCCAGCCAACTTGTTCGTGGTGCGCGAGGGGCACGCCGATGAGTCCGTCAAGATCATCGACTTTGGCATCGCGCTCGACCTGACGGGGCACATCAAGGCGCCCGAACAGGCGGGAGCCGTCTTCGGCACACCGTTCTATATGGCGCCCGAGCAGGTCCGCGGCCAAGCGATCGACGCCCGGACCGACCTGTACGCCATGGGCATCGTCCTGTACGAGTGCCTCTCGGGGGCGCTGCCCTTTTCGGGACCGACGGCGTTGGCTGTGTTGCTGGCGCGCCTGAACCAGCACCCGGCGCCGATCGAGCGCACGTGCGCTCAACCCCTTCCCGAGGGGCTCGCCGACGCCGTCAACTCGACACTACAGCACGACCCCGAGGCCCGACCGGCCGATGCCCAAGCCTTGCGTAGCGCCCTGCTCGACGTGCTGCGGCGCGCCGGCGATCCTGCGCCTTGGACGCGGTCCTGGCGTGCCCACCAGTCGGCCGCGCACCGGCTCCGCGAGGCCGTGACCGCTGCCACCGTTGCCGATTTGCAATTCGGCGATACGCCCAGCGGCCCGTGAGCGACGGCGCGTCGGCCTCGGGTCAAATGGCGAAGCCTCCCGACGGCGGCCCGAACACCAGCAAGGGCAAACCGGCGATTCCGTCCAGCACGTAGTCGGCACCCATGCCGTGGGCCGCCTTGCTGCCGTCGTGGTCGATGAGCGCACAACGAATCCCTGCGTTGCGCGCCGTGTTGCGGTCGATGCGGGAACTGCCCACGAGCAGCGTGGTCGTGCGGTCGCCGCCGCACCGCCGCATCAGTTCCTCGGCGCCCGCCGGATCCGGCTTTCGCGGCACGTCGCCATCGCCGGCCAGCAAGAACAGGAACCAGCGGTCGATCCCCATCTGCTGCACCAACCGGTGACTGGCCGCCTGTGGCTTGTTGGTCAGGATGGCCAGCTTCGCCCCCCCCTGGACCAGCGCCTCCAAGGCCTCGGCGATGCCGGGAAAGAGCCGGGCCTGGTGCCCCAACCGCGCCTCGTACCGGTCGCGAAACTGCTGCAACTGCGCGGAAATCTCCAAATCCGTGGGCACAGGACCCGTCGCCAGCAACGCGGCCTTGAGCAGCCCGCGCAGGTTTTCGCCGGGCCACTCGGCCACCTGGCCGACCGACAGCGCGGGTCGGCCCAGTGACCGCAGATGGTCGTTCAGCGCATCGGTCAGATCGTCCAGCGTGTCGACGAGCGTGCCGTTCAGATCCAGGATCACCACCGAAAACCGCAAGCAGCGCCTCGCACGCGGTCCACGCCGCAGCGCCGCCAAGTGTTGCGCAAGCCCGCGCGATTGCCAAGCGCCCGCGACCGCGTTACCGTGCACCGGTCCCGGTCGCCGCGGCGACCTGCAACCCGAGCCGGCCCCATGCTACGACGACACCGCAAAGCGGTCTGGTGTTGGCCACTGGCGCTGGCGTCCGCCGTCAGCGCACCTGTCGGCGCCCAGGACGCCACCCGCATCGAGGTCAGCGACGACGGCAAGGCCCTGCGCGTGCCGGGCGAAGCCGGCCGCCCACCCAGCGCCAAGTTGCCCTTGCCCACCGTGCGGCGCACGGCCGCCGACAAACCGGTGACGCTGCCCAAGTCGGGCCGGGCCGATGGTCCTGCTGCCCGCGATCCAGCGCCCGTCGAACGCGAGTTCGCGGCGGTCGAGTTCTCGGCGGGCTATTCTTGGTTGCCCGCCAACGTGCTGCGCGCCATCCAGACGGCGGCCAATCCCGGCAAGCCTCTGCGCGACCGCCATCCCGAATTGCAGGGTACGGCCATCGAGGCCGGTTATCGCTATCCGCTGTCACCGCGCAGTTGGATGGTTGTGCGCGGCGCCGTCATCGTGCCCAACGTCGCCGACCAGAACTGGTATGCGACCAGCGGTTCGCCCGCCCCGCTGTACACCGAGATCGGCCTGGTCGGCATCGAACTGATGGCCGACTACGTTCGCCGCGTACCGCTGACCAGTTGGCTGGGCGCCTACGGTCGCGCAGGCATCGGCCTGTTGATCCTTGGCGGCGGTGCCACGCAAACTGAAACCCTGCCGAACTGTACCCAAACCAAACCTGCGACCTGCGCCACTTGGCGTCACGTCGGCAAGAGCGACGTCGCCCTGCCGCCGGTCCTGCCAGGCGTTCGTACCAGCATCGGCCTTGACTTGACCGTCAGCGACCAGCTGTCGTTGCAGATCGAAGGAGGCTTGCGGGCGACGCCCTACTTCGGCGCCGGCGCAGTTTTGCGGTTGTAAGGGCCAGAAATGATTTACTCAATCATTTCTTGGGCCCGTTTGCTTGCTCCGTGGGTTGCCAGCTCGCGGACCAAAGGTCCGACTCGCGCCTCCGTCCTGATGTGAGAGTGATCGACTTATTATTTTCCAGTCCCTAAGGGCCAGGAAATGATTTACTCAATCATTTCTCGGGCCCGTTTGCTTGCTCCGTGGGTCGCCAGCTCGCGGACCAAAGGTCCGACTCGCGGCTCCGTCCTGATGTGAGAGTGATCGACTTATTATTTTCCAATCCCTAACAGGGTGTGTTCAAACCCGTCCTGCTTCGGTCGAGGATCCCTGGCGGCTCGCTGCTTACGTCCTCTCCGTCCGTCCTGGTGTGCTGCTGGCTCGGACGACGCACGGCGATTGCACCTCGGTCAGTCGCTCCGCTCCGGGCGCGCTCCCGATTTGCCTCGCCGTCGCCACCACCAGCGCCCCGCAAGGAAGCGCCGTTCCGATCGTGCGCCGAACCTGTCCGCGAACCCCAGCGCCGAACGGCCGAACTTGGCCGACACGGCCGCCGCCCTGCCGGCCACCAAGCCCAAAAACGCGTCGGCCCCGTGCCTGCCTAAGCAAGCACGGGGCCGCGCAACAAGGATTCCGGCAGCGTCCTACTCTCCCAGACGGTCTCCCATCAAGTACCATCGGCGCTGGAGAGCTTAACTTCCGAGTTCGGAATGGAATCGGGTGGGACCTCTCCGCTATGACCACCGGAAATTCAACCCGTCTTGCAGCAACCGGGCGTCAGCCCGACCGAACATTGCTGTTCGGCATTTGGCGACCCTCGAGGCCGCCTGATCGTCCGTCTCCGAACAACCTGCGCAGCGCGCGGCCTGGCTTTCGCCCGCCACGTCGTTCCGCGACGTCTCAACGCCATTCCGTTTGACTTCACCCCGCGCCCGTCATGGGCGCGAAGCTCCGTCCACACCTTCAGTTCCGAGGCCGAAACCGTCGGCGACTCACACGCATACAGTTGCAGCTGCCAGCCTCTGCTGCAGCCGCGAAGGACCACAATTCGACAATGCGATGACACGCGGTCGACCGATTAGTACTGCTCGGCTCCTTGCGTTGCACCTGCAGCCTATCAACCTCGTAGTCTTCGAGGGGTCTTAATGGCTTGCGCCAGATACCTCATCTTGAGGCGGGTTTCCCACTTAGATGCTTTCAGCGGTTATCCCTTCCGTACATAGCTACCCGGCAGCGCCACTGGCGTGACGACCGGTACACCAGAGGTACGTCCAACCCGGTCCTCTCGTACTGGGGTCAGATCCTCTCAAGTATCTTCCGCCCGCGACAGATAGGGACCAAACTGTCTCACGACGTTCTGAACCCAGCTCGCGTACCGCTTTAATTAGCGAACAGCTAAACCCTTGGGACCTGCTCCAGC